>Ga0247818_10003378_pt1 | contig 10297 bp, 8 predicted proteins | sample 13C_Glucose_Day1_FD_192424 | JGI IMG/M metagenome (GOLD analysis project Ga0247818, IMG submission 192424) | Soil microbial communities from agricultural site in Penn Yan, New York, United States - 13C_Glucose_Day1 | ecosystem: Environmental > Terrestrial > Soil > Agricultural land | place: USA...
CGGCCGAGGCACTCGGAGTTTCGCGCAACACCGTGCGCGCCCACCTGCGCGGAGTGTTCGCCAAGACCGGCGCCACGCGCCAGGCGCAACTGGTCAAGACCTTGCTCAATAGCGTGGCGTCGTTGGGGTAGCGGACAGCGGCGGATGTTTCAGGCACAGGGGCGACCGTCCAGCGATGTGCTCATCGAGAAGCGTGCTGCCCCAGCTCCTGGGCCAGACCGATGAGAATGCCTTCGGGTCCCCGTATGTAGCAGAGGCGATACGCATCTTCGTATCGGGTCACTTTGCCAACGAGCTCCGCGCCGCGTTTCTGGAGCCTGGCAAGCGTATCGTCGATGTCCTCCACTGTGAACATGACGCGCAGATAACCGAGGGCGTTCACCGGGGCGTTGCGGTGATCGGCGACCACAGGTGGTGCGATAAATCGGGATAACTCGAGCCGGCTGTGACCGTCCGGCGTACGCATCATGGCAATCTCGACGCGCATGTCACGCAATCCAGTGACGCCATCTGCCCAGTCGCCTTCGATGGGCGCGCGCCCCTCGAACTCGAGGCCAAGTTCGGTGAAGAAATCGATGGCAGCGTCGAGGTCTTCTACAACGATGCCGATGTTGTCCATACGCTTGACCGTCATGATGTCTCCTTGCCGTCCAACGTTGTCGCCGAACACCTAGCTTGGCATTGTCGGGCAAGACGACAAAACAAACTGACCAGCGGATACCCACGCTCTATAGGCACTGGACAACACAGGCTGTCCGCCAGCCGAAGAAGTCTCAAGCACGCCAGTCGGGGTTCTCGATCAATAGCGCCATGCCCTGCCCGCCGCCAACACAGGCCGCGGCGACGCCGTAACGCAGATTGTGCTCACGCAGTTGTCGGGCCAGGGTCAGCACCAGACGCAAGCCGCTGGCGGCCAAGGGGTGGCCAAGCGCCAACGAACCGCCCTGGACGTTCAGACGCGAAGGGTCCAGTTCCAGTTCCTGAGCCACCGCCAGGACCTGGGCGGCCTGGGCTTCGTTGATTTCAAAGCGACCGATCTGCTCCAGGTTCAGGCCGCTGCGTTGCAACAGCAGGCGAATCGCCGGTGCCGGACCGATGCCCATGAACTCCGGCGCCACCCCGACCACCGCGCTGGCCCGCAGCAAGGCCAAGGGTATATCCCGACAGGCCGAAGCGCGCCCGACCAGGGCAGCCGCCGCGCCATCAACCACCGCACAACTGTTGCCGGCGGTTTGCACCCCGCCTTCGTGCACGCTGCGCAACCGGGCCAACGCCGCGATGTCACCGGGTCGTGGGTGGCTGTCCTGACTCACCGTGGCGACACCGCGTGACAGGCGGATGCCCCGTGGCTGATAGCCTTGCAGTTCGAACACCTGATGCCCCACGGCAACGATCTCGGGTGCCAGCCACCCCGCTTGTTGTGCCGCAAACGCCCGCTGATGACTGGCACAGGCGTAGGCGTCCACCGCTTCGCGACTCAGCCCATAACGCCGCGCCAGGTTGTCGGCGGTGGTGATCATGTCCACCCCGGGGGCCGGGTCGTACAAGGCTTCCCAAAGAAAATCCTTGAACTGCACTTGCGCGCCAAGGCGGAAGCCACCTCGATGGGTATAGGCCGCAATCGGATTGCGCGACATCGATTCGGTGGCCACGCACAGAGCCAATTGCACGCCGTCATCCAGTTGCCTGGCGGCCTGGCGCAGCAGTTCGAAACCGGTGGCGCAGATGCGCTGCACTCCCAGTGCCGGTACCGATTGCGCCACGCCGCTGTAGAGGCCAATGTGCCGTGGCAGCAGGTAGGCATCGAAGCTGGCCTGGGCCATGGAGCCCGCCAGCACGCTGTCGACCGCCAGCGGATCGACTTGCGCGCGCGCCAGTACTTCGCGCCCGACCTTGATGCCCAGGTCGATCGGCGACACCTCGGCCAACGCCCCGCCGAGGTCCACCCACGGCGTGCGCACCGCATCGAAAATCGCCGCATCGGTAAAGGCCGAGTACTGCCCGCCGGTGTTCAGGACTTCGCTCACGACTTCGCCCCGGCACGCAGGATGGCCGGATCGAGCCCGCGATACAGCGCCTCGACCTGCTCCGCGCGCCACTGCAATACCGCACGCTGATTGATCGAGCCCTTGTCGGTGATTTCACCCCGGTCGATAGACGCCGGCTCGTCGAGCAAGGCGATCCATTCCAGGCGACTGGCATTGCCCGTGGCGTCGCGATTGAGTCGCTGCAACCAGCCGGCAAACCATTCGCGCACCGGCGCGCTGGCCAACACCTCGGTGTCACTGGCACTGGCCGCCAACCCTGATAGCCGTCGACATTCGAACATCCGCGCAAACACCAACGCGCCCAGGCATTCGCGATCCGGCGCGGTCACCACCAGGTCCTGGACATAGGGCGAACCTTCGAGCACCGCACGACTGCGCAAGGGCCCGACGCTGACAAACACGCCGGATGACAATTTGAAATCTTCGGCGATACGCCCGTCGAACATCAGCCCCAATTGCGGATCACGCGGGTCGGCGAGCTTGAGCGCATCGCCGGAACAGTAGAAGCCCTGCGGGTCGAACGCATCGAGCGTCTGCTGCGGTGACCGCCAGTAGCCGGGCATGATGTGCGGCCCACGAAAGCGTCCTTCCAGCTTGCCGTCCACCGGCACCAGGCGCACCTCGCAACCGGGCGCCGGCAAGCCGACATAACCGGCCATGGACAACGGCCCGGTGGTGAAGGTGCAGGACGGTGAAGCCTCGGTCATGCCGAGCCCGGCCATCATGCGGATACGCTCGCCGCAGTGCTGTTCGCTGATCCGGTCGAGGCGGTCCCAGACGCTTTGCGACAGACCGGCCGCAGCAAAGAAAAACAGGCTGATGCGCTTGAAAAAGATCTCCCGCAACTCCGCGTCCTGCTCCAGTGCCGAGGCCAGTTCCTCCCAGCCCTTGGGCACGGTCAGGTAGGCGGTGGGCGACACTTCCTTGAGGTTACGCAGGGTCTGCGCGAAACCCTGCGCCGTGGGCTTGCCGTCGTCCAGGTAAAAGCTGCCACCGTTGTAGAGCACGATGCCGACGTTATGGCTGCCGCCGAAGGTGTGGTTCCATGGCAGCCAGTCCACCAGCACCGGCGGTTCTTCGCCGAACACCGGAAACGTCTGCAACAGCATCTGTTGGTTAGAGCACAGCATGCGCTGGGTGGTGATCACTGCCTTGGGCAGTTTGGTCGAGCCGGAGGTGAACAGGAACTTGGCGATGCTGTCCGGCCCCGTGCCGGCAAACGCGGCTTCGGCCTCGGCCCCGCCCGGCTGCTCAAGCAGGCTGGCAAAGCTGACCTGGTTACGCCCGGCGATTTGGCCACGGACGGTGATCAATGGCGTTTGGGCCGGCAGCACCGCCTCGATGGCGCGTTGGTAGGCCGCGGCGTCACTGACAAACACCAGGCCGGGCTGCAGCAGCTCGCAGACGTGACGCAGCTTGGCGAAATCCTGGGACAACAGCGAATAGGCCGGCGATACCGGGCAGTAGGGAATGCCCGCGTACAGGGCACCGAACGCCAGTTGCAAATGTTCGATGTCGTTGCCCGAAAGCAGCACCAACGGTTTCTCTGCGCACAGCCCGTAACTCAGTAAGCGCTGGGCAATGGCGCGAACGCTGTCGAGCATCTCGGCATAGCTGACCCGGCGCCACTCACCGTCGGCCTGGCGGGCGGCAATGAAAGTCTGCTCGGGACGCACCCGGGCCCAATGCACCAGGCGGTCAAGCAGGCGCGGCGGATACTCGGCCAATGGCTCCAGGGAACGCATGTGCAATGCGCCCTGCCGCTCTGTCACCTCGACCGCGGCGCGACCGATGGACACGTGGCGGTAGCGCGGCGCGCCGGCCTCGGTGTGGGGTTGCGATCTGAATTCGGAACTCACGTGCTTGTTCTCCATCAAGGCACGCTACCACCAAGCCGCACGAATGGGCATGGTGGTAGCTGCAGCCTTTTTTATTGTTATTTCTGCGGTTCAGATCGGGTAATGCCGTGGTCCATGCTGCAAGGTGACCCAGCGCAACTGAGTGAAATGCTCGATGGATGCCTTGCCGCCAAAGCTGCCGTAGCCGCTGGACTTGACCCCGCCGAAGGGCATTTGCGCTTCGTCGTGCACGGTCGGGCCATTGATATGGCAGATGCCCGACTCGACCCGTTGGGCCAGCGCCAGGGCACGCCCGGTATCACGGCTGAAGATCGCCGCCGACAACCCGAACTCGGAATCGTTGGCCAGACGCAACAACGCTTCATCGCCATCACCACGCAACAACACCGCTACCGGGCCGAAGGACTCTTCGCGGTACAGGCGCATGCTCTCGTTGACACCATCGAGCAGGGTCGGCTGCAAAATGCTGCCTTCCAGTTGCCCGCCAATCACCAGCCGCGCGCCCTTGGCGACGGCATCATCGATCAGCGACTTGATGCGCGTGCCGGCACTGGCATCGACCAGCGAACCGAGCACTGAATCCGTCGCCGCAGGATCACCGGCGCGCAAGGTCTCGACCTTGGCCGCCAGTTTGGCGACGAAGGCATCGGCAACCTTGGCATCGACGATCAGCCGTTCAGTGGACATGCAGATCTGGCCCTGATTGAAATACGCGCCAAAGGCTGCCGCCGCCACCGCTGCATCCAGGTCGGCATCATCGAGCACCAGCAACGGCGCCTTGCCGCCCAGCTCCAGCAGCGCCGGTTTGAGGTGACGCGCCGAGAGCTCACCAACGATGCGCCCGACATGGGTCGAACCGGTGAAGTTGACCCGCCGCACCGCCGGGTTGGCGATCAGCCGCTCGACAATCGCCGGGGCATCGGCCGGGGCATTACTGATGACGTTGACCACGCCATCGCCCAATCCGGCATCCTGCAAGACCTGGCCGATCAGGCGGTGTACCGCCGGGCTCAGCTCCGAAGCCTTGAGCACCACGGTATTGCCGCACGCCAGCGGCATGGCGATGGCGCGGGTGGCGAGAATCACCGGGGCGTTCCACGGGGCAATGCCCAACACCACACCGCAGGGTTGGCGCAGGGCCATGGCAAAACTGCCCGGCACATCCGAAGGGATGACTTCGCCATTGATCTGGGTGGTCATCGACGCCGCTTCACGCAGCATGTTGGCCGCCAGCCGCACGTTGAAACCGTACCAATTGGCCATGGCCCCGGTTTCGCCAGCCGCAGCAATGAACTCGTCGCTGCGCGCCTGCAACTGCTCGGCGGCCTTGAGCAAACGGGTGCGACGTTCATTGGGCGCCAGGGCGGCCCAGGCGGGAAACGCTGCCTGGGCCGCAGCCACCGCGGCATCGGCATCTTCCAGGGTGGCGGCGGCTACCCGCGATACCACTTCACCGGTCACCGGGTTGCGGCGTTCGAAGGTCCGACCGTCGCGGGCAGGCAGCGACTGGCCGCCAATCAGCAGGGGCACGTCCAGCATGGTGATTCCTCTTTATTGTCTTTATCGGGAATGCAGTCGAGCGATACAGAGCGCCGGGGCGGACATGCACCCGGCGATCAGTCTCAGCGCTTGTAGGCCTGCAGACCGGGCTTGATGCTCTTGTCGTCGAGGAACTGCTTCATGCCCTGTTCGCGACCACCTTCGGTGTCGAGCAGGCGCGACTGGTCGAGCTTGGCGTACAGGTAGTCCTCGTTCTGCTCCCAGGTCAGCTCGCGGCAGCGCTTGAAGCCATGCTTGGCCGCACGCAGCACCACCGGGTTTTTCTCCAGCAGGTTGCGCGCCAGATCCACGGTGACTTCACGCAGTTGCGCCAGGGGCACGCTTTCGTTGACCAGGCCCATCTCGGCGGCTTTCTGCCCACCGAAGGTCTTGCCGGTCATGATGTAGTACAGCGATTGACGGTGGCCCACGGTGTCGGCCATGGCCTTGCTCACCAGGTTGCCCGGCGGGATGCCCCAGTTGATTTCCGAGAGGCCGAAGGTTGCTTCATCGGCGCAGATCGCCAGGTCACAGGCCACCAGCGGACTGAAGCCGCCACCGAAGCACCAGCCGTTGACCATGGCGATGGTTGGCTTGGCGTACATGCGCAGCAGTTTCCATTGCCATTGCGAGGCTTCGCGGCGGATTTTTTCCTGGAGGATCTCCGGGCCCGCGTCCACTTCGCGAAAGTACTCCTTGAGGTCCATGCCCGCGGTCCAGGCGTCACCAGCACCGGTCAGCACCAACACGCCGGCCGCCGGGTCCTGCTCCAGGGTTTCCAGCACATCGATCATTTCCCGGTTGAGCGTCGGGCTCATGGCGTTGCGTTTTTCCGGGCGATTGAGGATGACCCAGGCGATGCCTTCTTCGATCTCGACCTTGACGGTTGTCCAGCGACCTTCGTAATTGCTCATGGCGATGCTCTCTTGTTCTTGGCTTGAAGATGACTGGAAATTAAAGGAGCGATTTAGTTATGTCAATTAACTATTAATCGAATTAACCACTTTTTTATCCACCCGCAAATATCCTTCCACCCCATCGCTGTGAACGATGGGCATAGCTATCAGCGGCCAACCCCGGCAAACTAGATACACTTGTTAACCTCCACCTCTTCAGGATTCACCCGCAATGGCCAAGCCCTCTCCCCTCGCCGACCAGAGCGAGTCCCCTTCCGCCACCGCCGAGCTGCAGGCACCGCTGGATTCGGCACTGGATGACCTGATCGGCTACGCGATGCGGCGCGCCCAACTCAAACTGTTCCAGAACCTGATCGGTCGCCTGTCAGCCCACGACCTGCGCCCCGCGCAGTTCTCGGCCCTGGCGATCATCGACCAGAATCCGGGGCTGATGCAGGCCGACCTGGCTCGGGCCCTGGCCATCGAGCCGCCGCAGGTGGTGCCGCTGCTCAATAAACTGGAAAGCCGCGCGCTGGCGGTGCGGGTGCGTTGCAAGCCGGACAAACGCTCCTACGGGATCTTCCTGAGCAAGACCGGCGAAACTTTGCTCAAGGAGCTCAAGCAAATCGCCGCGCAAAGCGATTTCGACTCCACGTCAGCGCTGACCGGCGGGGAACGCGAAGAACTGCTGCGCCTGCTCAAGAAGGTTTATCAGGACTGAACGCGTTATGCCGGCACACCCCCGAGGGGTGGCCGGCCAGGAGCATCGAGCAACTTGGCGTTACCAGATCGGCAAGGTGTAGAGCACCTGGAACCGGGTCTGGTTTTCGTCACGAAAGGCTGTACCGCTCGGGAAGTCGTTGCGATAGATCGCCTTGCGCGCCAACAGCCCGACGTTTTTCAGCGGACCGCTCTGAATCACATAACCCAGTTCCATCTGGAATTCGCGCTCTTTGCGGTCCTCGGCGTTGAAGGCGGCCAGCTCAATGTTGTCGCCGCGCACGTAACGCAACCTTCCCTTCAAGCCGGGCACCCCGGACGCGACGAAGTCGTAGTCATAGATCGCTTGCCAGGTGCGCTCCTTGGCGTTGAGAAAATCCGAAGCCATGGTCTGCTCGCTCATGCCCATCAACTCCGTGCCGGAGATGTAGGGCGTCGCCGTGTCGCCGCTGGAATGCATGTAGCCGAGGCTCACACGGTGCCCGCCGAGGCGGTAGCCGAACAATGCCGAGAGGTTGCGGTTGTCCACCTCACCCGCTTTGGCGGCGCCATCCTCACGGCTGAAAAAACTGCGCAAGTCACTGGTGAACACACCGTCGCCGAGCGGCAGGTTGTGCAGCAGCGCCAGGGTGTCCTGTTGGTACAACTCGGCCACCTCCGCATGGTAGGCGCGCAGACTGAGTTCTTTGTTGACCTGATAATCGCCCCCCACGTACGCCAGATGCGAGGTCGTGGCGGCGCCGTTGAATCGCCGGTTTGGCGTGGCGATACTCATGGCCTGATAGTCCGTGGAATCGCGCTTGTTGATGCGGTCGATGTAGCCGGTGTTGAGGGTCAGGCCATCGAAATCTTTGGAACTGAGGGTCGTGCCGCGAAAGGTCTGTGGCAACAGTCGCGATGGGCTGGCGAAAGCGAACGGCAGGAAAATCGAGACATCGCCGCTCTTCACCGTGGATTGGGCAAATCTTAGTTTGGCTGTCGGGGCGAGCCGTGAATATTCATCCGCCGCGCGCTTGTCGCTGGCCGACACCGGCAACAACTCGGTGCCGCTGCGATGCGGCGCGGAGTCGAGCTTGACCCCCAGCAACCCGCGAACGTCCAGACCGAAACCCACAACCCCTTCGGTAAACCCCGACTCCATGCCAAGGATGAACCCCTGGGCCCACTCCCGCGCAGCAGACTTGGCCCCGCCATCCTTGTAGTCACGGTCCATGTAGTAATTGCGCAGGGTCAAGTTTGCGTGACTGTCCTCGATAAACCCCTCGGCCCGCAGCTCAGAGGGCAGAACGCTGACGCCTAGCAGTGCCACGACCCACCCTGGATGGACACTGCAGACGCAGGGAAGTGACGCTACGGAACCGCTGTTCATAGGGCGTTTTGGCATGTTCGATGTCCACTTTTTATTGTTGTTCGTGGGTGCCGGATCCGCACGGGACTGCCGGCTTCACGACCAGAGAATGGAAACAGCCAAGGGTCGCCGTCAATCGCAGATGACCGATAATCGAACATTAATATTATTATCTATTTTCACATAATCATCTGAATGCATTCTTAATAGACTGTTTTTAAACACTTTATTTGTGTTTTTTACAATTTTCAGGACGGTGTTCTTTTTTTAGTTATCTTTGTTATCTTAATCACCAGCGGTCAGCGACGGCACCCCAAACACATGGCGGGCTCGACTGCATAACAAAAACAACAATGAGGTTCACCCATGGACAGTCCATCGCGTCGCTCGACGCTGACAATCGCTTTGTGCTTTATCGTTGCGCTGATCGAGGGGTTCGATCTGCAGGCTGCCGGCACCGCTGCCGCGGGATTGCGCCAGAGCTTTGCCCTGGACCCGAAGATGATGGGCTGGGTGTTCAGCGCCGGGATCATCGGCCTGCTGCCGGGTGCGTTTTTTGGCGGCTGGGTGGCCGATCGTATCGGCCGCAAGAAAATCCTCGTCGGCGCCGTGCTGCTGTTCGGTGTCTTCTCGCTCTGCACCGCCTATGTCGAGAACTACTCCAGCCTGCTGCTGGTGCGCTTCATGACCGGCCTGGGCCTGGGTGCCGCCCTGCCCAACCTGATTGCCTTGTGTGCCGAGGCCGTGAGCGAGCGCCATCGCGGTACCGCCATCAGCGTCATGTACTGCGGCGTGCCCTTGGGCGGCGCGCTGGCGGCCGTGGTGGCGATGTTTTCCAGTGAGCACTGGCAAACCACCTTCATCATCGGCGGTCTGACGCCCTTGCTCGTAGTGCCGCTGATGGCCCTGCTGCTGCCCGAATCCACCGCGTTCCGCCAGCAACACATCACGACCAGCAGCTCACGCTCGTCTACCGCCCAGGCGCTGTTCGGCGAAGGACGCGCACGCTGCACGCTGGCCTTGTGGTTGAGCTACTTCTTCACCCTGACCGTGATGTACATGCTGCTCAACTGGCTGCCTTCACTGTTGCTGGAACAGGGTTTCACCAAGCCCCAGGCAGGCATGGTGCAGATGCTGTTCAACATCGGCGGCGCCATTGGTTCGCTGCTCGGCGGGGTGATGCTGGACCGCTGCAACGGCCTGAAAGTGGTCCTGTTCGTGTACGCCGGGGTGTTGGCGGCGCTGGCCGGGGTCGGCCTGTCGGTGGGTATCGTGCCAATGGCCATCGCCGGGTTTGCCGTCGGGTTGTTCGTCATGGCCGCACAGCTGGTGCTGTATGCATTGGCGCCCCCTTCCTACCCGACATCGGTGCGCGCCACCGGAGTCGGCGCGGCCGTGGCCATCGGCCGGCTCGGCTCGGTGGCAGGCCCCCTGGCCGCCGGCCAGATCCTCGCCGCCGGTGCCGGCACCACGGGCGTGCTGCTGGCAACGTCACCAGGGCTGGTGATCGCCGCGCTGTCGATCCTGACCGTGATCGCCCGCAACGGAGCGACCACCGAGTCTCAACCGCAAGCGGCAAACTGAGCTCCGTAACCCGGGTCGCAGAAATGAAAATGCCCGGCAATTGGCCGGGCATTTTTTTGGTTCTTCACGGATTACCGGGAAAGACGCTCTTGATCTTCATGAAAAAGAATTCGCTGTCCCGGTAACCGTACGCCATCCGCTTAATGACCTTTATTCGATTGTTCATGCCTTCCAGCTGGCCCGTGTGCATTGGCCAGCGAACCCGGCTGACGATGCCCCGCCAGTAACCCTTTAGTCGCTTTGCGAACTGGATCAGAGCCGGTATTCCACTTTCTTGAGCATGGCTCAGCCATTGCTTCCAGG
>Ga0247818_10003380_pt1 | contig 10293 bp, 11 predicted proteins | sample 13C_Glucose_Day1_FD_192424 | JGI IMG/M metagenome (GOLD analysis project Ga0247818, IMG submission 192424) | Soil microbial communities from agricultural site in Penn Yan, New York, United States - 13C_Glucose_Day1 | ecosystem: Environmental > Terrestrial > Soil > Agricultural land | place...
AACGGGCTGTGTTGCTGATTGCGATGGGTCAATTGCCAGGAGCGCACGCGACCGGTTTGTGGCGAGCGAATCAGAATCCCGTCGTGGTGCTTGAGGTCGTCCGGCTCGGTGATTGACGCATGTGCCGCCAGATAATCCGGCGAAGCCACCAATACCCGATGCGCCGGACTCAGCTTGCGCGCGACTACGCCCTGGGGTAATTCGAAGCCGCCGCCGACGGCCGCGTCGAACCCCTGCCCGATCAGATCGACCTGGCGGTTGTCGAAGTGCCAGTCTGGGTTGATCGCCGGGAATCGCCGCAGAAACTCGCCGAGCATCGGCACTATGTACAGGCAACCGAATACCGTTCCCATGCTGACCTTCAATGTACCCGCTGGCTGCCCACCGGCGCTGGCGAGATTGGCCACGGCATTCTGGATGGTGTGCAGGCTGGTGCTGACTTCGCCGAGAAACAACTGACCGGCCTCGGTCAGCGTCAGGCTGCGCGTGCTGCGTTGAAACAATCTGACGCCCAGGCGCGCCTCAAGCTTGGCAACGCTCTTGCCCACCGCCGCCGGTGTCAGGCTCAAACGTCGTGCCGCTTCGGCGAAGCTGCCGACCTCGGCGCTGCGCACAAAGCATTCGATACTGCTGAAGGTTTCCATAGGCGCCACTATAAACTTTTGGTTTACATAGACTATCGCAATCAGGGTCTACACAGCTCGTAATCCGGAATCAATACTAGGCTCCATCAACCGGGACATCTCGCCTCGGGACTTGGAGATCGACATGACTACTCAGAACCTCAGCGGCAAAGTGGCATTGATTCAAGGTGGTTCCCGCGGTATCGGTGCAGCCATCGTCAAGCGCCTGGCCGCTGAAGGCGCCACCGTTGCCTTCACTTATGTCAGCTCGACAGCCAAAGCTGAAGAGTTGCAACACAGCATCACCGCCCAGGGCGGCAAAGCCCTGGCCATCAAGGCCGACAGCGCCGACGCGGAAGCGATCCGCGGCGCCGTGTCCGCCACGGTGGAGGCCTTCGGTCGCCTGGATATCCTGGTCAACAATGCAGGCGTACTGGCCGTCGCACCGCTGGCCGAGTTCAAACTCGAAGACTTCGACCAGACCCTGGCCATCAACGTGCGCAGCGTGTTCGTTGCTACCCAGGCCGCCGCCAAACACATGACCGAAGGCGGTCGCATCATCAACATCGGCAGCACCAACGCCGACCGCATGCCCTTTGCCGGTGGCGGCCCGTACGCCATGAGCAAGTCGGCACTGGTCGGCCTGACCAAAGGCCTGGCCCGTGACCTCGGCCCGCAAGGCATCACCATCAATAACGTGCAGCCGGGGCCGGTCGACACTGACATGAACCCGGCCGAGGGTGACTTTGCGGAAAGCCTGATCCCGTTGATGGCGGTGGGCCGGTACGGCAAGGCCGAAGAGATCGCCAGCTTCGTCGCCTACCTCGTCAGCCCGGAAGCCGGCTACATCACCGGGGCCAGCCTGACCATCGATGGTGGCTTCGGCGCCTGATGCATATCTGTCAACTGCAATAACTGTGGGAGCGAGCCTGCTCGCGAAGAGGGAGTATCAGACACGTTGATGTTGGCTGAAACACCGCTTTCGCGAGCAGGCTCGCTCCCACATTTGCCAGAGTCATCCCGTCTTTTCAGCTAGGCCCACTCAAGCGCAGGCAAACCAAAGGCGTCCGGCTCGAACGCCTTCAACGTACGAAGAATGCCATCGGCGTGTGCGTACCGGGCGTCGGCCATTGCCGCATCCGGAATCGCAATCGCCGTCATCCCCGCCGCTTTCGCCGCGGTGACACCAAAGGGCGAATCCTCGAACACCAGGCAATCCTCGGGCGCGACGCCCAGACGCCGCGCCGCCGTCAGGAAGATATCCGGTGCCGGTTTGGCTGCCCCCACCTCGGGGTCATCGGCGGTGACGATGAAGTCGAACAAGGTGAACCAGTCGCGGTGCAGGGTGGTTTTCTGGCCGAACGACTGGCTCGATGAACTGGTACCCACGGCAATGGGAATGTGGTTGGCCTTCAGATGCCGTACCAGTTCCTGTGCGCCAGGCATTGCTTGCGCTGTAGGAAAACGCTCGCGCATCAGCGGTTCGCGGATCACCAGAAACTCTTCGGCGGTAATCGGCAGGTCGAGCGCTTCAACCACATAACGCGCCAGATCCCCTGCGCCCCGACCAATGATGTTCTGCTTGATGCTCCAGTCGAACGTGCGGCCGTAACGCGCGGCAATGATGGACGTGACTTCGGTGTAGATGCCCTCGGTGTCCAGCAGCAAGCCGTCCATATCGAAAATCACGGCCTTGATCGAGCCGAATGTTTTGAGCGGTGCATTCATCGCATCTGATCCGTTTTCCAAGGCATCCCGGGCGGCGCAGGTGAGGCCCGCACCCGAATGGATTAAAGGATTCAGCAGCATATCGAGCGCGGCTGTCTCAGAGCAACGATGAAATCCCGATCCACGCCGAATGGCTCTCGTAATTTAGCGATTCGCCCTACATCAAACGCCAACTTTCCCGACTTCTTTCCATGAAGATCCTACGCAGAGTCTCACGTCCTACATTCCGCCAAGCGAAAGTCTGCAGATGTTCGATCCCCAAAAGGTATTGGCATGTCCCGCCAGCGGTCCCCTAACACAGGCGCACAGGTTCGCCGCCTGTATCGATACCCTTGAGCGCTCTGCCCCCCACAACGGCCCGGTGTCGATGGTCACCGGTGAAGTATCGCTGGCACTGACGGACGGCACCCTCGACGGGATCTTGCCGTTCGACTTCACCCGCTTCTATCGCACCCGTGCCGTCGAACTCGACAGCGGGCTCGGTTTCGGCTGGCGGCACTCGCTGTGCCAGCATCTGGAATTCCACGGCGAGCAGGTGCTGTGGATCGACGCCGAAAACCGACGCACGCCATTTCCATGGCCGACGACGGCGCGCCCGTTGATCCGTAACAGACTGTCGCGGGCGGCGATTTACCTCGGCGACGAATCGGGCGAACTGATCCTCGCCCAGGCCGGCGACGTGGCGCGTTTTTTTCATTTCCGCGACGGCCGACTGACCGTGATCAGCGACGCCTACGACAACCGCCTGACGGTGCAGCGGGACGGCCTTGAACGGATTCAGCGCCTGGACAACGGCGCCGATCGTGCCTTGCTGCTGCGTTATGACCTCAAGCACCTGGTGGCCATCGACTATCAGGTGTTTCAGCGCTGCGGGCCCCAGGCGTACACCTGGCGCACCGAACAGACAGTGGCCAGCTACCGCTACGACGCGCGCCAGCGTCTGGTCGAGGTGACCAACGCCGCGGGTGAAAGCGAGCGTTATGACTACGACGAGCAGCACGTGATCCTGCAACGGCAACTGGCGGGCGGCGCGAGTTTCTTCTGGGCGTGGGAACGCTCCGGCAAAACCGCCCGCTGCGTCCATCATTGGGCCTCGTTTGAGCAGATGGAGGCGCGTTACACCTGGGACGATCAAGGCACCGTGACGATCAACAACGCCGACGGCAGCCAGGAGGTTTACGTTCATGATCCAAGCGCGCGACTGGTACGCCAGATCGGGCTGGACGGCGGCGAACGGCACAAGGCCTACGACAATCTGGGCCGGTTGATCTTCGAGCAGGACGCTCTCGGCGCCGTCACCCAATACCATTATGACGAAGCCGGGCGACTGATCACGCTACTTGCGCCGGATACGGCGCCCACGTCCTACAAGTATCACCACGGTTTCCTGCACACCCGCACCCGCGGTCGGGCGACGTGGAGCTACCAGCGCAATGCCCAGGGAGACATCACGGCCGTCACTGATCCCGACGGACAGATCACCCACTATGGCTACGACTCGCTGGGGCGCTTGCTGACGATCCGCTTTCCAGACCAGAGCATTCACCGGTTTGCCTGGAGCGCTCTGGGACAATTGCTGGAAGAAACCTTGCCCGATGGTTCCCAGCGCATGTTTTCCTACGATGCGTTAGGGCGGCGGATGACCGGGCAGGACGAACACGGTGCCATCACCCGTTATGAGTGGGATGCCGTCGGTCGACTGAGCCGGACCACGCTGCCCATGGGGGCCTGCCGTGCCTGGCGCTACAACGCCTACGGCCGGATCACCGCCGAGACCGACGAACTGGGACGGGTAACCCGTTACGAATACGCCGACGACCTGCACTTGATCAGCCGTCGGATCAACCCCGATGGCAGCGCGCTGAAGTACCGCTACGACCATGCGCAATTGTTGCTGACCGAGATCGAAAACGAGGTGGGCGAGACATACCGTCTGGACTACACACCGGGAGGATTGATCCGACAGGAAACCGCCTTCGATGGACGCCGCACCACCTACAGCTACGACCGCAATGACCAATTGCTGAAGAAGACCGAGTTTGGCGACGACGGTTCGCAGCTGGTCACCGACTATCAGCGTGACAGCGCCGGGCGGTTACGGGTCAAAACCTTGCCTGATGGGGTCGGGGTCGAGTACCACTACGACACGCTCGGGCGACTGGTCAGCGTCAATGACGGTCGGGCCCCTCCCTTGCAGTTCGAATACGACCTTCAGGACCGACTGATCACCGAGCATCAGGGTTGGGGCATTCTGCGTTACGACTACGACGTCTGCGGTCGGCTCAAGTGCCTGCGCCTGCCGGACACCTGTATCCTCGTCTACCACCACGCCAAGGGAGGCGCCCTCACGGCCATCGACCTCAACGGCACCCCCCTGACCCGCCATCGTTTTGTCGGCGGGCGCGAACAGCAGCGCCAACAAGGCCTTCTGCTCAGCGATTACGCCTACGACGGGCAAGGCCGTTTGCAGGCCCATGTCATCAACCAAAAACAACGAACGTTGTACTGCCGGAACTATGCCTACAGCGCCAAGGGCAATCTCTTGAAGGTTACCGACAGCCGCCACGGTTCACGCCACTATCAATACGATGCACTCGACCGCCTGACCGGCGTACGTCACCCCCGCGACCAGTGCGCAGAGCACTTCACCCACGACCCGGCCGGCAACCTGTTGATCCACGGGCGTCCCGGCCCATGTGTTTATCAGGACAACCGCCTGCAGCGCAGTGGCAGTGGCAATGACGGCAGTTACTACGACTACGACGCCTTCGGCAATCTGATCCGCGAACGCCGCGGCCTGCCGCCCCAGGTCACCGAATACGCCTACGACAGCCAGCATCGCCTGATCGGCGTCAGTTCCCCGGACGGTAAAAGTGTCAGCTATTGCTACGACGCTTTCGGCCGGCGCATCCAGAAAACGGTTGATGGCTACACCACGCAATACTTCTGGCAAGACGACCGGCTGGTCGCTGAAAGCGGCACCCGGCACTACCGCAGCTACATCTACGAACGCAGTGAGCCCGGCGAACCCAGTAGCTTCCGCCCGCTGGCGCTGCTCGACGGCAAAGGCCGGGCACACACCTGCCCGTACTACTATCAACTCGACCACCTCGGCACCCCGCAGGAACTGACCGGGCACGGCGGTGCGATCGTCTGGTCGGCCCAATACACCGCCCACGGCAAACTCCGCGAGTCGAGCGGCGAAGGGCTCGAACAACCCTTACGGTTTCAGGGGCAATACTTCGATACTGAGAGTGGACTGCACTACAACCGGCATCGCTATTACCATCCGGATTTCGGCCGCTTCCTGACGCCGGATCCGCTCAGGTCGGGCGGTGGGTTGAACCCATATCGGTACACCCGCAACCCGATGGGGTGGGTGGATCCGCTGGGATCGGGCGACCCCCTCGGCTCGATTCGCTCAGGAAGCATTCGAGCGTCGAATGTCCTCACCGCCGCTTCGAAGTAGCCGGGTCTCCCGAGCCATCGATATCTGCATCGCGCCGATCGTGCGGTTCTGCCTCGACACTTTCGTCGCCCTCGTCGCTCGGCACTTGCTCAACGCCGGCATCGTCGTCCGGCGGTCGTTGGTCGCGGCTCAAGGAATCGGTAGGTGACGGCAGCGGGTACTCCGGCGTTTCATCATCGTCGACGGTCTTTGGATCAGTGTTCATATCGCACCTCTCATCTGGCCTCAAGCGCAGGTCATGACATATCGAGGGCTGCGCGATGGACGCGTTCGACCCAGTAGACGATCGGTTGATTCGGCATCTGGCCTGAATCAGTCTTCGTCCTCTTCCTCATCATCAAACTCGATATTCCCCACATCGCCTGCGTCATCAGCATCGTTAAGTGGCACCGTCGCATCATCCATCAGCGATCCCGGATCTTCATTGCCGGGATCGTTGATGGATGGCTGGCCACTTGGGTCTTTGTCTTCCGTGCCTTCGGATTCCAGAGTCATGGTGTGCCTCACTCAATCAGTGATGCTTTTTGTGGTGCTTGTTCGAGTGTTTATGTCCGCCACCGGAATGGGAATGGCCACTATCATCCCCCAGATCATTGCCGATCGCACCGCCGGCTGCACCGCCAAGACCGGCACCGATGGCCGATCCGGTCGAACCGCCAAGACTGTTGCCGAGCACCGATCCGCCCGCCGCGCCCAAACCACCGCCTACCGCCGCTTCGGTGCGATTGTGCTTGGGCGCGGCAACAGCACTGCCGGCCGCCCCGCCGACACCCGCACCAATCGCTGCGCCAGTACTGCCACCCACCTGGCCACCGACCACGTTGCCCAGCACCCCACCAAGACCACCGCCCACCGCGGCATCTCCATTACCGCCTGCCAGCGCCACCTGGGAGAGCAGCAATCCAAAAACAATCGCTGGCAACATCAATCGTCGAGTCATCAAGCTTGCGTTCTGTTTGCCGTCGGTTTTGGGGTTCATGGCACGCCTCGCATTCTTCAGGGGTATGGAAGATTTGAGCCGCTGCGGCGGAAATCGTTCATATATGAAAAAGCCCGGCATCAAGCCGGGCTTTTTCACATCTGGATCAGCATCAGTGACGCTTGTGACCGTTGGCCAGGTTGCTGCCTACGCCGCCGCCCAAGGCACCGCCCAGGCCTGCGCCGATGGTGGCACCGGAATTGCCACCCAGGCTTTTACCGATCACCGAACCACCGGCTGCGCCGACACCGCCGCCGATGGCAGCGCTGGTGCGATGACCTTTCTTGGCGGCAACTGCGCTGCCCGCCGCGCCAGCAACGCCCGCACCGATCACTGCGCCAGTGCTGCCGCCCATCTTCTGGCCGACCACGTTACCCAATGCGCCGCCCAAGCCACCACCCAGCGCGGCAGTACCGTCACCGGCCATTGCACCTTGAGCAACCAGAAGCCCCAGAACCAGAGCAGGCAGTGTTAAACGCATGACAAAAACCTCAAAAAATAGGGGTACACACAAAGGAGGCGAGATTGAATGCTTTTGCGCGGATAGAGTCCAGCACGCCGGTCCAACTTCGCGATTGGCGACGGTTGGACAGCAATTTTGGAAAAGGTTTTACGACGGGCAAAAAAAAGCCCGCTGGGGAAACGGGCCAGGTGTTGCTTTCTAACGGATGAGTCGAGACTACGGAGGTTGTTGTGAAAAGTTTGTGAAAGATCGCCACTTTAAAAATTAGTCATGAAAACCTTTCAGACATGAAAAACCCCGCTCAATGACGGGGTCTGCCTGCGTTCGCCTACTTCCTGACCGGTGCTGTCACCTTGGGCAGGAACTTGCCCTTCAGGACCCGGCACGCCCTGGTCTTGATCTTGTCGACCTCTGTCTGGTCCTCGCCGAAACTGGCCACATACTGGGTCTGGCCACACTGCACGCAATTGTTGATCGGAAACTCTGCGCCATCGTCCTCGATATACGGATCAGCCATCTCTTCACCCCTTTCAACGAGCGGGATCGACACCGGCAAGCCCTTTGCCTGAAAAATATCGACCGCCAAGGATTTTCAGACTAGCCGGTCACTAATGGACTTTCCGTTCGAATTTCCATGTGACCGACGAATGGCTGCGATCCCTCATCGCAACTTGACCGCTGTCCCGGTCACAAACACGACGACCATCCCGCCCTTGCCGGCCGGCATGCTGATCTCATAGTCAAGCCCCACCACAGCGTCCGCCTGAAGCGCCCGTGCCCGCTCCTTGATCTCATCGGTGGCCTGAATGCGTGCTTCGTTCAACGCTCGCTCCAACGTCTGGGAGCGCCCGCCGAAAAAGTCGCGCATCCCGGCAAATACGTCACGAACAACGTTGATCCCTTGCACTGACTCGGCACTGACGATGTCCAGGTAGGCGGTAATTTGCCGGCCTTCAATGGAGTGGGTTGTAGTGGTGATCATTGCTGTTTATTCCTGTTCAGATATTCGGCCAGCGCATCAAACGCCGGCAAAGTCACGGGATCATTGGCCGAGTTGCTGGCCACCGGGCGTAATGCGTAACGGACGATGGCTATCGTCACAGTCGCTATGAACCTGGCGGCCACACGAACACTTGCGGAGGATGGAGCATGATGTCGATTCCATTCGAAGAATCCAGACAGTCTAACAGCCGGCTCACCTTGTTCACTGCTTGCGTGGCCGATGCCAGAGTGCCCTACTGCTATGCTGAAAGATCGGTTCCCTGCGCTGGAGACCATCAGCATGGCGGCAGAAGGCAATCATTCCCCGTTCACTTGCAAGGCTATGGCCTACTCGGCTGCAGGTTTCCTTATTGCCCTGATCATTGCCACAAAGCTGCTCGACACTTACTTCGAGCTGACGTTGTTGGCAGAGACCAAGGGCTGGCTGCTACGCACATGGAGCTGGCTTCAACTGGAAACGCCAATGCCGAACTGGTCGCTGCTGATGGCTATCGGGGCGTTCGTCAGCACACTGACCTTAGTGATTTACTACTACCGCAGCAACGACGGAGCCTACAGTGAGCTACATGAGATAGAGCGAAAAATTTACAAAAAGAACAACCCACAGTTTCCACAGCTGACAGATAACCAAACGCTACTGATGGAAGCGTTGGCCTATCACGCAAACTTCAGAAAAGTTGCAAACCTGGACTCGATTTGCAAGCTGGTCTCACTCAGCAAGCTGGAAGTTGAAGAGGGTCTGAAGCAACTCCAGGCTAAACGTCTTGTGAATCAAAAAGTGACTCGGGGTACGTTCGGCGCCACCATTTTTGAACTTACCCTGGCAGGTAAGGATTATGCGCAAGAGCGGTTTGAGCTGACGTAGTGGCTTTTTCTGCCGCGATTTAAAATGAATGTGGTGCAGGCCAGTGAACCTGGCCATTTCTCTGCAAAAGCACTGATGCCATTGCAGCAGTCCGATTCCGCAGTCACACCTGACCAGATACCGCAGTGAACAAATAACACAACCTTAGGCATGCGCTTCGCGATCAAGCACGTCGGCGACCCACTGATTGATACTCTTGTGAGCTAACTGCGCTTTTACCGCGACCGTCGCATGCAGTGCGGGGGCCAGACGCAGACTCAGGTTGCCCGAGTAGGGTTTCTGCGGTGCACGTCCGAGCTTGGCGCACGTTTCCAGATAGTCAGTGACGGCCTCTTCGAACGCCGCTCGGAGTTCCTGGACTGACTCGCCGTGAAACCCAACGACATCCTTGATCCCTGCGATGTGGCCGACAAACAAGCCATCTTCGTCGCTGTACTCAATTCTGGCTGCATAGCCGTTGTAATTCATCACGTTCACGGCGTAACTCCTGCTTGTTCAAGGAAAGCCCGAGCGTCACGCACTTGGTAGGGCTTGGCTTCTTTGTCGGGGTGGGGACGGTGAAAGGTGGCCACCACGCCATTGAGTTCAAAACGTACTCGCGATCCATGACCTTCAATGGTTCTGGCGCCTGCTGCGCCGAGCAAGGACTCGATACGCGCCCATTCCAGTGTGGCTGGGGTAGGCCTTGAGAACACGGCTTTGAGCGTGCCGAGCTGTTTATTATTCATGGTATTATATCATGATACCGCACCGGGTTTAGCAACCGCGAATGACATCGCTGATGCATGAAGCGCCCCTCCAACACGCGAGAAGAAAACGCCGCTTACCCAGCAACAGGAAAGCGGCGTTTTCGTGTCTGAGGTTCAGATTTTGTTTGGGGCGGTTACAAGAATATCCGGTGGGTCTCGCTGAAGTTGTAGGCAAACTCTGAGAGTTGCGTAAGGAGGTACGCTGCTTATTGTTCCCATATCGCCTTTTTTCAGACGCAAAAAACCACAAACCCCCGACTCTCTCTAGGAAAATCAGGGGTTTGTGTTTACTGAATGTGGCGGTGAAGGAGAGATTCGAACTCTCGATACAGTTTCCTGTATACACACTTTCCAGGCGTGCTCCTTAAGCCACTCGGACACTTCACCGTATCTCTTCAAACATGTTCTGTCTGTC
>Ga0247818_10003381_pt1 | contig 10293 bp, 11 predicted proteins | sample 13C_Glucose_Day1_FD_192424 | JGI IMG/M metagenome (GOLD analysis project Ga0247818, IMG submission 192424) | Soil microbial communities from agricultural site in Penn Yan, New York, United States - 13C_Glucose_Day1 | ecosystem: Environmental > Terrestrial > Soil > Agricultural land | place...
AGGCCAAGGGTGTGCTGATGGGTCGCCACGCGCTCGACGAGAAAGAGGCGTTCGACGTGCTGCGTCGGCAGTCGCAGAACCGCAACGTCAAGCTGCGCACCCTGGCGGCCGAGGTCGTCAGCGAGGTCGTCTCGGGCGTCGGCGGGGGTGTCAGCGGGGGCATCGAGCAGCAGTTCGGCGGCGGAGGCCTCCCCGCCTGACCCGCGTCACCTGCTCAGCGCCCTGCTCACCGGTGAGCCGCGGGCCCCGCGAAGAACGGATGGACGCAAGCCCCCTCCAGGGGCCGTTGTGGGTTACTGTCGAGGACACCTGAAGCAACCGGGTCTCGGCCACACGGCCGAACCCGGTTGCTTTTTGCGTTGAAGGAGGCGCTTCGTGAACGACACCACCATGGCGACACCACTGACCGACCCGCGGATTGTCCACAGGCCCACGGGTCCCGAGGTGACCCCGACGGGCCTGCTTCGTTGAGGCCGGTCCACCCCAGTCCACACGCAGCCTGCCGAGGTCGCAACCGGAGCGGCGGCGGGAGTGGACAGCACCTCACCTCCTGGTGCGCCCACGAGGGGGCGAGCCGCTCGCCGGCGGTCCTGCGCAGCCACAGCCGCTACGGCGCGCTGCGGACGCACCGCGGCTCCGGCACGCTCGAGCGGCCGCTGCTGGTCTACCTCTTCGACGCCTACTGCCCGTGGTCCTACGGCTTCCTGCCTGCCGTGGCACACCTGCTCGACGAGGTCGGCGACGACGCGGACCTCGAGGTGGTCAACATCGGACTGCACGACGACGTCGCCATCGCTGACGCTGCCGTCCCGACGCAGGCTGTGCAGCGCTCCACCGGCGTGGGCTTCGGCCCCGGGTACCAGGAGGCGCTCGCGCAGGGCGGGCTGCGGCTGAGCTCGCGCGACGCCGCGGCGGCGGTCATCGGGATGACGGCGGCCGAGCCAGGACGCACGACGGACGTGCTGTGGGCGACGCACCGGGCCTTCTTCTGGGACGGGCGGAGCCTGTCCAGCGGAGCCACGGTCCGCGACACCGCCAACGGGCTGGGACTCGACGGCGCGGCCATCGAGGTCTTCGCGAGGTCGCCCCGGGCTGCCGAGATGGCCGACGAGGACTTCGTGCTCGCCCGCGACCTCGGTGCGCGCCGCGGCCCGAGCCTGCTGGTCAGCCACGGCGACCGGCTCAGCGAGCTCGAGGGGCCGGGCACCACGGGCGCCCAGCTCGTCGAGCAGTTCAGGAGCGTCCTGGCCAGGCCATAGGGTTCTGGCCATGGCCAGACCCCATGCAGCAGCCATCGTCGAGGACGCCTGGCACCGCCAGGTCAACGCCCTGCTGCGCGGCCGCGGGTGGAAGACCCGGATCGTCAGCCACACGGGCTACGGCTCCGAGTCCTTCGTGCGGGTCAGCAGCACCCGGCCGAGGAGCACCCCGGTGCCGACGCCGAGGCGACGCTGCGCGAGCTGCGGGCCGCCGAGGAGGAGCAGCGCGGCTGGAGGGCCTTCATCACCGCACCGGCGATGAACGTGCCGGTCACCATCACCATCGGCGAGAAGACCGTGAAGACCCACTCGGACCGCAGCGGCTACATCGACGTCAGCGTCAAGGGCCACGGCCTGCCACCGGGATGGCACGAGGTCGTGATCGACTCCCCCGACGCGGCCAGTGTCGAGGCGGCGGTGCACATCGTCTCGCCGGAGGCGACCTTCGGGATCATCAGCGACATCGACGACACGGTGATCAGCACGTCGCTGCCGCGTCCGCTCATCGCCGCCTGGAACACCTTCGTGCGCACGGAGAACGCGCGGCACGTGGTGCCCGGGATGGCGACGATGTACCGCGAGCTGCTGGCGGAGCACCCGGACGCGCCGATCGTCTACGTCTCCACGGGGGCGTGGAACACCTCTCCGCACCTCAACCGGTTCCTCAAGCGGCACGGCTACCCGCTCGGCCCGCTCCTGCTCACCGACTGGGGACCCACCAACACCGGCTGGTTCCGCTCGGGCCAGGAGCACAAGCGCTCCTGCCTGCACCGGCTCGCCAACGAGCTGCCCAACATCCGATGGGTGATGGTCGGTGACGACGGCCAGCACGACCCCAAGATCTACGGCGACTTCGCGGAGGAGCGGCCCGACCGGCTCGCGGCCATCGCGATCCGCGAGCTGACGCCCACCGAGCAGGTGCTGTCACACGGCATACCGGTCTCCAACGAGGAGCTGGCGCCGCGCCACCGGCACCACCGCGACGTGCCCGTGTGCCGGGCGGGCGACGGCTATGGGCTGCTGCGGCTTCTCCGGGTGGCTCTGGGCAGCTGAGACCCGGGGCGGCTCAGCCGTCGCGACCCCGCTTTGCCCCGCGCGGCGGCGGGGGTGCGGGCATGATGTGCTCATGCCCGAGCTTCCGGAGGTCCAGGCGCTGGTCGACTTCCTCGCTGCGCGCACCGACGGGCTGGCGGTGACCGGCGTCGAGCTGGGGTCGATCTCGGTGCTCAAGACGTTCAACCCGCCGCCGCAGGCGCTCGCCGGCCTCCCCGTCGACTCGGTGTCGCGGCACGGCAAGTTCATCGACCTCGACTGCGACGGTACCCATCTGGTGTTCCACCTGGCCCGCGCCGGCTGGCTGCGCTGGAGTGACGCGATACCCGGCACGGTGCTGCGGCCGGGCAAGTCGCCCATCGCGCTGCGGGTGCGGTTCTCCGACGACTCCGGGTTCGACCTCACCGAGGCGGGGACCAAGAAGCGTCTCGCCGCCTACATCGTCGGCGACCCCTCCGAGGTGCCCGGGATCGCGTCGCTCGGCCCCGACCCGTTGGCGCCAGGGTTCACGCGCGAGGTCTTCGCCGGCCTGCTGCACGAACGCCGGGCTCAGGTCAAGGGCGTCCTGCGCGACCAGTCGGTCATCGCCGGGGTGGGCAACGCCTACTCCGACGAGATCCTCCACGTCGCCAAGATGTCGCCCTTCGCGATCGCCGGGTCGCTCGACGACGCCGCGGTGGACCGGCTGTATGCCGCGCTGCGGGAGACGCTCTCGGCTGCGGTGCTCGCCGCGTCCGGCAAGCCGGCGAAGGAGCTCAAGGACGCCAAGCGCGCGGGCATGCGGGTGCACGGCCGCACCGGCGAGACGTGCCCGGAGTGTGGCGACGTCGTGCGCGAGGTGTCGTTCGCGGACTCGTCGCTGCAGTACTGCGCCACCTGCCAGACGGGTGGGAAGCCGCTCGCCGACCGCCGCCTGTCGAGGCTGCTGAAGTGACCTCGACGGACGACACCGCCTGGACCTGCTCGGTCTGTGGCCGGGCCCACGGCGGTCTCGCCACGGTCTTCGGCTCTGACGCGCCGCACGACTGGCACGTGGCCACCGCGGCCCAGCGCGATGCGGGTGAGCTGGCCGCCGACGTCTGCTTCCTGCCCGACCGCGATCCCCGGGCCGGCACGCACTACTTCCTGCGGGGCCACGTGCAGCTGCCCCTGCTCGAGCCCTTGGGGGTCGAGGAGACGTTCACGTGGTCGGTGTGGGTGTCCCTCAGCGGCGAGAGCCTGGCGGTGGTCTTCGAGCACTGGGACGACTCCGACCGCGCTGAGCTGACGCCGCCGCTGTTCGGCTGGTTGCGCAGCGACCTGCCCTACGCGCCCACCACCTTGGGGCTGCGCACGCAGATCCACACCCGCGAGCCGGGGATGGTGCCGAGGATCGAGCTCGAGCCGACGGCGCACCCGCTTGCCCGCGAGCAGGCTGAGGGCATCACGGTGCACCGCGTCGCCGAGCTCAATGCCGCCTTCCTGGGTGAGCTGCACTGAGCTTGCCCTGAGCCCTGACGTTGAGCCCTGCCCTTGAGCCTGGCGCGGGCTGGCGCGGGCTGGCGCGGCTGGGACCGGCCCGGGTGCCCATGTCAGGATGGGCGGTATGAGTGAGATCCCCCAGATGTCCGCCTCCGAGGTCGCCGACGACGCCGTCCTGCTCGACGTGCGCGAGCAGGACGAGTGGGACGCCGGGCACGCACCCGGGGCGGTGCACATCCCGCTCGGCGAGCTGCCCACACGCCTCCACGAGCTGCCCGACACCGACGCCGGCACGCTCGCGGTGACCTGCCGCGGAGGCGGCCGCTCCTCCCGAGCGGTGGCGTGGCTGAGCCAGCAGGGCTTCGACGTGGCGAACCTCGACGGTGGCATGAAGGGATGGCACGCGGCCGGCAAGCCGGTCGTCGCCGCGGACGGCGCTCCTCGCGTCATCTGACGGGGGCGCCGCCGCGGCCCGGTCACTAGGCTGCGGTGATGGCATGGTTCAAGCGGGGCAGCCGGGAATCCTCGGGCAGTGGCCCGGACGCCGGGCAGGAGACCGCCGCGGGCGGTGGCCTCGGGCTCGGTGACGAGGTGCCGCTGACCCCGGTGGTGGAGCCCGTGCCCGAGGCCGATCTGGCCCGCATCGCCGCGGCCGTGGCCGAGCTGGAGGCCGTCGGCGTCGACGTCGACGACCTCGACTCGCTCGGCGCGGCCCTGGACGCAGCCTCTGCCGCGTGGGCGTCCGCACCTGAGCAGGAGCGTGAGCCGCACGACCGGATCATCGAGCGCTTCGCCCTCGGCATCGGCGAGCACCTCCACCGGCACACCGACCTGCGCTGGCAGGTCGTCACCGACGCCTTTGGCACCGACCTCGCGGTGGCTGACGGCATGCGCGGCGACTTCGTGGTGGTGCCGCTCAACCTGGTGGCGGTGCGCTGGCTGCGTCGTGAGCAGGGCTGGCTCCCCGGCGTGGTCGGTCACCTGGTGCGCCGCCGTACCGTCCGCTGACCGCCTCTGCTGGCCGCTGACCGCCGCTCCTGGCCGCGACACGATCGCGGCGTATCGCCAAATCTCAGGGACGCGCTAGACAGGCCCATACCCTGCGATCGTGGACCCGATTCGCAACCCCTATGCCCCCGGCGCCGGACAGCGCCCGCCCGAGCTCGCCGGCCGTGACGAGCAGCTGCGCGCCTTCGACGTGGTGATCGAGCGGATCTCGCGGGGCCGTCCGGAGCGGTCGATCGTGCTGACCGGGCTGAGGGGTGTCGGCAAGACCGTCCTGCTCAACGCCCTGCGGTCGTCGGCGGTGAGGGCGCACTGGGGCACCGGCAAGCTCGAGGCGCGTCCCGAGCAGCGCCTGCGACGACCCCTGTCGGCGGCGCTGCATGTGGCCGTCCGCGAGCTGGGGCACCCGCAGGGCGACGACGTCGACCACGTGCTCGGCGTGATCAAGGCCTTCGCCCAGCGGGACAGCGCACCCAACGCCAAGCTCCGCGAGCGGTGGAACCCCGGGATCGACGCCCCCGCCGTGACCGGGCGGGCCGACTCCGGCGACATCGAGATCGACCTGGTCGAGCTGCTGACCGACGTCGGCGGCCTCGCGGCAGACGTCGGCAAGGGCGTGGCGATCTTCATCGACGAGATGCAGGACCTCGGCGCCGAGGACGTCTCGGCCATCTGCGCCGCCTGCCACGAGATCAGCCAGTCGGGCCTGCCCGTCATCGTGGTGGGCGCCGGCCTGCCCCACCTCCCGGCGGTGCTCTCGGCCAGCAAGTCCTACAGCGAGCGGCTGTTCAAGTACCAGCGGATCGACCGCCTCGACCGAGGGGCTGCCGACCACGCCCTGGCGGCCCCGGCCAAGGAGGAGGACGCCGAGTTCACGCCGGAGGCCTTGGAAGCGCTGTATGCCGCGACCGCCGGCTACCCGTTCTTCGTCCAGGCCTACGGCAAGGTGGCCTGGGACGTGGCACCCCAGAGCCCGATCACCGCCGACGACGTGAAGGTCGCGGCGCCCGAGGCCGAGGCCGAGCTCGCCGTCGGGTTCTTCGGCTCGCGCTACGAGCGGGCAACCCCTGCCGAGCGGGAGTACCTGCGGGCCATGGCCGACGCCGCTCTCCAGCTGGCCGAGTCGGGCGACGAGGAGCTCGACGAGACCGAGTCGGTGCCCACCTCGTCCGTCGCCGCCATCCTCGACCGGAAGCCGCAGTCCCTGTCACCGGCGCGCGACGCCCTGCTCAAGAAGGGCCTGATCTACTCCGGGGAGCGGGGCCGCATCGCCTTCACCGTGCCGCACTTCGGCAGGTACCTGCGCGCCAACGGCTGACACGGGCGAGCAGAGCACGGTCCGGGGAGCGTGGGTACGCTTCGTCGCGTGTCGATGCCTCTTCGCAACCTGCCCGCCGGACGCCGCCTCGTCGTGCTCGTCGTGGTTCCTGCCGTTCCGGCAGAACTGGGGCGCCGATGAGCGGCGGGCTCGTCGCGCTGCTCGATGACATCGCGGCGCTGGCCAAGCTCGCGGCGGCCTCGGTCGACGACGTCGGGGCAGCGGCTGGACGCGCGAGCGCGAAGGCCGCCGGGGTGGTCGTCGACGACACGGCGGTGACCCCCCGCTACGTGCACGGGTTCACGCCGGACCGCGAGCTGCCCATCATCAAACGCATTGCCGTCGGCTCGCTGCGCAACAAGCTGCTGGTCATCGTCCCGGTGGCCCTCCTGCTGAGCCAGTTCATCCCCTGGCTGCTCACACCGATCCTCATGATCGGCGGCACCTACCTCTGCTACGAGGGCGCGGAGAAGATCTGGGAGAAGGTCAGCGGCCACCACGAGGCGCACGAGGACGAGCCTGCCGGCGCCCAGGGTGAGGAGCAGGAGAAGACGATGGTGTCGGGTGCCATCCGCACCGACTTCATCCTCTCGGCGGAGATCATGGTGATCGCCCTCAACGAGGTCGCCGGCGAGCCGCTGCTCTCGCGCTCGATCATCCTCGTGATCGTGGCCATCCTCATCACCCTGCTGGTCTACGGCGTGGTGGGGCTCATCGTGAAGATGGACGACATCGGCCTCCACCTGGCCGAGCGCGACTCAGGGGCGGTACAGGCCATCGGCCGCCTCCTCGTCAGGGGCATGCCCAAGCTGTTGGCCGTCCTGTCCACGGTCGGGATCGTGGCCATGCTGTGGGTCGGGGGCCACATCCTCCTCGTCGGCGCCGACGAGCTCGGCTGGCACGGGCCCTACGCGCTGGTCCACCACCTGGAGGAGGCTGTGCACGGCCTCGCCGGTGTGGGCGGGGTCCTCGGGTGGCTCGTCAACACGCTCGCATCCGCGCTCGCGGGACTCGTGGTGGGTGCCGTCGTCGTCGCGGTGATGCACGTCCTTCCGCGCCGCAAGAAGGCAGCGGCCGAGCACTGAGGTGCCGCCCGCTGCCACCCCTCTGCGGCCTCGCAGGGTGGCGCGGCAGCCGGCACTAGGGTCGAAGCCATGACCGCACCTGATCCGCAGATCGTGGTCGGCGGTGCCGACCCCGACCTCGAGGCCCAGCTGACCCGCGAGCTCGACGTCTACAACCTCAGCCGGACCGGCACCGATGCGCCCCGTGAGCTGACCCTGAAGGCCCACGACGCCGACGGCAGCCTCGTGGCGGGGCTCAGCGGCTGGACGTGGGGCACCTGCGCCGCGATCGCGATGGTGTGGGTGCGCGAGGACCGGCGCGGCGAGGGCTGGGGCATTCGGCTGTTGGCCGCTGCGGAGGACGAGGCGCGCGCGAGGGGCTGCGAGCGGGCGGCCGTCTCCTCGTTCACGTTCCAGGCGCCCGGGTTCTACCAGCGCCTGGGTTACGCCGAGACCGGCCGCACCGTCGGCCTCCCTCTGGAGGGCTGGGACGACGTGCACATGACGAAGCTGCTGCAGAGGCCCGTCTCCACGGACTGATGTCCTTGACCCGCACGTGCGGGGTCCTGCGTGCCCGACGACCCCTGTTGCTCAGGAGCGCTCGACCTGCGGGACGGCCTTCCAGGGCAGCAGGTCCGCCAGCACCATGCTGCTGCTGGGCCGGCCATAACGGGCCAGGCGGTCGATCAGGTCCTCGAAGTCCTGCATCGTCGGCACTGCGACGATGAGGACCGAGCATCCCTGTCCGGTCACCCGGTAGAGCTGGCGGATCTCCGGCCACGCCGGGACCTCGGGGTCGCGCAGGAGACAGGTGGGGCCGTAGCAGTCCATGACGACCACCGACTCGACCGGGCGCCCGGCACGGGCCAGGTCGACGCTGGCGTGGTAGCCGCTGATGATGCCCGCCGTCTCGAGACGGCGGACGCGTTCGGCGACGGCCGGGGCCGAGAGCCGCACCCTGCGGGACAGCTCGTTGAACGAGAGCCTGGCGTCAGCCTGCAGCTCATCGAGAAGGTGCCAGTCGACGCGGTCCATGGGGCGTCCCTTTCCTCTGAAAGCCGAAGTCGCTGATCGCAGTATGAACGCAAACCCCCAAGGCCCGGATGGCCCTCGATGCCCCTTCACGACCCGAGCGCTCCTGGCGATCCTTGAGGGTATGGACGAGCCCCGCTTCATGACGATCTTCGAGCCCTTCCGCATCCACTCGGTGGAACCGCTGCGGATGACCACAGCCGCCGAGCGCCGCCAGCACCTGAGCGACGCCTCCTACAACCTGTTCCAGCTCCGCGCTGAACACGTGCTCATCGACCTGCTCACGGACTCCGGAACGGGCGCGATGAGCCGCGACCAGTGGGCCGCCCTGCAGCACGGCGACGAGTCGTATGCCGGGTCGCCGTCCTACTACCTCTTCGTCGACGCGGTGCGCGAGCTGTTCCCGTTCCGCCACGTGATCCCCGTGCACCAGGGCAGGGCCGCGGAGAAGATCCTGTTCTCGGCCCTCGGCGGGGAGGGCAGGACGGTGCCGAACAACACGCACTTCGACACCACGCGCGCCAACGTCGAGGCGACGGGCGCGCGCGCGGTCGACCTGGTCATCGCCGAGGGCCGGGACCCGGCCTCCGACCACCCGTTCAAGGGCAACATGGACCTGACGGCGCTCGAGGACCTGCTCACCGCCTCCGCGGCCGACGTGCCCTGCGTCTTCGTGACCATCACGAACAACAGCGGCGGAGGGCAGCCCGTGTCGCTCGCCAACCTCCGCGGCGTCCGTGAGCTCTGTGACCGGTTCGGGAAGCCCCTCTTCCTCGATGCCTGCCGGTTCGCCGAGAACGCCTGGTTCATCCGCGAGCGCGAGGAGGGGCAGGGAGATCGGGAGGTCGCTGACATCGTCCGCGAGATGGCCTCCCTCGCTGACGGGATGACCATGAGCGCCAAGAAGGACCCGATGGGCAACATCGGGGGCTGGCTCGCGATGAACGACGACGACCTCGCCCAGGAGTGCCGCAACACGCTCATCCTGACGGAGGGCTTCCCCACGTACGGCGGTCTGGCCGGGCGCGACCTCGAGGCGCTCGCCCAGGGCCTCAAGGAGGTCGTGCAGCACGACTACCTGCGCTACCGGATCCGGTCGACCGCCTACCTCGGCGACGCCCTGCGCAAGCGCGGCATACCCGTGCTCAGCCCGTTCGGTGGCCACGCGGTCTACATCGACGCCCGCGCGCTGGCTTCCCACCTCGACCCGCTCGAGTACCCGGGTCAGGCGGTCGCGGTCGCGCTGTACGAGGTCGGCGGCATCCGCTCGTGCGAGATCGGCACGGTGATGTTCGGACGCCAGCCCGACGGGAGCGAGGTGGCGGCGTCCATGGACCTCGTCCGCCTGGCGATCCCGCGCCGGACCTACACCCAGAGCCACATCGACTACGTGATCGAGGTGTGCGAGCAGGTGGCGGCCCGCGCGGACGAGCTGCCGGCCTATCGGATCGTCGACGAGCCCAAGGCCCTGCGGCACTTCACCTCGCGCTTCGAGCCCATGGCCTGAGGCCGCGTCCAGATGTGACCCGCTGTGCCATCGTGAGGTGTGGCTGACTCACTGGTGCCACCGGCCGAGGAGCACCTGACCACGGGCTGGGAGGCCGACCTCCCAGCGGACGACACCCTCGTCCGTCAGGCCGTGCTCGTCCACGCCTCCTGGCCGCTGCTGCTGGCGCAGGCGGCGGGCCGCCCTCACCGCCGGACCGCGCGCTGGGCAGGAGCATGGCTCAGCGACCGCGGCGCCCTGGCCAACCCCGTCGTGCTGCTGCAGCCGCTGGACGACCCAGCCGGCAGGCTCGCCGAGATCGACCGGCTGGTCCCTGCCCAGGTGCCCTACCTGCTGATCAGTCCCTGGCCGACCGAGGACCTGGCCCGACACGGCCTGGTGCTCGTCGGCCACCCGCCCCTGATGGTGAGGTTGCCGGCAGCCAGCCCGAGCCAGCCGCCGGTCCCGCAGGACATCGAGGTGCGCGAGGTCCTCGACCCGGAGCAGCTCGCCCGTGCCGAGCAGGTCCTCGTCGAGGCATACCCGATGCCCGAGATGCAGCCCCTGCACCGGGGCGACGTCTTCGGGCCGGGACTGATCGGCAGCCGGACCCGC
>Ga0247818_10003382_pt1 | contig 10292 bp, 7 predicted proteins | sample 13C_Glucose_Day1_FD_192424 | JGI IMG/M metagenome (GOLD analysis project Ga0247818, IMG submission 192424) | Soil microbial communities from agricultural site in Penn Yan, New York, United States - 13C_Glucose_Day1 | ecosystem: Environmental > Terrestrial > Soil > Agricultural land | place: USA...
GCTCCTCACCGCCGATGCCGCGCGCGACCCGCCGGGCCGACGAGCAGCGCGAGAAGGCCGGCAAGGCCACCGAACTCGCCTCCGACACGGTCGCCGGGCTGCGCGTGCTGCGCGGCATCGGCGGTGAGGAGCTGTTCCTCGGCCGCTACCGGACCGCCTCCCAGGAGGTCCGCCGGGCCGCCGTCCGCAGCGCCCGCATGTGGGCCCTGATCGCCGCCGTCCAGGTGCTGCTGCCGGGCCTGCTGCTCATCGCCGTGGTGGCGTACGGCGCGCGGCTCGCGCTCGACGGCACGATCTCGGTCGGCGCGCTGGTCACGGTCTACGGCGCGGTGGCGCTCACCCACCATCCGCTGCGGAACGTGGAGGAGATCGCGATGGCCTACGCCTTCTCGCGGCCCTCCGCGAAGCGCGCGGCGCGGGTCCTGGCGCTGAGCCGGGTCACCGAGCCGGCCGGCGGCGACCGGGAGGCGAGGGCGGCCGGTGACCTGTACGACCCGCTGACCGGGCTCATCGCCCCCGCCGGGCTGCTCACCGCCGTGGTGTGCGGCGACCCGGACGCGGCCGGCCGGCTCGCGGAGCGGCTCGGCGGGCATCCGGCCGAGCCGGGCGACGACCACGTCTCCGTGCGTCTCGGCGGGGTGCCGCTCGACGAGCTGTCGCTGGACGCGGCCCGCACGGCCGTCCTCGTCCAGGACAAGGAGCCGGTGCTGCTGTCCGGCACCCTCCGCGAGCTGCTCGACGTGCCCGCGTCCGGCGCGGTCCGGCCGGAGGACGCGCTCGCCGCCGCCCAGTGCGACGACGTGCTCGACGCGCTCGCGCAGGCGTCGGTGGAGACCGACGGCGACCCGATGCGGACCCGGATCACCGAGCGGGGCCGCTCGCTCTCCGGCGGCCAGCGCCAGCGCCTCGCCCTCGCCCGCTCCCTGGTCACCGACCCGGAGGTGCTCGTCCTCGACGAGCCGACCTCGGCGGTCGACTCGCACACCGAGTCCCGCGTCGCGGCCGGCGTCCGCAAGCTGCGGGCCGGGGCGACCACCGTGGTGCTGGCCTCGTCGCCGCTGGTCCTGGACCTGGCCGACCGGGTGGTCCTGGTCCACGAGGGCCGGGCCGTCGCCCACGGCACCCACCGCGAGCTCCTCGCGGAGGAGCCGCGCTACCGGGCGGTCGTCACCCGGGAGACGGAGGACGAGCTCGCCGCGACGACGGCCGGACTCGAAGCACTGGAAGGGGAAACCGCATGATCGGCCTGGCGCCGCCCGCGTACGACCCGGCGGCCCCGACGACCGCCACCACCCTGCCCGTCGCCGCCGGCGCGACCGTCCGGGCCTACGTCCGCGAGCTGCTGCGCCGGCACCGCACGGCCTTCGTGCTGCTCGTCGTCGTGAACACGGTCGCCGTGACCGCGTCCATGGCGGGTCCCTACGTGCTCGGCCAGGTGGTGGACCGGCTCGCCGACGGCGCCCGGGAGCTCCACCTGGGGAGCGCGGTGGCGCTGTTCGCCGTGGCGCTCGCGGTGCAGACGTTCTTCGTGCGGCTGGTCCGGCTGCGCGGCGCGATGCTCGGCGAGGAGATGCTGGCCGACCTGCGGGAGGACTTCCTGGTCCGCGCGGTCGGTCTGCCGCCGGGCGTCCTGGAGCGGGCCGGCACCGGTGACCTGCTGTCCCGGATCACCACCGACGTGGACCGGCTGGCCAACGCGATGCGCGAGGCGGTGCCGCAGCTGGTGGTCGGCGTGGTGTGGGCCGGGCTGCTGATCGGCGGGCTCGCCGTGACCGCGCCGCCGCTCGCGCTGGCCGTGGTGATCGCCGCGCCGCTGCTGATCACCGGCTGCCGCTGGTACTTCAAGCGGGCGCCCGCCGCCTACCGCTCGGAGGCGGCCGGGTACGCGGCGGTGGCCGCCGCGCTGGCCGAGACGGTCGACGCGGGCCGCACGGTGGAGTCGCACCGGCTGGGAGAGCGCCGGGTGGCGCTCTCCGACCGGCGGATCCGGGAGTGGACGCGCTGGGAGCGGTACACGCTCTACCTGCGGTCGGTGCTCTTCCCGGTCGTCACCGTGACGCACACGACCGTGCTGTGCGGGGTCCTGGTCATCGGCGGCGTCTGCGTCTTCCGGGGCTGGATGGACGTCGGACAGCTGACGACCGGCGCGCTGCTCGCGCAGATGCTGGTCGACCCGATCGGGATCGTGCTGCGCTGGTACGACGAGCTCCAGGTCGCGCAGGTGTCGCTGGCCCGGCTGGTGGGCGTGCGGGACATCGAGCCGGAGCCCGGCGACGGGTCGGTGGAGCCCGAGGGCCGGTCGGTCGAGGCGGCCGACGTGCGCTTCGGCTACCGGGAGGGGGTGGACGTGCTGCACGGGGTGTCGCTCGCGGTGGCGCCCGGCACCCGGCTGGCCCTGGTCGGCCCGTCCGGGGCGGGCAAGTCGACGCTGGGCCGGCTCCTCGCGGGCATCTACGGCCCGCGCTCCGGCGCCGTCACCCTGGGCGGGGCGGAGCTGGCGCGGATGCCGGCCGAGCGGGTCCGCACCCACGTGGCGCTGGTCAACCAGGAGCACCACGTCTTCGTCGGCACGCTCCGCGACAACCTGCTGCTGGCCCGTCCGGCGGCCGGGGACCCGGAGCTGTGGACGGCGCTGGGCGCGGTGGACGCGGACGGCTGGGCGCGCGGGCTCGACGCGGGCCTGGACACCGAGGTCGGCTCGGGCGGCAAGGCGCTGACCCCGGCGCAGGCGCAGCAGATCGCGCTGGCCCGGCTGGTCCTGGCCGATCCGCACACGCTGGTCCTGGACGAGGCGACCTCGCTCCTCGACCCGCGGGCGGCCCGGCACCTGGAGCGCTCGCTCGGCCGGGTCCTGGACGGGCGGACGGTCGTGGCGATCGCGCACCGGCTGCACACCGCCCATGACGCGGACCTGATCGCGGTCGTCGAGAACGGCCGGGTCAGCGAGCTGGGCAGCCACCACGACCTGGTCGCGGCGGACGGCGCGTACGCGGCGCTGTGGCGCTCCTGGCACGGCTGACCGGCCGGCTCCGCCGGGGGCACGCGCCCGGGCCGGGCCGCCGGACGGCGGCCCGGCCCGGGACCGGCGGAGGTCAGACCCCCGCGACCGACTGGATCCAGGAGCGGTAGGCCGTCACGTTGGTGTAGGCGGTCGTCGTCTGGCGGTCGCTGGTGGAGGCCACCCCGACCTGGACGCCGTTCGCCATCATCGGGCCGCCGGAGTCGCCGCCGGCGGTGATGCCGTCGCCGCGCCGGGCGCAGATCGCCGAGCCGCTGTACGCGTCACGGCAGCCCCCGGTCACCGTCACGTTGGCGACCTTCAGGTAGCGGGACTGACAGGTGGCCTCGGAGCCGCACTGGGAGGTGGCGCCCCAGCCGTAGACCTGGACGTTCTGTCCGACGGTCACGGAGCCGGGCTGTCCGAGCCGGGCGTAGGTCGCCGTCACGGAGCGGTCCAGGCGGACCAGCGCGAGGTCGGCGCTGTGGGTGTAGGTCTGGACCCCGTTGGCGAGGGTGCCGCCGCTGTGCTGGTCCAGGCTGCCGATCCGGAAGGAGAGGCCGCCCCCGGTGACGCAGTGCTTGGCCGTCAGGATCCAGGTGGGGGCGATGATCGTCGCGGAACAGGTCTCCCTGCCGTTGGAGAGCAGCCGGGCCGCCCAGGGGCCGCTCTGGGCGTAGCCACCGCCGATGATCGGCTGGACGGCCGCGACCCCGGCGCGGGCGGGAGCCTCCGCCGCGGTGGCGGCGGGGGCGAAGAGGGCGAGCACGGAGAGCGCCGCGGCTGCGGCGGACGCCCATATGCGGTGCGTACGCAAGGTTCCTCGTCTCCGACGGCACGCGGACGTGCCGCCTGTGGGGGGGGAGTGGGTGGAACCAGGGTCGTCACGCGCCGGACACCGGGGTAATCCCGTTCGTCCATAACACCGTGTTATCCCCGGGGCGGGGCGCCGCACGGGAAGGGGCCGCACCGGATGTCCGGTGCGGCCCCTTCCCGTGTCCGTACGGCTAGAAGAAGCCGAGCGCCGAGGCTCCGCCGACCCCGCCGAGGAGCATGAAGGCCGGCATGAGGACCTTCAGCTCGACCCAGCTGCCGGCCCGGAAGCGCATGCCCTTGGGCGGGCCGATCGGGTACCAGCGCTTGCGGCCGATGGGGATCGGCCACAGGATCGGGCAGCCGGAGACGGTGAGGGCGTCGCCGATGTCGTGGACGAGGGCGCCCAGGACGATCGGCAGGCCCAGCCACAGGTACTCCTGGCCGGGGCCGGTGAAGAGCCAGTCCGCGCCGTTGCCCGGCTGGTCCAGGACGCCGGCGAGGATCCAGGCGCTGGTCGCGCCGAGCAGCCACACCAGGACGTCGCTGGACATCCGGGCGGCCCGCCACAGCAGCCCCTCGACGGCGAGGACGAGGTGGACGAAGAGGATCGCGAGGACCGCCCAGCGCCCGCCGGTGACGGCCGCGACCGAGCAGCCGCCGCCGATGAGGACCGCCCACAGCCACGTGTGGGTGAGGGTGCGGTGGCCGCCGGAGCGGCGCGGGTCCTGGGGGCTGCGGGTCGCCTTGTAGACGGCGTACGACAGCTTGTCGACGATCTCGCACAGGGCCCGGGAGACCGGGCCGAAGGCGCGCGAGATGGTGGCCGACTTGTGGTCCAGGTCGGGGGCGAGGGCCGCGCCCGCGCACAGCAGCGCGCCGACCAGCAGCACCGGCCAGGGCATCGGGTGGTCGAAGGCGGCCGCGGCGGCTCCCACGCCCAGCCAGGCCGCCGCTCCGGACAGCGAGTGCGCCGGTCCCATCATGGTCGGTTCCGCCCCGTTTCTCCCCTGCCGGCGCCGAGTTGACGGCCGGTCGACGGAGCAGCCTATCGGGAGTGATCTTCGCGTTCGACAGCCGGTTCCCTCATCCGAGCGGAATGCAGGCAAGATGGGGACGTGACCCTTATCGATCAGCTGCCGCCGACCGCCGACCCCGACGCCCTCTTCGAGGCCTTCTCCTCCTGGGCCGAGGAGCGCGGCATCTCGCTCTACCCGGCGCAGGAGGAGGCGCTGATCGAGGTGGTCTCGGGGGCGAACGTCATCCTGTCGACCCCGACGGGGTCCGGGAAGTCGCTGGTGGCGGCCGGCGCACACTTCACGGCGCTCGCGAACGACCAGGTCACCTTCTACACGGCGCCGATCAAGGCGCTGGTGTCGGAGAAGTTCTTCGACCTGTGCAAGATCTTCGGCACGGAGAACGTCGGCATGCTGACCGGCGACGCCTCCGTGAACGCGGACGCGCCCGTCATCTGCTGTACGGCCGAGGTGCTGGCCTCGATCGCGCTGCGCGACGGCAAGGACGCCGACATCGGCCAGGTCGTCATGGACGAGTTCCACTTCTACGCCGAGGCGGACCGGGGGTGGGCCTGGCAGATCCCGCTGCTCGAACTCCCCCAGGCGCAGTTCGTCCTCATGTCGGCGACGCTCGGTGACGTGTCGATGTTCGAGAAGGACCTCACCCGGCGCACCGGCCGCCCCACCTCGGTGGTCCGTTCGGCGACCCGGCCGGTGCCGCTCTCGTACGAGTACCGGCTCACGCCCATCACCGACACGCTGACCGAGCTCCTGGAGACCAGGCAGGCGCCCGTCTACATCGTGCACTTCACGCAGGCGCAGGCCGTCGAGCGGGCGCAGTCGCTGATGAGCATCAACATGTGCACGCGCGAGGAGAAGGACAAGATCGCCGAGCTGATCGGCAACTTCCGCTTCACCACCAAGTTCGGCCAGAACCTCTCCCGCTACGTCCGGCACGGCATCGGTGTGCACCACGCGGGCATGCTGCCGAAGTACCGGCGGCTCGTCGAGAAGCTCGCCCAGGCGGGTCTGCTGAAGGTGATCTGCGGGACCGACACCCTCGGCGTCGGCGTGAACGTGCCCATCCGCACCGTGCTCTTCACCGCCCTCACCAAGTACGACGGCAACCGGGTCCGCACCCTGCGGGCCCGCGAGTTCCACCAGATCGCCGGCCGGGCCGGCCGGGCCGGCTTCGACACCGCCGGCTTCGTCGTGGCGCAGGCGCCCGAGCACGTCATCGAGAACGAGAAGGCGCTCGCGAAGGCGGGCGACGACCCGAAGAAGCGCCGCAAGGTGGTCCGCAAGAAGGCCCCCGAGGGCTTCGTCGCCTGGAGCGACACCACCTTCGAGAAGCTGCAGACCGCCGAGCCGGAGCCGCTGACCTCCCGCTTCAAGGTCACCAACATCATGCTGCTCTCGGTGATCGCCCGCCCCGGGGACGCCTTCCAGGCGATGCGCAAGCTCCTGGAGGACAACCACGAGCCGCGCAAGGCGCAGCTGCGGCACATCCGCCGGGCCATCGCGATCTACCGCTCGCTGCTCGACGGCGGTGTGGTGGAGCAGCTGGACACCCCGGACGCGGAGGGCCGCACCATCCGGCTCACCGTCGACCTCCAGCAGGACTTCGCGCTGAACCAGCCGCTGTCGACCTTCGCGCTGGCCGCCTTCGACCTGCTGGACCCCGAGTCCCCCTCGTACGCCCTCGACATGGTGTCCGTGGTCGAGTCGACGCTCGACGACCCGCGCCAGATCCTCGCCGCCATGCAGAACAAGGCGCGCGGGGAGGCCGTCGGGCAGATGAAGGCGGACGGCGTCGAGTACGAGGAGCGGATGGAGCGGCTCCAGGAGGTCTCCTACCCGAAGCCGCTGGAGGAGCTGCTCTGGCACGCGTACAACGTGTACCGGAAGTCGCACCCGTGGGTGGGCGACCACCCGGTGTCGCCGAAGTCGGTCATCCGTGACATGTACGAACGGGCGATGACCTTCACGGAGTTCACCTCCCACTACGAGCTGGCGCGCACCGAGGGCATCGTGCTGCGCTACCTGGCGAGCGCGTACAAGGCGCTCGACCACACCATCCCGGACGACCTCAAGACGGACGACCTGGAGGACCTGATCGCCTGGCTCGGCGAGATGGTGCGCCAGGTCGACTCCTCGCTGCTCGACGAGTGGGAGCAGCTGGCCAACCCGGAGGTCCAGACGGCCGAGGAGGCGCAGGAGAAGGCCGACCAGGTCAAGCCGGTCACGGCCAACGCCCGCGCCTTCCGGGTCCTGGTGCGCAACGCGATGTTCCGGCGGGTGGAGCTGGCGGCGCTCGACAAGGTCGGCGAGCTGGGCGAGATGGACGCCGAGTCCGGCTGGGACGCGGACGCGTGGGGCGAGGCGATGGACGCGTACTGGGACGAGTACGACGACCTGGGCACCGGCCCCGACGCGCGCGGCCCGAAGCTGCTCGCGATCGAGGAGGACGCGGCGCACGGCGTGTGGCGCGTCCGGCAGACCTTCGCCGACCCGAACGGCGACCATGACTGGGGCATCGGCGCGGAGGTGGACCTGGCGGCCTCCGACGAGGAGGGCCGGGCGGTCGTCCGCGTGACGTCGGTCGGACAGCTGTAGACCCTTCCCGAGGAGGACGCTCGTGACCAATCCCGCCGAAAAGCTCGTGGACCTGCTCGACCTGGAGCGGATCGAGGTCAACATCTTCCGCGGGCGCAGCCCGCAGGAGTCGCTGCAACGGGTCTTCGGCGGGCAGGTCGCCGGGCAGGCCCTGGTGGCGGCCGGGCGGACCGTGGACGCGGACCGTCCGGTGCACTCGCTGCACGCCTACTTCCTGCGGCCGGGCCGGCCGGGCGTGCCGATCGTCTACCAGGTGGAGCGGGTCCGGGACGGCCGGTCGTTCACGACCCGCCGGGTCACGGCCGTGCAGGAGGGCCGGACGATCTTCAACCTGACGGCCTCCTTCCACCTCCCGGAGGAGGCGGGCTTCGAGCACCAGCTGCCGCCGAGGCACCTGGTCGACCCGGAGAGCCTGCCGAGGCTGGCGGACGAGGTCCGCGACCATCTCGGCGGGCTGCCGGAGTCGATGGAGCGGATGGCGCGGCGGATGCCCTTCGACATCCGCTACGTCGACCGGCTGCGCTGGACGAAGGACGAGGTCAAGGACGCGGACCCGCGCAGCGCGGTGTGGATGCGGGCGGTCGGGCCGCTGGGCGACGACCCGCTGGTGCACACCTGCGCGGTCACGTACGCCTCCGACATGACCCTGCTCGACGCCGTACGGATCCCGGTCGAGCCGCTCTGGGGCCCGCGCGGCTTCGACATGGCGTCCCTGGACCACGCGATGTGGTTCCACCGCCCCTTCCGGGCCGACGAGTGGTTCCTGTACGAGCAGGAGTCCCCGGTCGCGACCGGCGGCCGGGGACTGGCCCGGGGCCGGATCTACGACCGGGAGGGCCGGATGCTCGTCTCGGTGGTCCAGGAGGGCCTGTTCCGCTCCCTGGGCTGACCGGTCACTCGTACTCGGTGCCGCCCTTGCGGGTCAGGTAGGCCGGGCTGACCGCCTTGGCGACGGCCCGGCCGCCGGTGACCGGGCTGTACCGCTCGACGGCCGGCCGCACGACGACGCCCTCCCGGAGGTGCGCGGAGCGCCCGGAGAGGGTCTCGGCGCCGCTCGCGTGGGCGAGGACGGTGCCGAGGTCGTACGGGCCCTCGTACAGCCGGGGCACGAGGGGGACCTCGCCCGGCTCCAGGACCGCGGCCGGGTCCAGCCAGCGGACCTGTCCGTCGATCTCGGCGGACACGTCGAACAGCGCGTAGCCGACGGCCTCGCGGCGGGCGTCGGCGCCGTACGCCAGGTCCTGGACGCCGGAGCCGTACACCTCCCCGAAGAAGCCGACGCGGGTCGCCCCGAGCCGGGCGGCGAGCCGCTCGGCGACGGCGGGCAGGCCGTGCGCGTGGACGGCCCGCCAGTACAGGTTGCGCGGGTCCTCCTGGAGCGCGAGCCCCTTGGCGCCGAAGCCCTTCGAGGAGACGTGCGTCCGGCCGCCGTCGGCGACGTGGGTGAGCAGGCAGGCCGTGCCGTGGATCTTCTCCGTGAGGACGACCGCCTCGCCGGGCTCGAAGATGTCGGGGTACCGGTGCAGGTTCTCGATGTCGACCCAGGGCAGCAGGTCGGGCGCCGCCGCCACGTCCCCGCTCATGGTCGGCGGGATCGGCGGCACCCACTTGGTGATCCCCAGCGCCTCCGCGAAGTCGGTCCCCTCGGCGGCGGCCCGCGCCAGGTCCACCCCGTCGAGCGCGCCCGGCCGGCAGACGATCCCCTGCGACAGCTCGCCGCGCAGCCGCACCGCCTTCACCCGGTCCGACGCCTTCCCGGCCAGCCGTCCGGTCAGCCCCAGCTCGGCGACGAGCCCGGCGGGCAGCACGGCCTGCTCCGGGATGTAGACGGCGGTGTCGCCGGTCCGATAGGCGCCCTTGGCGACGACGGCCCGGTAGAGCCCGACCTGCGCCAGTTCGAGGGCGTCGGCGTTCGGGTGGGGATGGACGGTGAGGACTTCGGCGGTCACGCGCAGGGTGGACATGGTGTCAGGACTCCGGTCGTTCGGCTGGCTCGGGTTTCGCTCTCATCGCGGACCACCCTGACGGACCGTGAAATCCCTGCCCACCGCTTTTGCCGGCTGGTATCGTCGCGATCTTCGCCGGGGCCACCCCGGACGGAGCCCCGTCAGGACCACGCCGTGGCCTCTCCCGCACTGACCGCCGCCCTCCACCGCGTCGACGCCGTCTTCGGCGGCATGACGGCCCCCGCCGACGGGTGCACGTACTGCTACGGGGAGGCGGATCTGGCGCTGCTGGCGGTACCGGGCGCGCCGCTGGGGGACGGCCTGCTGGGGCCGTTCTTCCACGAGGTGCCCAGCCACTTCCCCGACCATCCGGCGGTGGTCCGGCGGCTGCTGCCGGAGGCCTTCGCCCGTATCGCCGCCGGGCGGGCGGACGAAATGGGATACATGCCCACCGGGCTCGGCCGGGTCGCCTGGCGGGAGTGGCCGGCCGAGCAGGCGGCCGCGATCGCGGACTTCCTCGACGTGTGGTGGCGGGAGACGCTCGCCGATCCGGCACCGCCACAGGACGTGAACGCGGTGTGGGAGCTGTCCGTGGACTTCCACCAGGCGGTCGCCCCGCTGCTCGACGTGTGGGCCGCCGCGCCCCGGGGCGGCGTCGAGGACCGGCACCTGGCGGACTTCGCGGACCGCTGGACCGATGACCTGCTCTGGGACTACGTCATCGGCTGGCCGGCGGACGAGTCGCTCCTCGACGCGCTCCGCGCCTGGCTCGTCGAGCACGCCCCGGCCCGGCTCGCCGGGCACCCCGACCCGCTGCTCCTCCGGAAGGTCGCGCTGCTGGCGCTCGGGGAGGAGGAGCGGGAGGCGGCCTACGAGGAGCTGATCGCCTCAGCCGGCTGAGGG
>Ga0247818_10003384_pt1 | contig 10289 bp, 8 predicted proteins | sample 13C_Glucose_Day1_FD_192424 | JGI IMG/M metagenome (GOLD analysis project Ga0247818, IMG submission 192424) | Soil microbial communities from agricultural site in Penn Yan, New York, United States - 13C_Glucose_Day1 | ecosystem: Environmental > Terrestrial > Soil > Agricultural land | place: USA...
CGGCATTGCGGACGAGCATGGTCATCGCGGCGTCTTTCCGATTCTCGTCGAACGGCGGTGGGCTTTCTCCTTCAGTCGTGACGACCGAGCAGGGGTTCCCTATTGCGGCACGAGAGGGGGAGGTGCCTCCTGCCTGGGTTTATACCACTTGGTAAGGCCAGGTACTGGCAGTCGAGGGTACCTCGCAGCTGCGATCGTCGGTAGCGCCGAGCCCCGGACGGCCGGTGACCGAAATCGCCCGCTGCCAGCGAGTGCGGCCGGGTCCACCGACCGGGGACGCTCCGCCTGTTCCTTCGGCCGATCGGCTTCAACAGATACGCCGAGGGGCGCGGATCCACCAGGCGATCGGTCAGCGGCCCCGAGTTGTGCGCGAGGGATAACCGCAACCTCCGGCAGGCGGGCCGGGTCCACCTGACCAGGGATCCGCGGATGTCGCGGCGAAGGCACTCCGGGAGGTCGGTGTCCTGAGCGTTCAGGTCCGGGCTTGGCTCCGAGCCTGCCGGCGAGGCCGCACCGCCGGATCCGCCGGCCTCCCGAGCCGACCGTTCGTCGCGGCTTCGTGTCCGGGCACCAGTAATAGCGCGTCAAGAGAGATGCAACGTGAGGTCAAATTCTTTTCACGCCCGAGCGATACAGTTTCGACACCTGAAGGTGCGAATCCAGTCATTTAATGGTCCGCATTAGAAGAGCATTCAGCGATCGGCCCCTGGAATTGCAGGCCGAGCTGAACGAGTAACCCTTCCGCGTGAAAGAAAAGGAGCGACACCCATGGGCACCGCCGTTACATTCGAGGAACCAGCGCAGGCCGAGAATTCACGGATCAGAACGAAGCAGTTGACCCGTCACATCGGCGCCGAACTGTTCGACGTGCAGATTCCCGATATCACTCGCGACGCCACACTCTTCGCAGAATTGAAGACGCTCCTCCTGAAGCACAAAGTGTTGTTCCTCCGAGATCAGGACATCACGCGTACTCAACACGTCGAGTTCGCGAAGAAGTTCGGTTCGCTCGAAGAGGGCCACCCCAACACCGATGATGATTCGGGCGTAGTGCTCCTGTACAAGGACAATTCGAGCGAGGGGCACTACGAGAACTCTTTCCACAGCGACACCAGTTGGCGCGAGTGTCCATCCATGGGCTCCGTTCTGCGTTGTGTGGAAACGCCGGAGGTCGGTGGCGATACCATCTGGGTCAACATGGTCGAGGCGTATCGGGAGCTTCCGGACCATGTGAAGGAGGACGTACGGTTCCTGCGTGCCCGGCACGGCTTTGAGGCAGTTTTCGGTGCTTCCAAGCCGATGGAAGTACGGCACGAGCTGAAGGAGCGTTTCCCTGATGCCGAGCACCCGGTTGTGCGCACGCATCCTGAGACGGGTGAAGAGATCCTCTATGTGAATGTGTTCTCCACGCACTTCACGAACTTCCACACGCCGAGCAGGGTGCGTTACGGTGCCGATTACTCGCCGAGCGCAAGTAATTTGCTCGACTACCTGAAAAGCCGGGCATTGATCCCTGAATACCAGGTCCGTTGGACGTGGACGAAGAACAGCGTCGCCATCTGGGACAACCGATCCACGCAGCATTACGCGGTGCAGGACTACTGGCCGGCGGTCCGGAAAATGGAGCGCGCGACGATCGCAGGAGATCGGACCTTCTAGGTCTCCCGTTCCCGCGTGTTGCCCGGAAGTTCCGGCCGCACAGAACAACGCGACCACACCGGCCTGATGACAGGTGACCTGCCGGAGAACCCCGTGCCACCCAACTTCCGCGGCCGTGCGCGACAGCAATTGCCGACCGACCTCAGGACCCCCAAATGACCGGCACTCCCCACGCGTCCGACCTTCGTCCACCCGTTCCGCGGCCGAACTCTCGCGGGGCGTTCCTCACCGCGCAGGTGCAGAGTTATCGACGACATCGACCTCGCACGCAGCAGACCGCGCAGCGGCGGCGGCTCGCCCGACCTACCCGCATCACGAGGCGGCGGAGATCATCCGGTTCGCCGAGGTCTGGGCGCCCTACGGCGGACCACCCGGCGACGAAGTGTTCGTCCGCTTCGGCATTACCACCGCCCAGTTCCGGGCGCGACTGCGCGACGCCCTCCGGAAGTGTTCCGATCCGGACACCACTCGTTGGCGCACTGCCGCGTATCGCGTTGCGTGAATGTCCGCTTGACCAGCGGGCGACCGAGTACGACGAACTCCCCCCTCGGCGCGCTCGCGCCGAGGTGTTCGGGTCCGCACCACCGGACCGCATCACACAATTTCAGCCATCACACAATTTCAGCTCTGATAGGAAAACGATGAGTAGATTCGACGTCACCAAGACGAACATTGCGGTCGGGCAGTTGATCGAGCAGACCGTCAACCCGCGGCACCGGTACCTGCTGCATGCTTACAACCGGCACCGCAACCTGGAGATTGCCGGCCGCTGGGAGGAGATCTTCGCACCCGACATGATGGTCGACAAGCCCGTCTACAACTTCAACACGTTCGGTCGCATGGTCAAGCTCGAGGGTGCCGACGCGATCAAGAGTGTCTACAGCGAATGGGCTGGAACCGGGCAGTGCATCTTTTACGTCGAGGACGAGAAGATCGCTGTCGGCGACAACCTGATCTGCACCGACTTCGTGCTCTACCAGCAGACGCCCGGAACGGCGCTGGCCGCTGACGGCATCGACGTCGACCCGCAGGCGACCTATCTGATGAAGAACCGGCAGTACATGAACTGGCCCTACGACGACGAGGGCCGCCTCATCGGTGAGGATGTGTGGGAGGTCGACGAATCCACACGGGAGTACATCCGACTCGACCCCTCCGAGGTGCTCACCTGTGCACAGGCGGCGCCCCTGCTCGAACCGCTGATCAAGCCGCTGCCGGTGCGTCCCTTCTAGGGCATTCCCCACTGTCCGCCGAAGACGGCAGCGGCACTGGGGGTTCCGCCCTGCAGATGCCCGGGTAGGTGGTCAGCTTCGGTGAACCACCGCCTGGGCTTTCCGATTCTTCGCCGGTGATCCCGGCGACGGCGCCGTTCCCGGCCAGCGCCCGCGAAGGCTTCCGGCACCTTCGGGCGCCCCAGGGCCATCCACGCCCGATTCGACAACGGCCACGGCCGCAATACCCACCGAGAGAGTTGCCACATGCTCAATCTGTCCATGCTCCTAGAGGATTCCGCTCGTCGGTATCCGGACCGCGACGCCCTGATCCACGACGAGCAGCGGTTCACCTACGCCCAGCTCAACGCCGTCTCCAACCAGGTAGCCAACCTTCTCGTGTCGCGCGGGATCCGGCCCGGCGACAAGGTGGCGCTGTCCCTCCCGAACGTGCCGTGGTTTCCGGCGCTCTACTACGGGATCCTCAAGGCCGGCGCGGTGGTGGTGCCGCTGAACATCCTGCTCAAGGGCCGCGAAATCGCTTACCACCTGGCCGACTCGCAGGCCAAGGCCCACTTCTGCCACGAGAGCACGCCGGACCTGCCGATCGCCGAGTTTGCCCGCGAGGGCTTCGCCGACACCCCGGGCTGCGAACACCTTTTCGTGATCAGCGCGGACCAGGTGGCCCCAGGGGAGGGCGTCACGGCTCTGCCGCACGCACTCGAAAACCAGTCCAGCGAGTTCGAGAGCGCGGTCCGCGAGGCCACCGACACTGCCGTGATCCTCTACACCAGTGGCACCACCGGGCAGCCCAAGGGAGCCGAGCTGTCACATTCGAACATGGTGATGAATGCGCAAACCTCCAACCGCCTGTTCGACTCGAGACCGAGCCAACAGGACACGCACCTGACGGCGCTACCGCTTTTCCACACCTTCGGCCAGACCGTGAACATGAACTCGGCCTTCTCGGTGGCCGCGACATTGATCCTGCTGCCGCGATTTGATGCAAAATCCGCCCTGAAGATCATGAACGAGCAGAACGTGACGGTCTTCGCGGGGGTGCCCACCATGTACTGGGGTCTGCTCGACGCCCTCGCCGCCGGAGTCGACGGAGTGGACGTGACACGGATCGCGGCGAACCTGCGTAAGGCGATCTCGGGTGGATCGGCGCTGCCGGTAGAGATCCACAAGCAATTCCGGCAGCGATTCGGCGTCCAGATCCTCGAGGGCTACGGGCTCTCGGAAACATCGCCGCTGGCGGTGTTCAGCGACGCCGAGAGCGATACCCGGCCGGGGTCGATCGGCACGCCCGTCTGGGGTGTGCAGGTCCAGTTGGTCGATGCCCAGTGGAAGCCTGTGACCTCGCCCAATGAGGTAGGTGAGATCGCGATCCGGGGCCACAATGTGATGACGGGCTACTACAACCGGCCCGCGGCCACCGCCGAGGTGATGCGCGAGGGCTGGTTCCGCAGCGGGGACCTCGCCCGCCGCGACGAGGACGGCTTCTACTACATCGTCGACCGGGCCAAGGACATGATCGTGCGCGGCGGTTTCAACGTGTACCCCCGGGAAATCGAGGAGGTACTCATGGCCCACCAGGCGGTCTCGCTGGCGGCAGTGGTCGGGGTACCGCACGAAAGCCACGGCGAGGAGGTCAAGGCCTTCGTCATCCTCGGCAAGGATGCGGACATTTCCGAAGGCCAGCTGATCGAGTGGACCAAGACGCAGATGGCCGCCTACAAGTACCCACGGATGGTCGAGTTCGTCACGTCATTGCCGATGACCGCCACCGGAAAGATCCTCAAACGCAGCCTCGCCTAGGTTGCCTCACGCATCCGACCGCGCCGGCAACCGGGGGCCGCAACGCGACTCCCATGACACTTACTGGCCCCATCGGGCACTACTGCATGGAGAAACAATGCTCGACAAGCTGCACATCGTGGTGGGAGAGGTCCGGTCACCGGTCCTGACCAACAGCCCCTCCGGATCCGACGAGGCCGTGGTGTTCGTGCACGGAAATCCCGGCTCCGGCGACGACTGGGTCCCGTTGTTGGAGAAGGTTGCCGCCTTCGCCCGGGTGATCGCCCCCGACATGCCCGGTTTCGGCGACACGGAACGGCGCACGAATCAAGACTTCACGGTGCCGTCGCAGGCAGAACACCTTGAGGGAATCATCAACCAGCTCGGTGTCACGCGCGCGCATCTGGTCCTCCACGATTTCGGGGGGCCGTGGGGGCTGGCCTGGGCTGCCGCGCATCCCCAGCACGTCGCGAGCGTCACGCTCATCGACACCGGCATCAACAGGAACTCGCACTGGCACGGATTCGCTCGCCTGTGGCGAACCCGGTTCGTCGGCGAACTGGTGCAACTGATGATGAGCCGCCGGGTCACCCGGGCGATCATCGGACGCAAGAATCCCGCATTGCCCGAGAACTGGCTGAACCAGATCGTGGACCACGCCGCGCCCTGGGGTACCAAACGGGCGGTGCTCCAGATGTACAGGTCCCTGGACCTCGCCGTGCTCGAAGGAAGTTTGACCGGCCCGCTCCGGGATCTGGAGGTTCCGTCGCTCGTGGTGTGGGGCGCGGACGATCCCTTCATTCCCGTCGAGTTCGCCCAGCGGCAGTTGGCGAGCTTTCCCGGCGCGCGGGTCGACATCGTGCCGGGAACCGGACACTGGCCCTGGCTCGATGCGCCCGACAAGGTCACCGACATCGTGCTGCCGTTCCTCCGTGCCCAGTTCGACGATGCCCCCTCCGACGCGGCTGGTATCTCCGGTCGCGACGTGCCCACGACCACGGTCGGTCATTAGATTAGGAGCACCACATGGAACTGCGTGCCACCTCCGTCGACGACCCGGCCGCCACACCCCGCGTCGGCCCCAGCACCCGGTCGAGTAGGTATCCGTGGATCGTCTTCGCCCTCACCTTCGGGCTCCTGCTCTCGGACTACATGTCCCGGCAGGTTCTCAGCGCCATCTTCCCCTTCCTGAAAACTGAATGGGCGCTGTCTGATTCCCAGCTCGCCTCGCTCTCGAGCATCGTCGCGCTCATGGTCGGCCTGCTCACCCTGCCGCTGTCGCTGCTGGCGGACCGGTGGGGCCGGGTCAAAAGCCTGGTCCTCATGGCCGTGCTCTGGAGCGCAGCCACCCTGTTGTGCGCAGTGGCCGGCAGCTACGAACAAATGCTCGGTGCCCGGTTCCTCGTCGGAGTCGGCGAGGCCGCCTATACCAGCGTCGGTATCGCGGTCGTGCTCAGCGTCTTCGCCCCCCGACTGCACGCCACCCTCAGCGGAGCCTTCATGGCCGGCGGATCATTCGGGTCGGTGATCGGTGTCGCCCTCGGCGGCGTCATCGCCGTCCACGTAAGTTGGCGCTGGTCGTTCGCGGCCATGGCGATCTTCGGTTTGATCCTGGTCGCGCTGTACCGAGCCCTGATCACCGAACGTAAACTTGCCCAGCACGCCGCCGACGACCTGCCCGCGGTCACAGCTGCTGCAACACAGGCGGGGTACCGCGCCCCGGTGTCGACCCTGTTCACCAATCCGGCGGTCCTGTGCGCCTATATCGGCGGCGGACTGCATCTGTTCACCGCCGGAGTGCTGCTGTCCTGGCTCCCCAGCTTCTTCAACCGCTACTACGACCTTGCCCCGGCCGAGGCCGGCGCGATGGCGGCAGTCTTCGTGTTGCTCGTCGGCAGCGGAATGGTGATCTGCGGCATCATCACCGACCGTGTCGGCCGCACCGACACCAGCCGCAAGTGGACCGCAGCGATCGCCTTCTGCCTGATCTCGCTCGTGTTCCTGACGGTAGGATTTAGCGTCGGTGCCGGGACTGCGCAAATGGTCCTGATCGCAATCGGTGCCTTCTTCTCCGGCGGGGCGTCCGGCCCATCCGCGGCCATGGTAGCCAATCTCACGCACTCCTCTGTCCGAGCCTCCGCCATGGGTACCCTCGCCGTTGCCTACAACCTGCTGGGAATGGCACTGGGGCCCTTCACCGTCGGCGTCCTCGCCGACCACCTAGGGCTGCTTCGGGCCCTGCAACTCTCACCCCTGGTCTACCTCGGTGCAATCGCCGCACTGATCGCCGGCAAGCGGCTCTACCCGGCCGGGATGCGAAAGCTCGCCGCACTGAGCACGGACACACCACACCCGTGAATCCCCCGACCCACGCGGGGGCCGGTCCTCACCCTCACTCCGCCGCGCGGGCAGCCGGGCGACCGCATCTGGCTCGCTCCCTATCCACCTCCTCGCTCATGCCGGGCCGCTTGGCTTGGCCAGCGATCGACCGTGCTCAGCCTGGACCCGCTGCCGTCGGGAGGCGTCGTTGACCGGCCACGTGTGCGACCCGGGCTTTCGCGCCTCGCCCGCCAGCTGCTTGACGGGGCTCGCGGACGCGGCCTCCTTGAGCTTCGCGCCGAGGCGGCCCCGCAGGTGCAGCCGCATCGCGGTGTCATCCCTGTGGGCGAGCTGGAAGACACCGTCCCCACGCCCCAGGCTGACACACATGGCGGCGATCCCCTTGCCGAAGTCTGCGGGCCGCTCCCCTGCTATCCGGCTGAGCACCGTGTCAGCGGCATGCGCGCCGAGGGGCAGCGCAGCTTGGCAGCTCATCCGCAACGGCAGGTTCGACGGGGCCGCGGCATCGCCAGTCGCGACGATGCGTTCGTCGTCCACGCTGGTCAGCGTCTTGTCGGTGAGGAGACGGCCCACGGCGTCGGTGCTCAGACCGCTGCGGCCGGCCAGGTCCGGAACGCCGAAGCCGGCGGTCCAGATCGTCACCGTGCTCGGCAGCTCACGGCCGCCGCTGAGCTCCACGGCGTCGCGTGTCACCGTGGTGACCGTCGCGCCAGGGCCATCGAGCACGGTCACACCGAGATTGGACAACCCCTTGGCCACCGAGCGTCGGCCCCGTGGGTGCAGATACGGGCCGAGCCGGTCGCCGCAGACCAAAGTCACGGTCCGCCCAAGCTCCGCGAGCTCGGCCGCCGTCTCGATGCCGAGCGGACCGCCACCGACCACCGTCACCGTCACCGGCGCCGCTACGGGGGCGTCATCGAGGACGGACCGAAGCCGCTGCGCCTCCTCCAGGCTGGCGGTCGGATAAGCGAACTCGGCCGCTCCGGGTACGCCCCGGTCGGCGCTGCCACTGCCCACGGCGTAGATCAGGTAGTCGTATCCGACGGTCCCGCCGGACTCCAACGTCACGCCGCGCTCGGCAGCGTCGATCCTCGTCACGCTGTCCACCAACAGCCGGATACCGTCGGCCAGCACGGCGGAGTAGTCAACCACCGCATCGTCGGACCCGCCCACCAGCTGATGCAGGCGGACCCGCTCGACGAAACACGGACGCGGGTTGATCAGCGTCACCGCCACATCGTCGCGCTTGGTCAGGCGATTCGCCGCCATCACGCCGGCGTACCCGCCACCAACCACGACCACATCGATCTTCCCGGGGCGCACACTGCTCGCATTCATGATGTCTCCTTGAGATTGGCGTCGCACATAAGACGCCGCCCGCCCCACCAATGTGACAACACGTGACCCACACCCCTTCCCTGACACAACGGTCAGATCAGCGCAGGGACCCTGAGTGACGTTGAGGACCCCTGAGTGAGCTGCACGGGTCGCCGCTGCCCCCTTGCATGGGCCCGTGCTGATCATGGACCGACACTCGAGCCCGGCCATCCCGCCCACCACCGTCATGTTTACAAAAACTCGATTGCGGAAAAGCGCACCCGAGGAGGTGCACACCATGACCACCGAACAGTGCGTCAGCGATACCGACAGCACACGCCAGGCCGCCATGCCCATCCATACACAGACGCTCCACGACCTGGTCGCGGCGATGTGGTCCGTCGACACCAGCGACGGGCCACTCGACCTCGACGCGGTAGCACGGATCCGGCAACACCAGTTCGACGACTAGATCCTCGCCGCCGCCCGCTCCGGCTTCCTTACCGCGCGCGAGATCGACACGCTCGTGCAGTCCTGGCACGCCGACCCCCGGTCGCTGTTCGACGCCCTCCTCGCCAACTCCGACGACCTCACCCGGAGGCGCTACCAAGCGATCTGGAACTCACTGGGTACCCTCGACGCAGTCGAGTACGCCTGACGCATCCCCCGCAGAAACCGCGGAAACAGCCTCGCTGTCGGTTCGCGCGCGTCGGATAAGAAGACCTTCTCGTCTGCCTCGGAGAACACCGCTCCCACGTAGGTGCGGATCCGGAACACCGGCCGCGCCGGACCATCCTGTTGTCAGGTCGAAGGGGTCGTCGGGGGCAGATTCCACTCGTGAGCGTGGACGAGAGGAACCGAGCCGGTCTCCCGCAGACGCGCGACGACGGTCAATATTTCGTCGTCGTAAAGGGATCCGTCGCTACTGATTCCGGCTCTATCGAGCATGGTGCGCCAGCCGCTGTATCGCAGGCCCGGGCCGAGTTGTTGGTTCCCCAAGGAGATCTGGCGCGGTGGCCTCGGCGATCACCGCACATGCGTCAGCGGCGTTGGCGGCGGTCCGGCAGATACCTCGCAGATAGGGTGATGACACCGGCCGGAAAGGCGCTGAAAACGCTGCTACTGAGTAGTGTTCAGAATTAGCCTCGCGGCCGGAAATCTATTTGCAACGTGATGTCGACCCCTTGCTGAGTGGCGTCGGCAATCCGATCCATCAGGTCATACGCCAGATCCCGATACCGGGCTTCCCACCTGGTCGTATCAAGGTGACTGGTGTCAGCCGCGAGGAACTCGCTCCATGCGGCGTGCGCGGCCGTCACTGCTGCAATCACGTCATCGGTTCCGTCGGCAGTCATAGAACGATCCTCCTCTTCTCGAGGACGCCCAGCTATTCGAAGCCAAGTCGGAGCAGCCCGAACGGCCTTTCCTCGACGGGGTCAAGCGCGCTGGTGCGTCGGGCCCCGCGACGGCGTGAAGCGAGCTCCGAATTTCGGATACGTGCTGATCAAGGCGGTGGCTCGGCTCCGACCTGGTGAGCCAGGCCCCGTCGGGATCCGGCCCAGTTTCGGCGTCACCACAGCCCGTGCCGGCGTTACGATCGGGCCATGGGACTGGGCGCCGTGGCGCGAGCGCTGATACGGGCCGCGTACCGGCTTGTTCGTTTCCCGCTGCACCTGGTCGACGACGTGGTGTTGCCGGTGATCTTCGACGAGCAGGCACCGGTGCGGCGGGCGTACGGGAAATTCCTCCTCGACTGCGACGGCGCCGCGGCGTACCTCCTCGCCGACGACACGGCGGCGGTCCGTGCCGCCATTCTCCGTGGACGCAGCGCCGCCTTCCACGATGCGATCGCCCGCCACCCCAGTAGCATCCACACCGAATCCGAGGTCGTGATGATGCACCACCGGGCACGTTTTCGAGAACGCCGCAGCGCCACCAACCCGCCCGGACACTCGACCTGTC
>Ga0247818_10003385_pt1 | contig 10285 bp, 10 predicted proteins | sample 13C_Glucose_Day1_FD_192424 | JGI IMG/M metagenome (GOLD analysis project Ga0247818, IMG submission 192424) | Soil microbial communities from agricultural site in Penn Yan, New York, United States - 13C_Glucose_Day1 | ecosystem: Environmental > Terrestrial > Soil > Agricultural land | place...
GTGAACCGGCTCCAGCGCGGTGAACCGGCCATACCGACCACCTATGCGTGAGGGCGGCCTATGGGTGGGGGCGGTCTATGCGTGGGGACGGCGCCGTGCGCGCCGAAACCCTTGCGGCAGATCGGCGGGACCGGCCGGGTGGCCGTTGCGGCGGTCCAGCTCATCGCTGACGAGCCGCAACAGCTTTCCGGCGGACTCCGAGAGATCCCGGCCGTTGTCCGGGGACGCAATCTCGACGCATTGAAGGAGCGCCGAGCGGAGCCGCACCAACTGCGCGGAGGGCACCAGGGGCCAGCGGCGGAAAGAATCGAACATCAGTTCTGCCGCGTGGGTATGGGCGAGCGGGCCGTAGCCGCCGGCCAGTTCCGGCCTCATGCTGCACGCCCCCTGCCGGCGCTACCGGCTCCGAGCAGATGGCTGCCCCGCCATCCCGAATCGCGGATCATCGCGACTGCGTCCGGGTCGGCGGTTGTCAGCTTGCGGAGGTCGACGACAGTGTCGAGGCCGTAGCCAAACGATCCCGCCCGGCGGGCAACTGCGATAAGACTTGCGACGTTGCGAACGGTGAGCTTGCCCACCGGTGAGACGAGTGCTGATTCCGAACTGAGATCGACAGCGACGGTGATGCCGAGTTTGCTGGTCATAGTAAAAGTTCCCCTGTGAAGCACGTGTGGCCGACTGCATGACCGCTACCAGCATACTCAAACCGCTGTGAGCCGCGTCACAATCACGTAACAGCCCCCCGCGGGTCAGCTTCTGTTCTTGGTCCGGGCGGTCGCCGGCGCCGTCCACGGATCCTCCGGCCAGGGATGCCGGGGGTACCTCCCCCGCATCTCCGCGCGGACCTGCGCATAGGGCCCGGACCAGAAGGAGGCGAGGTCGTCCGTCACGGCCAGGGGCCGCCGGGCCGGCGACAGCAGGTGGAACAGCACCGGCACCCTGCCGCCCACAAGGCGCGGCGTCTGGTCCCAGCCGAAGCACTCCTGCAGCTTGACGGCGACCACCGGGCGGGCGCCGTCGTCGCCGACGTCGGGGTAGTCGATTCTTACCCAGGATCCGCTGGGCACTTCCAGCCGTTCCGGGACCAGCTCCCCGAGCCGGGCGGCGTCGGGCCAGGGCAGCAGGCGCCGCAGCGGGTCGGCCAGGTCGATCCCGCTCGTGGCGGCACCGCCGGCCAGCGCCTCGAGTTCCGGCGCCAGCCACTCGCCGAGTCGGGCCAGCAGTGCCGGCTCAGACACGTCCGGCCACGGGTCCCCAAGTTCCCGGTGGAGCAGGGCCAGGCGCCGGCGCAGGGCGTCGGCCGGCGTCGACCATCCAATCGTTCCCAGTCCTTCCTTCCCGAGTGCCCGGGCTACTGCCGCACGGCCTTCGGCGGCGGAGGGGCGGACCGGCGTGGAGGAAAGGACGATCGCGCCCAGCCGGCGTACCTTCCGGGCCGTGACACGGCCCTGGCTGAACGTGGCCTCCACGGTGTCGCTCAGGAGGTGCCGGGCGGCGGCCTCGGCCGTGTCCGCCGTCAGCGGTGCTGCCGAACGGATGACGGCTCCCGTGCCGGCCGCGTCGCGGCCCTGGGCCCGGGAAACCTCGGCGACGGCGAGCCATTCGTGCCCGGACAGGGAGCTGCCGGCCGGGAGCCCGGCCCGGGTCCCGGAGCTGAGCAGGTAGCGCTCCGGCCCGTCCCCGGGGACCCGGCGCGCTACCCGGTCAGGGAAGGCGAGGGCGACGACGACCCCGACGGCCTCTCCGGGGCTGGCCGCCGCCGGGACGGGTGCGGATACGACGCCGGAACGCTCCTGGCGTGCGATGGTCTCCATCCGCCGGACGTCGTCCGCCCAGCGTCGGGACGCCGGATCCTTGCCCGCGCGCAGGCCCGCCAACAGGCGCGGGAGATCCGCGCCGGGGGCGCGCTGGTCCCCGGCGACCAGCGCGACGGCCTCAGCGGCGGTGCGGTTCCCCACGGCGGCCGCCCCGTCCAGCAGGGCCCGGGCCAGCCGGGGATCCGCGGGTACCCTGGCCAGCGCCTTGCCGAGATCCGTGGCCAGGCCATCCGGCGCCACCGCGCCAAGTTCCCGCAGGACCCCAACGGCGTCGTCCATCGCGGACTGCGGCGGGGCGTCCGGCAGCGACAGCCCGCGGCCGCCGGGCGATCCCCAGCACGCCAGGACCAGGGCCGCGCCGGTGAGGTCCGCGACGGCGATCTCCGGCGTCGGGTGGGCCGGCGCGGCGCCGTACGACTTTTGGTCGTAACAGCGGACCACCCGCCCCGGTCCCGTGCGGGCTGCGCGCCCGGCGCGCTGCTCAGCGGAGGCACGGGAGCAGGACACGTTGACCAGCCCGGACATTCCGCGGCCCGCGTCCCGCCGCGGCTCCCGGGACAGCCCGGAGTCGATGACCAGCCGGACTCCCGGGACGGTCAGGGAGGACTCGGCCAGCGACGTCGACACGATGATCCGCGGGCTGCCGCCTGGTTCCCGCCCGGACACGGCGCGGTCCTGCTCCGCCGGGCCGATCTGCCCGTGCAGCTCCAGCACCTCCGACCGCGTGCGGCCGCGCAGCCGGGCCGCGACGTAGGACACCTCCCAGGCTCCCGGGACGAACACGAGGGCGTCAATGTCGAGGCCGGACGCGAGTGCTTCAGCATGCGACACGGCGGCGGTGTCCGCCACATGGTCCAGGAACGCCCGGGTCACTCCGCGCTCATCCAGCCGTGGCACCGCCGCCGGGGCCCAGTCCACCTTCAGCGGATGCAGCGCGGACGGACAGTCGACGACGGGCGCCGGGCCGCCGTCGTCGTGGTCCCCGGCGTCGCCGCCCGCCCCGATGAGGGCGGCGAAGCGCGGCGCGTCCAGGGTCGCGGACATGGCGACGAGCGTGAGGTCGCCCCGCAGTTGCCGGACCTCGGTGAGCATGCCCAGCAGCAGGTCGGTTTCGAGGCCGCGTTCGTGGACTTCGTCAATGATGACGGCGCCCGTGGTTTCCAGCCCCGGATCCGCGAGCAGGCGGTTCAGCAGGATGCCCGGAGTGACGAATTCGATCAGGGTGCCCGGGCCGGCCTGGCGCTCGCCGCGGACCGTGTACCCGATGCGGTCCCCCAGCCGGCTGCCGTCCAGCGCAGCCAGCCGCCGGGCTGCGGAGCGTGCGGCGACCCGGCGCGGCTGGGTAACGATGATGCGGGCGTTGGTCCCGTGCCTGTCCGGCCCGCTAGCGCTCAGGGCGAGGTTGGCCAGCAACGGCGGGACGAGGGTGGTCTTGCCCGTCCCCGGCGGCGCCTGCACCACGGCGGTCGCGCCGGGGCCCCCGGCCCGCAGGGCCCCGGCCAGATCGCCGAGTGAGTGCCCGAAGGCGAGGCCGGACCCGATGGCCTCCAGCTTGAACGGCGCGGGAGTATGGGTCAGCGGAACAGCCGGAGTAGTCACCCCTCCATTGTCCCCACAAAGCCGGGACGCCAGGTGCCGGCCGGAACGCGCGCGGCACCCGGGGGCATTCCGTCAGAGGACCTGGGCCGCCTGGTCACCGGGACTTTTGACTCATGCGGCCCGACCCACCCGGGGCCTAGGCTGGCCCATGACCGACTCCGAGATGCTCGAGGTGGAGCGAAAATACGACGTCGGCGAGCACGACGAACTGCCGGTCCTGGAGTCGTTGCCGGAGGTGGACCGGGTGGGTCCGCCCGAGGAAGAGGCGCTCGACGCCGTCTACTTCGACACCGCCGGGCTGGTTCTGGCGTCCCGTGGGATCACGTTGCGCCGGCGCACCGGCGGACACGACGACGGATGGCACTTGAAACTCCCCGTGGCGGTGGGGGAACGCCAGGAATTCAGCGTGCGGCTGGGCAAGAATCCGGAGTCGGTGCCCCGGCGGCTGCGGCGGCTTGTCCAGGTCCACACCAGGGATCAGGACCTGATTCCGGTGGCGAGGCTGACCACGCTGCGCACCACGCAGCGCCTCTTTGCGTCCGATGGGACCGCACTGGCCGACTTCAGCGACGACCGGGTGGATTCCCAGACCATGTTGGAGCCGCCGGCCCACACCAGCTGGCGGGAATGGGAAATCGAACTCATCGACGGCCCCAGGCGGCTGCTCAAGGGAGCGGACGCGCTGCTCGCCGGGACGGGACACCATCCGTCGCCACTGCCATCCAAACTTGCCCGCGGGCTGGGCGAACAGTACCCGACGGGTAACGAGCCTGCACCCGGGCCCGAGCCCGACCCAGAGGGACCGGCCTCCGCGGTGCTCCTCTCCTATCTGGGCAAGCAGGTGGAGGCCCTCAAGAAACACGACCCCGGGGTCCGGGAAAACGCGCCGGACGCGGTTCATCAACTGCGGGTGGCCGCTCGCCGGATGCGGTCCGCGCTGGCCACCTTCCGGAAACTTGCCGATCCCGACGTCACCGGATCGTTGCGCTCAGAACTCAAGTGGCTTGCCGGCACCGTGGGTGAGACCCGGGACAACGAGGTGATGCGGGCCCGCCTGCTGGACTTTATCGGCGCTGAGCCGCCGGACCTGTTGCTGGGGAAGGTGGCGCGGCAGGTCGAGGAGCATTTCGATGCTGCCGCCCATGGTGCCCGGGCGAAGGGCCTGGCCGCGTTGAAGAGTGCCCGATACTTCCGCTTGCTTGATTCGCTCGATGCGTTCCTGGCGGAGCCGCCGCTAACCGAAACCGCCGGGAAGGACACACAGCAGACGGTGGGCCGGCTCGTCTCGAAGCAGCGCAAACGCTTGAAAAAGCACGTGCGTGCCCTCCACGTCGAATCCGACGGTCCAGCCGCGGACGCCGCGCTCCATGAAGTCCGGAAGAGCGCGAAGCGGCTTCGTTATGCGGCAGAAGCGGCCGCCCCTGTATTCGGGAAACGGGCCACCACGCTCGCCCGGGCAGCTGAGGAGATCCAGGAGGTACTGGGCGACCATCAGGACAGCGTCGTCACCCGGGCACTGCTGCGCGAATTGGCGGCGACCCACCGCGGGAAGAGCGCCTTCACTTACGGCCGCCTGCACGCCCTGGAGCAACAGGCGGGTGACGAGTCCCGCGAGAAGTTCTTCGAGGGTTGGAACTCGTCCCCACCCGGGCCCCTGCGCTGGAAGTAGGCGGCTGGCGGCCTCCCTGCGTCAGCGGCCCGCGCGTGGAATGACCAGCACGGGTTTGCGTTGCAGGCCGGCCAAGTTCACTCCGACCGACCCCTCCAGCAGCCGCTCCACGGCAGCGAGCCTCCCGGGCCGCTGTCCCCCGACGATCAGCAGCGTGGCATCCGTGCTCGCCGCCAGCCGGCCCAGGGCCAGAGCTACCGCACCGTTCAGCACCCGGAACGACCACTCCTCCCCCGGCGGGCCCAAGATGGCCTGAAGCACGTCCCGGACTTGGCCGGAAGGGAAGTCCGTCTCGTTGTTGACGGCCGGATCCAACGATGCGCTGGTCCGTGAAACCGGGGGTTCCCACTCGGTGAGGTAACTGGCCGGGTCCACATAGGCGCAGATCAAATGGGCTCCCAGCCTGGCTGCCAGCTCGGCGCCCGAACGGATCAGCTGCTCGGACGGCTCCCAGGCCACTCCCAGCACCACAGGGCCGTACGGCCACGCCGTACTGGATTCGGGAAGCCGGAAATCGCTGGTCGAATCCATCAGGGGAGGTCGGCGCCGGGTGCTTCCAGCACGTCCATAACCGTCAGGATAGCCATCTGCGGGAGTAGAGCCAAGCAGGGTGGCCAAGTCCGCGCCCTACGAATAGCAACGCGGGTCGATCCACGCCCATAATCCCCTCCGAATGGTCCGGGAGTGACCCGCGTTGTTTCTCGGGGGCACGTGCGCAGCGGAAACGCGAACGGATGGTTTAGTTGCTCAGCAGGTCCGAATGGTGCTCGTCGACGACGTTGGGATGCGCCCGGAGCCGGTAGCGGAGGGCATTGTCCCCGTAAGTTTCAAGAATGGGGCTGTTCGTCGGATCGACGGACAGGCCGCGGGCCTTGGCCTGGAACTCCGGGCTCACCGCGAGCTGGGGCATCGTCGCGTCCAGCGCCGGGTTGAAGAAGAACGGCAGCGAGATCCGGTCAGTTCCGCGCAGCGGGGAGATGACCCGGTGCAGGGTCGCCTTGAGGTACCCGTTGGTAGCCAGTTCGAGCATCTCGCCGATATTGACGACGAACGTTCCCGGCACCTGGGGGGCGTCGATCCACTGCCCCTGGTACTCGACCTGCAGCCCACCCTTTCCGGGCTCCACGAGGAGCAGCGTCAGCACCCCGCCGTCGCGGTGGGAGCCGACTCCCTGCTTGGGGTCCGGGTCCGACTCCCCCGGATACCGGACAATTTTCAGGAGGGGAAAGGCCCGTGCGGCGAAGGCCTCGTCGAATGTGTCTTCGGGCGCCCCGAGGGACACCGCCAGGGCCCGCAGGAGGGTCAGCGAAATGTCACTCAGCCGCTCGGTCCATTCCGAGACGATGCCACGCATTTCGGGGAGGGCGTCCGGCCACAAGTTGGGGCCCTCAAGACGCCAGTAGTCGGCGACGCCCGGCCCCGGCTCCACCACTGCACGCTCGACTCCGATATCGATCTGCTCCCGCCAGTCGACGGCGCCGTCCGTGAGCTCCCCGCCGACCCTGGTGTAACCACGGAACTGCGGGCTGTTGACGTTTTCGACCGCGAGCTTCTGCTCCTCGGGCAAATCGAAGAAGCGCCGGGAGACGTCGAGCATCGAATCGGTCAGCTCCTGCGGGATCCCGTGCCCGGCCAGGTAGAGGAAGCCGACCTCGTGCATGGCGTTGCGCAGGTCGTCACGAAACCGCGAGGCCTCCTCCGGGCCCGCACTCAATCGGGAAAGGTCCAGGACGGGCAATGATTCGAGGGGCACCTTTTTAGTCCTTTTCGATGAACTTGGCAAGCTGGGGGCTGTACTTGGTTCAATGTTACGGAGTTATGGGCGGTGCGGGGCATCAGCATGTCGAATTAAGACATTCGGGTGGCCGGCGGGACGGTGCGTGCGGGCGGAGAGCCGGGCGCGTCGATGGATGACATACTCTGCCACGGCCAGGTTGATCACCCAGGCCGCCGTCATCAGCAGTGCCCGTGTCAGTTCGTCGGGCGTTCCCACGAGCAGCATCCAGGGCAGAATCACGAGGGCCTGGGTTCCGGCCGCGACGCCGATCGCATAGCCGCGCGTCATCCAGGCGCCATGCCGGACATAGTCCCGGCGCCTGAGTGCGATCACCCCCAGGACGATGCTTGCCAGCATTGCCGAGCCGAAGAGCAGGCGCACCGGCACGTCCGTGTCGCCGTCCGGGAGGGGATAGAAGGCCGACATCCACAGCCCGGAGAGGGCGGCGAACAGGCCGGCCGGAATGAGGATTCCTCCGGCAATGCGGTGCCAGCCGCGTCTGCCCCGCAGCGCGGGGACAAACTGGAACGCCCCGAGCAGGCTGTAGATGGTGACACTGACGATATGGACGACGACGGGGGCCGGGGAGGCGAAAAATCGCGCGTTCTGTGGCGTGATGGCGGCACCGCCAACCAGTTCCGACATCCGCGACGCCCCGGCGGCCACCGGGATGAGGCTCAGGAGGATAAGCGCGGCGGGCACGGCCCATGAGGATCCGCGACTCGGCTTGGGGCGGCTGGAAGGCTGGAGGGCGATGCTGGGTCTGGTCGTCATTGCAGGTCCTCAATTCAGACGGTGTACGGCGTACACCTGCTGTCCCCAAGGTAGGTGTACGCTGTACACTTGTCAATAGCATGCCGCTAGGGAAAGGTTGTCGGGATGACCCAGCAGCTGGAGGCATTGCACCGCACGCCCTTGAACCGGGAACGCGTCCTGCAGGCCGCCGTCTCACTCGCTGATGCCGTGGGCTTCGAGTCGCTCAGCATGCGCCGGCTCGCCGAGGAGCTCGGGGTGGTGCCGATGGCAATCTACAAGCACGTCGCCAACAAGGACGAGCTGCTGGACGGGATGGTCGCGAGCCTCATCGGCGAGATCGATCCGCCCGCTCCGGACCAGGACTGGAAGAGTGCCGTCCGCTTGCGGGTGCTTTCGGCGAGGCAGGCGCTGCAGCGGCATCCGTGGGCCCGCCAGGCCATCGAATCGCGAACCAACAAGACACCCGCCGTCCTGGCATACATGGACTCGTTTACGGGCATGTTCCTGGCCGGCGGCTTTTCCGTCGACCTCACGCACCATGTCATGCATGCCATCGGGGGCCGCATGTGGGGCTTCACCCAGGAGCTGTTCGACGCCCCGGCAGGTCCGACGGCGCCGTCCCCGGCAGAGATTTCACCGGAGGCCCGGGCCTCCATGTTCGAGCAGATGGCGGCCCGCTATCCGAACATCGCCGCGATCGCCACCTCGATGAACCACGACGACGGGTCGGTCGTCGGGCACGGCTGCGACGACCAGTTCGAGTTCGAATTCGCCCTCGACCTTCTCCTCGACGGCTTCGAGCGGCTGCATGAGCAGGGATGGTCATCGGCGCGGGCGAAGCCGGGACGCACCTAGGCGGCCGTTCTGGCGGGGATTGCCCTTGTCGGATGAGCGACTTCGGAGGAGGATATGCGCACACTCCAGGAGGTCTTCGATGACGAAGCTTGGCAAGTTTGAGAAGTATTTGATCGAGGAATTCTTCGACGACTACCGTGCGGGCGCCCTGAGTCAACGGACGTTTACGCGCCGCGTGGCCTTCATTACCGGGAGCATGGCAGCGGCCTCGGCGGCGATGCTGCTGGTGGGCTGCACACCGGAGGAAGTCCCGCGCAGCACGGACCCCATGCCATCTCCCAGCCCCTCACCGTCCGGGACCGGCACCGCGTCCCTCGGCCCCGTGCCGGGAGCCAAGAGCCCGCTCTCCGTCCCTGAGGGAGCGCCCGGTCTTGTGACTGAGACGGTGCGGTTCCCTGCTGAGGGAACAGAGGTCTACGCCTATCTTGCCCGGCCGGAGGCGGGGGCAGCCGGGCCTGCCGTCATGATCTGCCACGAGAACCGCGGGCTGACTCCGCACATTGAGGACGTGGCACGCCGCTTCGCCACGGCCGGCTACGCTGCGCTGGCCCTGGATCTGCTGAGCAGGGAAGGCGGCACGCTAGGCATGGACCGCGACGCCGTCCCGGGGGCGCTGACAGCGGCGGGCGTCCAACGCCATGTCGCCGATTTCGCGGCCGCTTTTGATTACCTGCAGGCAAAGGACTTCGTCGAAGAAGGACGGATCGCCATGACCGGATATTGCTTCGGCGGGGGCATCACCTGGCAGGCGGCGACGGACCTGCCCGGGCTGAAGGCGACGGCAGCGTTTTACGGGCCCTCGCCCGACCTGGAGAAAGTCCCGGTCATCAAGCCGGCGGTCTTCGGCGTCTACGCCGAACTCGATCAGCGGATCACCGGCGCCCTGCCGGCGCTGAGGGATGCCCTGGCGGCCACGGATGTCCGCCATCAGCTCACCGTTTATCCAGGCGTCGACCACGCCTTCCACAATGACACCGGGCCCCGCTACGTCGAAGCGCAGGCCACCGCCGCCTGGAATGACACGCTGGCCTGGTTCGCCAAATACGTCTGAGCCGTTGTTGCACAGCTTTTACCCAGGGTTTACGTGCCGTGCCTTGTGGCTCCCGGGGGCCCCGCAACAGACTGGATATCACCAAATGGACTGATCTTTCGTGATCGGTCGACGAGAGCACCGGGACACGGGCGCAGCGATGCGTTCCGGCCTGATCCACGGTATTGACGCCGATGGGAGGGCTCCCCGGACCGGGAGGATGGCAATGGCCGGAAAATTTGAATTGTTTGTGGATGCGGAGTCGAAGTTCCGGTTCCGGCTCACGGCACCGGACGGAACCGTAATGGCGGAGTCGCCCGCGTTCCGCGACAAGCCCGCCGCTGTGGCAGGCATCGCCGCAGTGCGGGAGTGCGCCGGGATGGGCCTCATCACCGACCTGTGCTCCGAGGCAAGCGCCCGGGGCCGGGCTCAGGAGTCAGCGTCCACCGGAGACTCCCCGCAGGCCCGGCACGACTGGCATAAACGGGCCGACGCCTTCCACGCCCGCGCCAGGACCCTCCGGCGGGCAGCTTCAGCGCCCAGGTGGACGGGCGCAGCGTAGGCGGACCGGAGAACGACGGCGATCGCGAACCCGCCATGTGGGCTACGGATGCGCTCCGGCGTCGTACCAGCGCAGGACCCGGAGCGCCCGCAGGGTGTTCCAGCGGCTGGGGCGCCCGTCACCGTCCTCCAGCTCGAAGTGGACCTGCCCCGAATGCGTGTTTTCGAGCAACCAGGTGCCGTCGGGCTGCCGCTTGGACCGCAGCAGGCCGATGGCCTCG
>Ga0247818_10003386_pt1 | contig 10285 bp, 8 predicted proteins | sample 13C_Glucose_Day1_FD_192424 | JGI IMG/M metagenome (GOLD analysis project Ga0247818, IMG submission 192424) | Soil microbial communities from agricultural site in Penn Yan, New York, United States - 13C_Glucose_Day1 | ecosystem: Environmental > Terrestrial > Soil > Agricultural land | place: USA...
GATCATGCTTTCGAGATTCTTGTGGGTCGCCGCAATGATGCGCACGTCGACGCTCTGGGTCTTGTTGCTGCCCACGCGCTCGAAGGTGCGCTCCTGCAACACGCGCAACAACTTGACCTGCATCGGCAGCGGCATGTCGCCGATTTCATCGAGGAACAGAGTGCCGCCGTTGGCCAGCTCGAATCGACCGGCGCGACTGGTGATCGCCCCGGTGAAGGCGCCCTTCTCATGGCCGAACAATTCGCTTTCCAGCAACTCGGCCGGAATCGCCCCGCAGTTGACCGGCACGAACGGCGCTTCGCGGCGCTTGGAATGGTAATGCAGGTTGCGCGCAACCACTTCCTTGCCGGTGCCGGACTCACCGAGGATCAGCACGCTGGCATCGGTGTCGGCGACCTGTTGCATCATCTGGCGGACGTGTTGAATCGCCCGGCTGGTGCCGACAAGACTGCGGAAAAGATTGGGTTCGCGATGACGACCGCGCTCGCGGGCCTGGTCGTACATCTCGCGATAGACCTGGGCACGGTGCAGCGAATCGAGCAATTTGCTATAGCTGGGCGGCATTTCGAGGGTCGAAAGCACTCGCCGACGCTGGTCTTCCGGCAGGTCAATGGAAGAATTTTCGCCCATCAGCAAAACCGGAAGGAACTCATCCCAGGTCGAGAGTGTCTTAAGCAAGCCCAGAAGTGCACCAGGAGCATTGACCGTCCCGATAAGGACACAGATTACTTCACGACTTGACGACAAAGAGCCGACAGCCTGCTGCCAGTCATGGCTACCGCAGGGTAAATTTTCTTCGCCGAGAAAATTCAAAATCACCGCCAAGTCGCGGCGGCGGACGCTATCGTCATCAATCAGCAGAATTTTGGTTTCACGCCACATGCAATAGCAACTTCCCTAGTCAACTCAATGCCCAAAATGCTGGGGCAAGCTAAACGCTTGCAGGCACAAATATGCCTGAAGACGACTGAAATCTGGAACAGCCACTAGTTAAGTCAAAAAACCGTGCACAGTCAAATTTATGGCGCACTTGTTTGGATTAACCGGGTTTAATTAACCAAACAGATGGTAAACCTTTGCCGCGTTCCGCGCTTGCTGGATCTGAGACATTTCTTCGACTATCGCCTGCCTCTCACCCATCGCGACCTCAAGCAACTGCTTGTAGACACCCAGCAACTCTTCAAGGTTATCGCGCAACGCCGCTTCGTCCACCGAAGGCTCACTCAAGACGTCTTCCATGCAGGAACGGCAAGCCAGGTCCAACTCACCAATGGCTTCCCAGTTACGCTCGGCCAGCGCACCTACCAGGCCTTCACGGGTTTGCTCGATTCGCTGCAATACAAGACTCATGGTGATCTCCTTAAAACTGAGGACCTGGCGCGGCAATAGCATCCCAGCCGTCCTTGACGGTGCGAAGCAAATCGGCGACTTCGTCGAGAATCGTTGGATCTGTCTTGATGTTGGCCTCGGCCAGACGCTTCATCATGTAGGCGTATAGATTGTCCAGCTCACCGACGGATTCGATCGAGTTTTCAAGGTCCAGACCTTCGCGCAAACCGCCGACAATGCCGATTGCTTTGCCGATCAGCACACCTTTACTCGGGATATCCTTGCGCTCCATGGCACCCTTGGCCTGAGCAATTCGATCCAGACCACCCTCCATCAGCATCTGTACAAGACGATGGGGACTGGCTTCGGAAGTCTGCGCCTGAGCGCCAATCTTCTGATACTGCCGAAGGGCTAACATCGGATTCATGTTTTACCTCATCAAAACGCTAGTGTTCGTATGATCCATGTATCGACCGCGCGTCAAAAAACTTTAGCCAGGGTACCGGGGCCGGGTAGCGCATGCTTCACCTGGTCTGTTTTTTTGGCGCCTCCCAAAGTAAAAAGCCCGACACACTGGAGCGTGCTGTCGGGCTTTTGCGTCAATGCGCTAGCATCACTAGGAGTTCCTTTGCTGCGCCGTCATGGCTTCAAATATCGAAGTAATGTTGCTGGCCGTAGCTTTCAGCTTGCCCACCAGAGAATCCATATCGTTGTATTTTTTGGTCAACACCGCCGTCAGTGTCGCTACCCGCCGATCGAGGGCCGCTTGCTGCTCGACCAGGTTGGCTTTGTTCTTGTTCAGATTGGTGGTGCGAGTATCAAGGATCTCCCCCGTTTGGGTGTAAGGGACAATCGCCTTGTCCATTCGCTCCAGCAAGCCACCGGTCCCGGTAAAGAACGCCTGAACCTCACCACCCAGGCTCTTGTCGCTCATTGCCGCAGTGAACTTGGTGCTATCGAAGTCCAATGCACCGGTCTTCTGATTGGTGGTGATACCCAATTGCGACAGTACGGTGAGCTTATCCCCTGCCCCGGTCTCGGTCAGCGGACCACGGATAGCCGCCAGAATGGAGCGCGGCAGCGCGTCCCCGGTCAACGCAGCAGCGACCGTTGGCTTACCATCACTGTCGAGCGTGGGCTTGGTCAGCGTGCCAATGCTGCTGACTACCGCGTTGTAAGCATCGACGAACTTCTGGATCGAGGCCTTCAAGCCGTCGGTGTTAGTCGCCACCGTCACCGTCGACGTGCCCCCCCCTCCAGCCAACAGATTGAAGCTCAAGCCCGAGACGGCGTTTTCGATGGCATTGGTTTTACTGGTCATACTCAGACCGTCGACCGAGAACTTCGCATCGGTTGCCGCATCGCCGATACGCCCGGCACCTGGTGGAGCAAGCGGATCTGAAGGATCGCCGGCCATCGCCTGATTGCCGTTGATGGTCATCACACCACTGACGGAAATTTCAGACCCCGCCCCCGTGGCCGAAGAGCCCAGCACCAGTCGCGAGCCATCTTTGTCGGTAATGATGTTGGCGTTGATGCCATCGCCCTGGAATTTGCTGTTGATCAGGTCACGGACCGATTGCAGGGTCGCACCGGCCGGGACGTCAAGGACGTAGTCCTTGTTGTTCAGCTTGATCGTCAGTGGTCCCTCTGCAACAGCGCTGCTTGTATCTGCAAAGACTTCGCTGGCGACTTTGGCCGAGGTGGCAAGGTTATCGACTTTGATAACGTAGCTACCCTTGACCGCCGAATTATTGGAGGTCGCGGTCACAACCTTGACATCGGAAGAGCTTGCAGCGAAACCCGAGAACTGCGGCGTTGTGGCACTACCGAGGTTCTTCATCGCAGTCTGAAACGCCGCCAACACCGACTTCAGGGTCCCGATGCCAGAAAGACTCGCGGTGGTGATCTTTGTCTGCCGGTCGATCTGCGTCTGCTTGGCCACCTTGTCTGAGTCGACTAGAGCCTTGACGATAGCACCGGTGTCCAGGCCGGAACCCAGCCCAGCACCCGGTAGAATTGGACTTGCCATGTGCATCTCCCTTCAGTTTGTCGCCAGCCGTTTGACTCTTACTGCGCCGCAAAGAACGGTGCAACACTTTTCATGCCAGCCTTCAGGCCTCGGCGCTGAACAACAGGCTGCTCGCATCATTCAAGCTATTGGCCAGCTTCAGGACTTCTTCATTGGGGATCTGGCGAACCACTTCTCCCGACTCGCTGGCTATTACCTTAACCACCACCTGGCCGGAGGCCTCGTCGATAGAGAACTCCAGATTACGCTTGACCGATTGCACGAACTTTTCAATTTCCTGAACAGCCGCTTTCAGCTTGCCTTGCTCGGTTTCGCTTCCTTTGCTTTGATCCTCGACATCGGCGACTGGCGTCACATTCGTTCGAGGCTTTTCCAGCGTTTTTTCCACGACAGGCGTCGCGGATTTGGCAACTGGATAAGACAAGTTCAGCTTGACGCTCATATCCATGTCCATCACCTCACTAAAGCAAAAAAACGGGAGAGCACGGCCAGCGCACTCTCCCGCCAACTTTCAACCGGCGATTACTGAAGCAGCTTCAGTACAGCGGATGGCAGTTGGTTGGCTTGTGCCAGGACAGCGGTGGACGCTTGTTGCAGAGTCTGCTGCTTGGTCATCTGAGCGGTTTCAGCGGCGAAGTCGGTATCTTGTACGCGACCCAGTGCGGCGCTGGCGTTTTCGTTGATGTTTTGCAGGTTGGAGATGGTGCTGGTCAGGCGGTTCTGAGCGGCACCCAGGTTGGAGCGCAGGGTGTTGATGGTACCCAGCGCAGTATCGATGTTATCGATCGCGGTTTTGGAGGTAGTAGCATCCGTGAGAGCATCGGCATTCACACCCAAACCAGTAGCAGTCATTGCAACGGCACCCAAATCCAGGACGATCGTGTCATCTGTAGTGGTACCAGAACCCACCTGAATGTCGAGCTTGCCGTCACCAGCGGCACCGGCCGTACCAGTCAGCAACTTGGTGCCGTTCAAGTTGGTGCTGTTTGCAATACGAGTCAGCTCGCTGGACATTGCCTGGAATTCTTTGTCCAGAGCAGTACGGTCGGCGGCAGTGTTGCTATCGTTACGAGCCTGAACACCCAGCTCACGCATACGCTGCAGAATGTTGGAGGACTCTTGCAGAGCGCCTTCAGCGGTCTGAGCCATCGAGATACCGTCGTTGGCGTTTTTGATCGCCATGGTCTGACCGCGAATCTGGCTGGTCATGCGGGTAGCGATTTGCAGACCGGCAGCGTCGTCTTTGGCGCTGTTGATTTTCAGGCCGGAAGACAGACGAGTCATCGAGGTGGACAGAGCATCGGAAGCGCGGTTCAGGTTCTTTTGAACGTTCAACGATGCAACGTTAGTGTTTACGGTTAAAGCCATGACGAATTCCTCGTTGGTTGGGTACTGCGGTTTCCGGCCCTGGCAACCGCCGGGTATGGCCTAGAGAACCTTCGTAATAGTTATCGTCGCGTTGGCAGGTTGCTTTAGGGTTTTTTGAAAATATTTTGCCATCACACTGCCACCTCCAATAAAAACAATGGGTTAACACCACCACGAATAAAAAAATGGCGCCAGGGAAACGTCGGCGGCAATGTCAAAGGTGTATTTCCGCCCATAAAATTCAGGCACAAAAAAAGCGCTCAAGGAGAAACCTTGAACGCTTTTTTGTGCCCGGGCTTAATGACTCAAGGGCGATAAATGATCGCCGACCCCCAGGACAACCCCACGCCAAATCCGCTCAATGCAACGCGTTTCCAGGCGGAGTCCAACACATGGCGTTCCAACAGCAACGGAATGCTCGACGACACGGTGTTGCCGGTCTCGACCATGTCCTTGATGAACTTCTCGGGGTCCCCCTCGAAACGCCGCGCCACCGCGTCGACAATCGCCGCACTGCCCTGATGAATGCAAAATGCGTCGATATCGTCGGCCGTCAGCCCCGAGTCATCGAGCAGTTCGTGCAAATGTGCGGGAACCTTGAGCAGCGCAAAATTGAACACCTGACGACCGTTCATGAAGAACACCCCGTCAGTAACCTTCAAGTGCGGCGCACCGGCACCGTCGGTACCGAACTTGGCCTTGCCCAGCTGCCAGGGCGCCTCTTCGCCCATCCATGTAGCGGTAGCCGCATCACCGAAGAGCATTGTGGTGTTGCGATCTTCCGGATCAACGATCTTGGAATACGGATCGGCGGTCACCAGCAGGCCATTCTTCAGGCCCGCGGCTTCCATGAAGCCCTTGATCGCATAAATCCCGTAGACGTAACCGGAACACCCCAGGGATATATCGAACGCGGCAACACTGGTCGGCAGGCCGAGCTTGTCCTGAACGATGGCTGCGGTGTGTGGCAGGCCTTCCTCGTCGCCGTTCTGGGTGACGACGATCAACACGTCGATGGATTCACGTTTCAAATCGGGATTATTGGCGAATAGCGCATTGACTGCTTCGACACACAGGTCCGAAGTTTCCTGCCCGTCGTCTTTGCGCGGCAGGAAGGCCGAACCGATTTTGCCCAGGATGAACGCTTCATCCTTCTCGAATTTTGCACCTTGTGCGTAATTGTCCACGCCGGCTACAGGAACGTAGCTCGCAATGCTTTTTATGCCAATCATTACGGCTTCCCAATAATAAACAGCCCAATACTACCGCTCGTAATGATTCGAGGGGCGCCGACAAACAAAGAAAGACGTCGCCCCGAAGCGGCGACAGCGGCAGGAATTAAAGGCTATCACTGGGCTAAACAGAGACCAGGCGCCACCTCACCGATTCATAGAATACAGTGAAGATGCACGCTATGACTCACAGGTCACGCTAATTTGTGGATTCAACCGCAGAAACTGTCAGGCAGACAGCGACCATTCCTGCGGTGTACCCCGCTTAAGGGCCTTACCAGCACATCAATAAAATCGAGCGCACATCGGCCAGGTTCAAACCTTGTTGAACAGGCCCAACTGCGCGATCTTGCTGAACGCCAATTGCGACGCTTGCAACATGGTTTGCTGCAACGTCAGGCGGGTCATCACTTCTGCCGGATCGGAGTCGCGAATCGCTGACTGAGTCTGTTTATTAGCGAGGGAGATACTGGCGTTGGCTTCGGTTTGAGTGTCGAGTGCCGCGCCACGCCCGCCCACCGAACTCAGGGCACTGGAGAGTTGCTCGGTACCACTGGTCAAGTTGGCGATGCCGGCACTCAACTCGGCAGTGAAACGCTGAGCAAGGACCGGATCAGTGCTGATGGGGGCTAATAATGCCGAACGCAACTGGCTGACGGTATCCAGAATGTTCTGTGTCTGATGGTTGTTCACGGCAATCACATACTGGTCACCCGCCTGCGGTGCACCACTTAGATTGAAATCGACTCCCGACGCCGTCGCTGTCGATCCGACCAGGCTACCCGTGGAAACAGCCTTGCTATCGGCCGTGACCGGCGACGCATAAAGCTCGTAATCCGTGGCGCTGGTGAATTTGAGGATAGCGCCTCCCGCCGGAAAGCTGCCGTTGTAATCCGCTGCGTTGCTGACGGTGCTGCCGGTGACCTGTGCTGCAGACGGGTTACCAGGAGAGCGAGAGACGTTGAAGCTGTCCGGTTTGCTCGTCAGGCTGAAACTATGCCCAGCGATCACCGCATCCGGATCAGTATCACCGGCTTGCAGATTAATGCTCAAACGCAGATCAACCCCACGAAAACTGATGGATTGTGTGGTTGCGTCCTTGGAACTGAACGCGCCATTCTTACTGGCTTCAGCTGTCACATCATTGCCTGACGCGTCAGTGATCTTCAATTGCGTGCCGCTCAAGAAGTCGACCGTGTAAGGCTCGCCACTGCGAAAGCGATTATTGTAGGTCGCACTTGCGGACACCAATCCGTCAGACAGTAGTACTCGTCCATCATTGACAGCTGGCGACGTGAGGGCGGTCTGGCTCCGGCTGGTGTTGATCGCCTGCTGAAAAGCTTCCCAGCCGGTGCTGTTGGTGGCCATCAACATGGTGTCGCCAATAGGCAGGTTCAGCGTGATCTGATCACCGTTGTAGCTGTAGGTGCCGTCGGAATTGCGTGAAAACGGAACCGTATCGCCTTTGGAACCGGCGAAAATATATTTGCCGCTTTCATCCTTGGTATTCATCAAGCTCAGCAATTGTTCTTCAATTTGTCCCAGCTCAGAAGCGGTGGCTTGCCGATCCGCATCAGTATAGGCACCATTTCCTGCGCCGATCGCCAACTCGCGCGCGCGCTGCAGCACATTGCCAATGCTGGTCATCACCGATTCAGTCGTACCCAAAGTCGTCTTGATGGCAGTGGTATTGGCCGTGTACTGATCGATCATCGAAGCCTGCTGACCCAATTGCAGCAGGCGCGAAGCACCTACCGGATCATCAGCTGCAGTGTTGATGCGAACCAGACTGCTGGCCTCTTCACTGCTTTTGACCGCGTTCGCGAAATTCTTCTGATAGTTCGCAGCCGAAGACTCGTAAAACTGGGCGGTAGAAATGCGCATGGGCTACGACTCCTTAAAGACTGTTGATCAGTGTGCTGAAGATTTCCTGCGCAGCCTTGATGATCTGCGAAGAGGCGGTGTAGTACTGCTGATACTTGACCAGGTTGCCGGTTTCTTCGTCGAGGTCGACGCCCGAAAGCGAGTCACGTGCGCCCTTGGCGTTCGCCAGAATGGCGGTGGTCGCAGCACTGTCCAACTTGCCTTGGGCGGCCTTGGAGCCGACACCCTCGACCAGTTTGCCGTAAGCATCGTTCAGGGAAATGCCCTTGCTGGCCGACCCTGTGTCCACGGTTTGTTTGGTCTGCAAATTCGCCAGCGTCGTGCCGTTACGGTTGTCCAGCGTGCCTGGCTGGCTGAGCGTGACGTTGATCGCGGTGCCTTTGCCCGGGGAGCCGGCCACGGTCATATCGAAACTTACGGTGTACTGAGTCGCGGGGGCGGGCGGGATCGGCGCACCCGTGGAATCCTTGAGCGGTACGGTCAGGCTCAGGGTGTTGTTTTCACCCGGCTTGATAGTGCCGCTGCTGATGACGCCACCTTTGGCATCCAGGAACTGGTAGGTCTGGCTGGTGCCGTCGGCGGAAACATCGCCAAACACGACCTTGGTCGGCGTGGAGTTTTTCAGGCCGTTCTGCATCGCCGTGGCAGTGGCCGAGTCGTAGATATCGAATTTCGTGGTCAGGGTCGGCTGACCGCTGGCCGGAATGGTCAGCGTGCCGCTACCACCCGGAGCGATGGCCGCTCCCAAGGGGGCCGCGATGGCCAGACGCTTGGAGTCGGTCATCTCGGTCTTGATGTTGGCCGATGCATTACGTGTCGGGGTGAGCTTGAAAGTGTCGCCTTGGGCAGCCCCCCCGTTGAACGTCATCGAGAACCCGTCGATCACCGGCGCAGGTGTCGTCGTGGTGCTGAAGGTGCCCATCGGCGTGTTATCGGGCAGGCGCTGAACGGTGTAGTCGGTAGCGGTCGTGAATGTGACCTTGTAATCGTTGATGGTCAGTTTGCCCGTGTCCTCGATGCTCACATCGAAGTTACCGGAGCCAGCACTGTTGCTGGTGGAAGCGATACTGCGCTGAGACATCTGCGCGGCACTGTTGATGTTGTTGAACAGGTTCGAACCGAAATCACCGTTCTTGTCGATGCCCTGTGCCTGGATACTGTTCATCTGATCGGCGACGACCAGCGCCACACGCCCCAATTCGTTCATGGCCGGATCGAGTACTTCGCTGCGATAACGCAGCAGGCCGCCGATTTCACCACCCGTCATGATCGAGGTGATGTCGATGGTGCTCGAACCACGATTGAGCTGCAGCGACAAACGTCCCGGATCATCTTTACCCGGCACCGCCTCAAGCTTGTTGACGGTACTGCCAATCACCAGTGGCTGGCCGCTACCCAGATAGATATCAACATTTCCGTCGCGCTCGACAAACTGTGCACCGGTGAAGGTCGACAGCTGGCGCATGGTTTCGTTGCGGGCATCGAGCAGTTCATTCGGCGTACCGCCGGCGCTCGAAATCTCGCTGATTTTCTGGTTCAACTGCGCCACGGTCGTGGCCAGTTTGTTGACCTGATCGGCCATGTTCGTCAGGTTGCCGTTGATGTTCGCATTCTGCGTGTTCAACTGGCTGGACACGGAATTGAAACGATTGCTCAGGGCTTGGGCATCGCTGAGCAACAACTGGCGGGAGGCGTCGTCGCCCGGTTTGGCATTGACGTTCTGTACCGAGGCAAAAAATTTGGTCAGGGCACCATTGAGACCGGTGCCACTGTCGGACAATAAGGTATCGAGTGGCGTGACTTGCCCAAGGTACGCAGCCGAATCACTGTTGAGCGACGTCGTGGTCTGCAACTGTGCATCGAGGTAGCTGTTGTATACCCGGCGCACATCTGCCAGCGTCGTGCCGGTGCCGATGTAGACGTTGCCGTACTGAATCGACCCCTTGGTGCCCTGCACGGTTTGCTGGCGTGAGTAACCGGCGGTGTCGGCGTTGGAAATGTTATTGCCGGTAGTCATCAATGAAGATTGGCTAGCGGAGAGACCCGACATCCCGATATTGAGCAAACTCATGGTTCAGACCTTATACCTTGTGCCTATAAAGGCGTAGTTGAAACGCCCGCCGCAGCGTAGTTCTGGTAACTCGTCATCTGCTTGGCTATCTGCGAAATCTTGCTCGCGTAGTTCGGATCGGTTGCGTAACCGGCCTTCTGCAACTCGCGTACAAACTGTTCTGGGTTATCGGCCGACTTCACGACATCTTGATAGCGATTGTTGGTCTGCAGCAAAGTTACAAGGTCGTGGAAACTGTCCTTGTAGGAGTCGTAGGAGCGGAACTGCGCCGTCTCCTTGACCATCTGCCCGTTCCTGAATTCGCTGGTGATCGCCCGCGCCGAATTGCCCTGCCAACTATTGCCGGCCTTGATGCCGAACAGGTTGTGG
>Ga0247818_10003391_pt1 | contig 10276 bp, 9 predicted proteins | sample 13C_Glucose_Day1_FD_192424 | JGI IMG/M metagenome (GOLD analysis project Ga0247818, IMG submission 192424) | Soil microbial communities from agricultural site in Penn Yan, New York, United States - 13C_Glucose_Day1 | ecosystem: Environmental > Terrestrial > Soil > Agricultural land | place: USA...
CCGGGCTCTCGCCGCTCAAATACTACATCACCTTGCGCCTGGCCAAGGCCCACAGCCTGTTGCAACAAACCCGCTTGAGCGTGGCGCAAGTGGCGGCGTGTTCCGGGTTCGGTTCGCTGGAGCATTTTTCGCGTACCTATCGCGCCCGTTTCGGCTGCCCGCCCAGCGAAGACCGCAGCCAGGTCTGGACCGCCCCGGTGATGCGCCAGCCGTTAAGCAAGGCGCATCGTCAGGTCGAGGCCGACTGAATTCACGTCCGATACCCGGCCTCCTCTTCGTCCAGAATTCCCATCAATGCGCTGAAATGCTTGTCGGCAAAGCCTGGATAGTCGAGCCACTGCTGGCAGGTCTTGCGCGCTATTTCATCGCTGGCAATGCGCAATTCGCGGCCGGTTGAAAGCGCGGTGATGTAGGTCTCGCAAGCGCGTTCGAAGTAATACAGATCATCGAACGCCTGAGCAATGGTCGGCGCCGCGACCAGCACGCCATGGTTGCCCATCAACAAAATCGGTTTGTCCCCCAGCAGATGGCTCACGCGCTCGGCCTCATCTCCAAGGCCCATGCCGTCGAAGCCGTCGTCGATGGCCACCCGTTCGAAGAAACGCATCGAATTTTGCTCAATCGGCGGCAACCGTGAATCCGCCAGGCACGCCAGCGCCGTCGCGTACTTCGAATGGGTGTGCAAGATGCAACGGGCGTGCGGCTGGTTGCGATGCAAGGCGCTGTGCAAGGCCCAGGCGGTGATGTCCGGCGCGTCCGGACGATCGAGGCTGGCAGGGTCGTCGGCGTTCACCAGCAGCAGGTCGCTGGCCTTGATCGTGGAAAAATGCTTGCCGTAGGGGTTGATCAAGAACTCGCGACCGTCCCCCGACACCGCCACGCTGAAGTGATTGGCGATGGATTCGTGCAGGTTCAAACGCGCGGTCCAGCGAAACGCGCAGGCCAGGCGGATTCTCAGTTGCTCGACAGCTTGATTCATCGCATCCCCTCTCGGCTCGTTTGTCGGTTGCTGGCAGTGTAGAGAACCGGGTTGCGTGCACTTGACGGGAAGCGACACGGGTTGCCGTTCTGACACGAACGCACAACCGTCGAAAAACGGCACGCTTATGCCGCGTTTGATCAAGAGCAGCACCAGCGGCACCGCCATAGTGACGGCCACGACCCACTGGGCTGGAGACGCAAATGCAGCAGATTCCGTTGTTTATCGCCGGTGTTTGGCAAGCGCCGCAGGCGGCGCGATACCGCGATGTGATCAACCCGGCCACCGAGGACGTACTGGCGCAGGTGGCCTCGGCCGGCCCCGTAGATGCGCAACAGGCAATCAGCGCCGCGCGCGTTGCTTTCGACAGCGGGCCGTGGCCGACGATGGCGGTTACTGAACGGGCGCAACTGATGCAACGGATCGCCAGCTTGATCGAACAGGACGCCTCGAATCTGGCACGCCTGGAAACCCTCAACGCTGGCAAGACCCTGAGTGAAAGCCTCGGCGACATCGGCAATGTGGTCGCCACGTTTCGCTACTACGCGGCCTTGCTTGAAACCGAGAGCGCCAGCGTCAACAGCCACGCCCCGGCGCATGTCATCAGCTTCAACCAGCGCGAACCGGTGGGCGTGTGCGCCTTGATCGCGCCGTGGAATTACCCGTTGCTGCAAGCGGTCTGGAAAATCGCCCCGGCCCTGGCCGCCGGCAACACCGTGGTGTTCAAACCCAGCAGCCTGACGCCGCTGACGGCGCATCGGCTGACTGAATTATTGATTGAAGCAGGTCTGCCGCACGGCGTGTTCAATTTACTCTGCGGCCCCGGTGACGTCGGTGAACTGCTCGCCGCCAGCCCTGACGTGGACCTGGTATCGCTGACCGGCGGCGCGGGTGCCGGCGGCAAGGTCATGCGCGCGGCCACGGGCAATTTCAAGCGTGTGGCGCTGGAGTTGGGCGGCAAGAACCCGAACATCGTGTTCGCCGACGCCGACTTCGAAGTGGCGCTGGATCAAGCGCTCAACGCGGTGTTTTTCAATGCCGGGCAGATCTGTTCCGCCGGTTCCCGGTTGCTGGTGGAGGACAGTATTCACGAGCGCTTTGTCGACGCCTTGCAGCAACGCATCGAGAAAATCCGCCTGGGCGACGGCCTTGATCCGCTGACGCAAATGGGCCCGCTGATTTCCGCCAGCCAGCGTGATCAGATCCTGACGATGATTGCCGGTGCCGTCGAGCAAGGCGCGAGGTTGCGCGCTGGCGGCACGATTCCCGAGCAGTTCGAACGCGGCTTCTGGTTGCGCCCGACCTTGCTCGATGACGTGACGTGCGAGATGCAGATCGCCCGGGAGGAAATCTTCGGTCCGGTGATCACTGTCGAGCGTTTCAGCGGCGAGGCACAGGCGCTGAAATTGGCCAACGACACGCCTTATGGCCTGGCAGCCGGCGTATGGACCCGGGATATCGGCAAGGCCTACCGCATGGCCAAACGGCTGCGGGTCGGCACCTTGTGGATCAACGACTACAACGCCGCATTCCCACAGGCGCCGTGGGGTGGCTTCAAGTCCAGCGGCATCGGGCGCGAACTGTCCCGGGCCGGGCTGGATGAATTCACCGAACTCAAGCACATCTACCTCAACACCGAACCGGCGCCGCTGAACTGGTTCGGTGTCTGACGTTTACCTCCAAGGAGTCGTCCCTATGAAAGCCTTGCTCTTGCTTGCGTCGATCACTCTGCCGCTACTGGCCCAGGCAGCGGAACCGGAGTCCTGCGCCACGGTACGTTTTTCCGATGTCGGCTGGACCGACATCAGCGTCACCACCGCGATCGCCAGCGAAGTTCTGGAATCGCTGGGCTATAAAACCAAAACCACCCTGCTGTCGATTCCCGTGACCTATCGCGCCCTGTCCTCTGGTAAAGAACTGGACGTATTCCTGGGCAACTGGATGCCCACCACCGAAAACGACATCAAGCCCTTCCGCGACGCCGGCACCGTGGAAACCGTGCGCGCCAACTTGCACGGTGCCAAATACACCTTGGCCGTGCCCGACTACGTCTACGACGCCGGGCTGCATGATTTCGCCGACATCGCCAAATTCAAGGACAAACTCAAAGGCCAACTCTACGGCATCGAACCCGGCAACGACGGCAATCGCCTGATCCAGAGCATGATCGACAAAGACGCTTTCGGCCTGAAGGATTTCAAAGTCGTGGAATCCAGCGAAGCGGCAATGCTCTCGCAACTCAAACGCTCTACGCGCAAGAACGAGTGGATGGTGTTCCTCGGCTGGGAACCGCACCCGATGAACACCCGCAACAAGATGAAGTACCTCAGCGGCGGCGACGAGTACTTCGGCCCGAACTACGGCCAGGCCACGGTCTACACCAACGTGCGCAAGGACTACCTGAAGGAATGCAGCAACGTCGGCAAACTGCTGCAAAACATGGAGTTCACACTGGCCATGGAGAATCAGTTGATGGACGCGGTATTGAATCAGAATCAGAAACCAAGGGCGGCGGCGAAGGCATGGTTGAAGGCTAATCCGGCGGTGCTGGAGGCGTGGTTGACGGGGGTGAGCAGTCGGGACGGACAGGATGGGATTAAGGTTGCCAGTGCGCGGTTGGCTCCTTAACAAGCCATAACACTATCTGTAGCGGCAGGCGGTGCCTGCTGCTACAAAAATTGCGTTACCGCAGAAATGCAAGACGCATCCTGGTACCCACATTTCTTAAACAATTGATCAGCCTTTCTTTCTGCCGGAGTGACCTGACGACCGGCATAAAAAATCAATTGCCAGTAAATATTACCTGCGTCATATTACATGCGTAATAAACACCCGTTTTTCACAGGTAACCCCCCATGACCAGCATGCCCAGCCTCGAACCCGACCTTGCTGTCCCGGTGAGCGCACCCAAGCCTCCCCTGCTCAAACGGTTGATCCTGCTGACGGCCGTCATCGCAGCCCTGGCGTCTGCCGGGCTGTATGCGAGTCACTGGTGGACGGCCGGTCGTTTCATTGAAGAAACCGACGATGCCTACATCGGCGGCGACGTCACGGTCATCGGCCCGAAAGTCGCCGGGTATATCGAGGAAGTACTGGTCACCGACAACCAGGCAGTGAAGGCCGGCGATGTGCTGATTCGCCTCGACGCCCGCGACTACCGCGCGAATCTCGCCAAGGCCGAAGGCGCGGTCGCCGCCGAAGAAGCTTTGCTGGCCAATCTCGACGCCACCGAACAATTGCAGTACGCGGTGATCGGCCAGGCCCGCGCCGGGATCGATGCCGCTGGCGCGGAAACCGCCCGCTCTCGGGATGACAATGCCCGCTACAAAAAACTGGTGAACAGCAACGCTGTCTCGGTGGAAAGCGCACAACGGGCCGATGCCACGTTCAAGACCGCTCAGGCGCACAGTTCGCGGGCCCAGGCTGAACTACTGGCGGCGCAACGTCAGCTGAACGTGATCGACACCCAGAAACAGCAAGCCCGCGCCGCGCTGATGCAGGCTCGGGCCGAACGGGATCTGGCGCAGTTGAATGTGGGTTACACCGAACTCAAGGCCCCGGTGGATGGCGTGATCGGCAATCGTCGGGCGCGAACCGGTGCCTATGCGCAGGCCGGTTCGCAGTTGTTGTCGGTGGTGCCGTCCAGTGGTTTGTGGGTCGATGCCAACTTCAAGGAAGATCAGCTGGCGCGGATGATTCCGGGCCAACGGGTGATCATCCATGCGGACGTGCTCTCGGGGCAGGAATTCCATGGTCATCTGGGCAGCCTCGCACCGGCCAGTGGCTCGCAGTTCAGCGTGCTGCCACCGGAAAACGCCACCGGCAACTTCACCAAGATCGTCCAGCGAGTGCCGGTGCGCATCATCCTCGATCCGGCCGACGGTGTGCTCGGCCACCTGCGTCCCGGCCTGTCGGTGACGGCTGAAATCGACACCCGCAAAGACGCTGAAACCCCAGTTGTGGCCAGCACACCATGAGCCGCGTCCTCGCCGTCCCCGCGCAACCGTTCAATGCCGCCGACATGGCGACGGCGACGAAGGTGTTCGCCTTCGCCAGCATGTGTATCGGTATGTTCATTGCGCTGCTGGATATTCAGATCGTTTCGGCCTCGTTGCGAGACATCGGCGGCGGGCTCTCGGCTGGTACCGACGAAACGGCGTGGGTGCAGACCAGTTACCTGATCGCCGAAATCATCGTGATTCCACTCTCGGGCTGGCTGTCGCGGGTGTTTTCGACCCGCTGGTTGTTCTGCGCGTCGGCGGTCGGTTTCACCTTGGCCAGCCTGTTGTGTGGCATCGCCTGGAACATTCAGAGCATGATCGCCTTTCGGGCGCTGCAAGGTTTTCTCGGCGGTTCGATGATCCCGCTGGTGTTCACCACCGCGTTCTTTTTCTTCACCGGCAAACAACGGGTCATTGCAGCCGCAACCATCGGTGCCGTGGCCTCGCTGGCACCGACCTTGGGACCGGTGATCGGCGGTTTTATCACCGACATTTCGTCCTGGCACTGGCTGTTCTATATCAACCTGGTGCCGGGGATTTTCGTCGCCGTGGCCGTGCCGATGCTGGTGAAAATTGACCAGCCGGACTTGTCGCTACTCAAGGGCGCGGACTATCTGAGCATGGTGTTCATGGCGCTGTTTCTCGGCTGCCTGCAATACACCCTCGAAGAAGGCCCGCGCTGGAACTGGTTCAGCGACAGCACCATTCTCACCACCGCCTGGATCAGCGGCCTCGCCGGGCTGGCATTCATCGGCCGGACCTTGCACGTGGCCAATCCGATCGTCGATTTACGCGCCTTGAAGGACCGTAACTTCGCCCTCGGCTGTTTCTTCTCGTTCGTCACCGGGATCGGCCTGTTCGCCACCATTTACCTGACACCGCTGTTTCTCGGCCGGGTACGTGGCTACAGCGCACTGGACATTGGTCTGGCGGTTTTCTCCACCGGGGTGTTCCAGATCATGGCGATTCCGCTGTACGCCTTTCTGGCCAATCGCGTCGATCTGCGCTGGATCATGATGGCTGGCCTTGGCCTGTTCGCCTTGTCGATGTGGGATTTCAGCCCGATCACCCACGACTGGGGCGCCAGGGAATTGATGTTGCCGCAAGCGTTGCGCGGAATTGCCCAGCAACTCGCGGTGCCACCAGCGGTGACCTTGACCTTGGGTGGCCTCGCACCGGCGCGGCTCAAACATGCGTCAGGTTTGTTCAATCTGATGCGCAACCTGGGGGGCGCCATCGGCATCGCCGCCTGCGCGACCATCCTCAACGACCGCACCAACCTGCATTTCACCCGGCTGGCGGAACACCTCAACAGCACCAACGAAGCGCTGAATCAGTGGATGTCGCAGGTCGGCAACAACTTCACCGCCCTCGGCCTCAGCGGTGACACGGGCGTCACCGCGAGCCTGCATCAGCTCTGGCTGTTGACCTACCGCGAAGCCCAGACCCAAACCTATGGCGACGCTTTTTTGATGATCATGGTTTGTTTCATTATTGCCACGGCGATGGTGCCCCTTATGCGCAAGGTGCAACCACCGGCCGCGCCGTCAGCGGATGCTCATTGATCATGCCTGAGGCATTTTGCGGAACCCAATCGCAAGGCGGTTCCAGGCGTTGATGGTGGTAATGGCCACGGTCAGGTCGACCAGTTCTTTCGGGTTGAACTCGGACGTTGCCAGTTCGTAGTCCTCGTCCGGCACATGGGTCTGGCTCACCAGCGTCAAGGATTCGGTCCAGGCCAGTGCCGCGCGTTCACGTGGGGTGAAGAACAGCGTTTCGCGCCAGGCCGACAGCGTGTACAGACGGCGCTCGTCTTCACCGCCCTTGCGGGCATCGGCGCTGTGCATGTCGAGGCAGAAGGCGCAGCCGTTGATTTGCGAGGTGCGCAGCTTGACCAGTTCGATCAGGTTCTTTTCCAGCGGCAGTTTCGAAACAGCGGTTTCCAGGGCGATCATGGCTTTGAGCGCATCCGGGGAAGCGGTGTAGAAATCGATACGAGGTTTCATGGCGGACTCCGATTACAAGTGGTGGTGGAGTCACGTTAATCCCGCCTGCCCTTCTGACAAATAGCCAATCTTCCAGAAGTCGAGGAGGCCATTGGATCGCTAGGCCTTTTTGCGCAACCACTGCAAAAACCCCTTCCTCTCCACCACCTTCGGCACTTCCTGAGTCAGTGTCTGCGCCTTGTTCAAGCGGAAATCCAGCAGCGCCTTCATCGACTCGCCAATGTCATGCCGCGCATCCAGGCAGGGTTTGAGGTAGTCCTTCTCGATCCGGTACAAGCTGCAGGCGGTCTTGGCGATGAAGTCGGCCGGCAGCGCGGAGTCCGACAGGATCCCGCCTTCGCCGATCACCTCGCCCGGGCCCATGCGCCCGGACTCGAACTTGACGCCGCCGCGGCTCAACTCCACCGAAACCACCCCGGATTCGATGATGAACAAATGGTCGCTGACTTCCCCTGCCGGCAGGACCATGTCCCCGGTACGGAAGTTTTGCAGGGTCATGTGCTGGCTGAAGGTCTCTTTCTCTTCCTGACGCAAGGTTGAGAAGATCGCCGAACCTTCCAGCAATGCCCGAGGCCGTGACAAGCCGCCCGGCGCATTCGGTTCTACGGTCGACAACAGGCTGACGCCCGCCGCCTGCAAATGCCGGTACGACAGATCGAACAACAGATTGCGCACCATGCGTTTCTGGTCCATCGAAACCACAAAGCCACTGATTTCGTATTCCACGCCGGCGGCGCTTGAGCCCTTGAGTGCGACGCACGGTGCCGGTTTGTTCAACAAAAAGCGGCAGCCCTGCATCGCCCGTTCCAGCGCATCGATCACCGTTTGCGGGCGCGCGTGCGGGCTCAGTTGCAGGCTGATCGATACGCCAAAAATGTCGCTCGGCCGGCTGAAGTTGATGATCTTGGCCTTGGCTGCCAGCGAATTGGGGATCACTGCCATGCTGCCTTGGGCGGTTTGCAGGCGCGTGGCACGCCAGTCGATGTCGATGACCCGGCCCTCAGTGCCATCGATGGAGATCCAGTCATCGAGTTGATAGGGCTTGGTGGTGTTGAGGACGATCCCGGAGAACACGTCGCTGAGGGTACTTTGCAAGGCCAGGCCGACGATGATCGCCAAGGCGCCGGAGGTGGCCAGTACGCCTTTGACCGGCAGATCGAGCACGTACGCCAGCGCCGCGATGATCGCGATCAGGAAGATCACCGCGCCGAGCAGATCCTGAAGCAAGCGCCCGGTGTGCCCGACCCGCTGCATCATCACCGCGCCGATCAGCACTGTCAGGGTCCGCGCGCCGAACAGCCACCAACCAATCTGCAAACCGGTGGCCGCCAGGTGCAATGGCACGTTGTCGGCCCAAGGCGCTACCTCCAACGGGTTCAAGCCCTCGTTGAACAACAGGACGCTGAACAACGAGAAAATCACCAGTCTGACCAGCAGTTTCCAGTTGCTGCCACTGGCACTGATCAAGCGCCACAGCCCAAGATCGACCACGATCAGGACCAGGGCGCAGACCAACGGATGATCGGTGAAAAAAGACAGCATTGAACAACTCCAACGAAGGCCAATGGCGTGAAGATCTCACACATTGGGCACAGTGTAGGAGGGTTTCATGCAAAACCAATGTGGGAGCGAGGCTGCTCGCGATGGCGGTGTGACAGTCACTGCACAGGTGTCTGTTATACCGCTTTCGCGAGCAGCCTCGCTTCCACCGGGGATTTAGGTTGCCAGCCGTTATTTGCTGTTGGTCAGTGTGTTGAAGCTGGTCATCAGGTTGCGATAGTCCGGAATGTGGTTGGAGAACAAGGTGCCCAGCCCTTCCACGTCGTTACGCCAGTCGCGATGCAGTTCACAAGCCAGGCCGAACCAGGTCATCAACTGCGCGCCGGAGGCCGACATGCGGTCCCAGGCCGATTGTCGGGTCAGCTCGTTGAAGGTGCCGGAAGCGTCAGTCACCACGAACACCTCGAAGCCTTCGGCGAGCGCCGAGAGTGCCGGGAACGCCACACAGACTTCCGTCACCACGCCAGCGATGATCAGCTGTTTCTTGCCAGTCGCCTTGATCGCCTTGACGAAATCTTCATTGTCCCAGGCATTGATCTGGCCAGGACGGGCGATGTAAGGCGCATCCGGAAACAGCGCTTTGAGCTCTGGCACCAGCGGGCCGTTGGGGCCGTTTTCGAAACTGGTGGTGAGGATGGTCGGCAACTTGAAATACTTGGCCAGGTCGGCCAGGGCCAGCACATTGTTCTTGAAACGGTCCGGTTCGATGTCGCGCACCAGAGACAGCAGACCCGCCTGGTGATCAACCATCAAAACCGCAGCGTTGTCCTTGTCGAGACGTTTGTAAGAAGTAGTCATTGCAGCAGTCCTCGCGTGTTGTCGATGCCGAATGGATGTCGGCGTGGAGTAGTCGTTTAGCGCTGGGAGTCCAGCACTTCGTGTTCATTCGCCACTTGCTGAGCCTTGAGGTAACTTTCGATCAACAATTGATAATGCGGCATGGCCTGGGCGTAGACAGCGGCCCACTGCTCGGCATCCGGACGGTTCCACGAGCCTTGCAATTCAGAGAGCGTGGCCATGATGTCGATCGGCACGACTCCGGCCTGTGCCAAACGGGCGATGGTCAGATCAGTGGCCAGTTTTGAGTGGTTGCCGGAGGCGTCGACTACCGCAAACACTTTGTAGCCCTCATGCACCGCTGCGATGGACGGAAACGCCAGGCATACGCTGGTCAGCGTGCCGGCGATGACCAGGGTTTTTTTGCCGGTGGCTTTTACTGCCGCGTGAAACTCGGCGTTGTCCCAGGCATTGATTTCGCCCTTGCGTGCCACGTATTGGGCATGCGGAGCGGCTTCGTGAATCTCGGGAATCAACGGCCCATTGGGGCCTTGCGGGACGGAAGCGGTGGTAATCACCGGCATGTTCAGCAGGGTCGCGGCTTTGGCCAGGGCAATGGCGTTGGCGCGCAGTTGTGGCACGTCCATGTCCTTGACGATCTGGAACAGCCCACTTTGGTGATCGATCAACAGCATGGCGCTGTCGTTAGGGTCGATGATCGGTTTCAGGCCGTTGAAGTTGGCCGCGTTGACGGTATTCATGTGCGTTTCCTCTTTCGTTTGGGCAACAGCCATCCCTGGCCTGAGAACCGGCCTACGCATCCTGTGTAGAGCGGGTGGTTGAAGCGCGACGGGTTAACCGTGCATCTGGCCGAAGCGGCCAGACTGGAAGTCGGCGAAAGCCTGGTGAATTTCTTGCTCGGTGTTCATCACGAACGGGCCGTGCCCGACAAT
>Ga0247818_10003392_pt1 | contig 10275 bp, 6 predicted proteins | sample 13C_Glucose_Day1_FD_192424 | JGI IMG/M metagenome (GOLD analysis project Ga0247818, IMG submission 192424) | Soil microbial communities from agricultural site in Penn Yan, New York, United States - 13C_Glucose_Day1 | ecosystem: Environmental > Terrestrial > Soil > Agricultural land | place: USA...
CGTCCAGTGAGCGCCTCGGGGCTGCTGCCGCAGTGCTGGATGAAGCTCGCGTCGAGGCTGACGATGGTGCCGTCCGGGGCGGTGCCGATCGAGTGGACCGTGAACTCCCCGAGCGAGGTGTTGCAGCCACGGCCGCTGCCCGTGAAGCGGAGGCCCGGCTGGCCCGCCTCGCGGAAGGCGGCGCGCACGGCGCCGGTGTAGGTCCCCGCTGTCAGCGTCTCGCCGGGCGGGGGCGCGAACTGCGCGGTCCACCAGTCGCCGTTGGCAGGGTCGTCGACGCTGAGCGTCGCGTAGCCGGCGTCTCCGCGGGCGGTGATCGACGCGGTCGGCGGGACGTAGCTCGCGGTGGCGCCCTGGCCGATGAAGTCACCGTTCTGGCTCCTGAACCAGAGCGAGGTGTCGCCACTGGAGACGGCCTGCGAGAGACGGGCCGAGATGGCGGTGCCCTGCCTGGCGTAGAGCCAGTGCGCGCCAGGGGCGAGGCGGTCGGTGGTGAACCGGGCAAGGCTGGCGCTGTCGGGGCTGGCCTGCCCGATCACCTGGTCGCCATCGAGGAAGGTCACCGGCCCGGTGCCCGGGTTGACCCGAGCAGTCAGCGTGACCGGCTGGTTCGCCACAGTGCTCGGGTTCGAGGAGGTGAGCACGATCGGCACGACGTACGGCGCGGCATACTTGACCGTGCCCGTCAGGGCACCCGCGCCGCCGTCGCAGAACTGCGTGAACTCTGCGTCGAGCGACGTGATCCGGCCGGCGGTGTCGGCGCTGATCGCGTAGACCGTGAAGCGGCCCTTGGTGGTGTTGCAGCCGCGGCCCGTGGAGCTGACCGACAGCCCGGGCTGGCTGTCGTTGAACGGCGCGCGTGCCGCGTTCTCGTACACCCCGGTCGTCAGCTGCTGCCCGCGCGGCGCGGCGACCGTGACGTCCCACCACTCCGTGCCGGCGTCGGCACTGAAGCTCACCGAGCCTGCCGTGCCCTCGATCGCGAACTCGGTCGGTGCGGTGAGAGTCCCGGTCCTGCCCTGGCCGATGTAGTCGCCGGGCTGGCTGGCGTAGGAGAAGTAGGTCTCCGTCTCCGCCACAGCCTGGGCCGGCGTGGTCACCGCCACCCCCAGCATCGGTGCAGCCACCACGGCGCCCACCACCAGACGCCCCCACAGCGCGCGTGTACGCATCACAGCACTCCCCCTGCTCCCCTGTGCCGCATTGACCGGCCGGATGCCGGATGGTGCGGCAGTGCGGCGCACAGGCTAGCCATGGCGGTGTGCCGCGGGCTGGCGTTCGTCGAAAAATGCACCCGAAGGTCGTACTCCGCCTCGCACCTGTCGGCGGCCTGCCGGCCGGGTGTGCCCGTGGAACCAGCCGGCCGGCGATCGGCCGGCGCAGGGGGAATGCAGAGAGCCGGGCCGGTGCGTACTGCACCTGACCCGGCCCTGCTGGCTGGGGAATGACCCAGTCCTGGGTGCGCAAGGGGGGATTTGAACCCCCACGCCCATAAGGACACTGCCACCTGAAGACAGCGCGTCTGCCGTTCCGCCACTTGCGCGTGGACACCACATTGTGGGGTAAGGCCCCCGAGAACGCCAAACCGGGACCACCCACCCGTGAAGGCCAGGGCCGGGCGGCACCGCAACACCCAGACTGGGCCGTTACCATCGGTCAGTCCACCGAGGAGAGGGAGGCCGGGCAGTGGGACTGTTCGACCGGGTCGAGCAACGCCTCGAGCGTGCCGTCAACGGTGCCTTCGCGCGCGCCTTCAAGTCCGAGGTGCAGCCCGTCGAGATCGCCAGCGCGATCCGTCGCGCCATGGACGACCGCGCCGCGATCCTCGGGCACGGCCGCACCATGGTCCCCAACCTGTACACCGTCGAGCTCAGCGAGACCGACTACGAGCGCCTCTCGGCCTACGACGTGGAGCTCGAGCGGGAGCTCGTCGCCGCGGCCCAGGAGCACGCGGACTCCCAGCGCTACCAGCCCGGTGGCCCCATCCAGGTCGGCTTCACCGCGGCCGAGGACCTCGAGACCGGGGTCTTCCGGCTGCGCACCTCCACCGCCCGGCGCCCGGGCGGGTCCACAGGCGGGCCACCACCCGCTGCAGCGCCGGCCGCTCCTCCCCAGCCCGCCCCGCGGCACACCCCTGTTGAGGACGACGGGCTCGAGGCGACCGCGCACCACGTGCCGGTCCCCCTGCCTGCGCCGCCGCGCCGCGTCAACCCGGCCGACCGGCCGTGGCTCGACGTCGACGGCGAGCGCTACCCCCTCATGGGCGCCATGACGGTCCTGGGCCGTGACGACTCGGCCGACATCATCCTCGACGACCCGGGCATCTCCCGGCGGCACAGCGAGATCCGGGTGACGACGGACGGCCCCCACCTCGTCGCCAGCATCCGCGACCTCAACTCCACCAACGGCACGTTCGTCAACAGCGAGCGCATCAGCAGCCAGCGCCTGGCGGACGGCGACCGGATCACCGTCGGGCGGACCACCGTCACCTACCGCGCCGGTCGGCGGTGATTGCCCCGCATGAGTGAACTCACCCTCACGATCATCCGCCTCGGACTGCTCGTGCTCCTCTGGGTCTTCGTGTTCAGCATCGTCGGCGTCCTGCGCGGCGACCTGTACGGCACCCGGATCGTCAGCCGGAGCCCGCGCCGCCGGGCCGAGCGCACCCCTGCGCAGCCACCGCGCTCCAAGCGACCCAGCGAGCCCAAGCGCCCGCGCCGCAACAGCCGGACGCCCCGGTCGCTGACCGTCACGGAGGGGCCGCTCAGCGGCACGAGCCTGCCGCTGCGCGAGTCCGGCACCCTCATCGGCCGCAACCCGGAGTGCGCCCTGGTGCTCGACGACGACTTCGCCTCCGGTCGCCACGCCCGCATCTTCGAGCGCGAGGGCACGTGGTACGTCGAGGACCTCGGCTCCACCAACGGCACCTTCCTCGGGTCGCAGCGCCTCACCGCACCCGTTGCGGTCGAGGCCGGCACCGTGCTGCGCATCGGCAAAACCGTCCTCGAGCTGAAGAACTGACGCCTGCCCCCATGAAGATCGCGCTCGACTACGCTGCCCGCTCCGATGTGGGTCTGGTCCGCTCGGAGAACCAGGACTCCGGGTATGCCGGCCCGCACCTCCTCGTCGTCGCCGACGGGATGGGCGGCCATGCCGGTGGCGACATCGCCAGCTCCATCGCCATCGGCACGATGGTCACCCTGGACGGCGAGAGCCACGGCGGCGACGACGCCACCGAGCACCTGAGCCGGAGCATCGCCGCCGCGAACGCCGAGATCCAGTCGCAGGTCGACCACAGCCCGGAGCTCCAGGGCATGGGCACCACGGTCACCGCCCTCCTCCGCGCCGGCAACAAGGTGGCACTGGCGCACATCGGCGACTCCCGCGCCTACCTGCTGCGCGAGGGCTCGTTCCACCAGATCACGCACGACCACTCCTTCGTGCAGTCGCTCGTCGACGAGGGCCGCATCACCGAGGCCGAGGCCGACAGCCACCCGCAGCGCTCGCTGGTGACCCGCGTGCTCACGGGCAGCGACGGCGACGAGCCGGACCTCATGGTCCGAGAGGCGCGCCCGGGCGACCGGTTCCTGCTCTGCTCCGACGGCCTCTCCGGCTTCGTCGCGCGGGACACCATCGAAGAGGTGCTCTCGGCGGGCAAGCCCGTCGGCCCCACCGCTGACCGGCTGGTCGAGCTGGCCCTGCGGGCCGGCGCACCCGACAACGTGACCGTGGTCGTCGCCGACATCGTCGACCTCGACACCGGCTCCACGCCCTCCACCGCACCCCAGGTCGTCGGCGCCGCCGCGCTCCGGCGCCGGGGTGGCGCGACCCGTCCCGTGCCGGTCACCCCGGCCGAGAAGGCTGCCGCGCTCTCACGCGAGGCCAGCGGCGCCAGCGACGACGACGAGGTCACTCTCGCGGAGGAGAGCCCCGGCTCCGGCCGTGGACGCTGGCTGCGGCGCGGCGCCGTGGCCCTGCTGGTCCTGCTCGTCCTCGGTGGCGGTGCGTATGCCGCGTACGACTGGGTGCAGCGGCAGTTCTACGTCGGCGTGCACGACGGCAGCGTCGCCATCTACCGCGGCGTCTCCCAGGACCTCGGGCCGATCAGCCTCTCCCAGGTCGAGGAGGTCTCCTCGATCTCCACGGCCGACCTGCCGGACTTCTACCGCAACCGGGTCGAGAACACCGTCTCCACCGGCACCCTCGCCGACGCGCAGGAGCTCGTCGACAGCCTGCAGGCCGAGGCGGTCCGCTGCGTCTCCCGGAAGGCGGCTGGAGGCACCTGCGGCACGAGCGCCACGCCCACGACCCCGACCACCAGCCCCACGACGGGCGCGACGACCAGCACGGCCAGCCCGAGCGCCCGCGCGACCACGCCGCCACCCAGGGCGACCACCGCGCCATGACGACTGTCTCCTCGCTCCCCCCCAAGCAGGGCCGCAACGTCGAGCTGGCGCTGCTGCTCCTCGCCGTCGGCATCGTGGTGCTCGCCTACCTCAATGTCGGCCTCGCGACCCAGGGCAGCTTCCCGCCGGGGCTCCTCGCGCACGGCACGGGTCTGCTGGTGATCTCGCTCGCCTTCCACCTGCTGCTGCGCTGGCGGGCGTCGTACGCCGACCCGCTGCTGCTGCCGATCGTCACGCTGCTCAACGGCCTCGGCCTGGTGATGATCCACCGGCTCGACATCGCCAAGGGCAACAGCGTCGCCGAGGGCCTGGCGCTCAAGCAGCTGACCTGGAGCGCCCTGGCCGTCGCCATCGCCGGAGCCGTGCTGTTCTTCCTGCGCGACCACCGCGTGCTGCGCCGCTACACCTTCACCGCGGCCGTCGTCGGTTTCGGGCTGCTGATCCTCCCCCTCGTGCCCGGTCTGGGCCGCCAGGTCTACGGTTCGCGCATCTGGATCGGCCTGGGGCCGCTGTCCTTCCAGCCCGGTGAGATCGCGAAGATCGTGCTCGCCGTGTTCTTCGCCGGGTACCTCGTCCAGACCCGCGACGTGCTCTCGCTCGCCGGCCGCAAGTTCCTCGGCTTCACCTTCCCCCGCGCCCGCGACCTCGGCCCGATCCTCGTCGCGTGGGCGGCCAGCCTCGGCGTGCTCATCTTCGAGAAGGACCTCGGGTCCTCGCTGCTGTTCTTCGGCCTCTTCGTGGCCATGCTCTACGTCGCCACCGAGCGCACCTCGTGGATCGCGATCGGCCTGGTCCTGTTCTGCGGCGGTGCGTACGTCGCCTACCTGCTCTTCGGCCACGTCCAGCAGCGCGTGACGCTGTGGCTGGACACCTTCTCCCCGGAGGCGCTGGCGGTCAGCGACCAGCTCGCCCGCGGGCTGATGGGCATGGCCAACGGCGGCCTGCTGGGCACCGGCCTCGGCCGGGGTCGCCCGGACCTGACCTACTTCGCCGAGTCGGACTTCATCATCCCCAGCTTCGCCGAGGAGATCGGCCTGTTCGGGGTGTTCGCCCTGATCATGCTCTACGTCCTGCTCGTGGAGCGCGGCATGCGCACGGCGCTCGGTGTGCGCGACGGCTTCGGCAAGCTCCTGGCCGCCGGCCTGTCCTTCTCGCTCGCGCTGCAGTGCTTCGTCGTCGTCGGCGGCGTCACGCGGGTCATCCCGCTGACCGGCCTCACGATGCCGTTCCTGTCCTACGGAGGCTCCTCCCTGCTCGCCAACTGGTCCCTTGTCGCTCTCCTCCTGCGGATCAGCGACCACGCCCGCCGGCCGCTGCCGGAGGCCGCCCCTCCCGACCGAGGCAGCGAGGCGACCGAGGTGGTGAGGGTCTCGTGAACGCGCCCATCCGCCGCCTGTCGATCGTCGTGGCGATGCTCTTCACCGCCCTCCTCGTCTCCTCGACCTGGATCCAGTTCGTCCAGGCCAGGGAGCTGCAGGAGCGCCCGGACAACCGTCGCACCCTGCTCGCGACCTACGCCCGCGAGCGTGGCCAGATCCTCGTCGGCGGCACACCGGTGGCCCGGTCCGTGCCCAGCAACGACGAGCTGAAGTGGCTGCGCACCTACCCCCAGGGTGAGCTGTACTCCCATGTCACCGGCTACTACTCGTTCGTCTACGGCCCCGGCGGCGGCCTGGAGGCTGCCGAGAACGCCCTGCTCTCGGGCCAGTCGGACAAGCTCTTCTACCGCCGGGTCAGCGACATGCTGACCGGCCGCAAGCAGGCCGGCGCCAGCCTCGAGCTGACCATCGACCCCAAGGCCCAGGCCGCGGCCTCCGAGGCGATGCAGGGGCAGCGGGGCGCCGTCGTCGCGCTGGATCCCAGCACTGGTGCCATCCTCGCGATGGTGAGCAACCCGCCCTACGACCCGGCCGACCTCACCAGCCACGACACCAAGAAGGTCGAGCAGGCCTGGGACTCCCTGAACAGCGACCCCACGCGCCCCCTGGTCAACCGGGCCATCGGCGGCAATCTCTACCCGCCGGGATCCGTGTTCAAGGTGGTCACGGCAGCCGCGGCCCTCTCCTCGGGGAAGTACACCGAGGAGAGCGTCCTGCCCGGGCCGGCCGAGCTCGACCTCCCGCAGACCACCGCGGACCTGCCGAACAGCAACGGCCTGCCGTGCGGCCCGGACAACAAGGTGACCCTCAAGCGGGCGCTCGAGATCTCGTGCAACACCGCCTTCGGGTGGCTCGGGATGGAGCTCGGCGCCGAGGCGTTCCAGGCTCAGTCCGCGAGGTTCGGCATCGGCGACTCCCTGCAGATCCCGATGCGGGTGACGCCGAGCAGCGTCCCGCAGGAGCTCAACGACCCCCAGCTGGCCCAGTCCGCCATCGGGCAGTACGACGTCCGCGTCACGCCGCTCCAGGTCGCGATGATCTCGGCCGGTGTGGCGAACAACGGCGTCGTCATGAAGCCATACCTCGTCGAGAGCGTGCTCAGCTCCGACCTCGACACGATCGACGAGGCCGAACCCTCGCAGATGTCGCAGGCGGTCGACGCCGAGCAGGCCGGGGCGCTGACCCGGATGATGGAGGCCGTCGTCGAGACGGGCACCGGCAAGGCGGCGCAGATCGACGGAGTGAGCGTGGCCGGCAAGACCGGTACGGCACAGCACGCGGTGGGCAAGCCCCCGCACGCGTGGTTCACGGGCTTCGCCCCGGCTGACGACCCCAAGGTCGCCGTCGCGGTCGTCGTCGAAGACGGCGGCAACGCCGGGAGCGAGGCCGCCGGCGGCCGGGTGGCAGCACCCATCGCCAAGGCGGTCATGGAAGCGGTGATCGGCAAGTGAACTACAAGACAGGCCTGTTGGTGGCGCAGCGGTACCGACTGGAGGAGGTCATCGCGACCGGGGGCATGGGGCAGGTGTGGCGTGCCACCGACGAGACGCTGGGCCGCCACGTCGCCGTGAAGGTGCTCCGACCTGACACCGCCGACGACGAGGGTTTCGTCGAGAGGTTCCGGGCCGAGGCACGCCACAGCGCAGGCCTCCAGCACCCCAACATCGCGACCGTGCACGACTTCGGCGAGGGGGAGCACTCCGCCTACCTGGTCATGGAGCTCATCGAGGGCAAGCCGCTGTCGGCGGTCATCAAGGAGCGCGCCCCTCTCGACGCGGCCGAGGTGATCGAGATCCTCCACCAGGGAGCCCTGGCCCTGCAGGCCGCGCACGACGCAGGCGTGGTGCACCGCGACATCAAGCCCGCGAACTTCATCATCGACGACGACGGCTACGTCCGGCTGACCGACTTCGGCATTGCCCGTGCCCTCTCGGGCGCCCCGATGACCCAGACCGGCGAGGTGCTCGGCACGCCGCACTACCTCTCACCGGAGCAGGCCCAGGGCCAGCCGGCCGGCCCATCGAGCGACGTCTACGCGTTGGCGGTCGTCGGCTACGAGCTGATCACTGGCAGCCGTCCCTTCGCGGGAGACTCCATGATCGCGACGGCCCTCGCCCATGTCAGCCAGCCTGCACCGCCCCTGCCCGAGTCCGTCCCGGAGCCGCTGCGCACCACCGTGATGGCAGGCCTCGCGAAGGACCCGTCGGCGCGCCCCGAGAGCGCTGCCGCCTTCGCCGACGCCCTCCGCCTTCCCGCGGGTGTGCCACCGGAGCACCTGATCGCCGGAGCGGAGTCCGCTGTCGCGCCGGTGGTGGTGGGCATCCATGCCACCACGCCTGAGCCGGGCGGGCACACACAGTTCGTCACCCTGTCGCCCAACACCCCCCCGGCGCCGGCCGTCGTCCCCAAGGGTTCGCGGGGGCGGGGAGGGCGTCCCGCGTGGCTGCTCCCCGTTGCCGCGGCCACCGCCGCGCTGGTGCTCGTCATCGTGATCGTCATGACCGCCGGCGGTAGGGATGCGCTCAGCGCGCCGCAGCCTGGTCTGCCGTCCAAGACCCTTCCGGGGCACTCCACCTACGACGAACGGGGCACCACGTCGTGACCGCGCCACCGCAGCTCCTCGGTGGGCGCTACGAGGTCGGCGGCCTCCTCGGCCGGGGCGGGATGGCGGAGGTCCACCTCGGCCACGACACCCGCCTGTCCCGGCCGGTGGCGATCAAGATGCTTCGCACGGACCTCGCGCGCGACCCGTCGTTCCTCTCCCGGTTCCGGCGCGAGGCGCAGTCGGCGGCCGGGCTGAACCACGCCTCGATCGTGGCGGTCTACGACTCGGGTGAGGACCACCTCGTCGAGTCGGGCGGCTCGCAGGTCGCCATCCCGTACATCGTCATGGAGTACGTCGAGGGCCAGACCCTGCGCGAGCTCCTCAACGACCGCTCGCCGCTCGAGCCGGCCGAGGCGGCGCGGATCACCGAGGGTGTCCTCGACGCCCTCGCCTACAGCCACCGGATGGGCATCGTCCACCGCGACATCAAGCCGGCCAACGTCATGATCGGCCGCCACGGCGAGATCAAGGTCATGGACTTCGGCATCGCCCGCGCGATCGCCGACAGCAACGCGACCATGACCCAGACCCAGGCCGTCCTCGGCACCGCCCAGTACCTCTCACCTGAGCAGGCCCAGGGCCTGTCGGTCGATGCCCGCTCGGACCTGTACTCCACCGGCTGCCTGCTCTTCGAGCTGCTCACCGGCCGCCCGCCCTTCAAGGGCGAGTCGCCGGTCGCCATCGCCTACCAGCACGTGGGCGAGGAGCCGCCACGCCCCTCGACCTTCAACGCCGATGTCGACGCCTCGCTCGACGCCGTGGTGCTGCACGCCTTGGTCAAGGACCGCGAGGCGCGCTACCAGGACGCCACCGCCTTCCGGGGCGATCTGCAGGCCGCGAGGCTGGGCCGGCCGATCAGCGCGGCGGCGAGGGGCACGGCCGCCGGCGCAGCCGGGGTGGCCGCGGGCGCGGCACTGGCCGAGCCCACCATGGCGCTGGACAGCCTGTCGGCCGCCGACCAGACCACCATGCTGGGCACGGGCGCAGCGTCCGCGACCGGTACGACCGACGCGGGGGAGGCAGGCAAGGACAGCCATGGGAACACCGCCAGCCTTCCGGCGATCGGGCACGACCCGGACGACGAGCCCCGGCAGCGCCGGGGCCTCGCCTACGTCCTGCTCGTGCTCGCTGTCCTCGGCGCGATCGCCCTCATGGTGGTGGCAGGGATGTCGCTGTTCGAACGCCAGCAGCCGCAGGCCACCCTCGTGACGGTGCCCTCGGTCGTCGACATCCCCGTGGCGACCGCCGAGGCGAGAGTCCGCGCAGCCGGGCTGGTGCCGGAGGTCCAGGAGGTCGCGTCGCCGAAGGAGGACGGCACCGTCGTCGACCAGAACCCCCAGGCCAATGAGCGGGTGTCCCAGGGCTCCAAGGTGACTCTCAGCGTCTCGAGCGGGCCGAACACCGTCGACGTCCCAGACGTGGCCGGCTTCAGCGTCGAGGAGGCCACAGCCAGGCTCAAGGAGGTCAGCCTCACCGTCGCCGGGACGGAGCAGGTCAACAACACCGACGTCGAGAAGGGCAAGGTCGTCGAGACCAAACCCGCCTCGGGGCAGACCGTCAACGTGGGCTCCGCCGTCACGTTGAGGGTCTCGAGCGGCAAGGTCGAGGTCCCCGACGTCGTGGGCATGACCCGCGACGAGGCGGCGCGCACACTGAGCGACCTCGGCTTCCGCACCAAGACCACCTACGTCGAGAGCGACAGGCCCGAGGACACCGTGCTCAGCCAGAGCACCGCCGCACGGAAGCTCGCGGACTACGGCACGCAGATCACCCTGCGGGTCGCGCGTCCGGCCCCGCCGACCCCGACCACCACATCCGCGCCGCCCACCACGACCACCCCGCCACCCAGCGGCACCGAGACGCTGCCACTGCCGTCGGGTACCTC
>Ga0247818_10003394_pt1 | contig 10271 bp, 9 predicted proteins | sample 13C_Glucose_Day1_FD_192424 | JGI IMG/M metagenome (GOLD analysis project Ga0247818, IMG submission 192424) | Soil microbial communities from agricultural site in Penn Yan, New York, United States - 13C_Glucose_Day1 | ecosystem: Environmental > Terrestrial > Soil > Agricultural land | place: USA...
GTGACATACGCCGACCTGTCCAAGCACCGCACCAGCGACTACAGCTTCAACTTCGACCTGATGCTGAACTTCGAAGGCAACACCGCGCCCTACCTGCTGTACGCCTACACCCGTGTGGCTGGCGTGTTCCGCAAACTCGGCAAGGACTTCAGCGAAGTCGAAGGCCAGATCGTGCTCGAAGCCACCCACGAACACGAACTGGCGGCAAAACTCGCACAGTTTGGCGAAGTGCTGAACAACGTGGCCGAGAAAGGCACGCCGCACATTCTCTGCACTTACCTGTACGACGTCGCCGGCCTGTTCTCCAGCTTCTACGAGAACTGCCCGATCCTCGCCGCCGACACCCCGGCACAGATGCAGAGCCGCCTGCGCCTCGCCGCGCTGACCGGTCGCACCCTCAAGCAAGGCCTGGAACTCTTGGGCCTGGAAACTCTGGAGCGTATGTAAGTTGGCTGCCAAGAAAAAACCTGCACCCAAGCGTGGCGCCAGCCGTTACCAAGCTCCAGCGAAACAACCGATCCCGGGTTGGCTGTGGATGGCCATTGGCCTGACGGTTGGCGCATTCATCGTTTTCCTGATGAAGCTGGAGCCGGGCAAAGGCAGCGACACGGTCAAGCGCGAGAAGGTGGAGCAACAACAGAAAGCCACCAAGATCGCCGAGGCTAACAAGACGCCGCCGAGCCCGACGCAACCGGTGAAGCCGAAATACGACTTCTACACCCTGCTGCCGGAATCGGAAGTCATAGTGCCACCGGATGCCGTACCGGAAAAAACCCTGCCGACGCCACAGGTACCGGCCATTCCGACCACGCCGGTGACACCGGCTGAAGCGGCGAAGATCGACACCGCGCGCGCCCAGGCTGCCTTGTCCGGGATTACTCCGCCTCCTGCACCGCCGGTCAAGGCGGCGCCTGTGACGAAGTTTTTCCTGCAGGCCGGTTCGTTCCGCAAGGAGACTGATGCGGATAAGGTTCGCGCGCAGATCATCCTGCTCGGCCAGGCTGTGGCGGTTGAGTCCGGCACCGTGAAAGACGAGACCTGGTATCGGGTTCTGGTCGGTCCGTTCAGCAACCGTGAGCAACTGACCACGGCGCAGAAACAATTGGCGGGCGCAGGCTTCAGCAATTTGTTGTTACAACAACGCCAGAGCCGCTGAGACCGCGTCATCGTTCTTCGCGAGCAGGCTCGCTCCCACAGGGTTAGCGTAAATCCTGTGGGAGCGAGCCTGCTCGCGAAGGCGTCCTCATTATCACCAAAGCCATTTCTGTCTCACACCGCCCGTCCCCTCTCCCGCCCAACAGTTGAAATCCTCTCCACCACCCCCATATGAATGGGCATAAGGCATTTTCGCCCCGCAGCGTGGAGACTCTTCCCTTGACCACCATCGTTTCAGTTCGCCGCCACGGCAAAGTCGTCATGGGCGGCGACGGCCAGGTTTCTCTTGGCAATACCGTGATGAAAGGCAACGCGAAAAAAGTTCGTCGCCTGTACCACGGCCAGGTCATTGCAGGTTTTGCCGGTGCCACCGCTGACGCCTTTACCCTGTTCGAACGCTTCGAAGGCCAACTTGAAAAGCACCAGGGTCACCTGGTACGCGCCGCTGTCGAACTCGCTAAAGAATGGCGTACCGACCGCTCCCTGAGCCGCCTCGAAGCCATGCTCGCGGTCGCCAACAAAGACGCCTCCCTGATCATCACCGGCAACGGCGACGTGGTCGAGCCTGAAGACGGCCTGATCGCCATGGGTTCCGGCGGCGCCTATGCACAAGCGGCAGCCAGCGCACTGCTGAAAAAAACCGACCTGTCGGCCCGGGAAATCGTTGAAACCGCCCTCGGTATTGCCGGCGACATCTGTGTATTCACCAACCACACCCAGACCATTGAGGAGCAGGACTGCGCCGAGTAAAGCCTGACTTGGCCCTGTGCCACGGCTCATTCTTGCTTGAGGTCCTTTGAATATTATGTCCATGACTCCCCGTGAAATCGTCCACGAACTCAATCGCCACATCATCGGCCAGGACGATGCCAAACGCGCCGTCGCCATTGCCCTGCGCAATCGCTGGCGTCGCATGCAGCTGCCTGAAGAGCTGCGCGTTGAAGTAACACCCAAGAACATTCTGATGATCGGCCCGACCGGTGTCGGTAAAACCGAGATCGCCCGTCGCCTGGCGAAACTGGCCAACGCACCTTTCATCAAGGTCGAAGCGACCAAGTTCACTGAAGTCGGCTATGTCGGCCGCGACGTCGAATCGATCATTCGTGACCTGGCCGATGCCGCGATCAAGCTGCTGCGCGAACAGGAAATCGTCAAGGTTCGCCACCGTGCCGAAGACGCAGCAGAAGAGCGCATCCTCGACGCCCTGCTGCCGCCGGCACGCATGGGTTTCAGCAACGACGATGCCCCGACTGCTGATTCCAACACCCGCCAACTGTTCCGCAAGCGCCTGCGCGAAGGTCAACTGGACGACAAGGAGATCGAGATCGAAGTCGCCGAAATGGCCGGCGTCGACATCTCTGCGCCACCGGGCATGGAAGAAATGACCAACCAGCTTCAAAGCCTGTTTGCCAACATGGGTAAGGGCAAGAAAAAAGCTCGCAAGCTCAAGGTCAAAGAAGCGCTGAAGATGGTGCGCGACGAAGAAGCCGGTCGCCTGGTCAACGATGATGAGTTGAAAGCCAAGGCACTGGAAGCGGTCGAACAGCACGGCATCGTGTTCATCGACGAAATCGACAAGGTCGCCAAACGCGGCAACTCCGGCGGCGTCGATGTGTCCCGCGAAGGCGTGCAGCGTGACTTGCTGCCGCTCATCGAAGGCTGCACCGTCAACACCAAGCTGGGCATGGTCAAGACCGACCACATCCTGTTCATTGCTTCGGGTGCGTTCCACCTGAGCAAGCCAAGCGACCTGGTGCCCGAGCTGCAAGGTCGTCTGCCGATCCGTGTCGAACTCAAGGCCCTGAGCCCGGAAGACTTCGAGCGTATCCTCAGCGAACCTCACGCCTCGCTCACCGAGCAATACTGCGCACTGCTGAAAACCGAAGGCCTGGGTATCGAGTTCCTGCCGAGCGGCATCAAGCGCATTGCCGAGATCGCCTGGCAGGTCAACGAAAAAACCGAAAACATCGGTGCCCGTCGCCTGCACACTTTGCTTGAGCGCCTGCTGGAAGAAGTGTCTTTCAGTGCCGGCGACCTGGCCAGCGTCCATGACGACAAGGTGATCCAGATCGACGCCGACTACGTCAACAGCCACCTGGGTGAATTGGCGCAGAACGAAGACCTGTCCCGTTATATCCTGTAAGCCATACTTACAGCGATGACGGACCCTGTGGGAGCGGGCTTGCTCGCGAAAGCGGTCTGACAATCAACATCAATGTTGAATGTTAAGGCCCCTTCGCGAGCAAGCCCGCTCTCACATTTGAATCGGGGTCCCACACCTAATCGGACATCCGGCCATGACCCAGCTCCCCACCGACATCAAGCTGCACAAAGCCTCGAAAACCCTGACGCTCAAATACGCGTCCGGCGAGGAATACACCCTGCCCGCCGAGTTCCTGCGCGTGCACTCTCCCTCCGCCGAGGTCCAGGGCCACGGCAAACCCATCCTGCAATTTGGCAAGATCAACGTAGGGCTGAGCAAGATAGAACCTGCCGGTCAGTACGCATTGAAGCTGACCTTCGACGATGGCCACGACAGCGGCCTGTTCACCTGGGAATACCTCTACGAACTGGGGCGACGTCATGACGCACTCTGGGAGGATTATCTTGCCGAGCTCAAAGCCGCAGGGAAAACCCGCGACCCGAACGAATCTGTCGTCAAGCTGATGCTCTAGCCCGAGCCTCTTGCTCTTTAGAGGGCATTTTCTAATTTCATCTGTTTGAATGCTCGGCTTCAGGGCCGACGCTTGGCCCGCTTGCGAAAAAAATTAAACTCGGGTAACCAATGGATTGGCAAGTTCCCTGCAGTGCTCTCTGAACTAAAAAGCAGTGATGCAGAATTAAAGTCACCCAAGCAGTAGTACCTTGCCGTTGTTGTGTGACTACACAGCAGGATCAAGGTACTCGTCTCAGGGCAATGGAGCGTCGTAGATGAGTAACAAGAGTAACGATGAGTTGAAGTATCAAGCCTCAGAAAACACCTTGGGGCTCAATCCTGTCGTTGGGCTGCGTGGAAAGGATCTACTGGCTTCTGCTCGAATGGTGCTCAGGCAGGCCATCAGGCAACCGGTGCACAGCGTCAAGCACGTTGCGCATTTTGGCCTTGAACTCAAGAACGTGCTGTTTGGTAAATCCGGGCTGCAACCGACCAGCGATGACCGTCGCTTCGCCGATCCGGCCTGGAGCCAGAACCCGCTCTATAAACGTTATTTGCAAACCTACCTGGCGTGGCGCAAGGAACTCCACGACTGGATCGACGAAAGTAACCTCACCCCCAAGGATGTGGCACGCGGGCACTTCGTGATCAACCTCATGACCGAAGCCATGGCGCCGACCAACACCGCAGCCAACCCGGCGGCAGTCAAACGCTTTTTCGAAACCGGCGGCAAAAGCCTGCTTGATGGCCTTTCGCACCTGGCCAAGGACCTGGTACACAACGGCGGCATGCCGAGCCAGGTCAACATGGGCGCGTTCGAGGTCGGCAAGAGCCTGGGCGTGACCGAAGGCGCGGTCGTATTCCGCAACGATGTCCTGGAACTGATCCAGTACAAGCCGATCACCGAGCAGGTCCACGAGCGACCATTGCTGGTGGTGCCGCCGCAGATAAACAAGTTCTACGTATTCGACCTGAGCCCGGACAAGAGCCTGGCGCGGTTCTGCCTGCGCAACAACGTGCAGACCTTCATTGTCAGCTGGCGCAACCCGACCAAGGAACAGCGCGAGTGGGGCCTGTCGACTTACATCGAAGCCCTCAAGGAAGCGGTTGACGTGGTCACCGCGATCACCGGCAGCAAAGACGTGAACATGCTCGGGGCCTGCTCCGGCGGCATCACCTGCACCGCGCTGCTGGGCCACTATGCGGCGATCGGCGAGAACAAGGTCAATGCCCTGACCTTGCTGGTGAGCGTGCTCGATACCACCCTGGACAGCGACGTCGCCCTCTTCGTCAACGAACAGACCCTCGAAGCCGCCAAGCGCCACTCGTACCAGGCCGGTGTACTGGAAGGCCGCGACATGGCGAAAGTCTTCGCCTGGATGCGTCCCAACGACCTGATCTGGAACTACTGGGTCAACAATTACCTGCTGGGCAACGAACCGCCGGTGTTCGACATCCTGTTCTGGAACAACGACACTACCCGGTTGCCCGCCGCATTCCACGGCGACCTGATCGAGCTGTTCAAAAACAACCCACTGATTCGCTCGAATGCACTGGAAGTGTGCGGCACCGCCATCGACCTCAAGCAAGTGACGGCCGACATCTTTTCCCTGGCCGGCACCAACGACCACATCACCCCGTGGAAGTCCTGCTACAAGTCGGCGCAACTGTTCGGCGGCAACGTTGAATTCGTGCTGTCGAGCAGCGGGCATATCCAGAGCATCCTGAATCCACCGGGCAATCCGAAATCCCGCTACATGACCAGCACCGAACCGGCGAGCAGTGCCGATGAATGGCAACAGAACGCCACCAAGCACACCGATTCCTGGTGGCTGCACTGGCAGGCCTGGCAGGCTCAGCGCTCCGGCGAACTGAAAAAGTCCCCGGTAAAACTGGGCAACAAGGCTTACCCGGCAGGCGAGGCGGCTCCCGGCACGTACGTACACGAGCGCTAGACCCACAGACTTGTAGGAGCCGGCTTGCTGGCGATTGCCTCATCACGGTGAGACTGGCAAACCGCGCTGAACGCATCGCCAGCAAACCGGCTCCTACAGGATGTGTGTCAGGAATTACGATCCACCCACAGGGCCAGAAGCATGCCGCAACCGTTCATATTCCGCACCGTCGACCTGGATGGCCAGACCCTCCGCACGGCGGTGCGCCCCGGCAAGCCTCACTTGACGCCCTTGCTGATTTTCAACGGCATCGGCGCCAACCTGGAGCTGGTGTTCCCGTTCGTCGCGGCGCTGGACCCGGACCTCGAAGTCATCGCCTTCGACGTACCCGGTGTCGGCGGTTCGTCGACGCCGAGGCGCCCGTACCGCTTTCCGGGCCTGGCGAAACTCACGGCACGCATGCTCGACTATCTCGATTACGGGCAAGTCAATGTGATCGGCGTGTCATGGGGTGGCGCTCTTGCACAGCAATTCGCCTATGACTATCCGGAGCGTTGCAAGAAACTTGTCCTGGCGGCGACGGCAGCGGGTACGGTGATGGTGCCGGGCAAGCCAAAGGTCTTGTGGATGATGGCCAGCCCACGACGTTACATCCAGCCCTCCCATGTGATCCGCATTGCGCCGATGATCTACGGCGGCTCATTCCGACGCGACCCGACGCTCGCCGCGAGCCATGCAGCGAAAGTCCGCTCGGCGGGCAAGCTCGGTTATTACTGGCAACTGTTCGCCGGTTTCGGCTGGACCAGCATCCACTGGCTGCACAAGATCAATCAGCCGACCCTGGTCCTGGCGGGTGACGACGACCCGCTGATCCCGCTGATCAACATGCGCCTGCTGGCCTGGCGGATCCCCAATTCCCAGTTGCACATCATCGACGACGGCCATCTGTTCCTGATTACCCGGGCCGAAGCGGTGGCGCCAATCATCATGAAGTTCCTCGAGGAGGAGCGTCAGCGTGCTGTGATGCACCCGCATCCGGCGCCACTGGGCGGTTGATCGGCCCATTTTTTGTATGGGAAAGAGGGAGCGGCCGACATCGCACCGCGCAACAACCCGTTACAGCGTCTATGGTGTTCTGGTTCGGTGTTTTGTATTTGGCCTGAAGACGAAGGAGTGTTGAGTCATGCGCGATAAACCTGCGAGGGAGTCATTACCCACTCCCGCCGCGTTCATCAACGCACAAAGTGCGATTACCGGCCTGCGCGGTCGGGATCTGATTTCGACTTTGCGCAGTGTGGCCGCCCATGGCCTGCGCAACCCCGTACACACCGCTCGACACGCCTTGAAACTGGGTGGTCAACTGGGCCGCGTGTTGCTGGGCGACACCCTGCATCCGACCAATCCCCAGGACCGTCGTTTTGACGATCCTGCGTGGAGCCTCAACCCCTTTTATCGTCGCAGCCTGCAGGCCTACCTGAGCTGGCAGAAGCAGGTCAAAAGCTGGATCGACGACAGCAACATGAACCCCGACGACCGCGCCCGCGCGCACTTCGCGTTCGCCCTGCTCAACGATGCCGTGTCGCCGTCCAACAGCCTGCTCAATCCTCTGGCGATCAAGGAAATCTTCAACTCAGGCGGCAACAGCCTGGTACGCGGGATCGGCCATCTGGTCGATGACCTCCTGCACAACGACGGCCTGCCCAGGCAGGTCACCAAGCACGCATTCGAGGTCGGCAAGACCGTCGCCACCACCACCGGCGCCGTGGTGTTTCGCAACGAACTGCTGGAGCTGATCCAGTACAAGCCGATGAGCGAAAAGCAGTATTCCAAACCGTTGCTGGTGGTACCCCCTCAGATCAACAAGTACTACATTTTCGACCTCAGCCCGCACAACAGTTTCGTCCAGTACGCGCTCAAGAACGGCCTGCAGACCTTCGTGATCAGCTGGCGCAATCCGGATGTGCGGCACCGCGAATGGGGCCTGTCGACTTACGTTGAGGCGGTGGAAGAAGCCATGAACGTGTGCCGGGCAATCACCGGCGCGCGCGAGGTCAACCTGATGGGCGCCTGCGCTGGCGGGCTGACCATTGCCGCCTTGCAGGGTCACCTGCAAGCCAAGCGACAGCTGCGCCGCGTCTCCAGCGCGACCTACCTGGTGAGCCTGCTCGACAGTCAACTGGACAGTCCGGCCACGCTCTTCGCCGATGAACAGACGCTGGAAGCCGCCAAGCGCCGCTCCTACCAGAAAGGCGTACTGGATGGCCGCGACATGGCCAAGGTCTTCGCCTGGATGCGCCCCAACGACTTGATCTGGAGTTACTTCGTCAACAACTACCTGATGGGCAAGGAGCCGCCGGCGTTCGACATTCTCTACTGGAACAACGACAACACACGCCTTCCGGCCGCCCTGCATGGCGACTTGCTGGACTTCTTCAAGCACAACCCGCTGAGCCATCCTGGGGGCCTGGAAGTGTGCGGCACCCCGATCGATTTGCAGAAGGTCACCGTCGACAGCTTCAGCGTGGCCGGCATCAACGACCACATCACACCGTGGGACGCGGTGTATCGCTCGACCCTGTTGCTCGGTGGCGAACGCCGCTTCGTCCTGTCCAACAGCGGTCATATACAGAGCATTCTCAACCCGCCGAACAACCCGAAAGCCAACTACGTCGAAGGCTCCAAACTGAGCAGCGACCCCAGGGCCTGGTACTACGACGCCAAGCCCGTCGACGGTAGCTGGTGGACGCAATGGCTGAGCTGGATTCAGGAGCGCTCGGGCGCACAGAAAGAAACCCACATGGCCCTCGGCAATCAGAATTATCCACCGATGGAGGCGGCGCCCGGCACTTACGTGCGCGTACGCTGATGTTCAACGACCACGGCCCCTGCCGGCCGTGGCATGACTCGATCATAAGAAGACTGGATGAAAACCCGCGACCGGATTCTCGAATGTGCCCTGCAATTGTTCAATGAAAAGGGCGAACCGAATGTTTCCACCATGGAAGTCGCCAACGAAATGGGCATCAGCCCGGGCAATCTCTACTACCACTTCCACGGCAAGGAGCCGCTGATTCTCGGCCTGTTCGAACGTTTCCAGGCCGAACTGGCGCCGCTGCTCGATCCACCGGCCGACGTCGAACTGGCTCCCGAGGATTACTGGCTGTTCCTGCACCTGATCGTCGAACGCCTGTCCCACTATCGCTTTCTTTTCCAGGACCTGTCGAACCTGGCTGGGCGCCTGCCGAAACTGGCCAAGGGCATTCGCAACCTGCTCAATGCACTCAAGCGTACACTGGCGTCATTGCTGGCCCGCTTGAAGGCCCTGGGGCAACTGGTCAGCGACACCCAGGCGCTGGGGCAACTGGTGGAGCAGATCACCCTGACGCTGCTGTTCTCACTGGACTATCAGCGGATTCTTGGCCGCGAAGGCGAAGTGCGATTGGTGGTTTACCAGATCATGATGCTGGTGGCGCCGCACTTGTTGCCCCCGATCAAGGCGGCGACGGAGCAAATGGCGATGCAGTACCTGCAAGAGCATTAAGCGCCACAAACAAAAACGCCCGACCTTGGCAGGCCGGGCGTTTTTTTGAGCCCTGGAATCAGGACTGACTGGTTGGCGTCGATGGAGCTGGCGCGGCAGTCGAGGTTACAGCAGGGGTCGGCGCAGAGGCGGAGTTCGAGGTGCTCGCCGGCGTTACCGGGGTTGCCGGTTTGGCGGCAGCCACTGCTGGTTTGGGTGCGGCAGCTTTTGGAGCGGCCGGTTTTTTCACTGCTGGCTTCTTCGCAGCAGCAGGTTTTGCCGCAGGCTTGGCGGCCGGTTTGGCAGCAGCGGTTTTCGCTGCAGGCTTGGCGGCGGTTTTGGCGGCTGCAGGTTTAGCCGCTGGCTTGGCTGCGGCTGGCTTGGCGGCGGCAGTTTTTGCAGCCGGTTTGGCAGCAGGTTTGGCTGCCGCTTTTGCCAATGGCTTGGCTGCGGTTTTGGCTGCCGGCTTGGCTGCCGCAGTTTTCGCCGCAACAGGCGCAACCTTGGCACCGGTGAGTTTTTCGATTTGCTTGGTCAGGGTATCGACCTTGCTGTGCAGTGCCTTGACCTCATTGCGGCTAGGTACGCCCAGGCGCGAAATGGCGCTGTTCAGGCGCTTGTCGAAAGCCCCTTCCAGCTCATCCCACTTGCCCAGTGCACGATCCTTCACGCCGCTGATGCGCGACTTGGCAGAAGAAGCGGAGTCTTTGGCGGCGTCGACAGTTTTGCCAACAGCGTTCTTGGTCAGCTTCTCGGCTTTCTCGCCGTCTTTAACCAGTGAGTCGAAGAGTTTGCTGCCGTCAGTGTCGATCTTCGAGTACACGCCTAAACCAGCCAGCCAGATTTTGCGGGAGTAGTCTTCGACTTTCCCAATCCACGAGCTGCCTTCTTTTTCGGTGTTCTTTTTACCAGCCATCCCGTTCTCCTTAAGATTTACGCGCGACGCGTTCGAGCAGTGCCGTCAGCTCATCGAGCTTGGCAGAGAGTGTCTCAACGTCATGTTTAGACGGAATGCCGATACGATTCAAGGTACTTGCGACACGCG
>Ga0247818_10003395_pt1 | contig 10269 bp, 7 predicted proteins | sample 13C_Glucose_Day1_FD_192424 | JGI IMG/M metagenome (GOLD analysis project Ga0247818, IMG submission 192424) | Soil microbial communities from agricultural site in Penn Yan, New York, United States - 13C_Glucose_Day1 | ecosystem: Environmental > Terrestrial > Soil > Agricultural land | place: USA...
GAGGGGAGTAATTGGATACCCGGACCTCCACTTCATCGGCCAGGTTGCGTGACAAGACCTTGCATTCGGGTAGCGTTATGCCTTGGGTAAAACCGTCTCCTTTCAATTCCAGACGGAAGGTTCCGCTACTGATGCTGGCGTTGACCGACCAGGTATTCGCTCCAGAGGGGGCCACATTCAGAATGGGAGTTCCTGTAAGTACGCTGCCCGTCAGTTCCAGAGGATTGCCTGCCAAGGGACTGCCTGGCTTGTAGGTAAGGGTGACAGTCCTTGGCTCATTCCTGAAGAAAATGTCAGGGGCAGATGGAGGGGAGTAATTGGATACCCGGACCTCCACTTCATCGGCCAGGTTGCGTGACAAGACCTTGCATTCGGGTAGCGTTATGCCTTGGGTAAAACCGTCTCCTTTCAATTCCAGACGGAAGGTTCCGCTGCCGGTGTTGGCGTTGACCGACCAGGCATGCGCTCCAGAGGGATCCACCTTCAGAATGGGGGTACCGGTGAGCACGGTGCCCGTCAGCTCCAGAGGAAAGTCAGACAAGGGACTGCCTGGCTTGTAGGTGAGGGTGACAGTCCTCGGCTCATTCCTGAAGAAAATCTCATCGGCAGATGGGGGCAGCGGTGGGCCGTAGTCAGACACAATGACCTCTTCCACTTCATCCGCCAGATTGGAGGAAATGACGTGGGTGGAACGCTCCCACGGCTGCTCCACTTTCTCGCTCCGAAAAACCAACAGGATACGACCGCTTCGGTCAGCGCCCGGTGTGAGCTTCCAGTTGAACGTGTTGCTGACGGGTTTAACCCCTTCACCGAAATTCGGGGACGCGTCAATGTTCAACCCCCCGTCTTCAGAACATGTCAGTTTCAGTTCTTCGGCGATTGTCGGCGGCGCCTCCACCCTTACTTCGTTCAGCTGTCCACGAAGCAATATGATCCCGGCGTCCCATTCCACTTTTTTACTGTTGACCCACAGCGTGACGTCTTTCCAAGGGTTCTGCGCATAAACGGTGATGAGGAATGATTTCTCTACCACAGTGTTGTCATACGGGTTGTGAACCTTGGCCGTGATCGTCTGTTCACCCACTGTGCCAACGGTATGGATGAATTGACTCATTCCCGAGGTTGAGGTCGGGACGGTTTCCACCTTTTCCTCGCCCATCCACCACTCAACGTCAATGCCTTCCACGAGTTCTTTCGTGTAGAACGACCCGACGGTAATTTCGGCCGTTATTTGATCCCCCAACACTGGCGCACTGATCGGGGGGCGGCTGTGCAGGATCTCACGACGATAGTGTCCCAACCGCATTGGAATCCTGTAAGGCGCCGCCGTGAATTCGCTTTGTACCCAGACTTCGAAGTCGCGATCCGTGCCAGAGTTTGGGCAACTGAGCTTCCATTCAGTTTGCGAGTCGAGTTTTTGGTACTCGCCGAGGTCGGGTTCGACGCCGATAGGCAATGATTCGGCAGTAGACGCATTGAGGCTCACGCTGTGACTGGACCAAGGACTGTCCTCCATAGCCGCCATTCTAAATGTGTGGCGGTGTTCACCTGTCGCACCGTGGCATATGTATACAGGTCCTGGTTCGGCTAATCCTGCTTTGAGTTTGATGGTCATGGCGCTTTCTCGATCGGTGGCGGGAAATAAAAAACCAATCAACTATCAGGAAAAATCGACTCGCGAGTAACTGTCAGAAATGACAGTTCTGTTAGAATAAATCGCTATAAAACCATAGAGACAAAACTTCACTTCTTTCTGTCCGGCGGGAATGTCGGCAGGGCGGTGTATGCGAGCGTGATTGGATGACCAGGCGGCTTCAGCACTCGTGTTCCTGCTCGAGCGCCGCAAGTGGTTGTGCGTCAATTCTTACCACGGCGATCTTGCAGTTTTCTTGAAAAGCCCGTTCAACCCCAGCGCCTACTCAGCCCGGCGGCGCCCCGCTAATAATTCCTCATCAACTATTCGCCAGGATGGCCAGGCAATCGACCGCAAGGTAGGTGCCCTGGACCTGGCTCATGAATGAGGACACCGATGAGCATCCGTATCTGGCATCAGAGTTTCACTGTTCTAAGCGACCTGGGTGCTTACGACGACGCGTTGCGCGCACATTTTCGCAAGGTTGCCCGCCCGGGCACGGAAATCCACCTGCACGGGATGCTCCCAGGCACGTACCGCAATCACTATCCGGGCGATGACATCAAGTATTCGGCGCTGCAGTACTTGCATGGCCTTCAGTTCATGGCGGCGGGCATCAATGCCCAGCACCAGGGTTTTGATGCGTACGCCATCAGCACGCTGCCGGAACCGGCGCTCAAGGAGACTCGCAGCCTGCTGGATATACCGGTGGTGGGGTATGGCGAATCCGCGATGCTCACCGCGTGCATGCTGGGTCGTACCACCCATGGCATTAACGAAGTCGACGGTGTGCCGGTCCTCGATTCGCTCGGCGCCTGGGTCAAGCAAGCGGAAGCCATGGTGGACTTGCGCCGCGCGCGATCGAGCCGAAGTCCAGCCAGCTGCCGGGGAAACCGCGTAAAATCAACTTAGGCTGCTCGTTCCAGGGCATCCAGCAAATCTACAAATTGCCTCGAGAGCTTATGACGCGGTGCCAGATGAATAAGGGGTATAGAGGCTTCGTGGGACTCGCGCATTTTAACTGAGCTACTTAAATAAACCGGTAGCACGGGAAGACCTTCCATGAGCATTTCGTCTACGAGCGTCTGATGTAAACCGGTGTGTGCGACAAATTGATTAACCACGACGCCCTCTATCTGCAGCGATTCATTGTGATCCATGCGCAGATCTTCCACTTGAGCGATGACGCTATTCAAAGCCTGCCGGGAAAAGCTGTCGCAATCATAGGGAATCAACAACCGATCAGCGGCGACCAGGGCGCTGAAGGTGAAGAAGTTCAGCGAGGGAGGGGTGTCGATATAGATGCGCTCGTAGTCCTCGGAAAGTTCGACCAGCAACCTGCGCAGCTTGTTGATCTTGAACTTGCTCTCAAGCTTTGACTGCAGATCTGCAAGATCCGGACTGGCGGTCACGAGATGGAGGTTCTCGTAGGAAGTCTCGGTTATCGCCACTCGGCACCTTTTGCCGGCAAAGCCTCCAGACAGTGTCTGTCGGAAAAAGTCGGCAATGCCCGTGGGGATGTCGTCGTTGAGCAAGCCCGTGAGGTAATGAGTCGAATTCGCCTGGGGATCGAGATCAACCAGCAGTGTCCGGTAGCCTTGCGCTGCACTCACTGCGGCAAGATTGCAGGCGATGCTGGATTTTCCAACACCACCTTTTTGATTGAAAATAACGCGACGCATGGGGTAATTCATCCGTGAAAGGGGGGCTGAAGCCAGGATTATGTTAGCGGATGATTACAATATATGACCAACAGGTTTCACTTTTAAGACAATCCCTTGAATGAGCTTGGAAAACGGCTGGCAAGGCCTTCTCGCTCCCCAAGCGCTATCCACCCCCGCGACCGGCTCCCCCGTAAAGGCCTCGACTGGCAGGCTAGACAAGACCGACAAACGACAGAATAACCAGGACGATTACAACGGCCCCAACGATGTAGATGATATTGTTCATAACGACCTCTCCAGTTCGGCAGGATTTACGACACCAGGGTGTCTAATACAAATGACATCCTGCCTTCCGGTTCCGTTCCGCAAATCGGTTCTAGAGGCCGCGCCATAAAATCACCGTTCAGTTGCGATTTTACGAACCTTCTCTCCTTGCCAGATGTCGACTGATAGACATTTGCTCAAGTACGAATCCCGCAATGGAAGCGACTTTGTGAGCAAAGTAAACTTCGCTGACTTCATGCAAGTCGGCGTTTTTAGTGTAACGTTAGGATAACAATCACTGAGAGATGTCCCATGTCCAAACTCGCAGAATTTCGCCAACTTGAAAAACACCTTGCCGAACAGCTTCAAGCGCTTGAAGCCTTGAAGGGCGACGCTGGCCTGAAACAGGAAATTGAGTTCGAAACCAAGCTGCGCGCACTGCTCGCCAAGTATGGCTACAGCCTGAAAGACATCGTCAATCTGCTGGACCCGAACGCCGGTCGTCGTGCACCTGCTGCCGAAACCAAAACCGGCAATCGCAAGCCTCGCCAGGTGAAGGTCTATAAAAACCCTGAATCCGGTGAAGTTGTGGAAACCAAGGGTGGCAATCACAAGATATTGAAAGAATGGAAAGCGAAATACGGTTCCGACACTGTGGAATCGTGGCTGGCCCAGTGATTTGATTTAAAGACAAAGGGCCCTCAGGGGCTCCTGTAGGAGTGAGCTTGCTCGCGATGGACTCAAGAGCGCCGCGTTTAACCAGCAAGCACGCGTCATCGTTAACGACCATCGCGAGCAAGCTTGCTCCTACAGAGCGCCGCGTTTAACCAGCAAGCACGCGTCATCGTTAACGACCATCGCGAGCAAGCTTGCTCCTACAGAGCGCCGCGTTTAACCAGTAGGCACGCGTTATCGTTGACGACCATCGCGAGCAAGCTTGCTCCTACAGAGCGCCGCGTTTAACCAGTAGGCACGCGTTATCGTTGACGACCATCGCGAGCAAGCTTGCTCCTACAGAGCGCCGCGTTTAGCCAGTAGACACGCGTTATCGTTGACGACCATCGTCGGAACGCCGCCCGGAGCAAGCTCGCTCCTGCAGGGCCCGCCATGAACCATGGCTTCACAGGCTTCCATCCCGGTGGGGCAGCCAGGCGTTAGCGCACCAGGCAGGGTTGCTTGTTGTTGAAGCTCCAGCCTGGAATCAGAAACTGCATCGCGACGCTGTCGTCCCGAGCGCCGAGGCCCATGCCCTTGTACACTTCGTGCGCTTTGGCCACGGCGTCCATGTCGATGTCTACGCCCAGGCCATGTCTGGTCGGAACCTTGACGTAGCCGCCTTCGATTTTCAGCGGCTCCTTGGTCAGGCGCTGGCCGTCCTGCCAGATCCAGTGCGTGTCGATCGCGGTGATCTCACCGGGTGCGGCTGCTGCCACCTGGGTGAACATGGCCAGGGAGATATCGAAGTGATTGTTGGAGTGAGAACCCCAGGTCAGGTCCCATTCGTGACACATCTGCGCAACGCGCACTGAGCCCTGCATTGTCCAGAAGTGCGGGTCGGCGAGCGGGATGTCGACCGATTGCAGCTGGATCGCGTGGCCCATTTCGCGCCAGTCGGTCGCGATCATGTTGGTCGCGGTTTTCAGGCCTGTGGCGCGACGGAATTCCGCCATGACTTCCCGGCCCGAGTAGCCGTTCTCTGCGCCACATGGATCTTCGGCGTAGGCGAGGACGTGATGCTGATCCCGGCACAGCCGGACGGCTTCCTTGAGCGACCATGCGCCATTCGGGTCGAGGGTGATGCGCGCATCGGGAAAGCGTTCAGCCAGCGCAGTCACCGCTTCGATTTCTTCGTCGCCGCTCAACACGCCGCCCTTGAGTTTGAAGTCATTGAAGCCGTATTTCGCTTTGGCTGCTTCGGCCAGGCACACGACGGCCTCGGCGGTCATGGCTTTCTCGTGACGTACCCGGAACCACTCGTCTTCAGCGTCGGGCTCGCTGCGGTAGGCCAGGTCGGTCACTTTGCGGTCGCCGACGTAGAACAGGTAGCCGAGCATTTTCACCGCGTCGCGCTGCTGCCCTTCGCCGAGCAGTGCGGCAACCGGAACCTCGAGGAATTGACCCAGCAGGTCGAGCAGGGCCGCTTCCATCGCGGTCACTGCGTGAATGGTGATGCGCAGGTCAAAGGTTTGCAGGCCACGACCGGCGGCGTCACGCGAGGCGAAGGTCGTGCGCATCTGGTTGAGGATGCGCTGGTACTGGCCGATGGGCTGACCGACCACCAGGCTGCGAGCGTCTTCAAGTGTCTCGCGAATGCGCTCCCCGCCGGGAACTTCACCCACGCCGGTATTGCCGGCACTGTCCTTGAGGATGACGATGTTGCGGGTGAAGAACGGCCCGTGGGCGCCGCTCAGGTTCATCAACATGCTGTCGTGGCCCGCGACGGGGACGACTTGAAAACTGGTGACGACAGGCGATTTAGTGGTGTTGGCAGTGTGTTCAGCGTTCATGGCAAATTCCTGCAAGATTGGATCGTTCAGCGTTCGATGGGCTCAGTGAGAATTGCTGACTGTTGTACCGGTCGGGGCGGGGTTCGGCGGCGTCAGCAGCGCTGCCGGTTTTGGCGAAGTCCTGGCAAAGAACACCAGGATTGCCGCGAGCACCGATGTACCGGCCAGACCATAGAGCCCCCCCTGGATAGACCCGGTGGTCTGTTCCAGGAAACCGAAGGTGGTCGGTGCCACGAAACCACCCAGGTTGCCGATCGAGTTGATCAGCGCGATGACGGCGGCCGCGATACGGGCATCCAGATAGCCTTGAGGGATGGGCCAGAACAACGAAGAGGCTGATTTGAAGCCGATGGCGGCGAAGCAGATGGCGACGAAGGCGAAGATCGGCCCGCCGGTGGTCGACAGGAACATGCCGGCGGCGGCAATCAACAGTGCAGTCGCGACCCAGGCTTGCTGGAACTTGAACTTGCCCGACAGCGAAGCAAAGGTGTACATGGCGATGATGGAGATCAGCCAGGGAATCGAGTTGAAAAAGCCCACCTGCACATCACTCAGGTCCCCCATTTTCTTGATGATGCTCGGGAGCCAGAAGGTGGCCGCGTAGATCGTCAGCTGAATGCAGAAGTACAAGGCGCAAAACAGCAGGATCTGGCGATCCTTGAGGAGCTTGCCAATGGTCGGCTTGACCGTGGTCAGCGCTTCACGCTCACGCTGTTCCTGATCGATGGCGCCCACCAGTGCATCCTGCTCTTCTCGACTGAGCCATTTGGCATCATGGGGTTTGGAGTCCAGCCAGAACCAGACGAAGAAGCCCAGGAATACCGAGGCCAGGCCTTCGATGGCGAACATCCATTGCCAGCCATGAAAGCCGAAGCCTTCGATCTGCAACAGGGCACCGGACAGCGGGCCTGAAATCAACGACGCCAGGGCCGAGCCACTGAGGAAAATGGCGATGGCTTTACCGCGCTCGAGGCCTGGCAGCCAGCGGGTGAAGTAGTAGATCACGCCAGGGAAGAAGCCGGCTTCGGCAACGCCCAGCAGGAAGCGCAGGATGTAGAAATGGGTTTCGTTCTGGATGAACGCCATCATCGTGGCGACGATGCCCCAGGTGAACATGATGCGGGTCAGCCAGATGCGTGCCCCGACCTTTTGCAGCAGCATGTTGGACGGAACTTCGAACAGTGCGTAGCCAATGAAGAACAGGCCCGCGCCCAGTCCGTAGGCAGCAGCGCCGATACCGAGGTCGTGCTCCATGTGCGTGCGCACGAAACCGATGTTGACCCGGTCGATGTAATTGAGGATGAACATGATGACGAAAAGTGGGAGTACATGTCTCTTCACTTTGCTTACGGCGCGAGCCAGGACCGAATCGTTTTCTGGCACGACAGATGCGTTGCTTGAATTGGTCACAATTCAAATCTCCCACTGATTATTTTTATGCGGGTTTGAGCGTGATGCCGGTGGACTGGGTACCGGTAGCAGCGCTTACTTGATAGACATCATACAAGTCGATTTTCTGGCTCGCAATACGGGGCGTCGCGATTTGTTGTCATAACGGCGGGTGGGTAACGGTTATTTTGGTTATTTGCCCAGTGTTTGCTGGGTGTGAGGCGCCATATAAGCAGGTTTTGGCGAGAGATGTCGTGTTGGTTGGGACGAAGGTAGCTATTGGGTAACGTCCCTGCGTAGATATGTTGTCATACAAGTTGTCGGTTTTACGATCTGGGCTTCGGCATTTCGCCAGCGAATGTCTGGCCGGTGGTAAGCTCTCTCAAGCGCGCATTTTGTGGACTGAACCTATGCAAGTTGAAAGCGGTACCCCTGTCCGTAGACGCTCCAATAATCTGGCTCAGGGCGTGGTCGAAGCGCTGACCCAGCGCATCTTGCTCGGACAGTTGAAGCCCGGGGAAAAGCTGCCTTCGGAATCCACCATCGTTCTCGAACAGGGTGTGAGCCGCACCGTGGTCCGGGAGGCTATCTCCAAGCTGCAAGCGTCGGGGCTGGTGGAAACACGTCACGGCATCGGCACGTTTGTGCTGGAGCAACAATCGCAGTCAGGGCTGCGCCTGCATGTGGACACGGTCGCCAGTGTCAGGAGCATGCTGGAGTTGCGATTGGGTCTGGAGGTGCAGGCGGTCGCGCTGGCAGCTGTGCGCCGCACTGAAGATCAACTGGTGCGCATGCGTCAGGCGCTGACCGACTACCAGGCATCGTTGGCCAATAACGACAGTTGCGTCGAGGAGGACAAGCGCTTTCATCAGTTGATCGCCGAGGCCACCGGCAATACGTTTTTCACCGAAATCATGCAGCACCTGGGCAATGCGATGATCCCGCGTACCCAGGTCAAGGTTGACGAGCGCGGTGGCGCCGACTTTTCCCAGCTCGGTCATTTGGCGAACCTGGAGCACGAAGCGATTTTCAACGCGATCAAGCGGCAAGACCCCGACGCCGCCCGGGCAGCGATGGTGCTGCACTTAACAAACAGTCGGGATCGGTTTTCGGGGAACTGAGTACAACGCGATCAGCTCTGCGGCTCGGCCACCAACAGCAACGACTGCGGCACCGGACTTTGCGGGTGCTGCGGTTCCTGCAGGCCGACCAGGCGAAAGCCGGCCATGTCCAGCGCATTGAACCAACTGGACAAGGTGCGCAGGTACCACGGCATGGGTTGCCACTGTCCCTCGAACCCGGCGAAGGTTTCTTCGCGCCAACCGTCCTGATAGTCGCCCGCCGCCGCGGTCCATGGATGCAGCGTCTGGATCACCAGTGCGCCGCCAGGGGCGAGCAGGGCGTGCATGGCGGCGAGCAGGGGGATGATGTCCTGGTGCAGCAGGGCGAAGTTGGCGCAGATCAGGTCGTAGTCGCTGCCGATGTCCGCCTTCGCTTCCACCAACGCTTCATAGCTCGCCAGATGCACCGGCGAAGAGCCCGCCGCCCGCGCTGCCTCCACCAGCGTCGCATCGCCATCGACACCGACTGCCGTGATGCCCCGTTCAGCCAGCGCCCGCAATAGCCAGCCCTCGCCGCAGCCGAGGTCGAGCACGCGTTCCGGCTGCCGGCCCAGCACCGCCAACAGGATGGCCTGGTCGGTGACCTTGAGGCGGCTGGCGATGCTGCCGGTACGGACGGCTTCAATCCAGAGTCGGGCGTTGTGGTGCCAGCTATGGAGGAGGGTGGTTTCGGGGGCGGGCATATTGCTGTCCGGCGTTGTCGGGTGGTAATCGGAAGGATAGAACATGTGCTGCCGTAGAAAAGCCATTGGAGTAATGAAGATGTCCCCTCCAGGGGACATCCCCCTGCGCGCTTGGATCTAGAGTGGCCCGAGACAACACCTGTCCCCGAAAAAACAATAAACCGGGAGCCACCGGACCATGCATCAGCCTCAAGTCGTACCCCATCGATCCCTGTATTTTCCCTATCAGGTTTATCCCGCTTTCGTGCCGTCTCCAGGCATCCTCAATCGCTCCCCCGTGGTGATCGTGGGCGCCGGACCCATCGGCCTGACGCTCGCGCTCGAACTGGCGCGCCATGGTGTCAGAAGTATCGTCCTGGCGGCTCAGCAGCAAGTCTGTGAAGGCAGCCGCGCGATTGTGTTCACCCGTCGTTCCATGGAGATTTTCCAGCAAGTGGGGGTGTCCGAGGTGGTGGCCGAGCAGGGTCTGCCATGGCGTTTCGGCAACTCCTACTACCGAGGCCAGCGGGTCTTTCGCATGGAAGCACCGGTCGATCCGCACGATCGTTTTGCGCCGATGACCAACTTGCAACAGCAGTATCTGGAGCAACATCTGGTGGAGGCCGCCCAGGCACAGCCGCTGATCGAAGTGCGTTGGGGCAATAAAGTCATCGATATCGAGCAAGGCGTCGACGGTGCGGTGTTGCAAGTCGATACCCCTGGCGATGCCTATAGCCTGGAGGCCGATTGGGTGGTGGCCGCTGATGGCGCCCGCTCCGGACTACGCTCGTTGCTGGGGCTCAAGCTTGAAGGCGCATCCTATGAAGGGCGGTTCGTGATTGCCGACATCCGCATCAAGCTCGACCTGCCGACCGAACGCCTGGCGTTTTTCGATCCCGCCTGGAACTCCGGCAATACCGTGTTGATGCACCGCGAGCCCGGCGATATCTGGCGCATCGATTACCAATTGCCCGTAGACGAAACGCCCGAGCAGGCGCTGCACCCCGACTCCTTGCGTGAGCGCATCAA
>Ga0247818_10003399_pt1 | contig 10263 bp, 7 predicted proteins | sample 13C_Glucose_Day1_FD_192424 | JGI IMG/M metagenome (GOLD analysis project Ga0247818, IMG submission 192424) | Soil microbial communities from agricultural site in Penn Yan, New York, United States - 13C_Glucose_Day1 | ecosystem: Environmental > Terrestrial > Soil > Agricultural land | place: USA...
GCCTTTGCCATGGCCGGGCTCAAGCCCAAGGACGTCGATGCTGCGCAGATCTACGACTGCTACACCATCACCACCTTGCTGACCCTTGAAGATGCCGGTTTCTGCGCCAAGGGCGAGGGCATGTCGTTCGTGCGCGAACACGACCTGACCTGGCGTGGCGACTTCCCGATGAACACCCATGGCGGGCAACTGAGTTTCGGCCAGTCGGCCTCGGCCGGTGGCATGAGCCAGGTGATCGAGGCGGTGACCCAGATTGCCGGCAATGCAGGCGAACGCCAACTGGGCCGCTGCGACAGCGTCTACGTCTCCGGTACCGGCGGCGTGATGAGCGAGCAGGGCGCATTGATACTTCAGGGAGCATAAGCACATGTCCAACAACAAACCGATGCCGGTCGCGACGCAGATCTCCGCGCCGTTCTGGGAGGGCCTGAAGGCTCGCCGTCTGTTGATCCAGCAATGCAACGCCTGTGCACACTGGAACTTCTACCCGCGCCGGCATTGCCCGGTATGCCTTGAACATGACCTGGCCTGGCGCGAAGTCAACGGCGCCGCGACGCTCTACAGCTACACCGTAACGCGCATTGCGACCTTGCCCGACTTCATTGATGAGATGCCGCAGAAACTGGCGGTGGTCGAGTTGGCCGAAGGGGTGCGCATCAACACCAACCTGGTGGGCCTGGACGAAGGCGAAATCAAGATTGGCATGCCGTTGCAGCCAGTGTTCGCCGAGGTCGATGCCAAGGGCAATCGTCTGCTGCGCTTCACCGGGGTGGACAAAGACGCGGTCAGCCTTGAACCGTTGCCGGCGCAGGACAATGAACCAGCGCCTGCGGTATCGGAGCAAGCGCCCGTGCGGCAGATCGACCTCAATGACGGTCCGGCTTTGCAGGCGCTGGTCAGCGAGCAGTTCAGCGACTGGAGCAACGTGGTGGTGGTCGAGCAGGCACTGATCGACGACTTTGCCCGGTTGTCGGGCGACGATTACTGGATCCATACCGATCCGGAACGGGCACGCCTGCAAAGTCCGTTCGGCGGCACTATTGCCCATGGCGCACTGGTGCAGGTGTTGCAGTCGCGGATGAAATTGGCGCTGGGCTTCGAAATCAGCGGCTTCACGACGCAGATCAACTACGGCTCCGATCGCCTGCGCTTCCCGGCTCCGGTACCGGCCGGTTCGCGCATCCATGCGCGGGCCAGGGTGAAAAAAGTCGAAGTCCTGACCCGTGGCACCCAGATGACCCTGGAGCTCAACACCCATGTGGTCGGCCAGGACCGGCCTTCGGTGATCAACGATCTGGTGATCCTGTACATGGCCTGATCCCCGCCGAAGATCCCCCCGTAGGAGCCGGCTTGCCGGCGATGGCGTCCGTCAGGTCGACGAATGGGTTGTCTGAACTGACGCTATTGCCGGCAAGCCGGCTCCTACAGGGGGGGGCGATGCCAATCAGTTCGGTTTGCACATAAATACCCGCCATTCCCCCCACGCCATTCCCGCCAATGCATAAGCCATTTGGACGATGTGTCACCCCTCCCTTGCGCCGACTATTCCCTCAGAGGCAACGCCCATCTCGATTGCCTCGCATGCCCTGGTGCGTGACAAAAACAAGAGGATCGGCCCTATGACTTGCCCTATCCATATCTTTCCCGAACAGGAGCGTTGCTCATGCGCTCGGTGATCGGCTACGTGGTTTGCCTGGTGGTTGCCTTGACCATTGGCTACACCTTTTCCCCCAAATCCCCACCGCAGGCCGAACTGTTGGCCACGCGCCCGGACCGAGTGCAGATCAATGGTCTGCTCAATCTTGGCGCGCGGGTGGTCGCCGTGGGCGAGCGTGGCAGCATCTTGCTCAGTGATGATCAGGGCGTCAGCTGGCAGCCAGCCAATGTCGCCACCCAACGCAATGCCACCCTGACGGCCGTTGTGGCGCTGGACGACAAACGCTTGCTTGCTGTCGGGCATGACGGCTGGATCCTGCGTTCTGTGGACTCGGGCAGCAGCTGGCAGGAAATTCGCCACGACAGCGATCTGGGTGAACCGCTGCTGGGCATCTGGACGGGCGGTGGCGACAGCGTCATGGCGTTCGGCAGCTTCGGCAAGTTCTATCAATCGCCGGATGGAGGGCAAACCTGGACACCGCAGCCGCTGGACATCGACAGCGCGCACCTGAACAGCATGGCCGGAGGCAACGATGGTCGGCGCATGTTGGTGGGCGAGCAGGGTCTGGTGTTGCGTACTACCGACAGTGGCCAGCACTGGCAGACATTGCCGGCGTTCTACAGCGGTTCACTGTTCGGCATCGTGCGCCTGAGTGCAGATAACTGGGTGACTTACGGCATGCGCGGGCACGTTTTTGTCAGTCACGACTTCGGCGACAGCTGGACCCAGATCAAAGTCGGAAACCAACTGCCGCTGTATGGCCATGTGGTGCTGCCCGATCACTCGGGCCTGGTGATCGTCGGTGCGGGCAGCTCGGTGGTACGCCTGAATGTGAAAGGTGAGCTGGTCGGTGTCGGGCGTCTGGCCGGCCTTGGCACGTTGACCTCGGCGACCGTCGTTGGCTCTCGCCTGTTGGTGGGTGGCGAACGCGGGGTATTACAGGGATCAGGTGGCAGCGTCGCTGCCCTAATGGCCACTGAGGCCACCCAGTGAATGAGAGGCGGGAAATGAATCAAGGTAAACACTGGGTGACACGTTGTGTCGATACGTGCGCAGACCACCTGATGGCCTGGCGCAAGGGACTGCTGCTCCTGTTTGTTCTGGTAACGCTGGGCCTGGGTTACAGCGCCACCCACACGCAACTGGATCCGGGGTTTAACAAACAGATCCCGGTGCGTCATGAGTACATGATCAATTTTCTCAAGTTCAGCCACTACTTCACCGGCGCCAACCGCTTTCTGGTCAGCGTGCGCTGGAAGGGCGAGGGTGACATTTACAACGCTGAGTACCTCGAGACCTTGCGTAAAGTCACCGACGACGTGTTCTTCATCTCCGGGGTCAGCCGACCTAGCGTGACGTCGCTGTTTACCGCGAACGTGCGCTACATCGAAATCACCGAGGAAGGTTTCTTTGGCGACGTGGTCGTGCCGCCGCGCTTCAGCGGCACCGCCGAGGACCTGGCGCAGGTGCGCAGCAACACGGCGGCCTCCGGGCAGGTCGGTCGTCTGGTGGCCAACGACCTGAAGTCGGCCATGGTCCGCGCGGACCTACAGGACACCGACCCCAAGACCGGTCAGCCGGTGTCCTATGTCCAGATCGCCAAGCGTCTGGAAGAGATCCGCGGCAAGTACAACAACCCCGATATCGAAATCAACATTGTCGGTTTCGCCAAACTGGTGGGCGATGTGGTTGAAGGGTTGAACACGGTGATCGGTTTCTTTGTGGTGGCCTTCGTCATCACCGGGTTGCTGCTGTGGCTGTATTCTCGCTCCCTGCGCCTGACAGTCGTGGCTCTGGTGGTCGCGTTACTGCCGGTGGTCTGGTTGCTGGGCCTGTTGCCGCTGCTGGGCCTGGGCATCGATCCGATGTCGATCCTGGTGCCGTTCCTGATCTTCTCCATCGGCGTGTCCCATGCGGTGCAGATGACCAACGCCTGGAAGCAGGACGTGTTGGCCGGCAGTAGTTCCAAAGAAGCGGCGCACTCGGCGTTCTGCAAGATCTTCATCCCCGGTTCCCTGGCCTTGCTGATGAATGCCCTGGGCTTCGCGGTGATCATGATGATCGACATTCCGATCGTTCACGAACTGGGGGTGACGGCCTGCATCGGCGTCATGCTGATGATCATCACCAACAAACTGATGCTGCCGATCATCATTTCCTACCTGCGCCTGGAACCCGCGCTATTGCGTCGTGCGCAATCACGACCGACGGGCAAGCACCGCTTGTGGTGGCGTCTGTCGGCGCTGGCCGAGCCGGGGCCGGCTCTGGGCGTGTTCGTTGTCAGTCTGTTGCTGCTGGCAGCCGGGGCCTACAAGGCTCGCGACCTGGCGGTGGGCGACATCGGCGCGGGTGCGCCGGAGCTGCGGGCCGATTCCCGCTACAACCAGGACAACGAAAAGATCATCAACAGCTACTCTATCGGCCTCGATGTGATGTCGGTGTTTGTTCAGGTCAAGGGTGTTGAGGAAGGTTGCCTGTCGCCTGCGGTGATGCGTGCGGTGGAAGCCTTTGATTTCCGCATGCGCACGGTCTCGAGCGTGCAGTCGATCCAGAGTGTGGCGGACATGGGCAAGCGGGTGATCGCCGGCAACAACGAAGGCAATCCACGCTGGGCAGCGATTCCAGGCTCGCCCCGTGGCTTGAGCCAGGGCGCTCGGGCCTATATGCCGGATGACGGACTGGTCACCGACGGCTGCCAGCAGATGCAGATCCTGGTGTTCCTCGCCAACCACGAAGGCAGCACGGTCAGCCATGCGATCGCGGAAGCCAAGCGGATCATTGCTGAAGTCAGTACACCGCAAGTCGAATTCCTTCTGGCTGGCGGCAACGTCGGGGTGATGGCAGCGTCCAACGAGGCGGTCAAGCGCGCCGAAGTGATCATGCTCGGGGCACTATTCGGATCGGTGGCATTGTTTTGCTGGCTGACCTTCTTGTCGATCCGCGCAGTGCTGTGCATTCTGGTGCCGCTGGCGATTGTCGCGATCCTCTGTAACGCACTGATGACCCTGCTCGGGATCGGACTGAAGGTTGCGACTTTGCCGGTGATGGCGTTGGGCGTGGGCGTGGGCGTCGACTATGGCATTTACCTGTACGAACGTATCCAGCACGAAATGCTGCGTGGCGCCAACCTGCGCGAGGCGTTCTATCAGGCCATGTGCCAACGCGGCACCGCTGCGGTATTCACGGCTGTGACCATGGCCATTGGCGTCTGCACCTGGGCGTTCGCACCGCTGAAGTTCCAGGCTGACATGGGAGTGCTGCTGTCGTTCATGTTCCTGGTCAACGTGCTGGGGGCGATTTTCCTCCTGCCGGCATTGGCGGCCTGGTTCAATCGAGGTCGACCGTTGGTTGCCTGTCGGGTACGTACGCCTGCACCGGCCCAAGGGCAGTTCCACCTGAAAAACAGCCTGGCGGCGCGTGATACCGCAGGCGAAAAATAAACCTGCCGGACCTCTTGTGGAGTCCGCAGGTGCTAGGGAAACTGGCAGGCAAGTAGAGTCGAAAAGGGGGGGAGCCCTGGGTTCCCCCCGCCGAAATTATAAAAATAACAAGGGAAGGGCCAGGCTCTTACCCGAGCGAGATAAGACTATGCAAAATGGTGTCTTGACCCATGAAGCCCTGGCCAGTCTTGGCCTCGACCTCACGCGCTACAACCAGTTGGTGGGCGAAATCTATGAAGGCGCCCTCGATCCGAAACTGATGGCCCACGCCCTCAGGAGTTTTCTCAAGCTCTACGATGCCAACTTCGTCACCCTGATCCTGCGGGTGCCGGATCAACCCGATACGGGCGTGATGATCATCGTCGGCGACATCGAAGGTGCCGGTGATGTTTGCTACATGACTTACCCGCAGACCAATTCGCCTTTCTCCAACCAGCCGCTGGACAGCGTGTTCACCGTCGATGACCTCATGAGCAACTCGCAATGGGAGCAGAACGGTTACTACAAGATGTTCTGCGAGCCCCATGACGTGTATCACCTGATGTGCGCCGACATTTCCACTCCGGACGGCGGCAAACTACGTTTTCGCATGACCCGCCCAAAACGGGCACCCAACTTCTCTGCCAACGACCGGGCGGTGTGCGCCAGTTTCCTGCCACACCTGCGGCGTGCCTCGCAGTTGCATAACATGGTGGACCGCAGTGAATCGCTGAGCGAGTTGTACTCCCAGGCCATCAGCCGGTTATCGGTGGCGACCCTGGTGCTCGACGAAAGCGGCAGCGTGTTGCAGATCAATCCGGTAGCCCAGGAAATCCTCGCCCGTTCCGATGGCCTGAAACTGGTGGGCGGGCGCCTGGAGGCGACGTATCCCAGCGACAACCGGGAGCTGCAACGCCTGATTCGCGGTGCGTTCTGTCCGGATGCGCCGAAAAGCGCCGAGGCCATGTCGGTGACGCGTCCCTCGGGGCTGGTCAACCTTGGGGTGGTGGTCGAATCGATTCCGTCCCTGGACTGGGCCGAGGAGAAGGGCCAGCCGGCGGCGCTGGTGTATATCCGCGATGCGTCGAGCAAGTCCCTGGCCAGCGAAGTGGTGACCAAGCAGCTGTTCAACCTGACCAAGGCCGAAACCGCCCTGGCCATGGAACTGGCAAACGGCTTGTCCCTGGAAGAAGCGGCCGAGGTGCTGAATATCCGGCGTAACACCGCGCGGGCGCACTTGCGCTCGATCTTCTCCAAGACCGGCGTGCGGCGCCAGACTGAACTGGTGCGCATCATGCTCAACAGCGTGGTGGCCCTGGGCAAGCCGCAACTGGCGTTGAAAATGTCCGAGAAAATCAAGGTGCCGCCACTGCAACTGGCCGTGCCGATCTACCGTCAGGCCTGATCCTGCAGACCCACCGCCGGGCCATTCGCGCCCGGCGTCGCAGTCGTTGACCCCGCGCATTTTTTAGTCCGCACGGACGATGCCGTCCCGTGATCGCCCTGTCGATACTGGGCGGACCAATCACGGAGAACCACCATGCCAATTACAGCCATCACCGGCAGTGCCTCGGGAATCGGGGCCGCCGTATCCGCCGCCATGCGTGCCGCCGGGCACCAGGTCATCGGTATCGATCGCAGCAACGCCGAAGTGATCGCCGACCTGTCTACCCCTCAGGGGCGTGACGCCGCCATCGGGCAGGTGCTTGAACTCAGCGGCGGTGTCCTCGACGGGCTGATCTGCTGCGCCGGGGTCGGTGTGACCGCGCCAAACTGCGGCTTGGTCCTGGCGGTCAACTACTTTGGCGTCAGTCAGTTGCTCGATGGCCTGCAGGGTGCATTGGCCAAGGGACAACAACCGGCGGCGCTGGTGATCGGCTCGGTGGCAGCGACTCATTCGGGGCCTGAGGGCCAGCCGCTGATCGAAGCGATGATCGCCGGCGATGAAGCCCGGGCGCTGGAATTGGCCAACAGCCTCGGCCAGCCTCACGTCGCCTATGCCGCCTCCAAGCTCGCCATCAGCCAACATGTCCGCAGCCTGGCGGTGAGCTGGGGCAAACAGGGCATGCGCTTGAACGTGGTGGCGCCGGGCGCGGTAGAAACCCCGCTGCACCAGGCTTCGCTGGACGATGCGCGTTTTGGCCAGGCAACCCGTGATTTCGTCGCACCCCTGGGCCGCTCCGGGCACCCTGATGAGATCGCCGCAATGGTAGCTTTCTTGCAATCGCCACAAGCGTCATTTGTCCATGGCACCGTGGTGTTCGTTGATGGCGGTATGGACGCCATGGTCCGCGCCTCGCGTTTCTAAAAGGAATCTGTATGAACAAGGTGGCATTCATTACCGGCGCCAGCCGAGGTATCGGCCGCGAGGCGGCGCTGGCATTCGCCCGCGCCGGTTTCGACGTAGCGATCAGCGCACGCACCCTCAACGAGGGCGAACAACATGAACATGCGTTGCGCAATGCCGACGGGGCGCCGTTGGCCGGCAGCCTTAACGGCACAGCGCAGGCATTACGAGAACTCGGTTGCCGGGTGCTCGTTGTGCCGATGGACCTGCTCGACAGCGCCTCGGCCCTGAACGCCTGCGAGGCGGTGCTGGCCGAGTACGGGCGCATTGACGTGCTGATCAACAACGCGATCTACCAAGGCAGCGACCTCAACGCCGGGTTCATGGACCTGCAAGCGCAGACCCTGGAGCGGATGTTCCAGGGCTACATCCTCACCCCGTTCCTGTTGACCAGGGCGGTGGCCGAACACATGGTGACGCGCGGCGGCGGGGTGGTGATCAACGTCACCTCCGGCGCTGGCGAAAGCGACCCACCAGTGGCGGCGGGCAAGGGCGGTTGGGGTTATGCCTATGGCGCGGGCAAGGCGGCGGTGTCGCGATTGTCCGGGGTGCTGAGCACGGAACTGGGCGAGGCCGGCGTGCGTGCTTACACGCTAAATCCAGGCGTAGTCACCACCGAAGCGCTCAAGGCCACCATCGGCGACAAAGGCCTGATCGCCCTGCGCGCCGGCAGTGCTCCACCGCATGTTCCGGCGGCGGTGATGCTGTGGCTGGCTACGGCCGAACAGGCACCGGGCTTTCAACGCCGGACCATCGCGGCGCAGCCGTTTGCGCTGGAGCACGGGATAGTCGCCGACTGGCGTTGATGAAAACGGTGGGTCGGTCGCCATAGATGTAGGAGCCGGCTTGCTGGAGATTGCGTCAGGTCAGACAACCCATTCGTCGACCGGACGGACGCCATCGCCAGCAAGCCGGCTCCTACAGGGTTCTTTACGCCTGCCGCCGCTGGCGGGCCAGGGTCATGGCGGTGTCTTCGATCATGTCTTCCTGGCCTCCGACCATGCCGCGACGGCCCATTTCAACGAGGATCTCCCGCGCGGATACGCCGTATTTCTTCTCGGCACGTTTGGCGAACAACAGGAACGAGCCATAGACCCCGGCGTAGCCCATGGTCAGGGCGTCGCGGTCGCTGCGGATCGGGAAGTCCATGATCGGCACCACCAGATCTTCGGCGACGTCCTGGATACCAAACACGCTGACGCCAGTGTCGATACCCATGCGGTCACACACCGCCACCAACACTTCCATCGGCGTGTTGCCGGCACCGGCACCGAGGCCTGCGCACGCGGCGTCGATCCGGTTGGCCCCGGCGGCAATCGCGGCGATGGAGTTGGACACGCCCATCGACAGGTTGTGGTGGCCATGAAAACCGATCTCGGTTTCCGGCTTGAGGGCTGCGCGCATTGCTGCCACACGGGCGCTGACGTCATGGGGCAACAGGTAGCCCGCCGAGTCAGTCAGGTAGATGCAGTTGGCGCCGTAGCTTTCCATCAGCAAGCCTTGCTTGACCAGGCCTTCGGGGCTGTTCATGTGGGCCATCATCAGGAACCCGACAGTGTCCATGCCCAGGCCGCGGGCGTGGGAAATGTGCTGTTCGCTGACATCGGCCTCGGTGCAATGGGTGGCGACGCGAATGGTGTTGACCCCCAGTTCATGGGCCATTTTCAGGTGATCGACGGTGCCGATTCCCGGCAGCAGCAAGGCCGAAACCTTGGCCTTTTTCATCAGCGGGATCACCGCCGACAGATACTCCTCATCGGTGTGGGCCGGAAAGCCATAGTTCACGGAGCTGCCGCCCAGGCCGTCGCCGTGGGTGACTTCGATCAGCGGCACGCCCGCCGCATCGAGGCCGCAGGCGATGTCTTTCATCTGTTGCAGGCTGATCTGATGACGCTTGGGGTGCATGCCATCGCGTAGGCACATGTCGTGAACGGTGATGCTTTTGCCGCGAAGATCCATGGTCGGCTCCTTATGCGTGGGCGGGTTGGGCGGTGGCTTTGAGCACAAGTTCGCCCTTGAGGATTTCCTCGGCGAACATCTCGGCGGTGCGCGCCGCGGCGGCGGTCATGATGTCGAGGTTGCCGGCGTACTTGGGCAAGTAGTCGCCCAGGCCTTCGACTTCCATAAAGATCGACACCCGATTGCCGTCGAACACCGGGCCATTGACCAGCTTGTAGCCAGGCACGTAGCGCTGCACTTGCTTGATCATCGCCTCGATGGCCGCGGTGATCGCCGGCTGGTCGGGTTCGCTGGCGGTCAGGCAATGCACGGTGTCGCGCATGATCAGCGGCGGCTCGGCCGGGTTGATGATGATGATTGCCTTGCCTTTCTTGGCACCGCCGACCTTTTCCACTGCGCTGGACGTGGTACGAGTGAACTCGTCGATGTTTTTCCGGGTGCCGGGGCCGACCGATTTGGACGCGGCGGTGGCGATGATTTCGGCGTATTCCACCGGCTGCACGCTGGACACCGCCGCCACCAGCGGAATGGTGGCCTGGCCGCCACAGGTGACCATGTTGACGTTCATCACCCCCAGGCCCAGTTGCGCCTTGAGGTTCACCGGCGGTACACAATACGGGCCGATCGCTGCTGGGGTCAGGTCGATCATCAATACGCCCAGGGCATTGAGCTTTTGCGAATTCTGCGCGTGCACGTAGGCCGAGGTGGCGTCGAAGGCAATCTGGATCTGGTCTTCGAGGACATGCGGCAGCAAGCCGTCAACACCATCGGCGGTGGTCTTGAGGCCCAGCTCGCGAGCCCGCGACAGGCCCTCGGAGGTGGCGTCGATGCCGACCATCCATACCGGCTCCAGCACCTCGCTGCGCATCAGCTTGTACAGC
>Ga0247818_10003402_pt1 | contig 10260 bp, 8 predicted proteins | sample 13C_Glucose_Day1_FD_192424 | JGI IMG/M metagenome (GOLD analysis project Ga0247818, IMG submission 192424) | Soil microbial communities from agricultural site in Penn Yan, New York, United States - 13C_Glucose_Day1 | ecosystem: Environmental > Terrestrial > Soil > Agricultural land | place: USA...
GCCGGAAGGAATGGTCGCCATGAGGATGCTGCTCACCGCGCACATGGACACCGAGACCGCCAACCACGCGGTGTCCGACGGAACCATGTCGAAGGTCATCGAGGAGGTCGTCGAGCACCTCAAGCCCGAAGCGGCGTACTTCACGCTCCAGAACGGTCAGCGCACCTGCCTGATGGTGTTCGACATGGAGGACTCCGCCCAGATGCCGCCGCTCCTGGAGCCCTTGTTCCACGCGAACTCCAGCATCAGCCTGCAGCCGGCGATGAACCTGGAGGACCTGAAGGCGGGGCTGGGTGGCATGAAGCGCTGATCCCCCGGGGAGCCGGCGGCGGGCGGTCATTCGCGTAGACGCAGGAACTCGGGCGGCACCGAGTCGGTGAGCCATACCCCGTTGGCGCTGACGTGGAAGACGTGGCCGGCCCGGTGCATGGCCCCCGAGTCCACGGAGAGGACGACCGGCGCGCCCCGTCGCGCGCCGACGCGCACGGCCGTCGCGCGGTCGGGGGAGAGGTGGACGTGGTGCCGGTTCATGGGCCGCAGCCCTTCGGCGCGGATGCCGTCGAGAACCCTGGCCACCGTGCCGTGGTAGAGGTACGCCGGCGGCACGGCGGCGGGCAGGTCGAGGTCCACGGTCACCGAGTGGCCCTGGTTGGCCCGGATGCGGCCGGCGTCGACCGCGAAGCGCTGCTTGTCGTTGGCGGCGACCACATGATCGAGCTCCTCCCGGGTGATGACGAAGCCGTTGCGGGCGCACGCCCTCAGCAGCTCGTCCACGTCCACCCAGCCGTGCGGATCGAGGCTGATGCCCAGCCGCTCCGGCTGGTGCCGAAGATGCTTCGACAAGTACTTGGACACCTTGACGGTGCGTTGTTCGTCCATGCCGTCAGCGTCCCGCGCCGGCATCCAGTGGCGCACCCACATTTCACTCGACGTTTTCGGCTTTCGTTACTGCTCGAAGGTTTGATCCACAGCCAACTCCACTTATCCACAGGTAATTTGACGATTCTGTGGACAAGTGGCGTGTCTTTCACGGCATTTGCGCAACTAGACGCATGCTTACGTCAATTGTCCGCTCGGGGGCCGGCTGGGCCCTCCAGTCCTGCTTCCGCACAAGGGAGATGTGCAAGTGCACGCGCACACGCTGGAGTTGGCTGCATCCTCGCCCCGCGGGGCCGAACGACGCAGTAAAGGGCGCCGGTTCGGCAAACAAGCCGCCAACTGCCGTTTCGCTCAGAGCGGCGGTTTCAGTCGTGCCACCCTCCGAAGCGCCCGAGGGCTGTACCGGGACAGCAGGCGCGCGCCACGCGCTTCGGGTGTCACCGGCACCACGGCGCGGTTGTGTGCCACCGCCTCCAGGATCGTTTGAGCGACCTTCTCGGGCGGGTAGTTACGCAGTCCGTAGAGCCGCCCGGCGCGTGCTCGCAGGCGCTCCTCCTCCGCCTTCTCGGTCCCGGCGAATCGTGCCGTGGCGGTGATGGAGGTGTTGATGAAACCGGGGCATACCGCACTGACGCCGATCGACTGCTCGGCCAGTTCGGCACGCAGGCACTCGCTGAGCATCAGCACCGCAGCCTTCGACGCGCTGTACGCGGGAAGCGCGCGCGACGGCTGATACGCCGCCGCCGAGGCGACGTTGACGATGTGGCCGCCTTGGCCTCGGTGGCTCATCCGCTCACCGAAGACCCTGCAGCCGTGGATGACTCCCCACAGATTGACGTGGAGGACGCTCCGCCAGTCCTCGGTGGTGGTGTCGAAGAAGGACCCCGAGACTCCGATGCCGGCATTGTTCACCAGGACGTCGACGACGCCGTGCTCCGAGGAGACCCTCTCGGCGAGCTCCTCCATCGCCTTCTCGTCCCCGACGTCGGCCACTTCGCTCCACGCGCCGGGTGCACCGGCCTTCAGGGCCGCTTCCACGGTCCGGGCCACGCCCTCCTTGTCGACGTCCACCGCCACGAGCCGTGCGCCCGCCGCCGCGAAAGCCAGAGAGGTGGCGCGCCCGATCCCTGAGGCGGCTCCCGTCACCAGGACCAACTGGCCGCCGAATCGGTCCGCATGAGCTCCGGTCGCGCGCATGGGCGCCGTCACGGAACGTGCGGAGAGCTCACGACCGGGCTCTACGGGTGCGTCACGGCCGGGTTCCGCGCCTCCGGCGGGACCGGAGCCCTCGGACAGGACGAACTCCGACACCCAGGACGCGATTTGGTCGGGCCTCGTACGTGGAACCCAGTGCTTCGCGGGAAGGCTGCGGCGCACCAGTCGGGGCACCCACGCGTCCAGCTCGTCGTAGAGGACAGGTGAGAGGAAGGCGTCGCCGGTGGGCGTGATCAGCTGGACCGGGACGTGGGCGTGGGCGTCTGGACGCGGGCGGCGCAGGCGGAAGCGGATGTTGTCGCGGTAGAGCCAGGCACCGTTGGCCGCGTCCTGAGGGAGGGAGGACGTCGGGTACCCGTCCGCAGGAAGCTTCTCCATCCGTTGCAGGAGCCGTGGCCACTGCCTGCCGAGCGTCCCGCGCCAGGCGAGCTCGGGCAGCACCGGGGTGTGCAGTGCGTAGACGTACCAGGACTTGGCTCCCTGGCCGAGCAGCTGCGCCACGCGGCGTGGGTTCGGGTGCGACATCCTGCGCTTGATCCAGTGCCCGAAATGGTCCAGGCAAGGTCCGGACATCGAGGTGAAGGACGCGATCCGGCCTCTGGTCCGCTCCACCGTCGCGAATTCCCACGACTGTACGGAGCCCCAGTCATGGCCGACCACATGCACCGGATCGTCCGGGCTCACGGCGTCCGCGACGGCGAGGAAGTCGTCGGTCAGCTTCTCCAGGGTGAAGCCACCGCGCAGCGGGAGGGGAGCCGTCGATCTGCCGTGCCCCCGCACGTCGTAGAGCACCACGTGGAACCGGTCCGCCAGGCGTCGCGCGACCTCGGACCAGACCTCCTTGCTGTCCGGATAGCCGTGCACCAGCACGATCGTCGGCTGCGCCGGATCGCCCAACTCGGCTACACACAGCTCGATTCCGCCCGTACGAACCCAGCGCTCACGCGCTTCTCGCAGATCCACGCCGTCTCCTCGTCCTGTTCCGGCGTCGCGGTACGCGTCCGTAACGTGACAACGACGAATGTGGCAACCGCCGGGCGGCCGCGTCAAGGGATGCCCGGAACCTGTGAACGGCGCCCTGTGGACGACATCCCCTGGACGACGCCCTGTGGAAACGGCCTGTGGATGTGTCGCCCCCATGCCCTGCCGGTGGACCCCGGAGCCGCGTCCACCTCCGTGGGGTCCCCCTACGGGTCCGTACACCTGGAGTCGGACGCCGATACAGGCGTCTGGTCTGACGACGCCCGGGGCGCGCGCCACTACCTTCGTAGACGTGACTGTGATCGCAATCGAAAGCCTGAGCAAGCGGTTCCCGAGGGTGACCGCGCTTGACCGGCTCTCCTTGGACATCGGACCGGGCGTGACCGGTCTGGTGGGTTCCAACGGGGCCGGCAAGTCCACACTGATCAAGATCCTTCTGGGTCTCTCCCCCGCCACCGAAGGCCGGGCCGCGGTGCTCGGGCTCGACGTCGCCACCGAAGGCGCCGCGATCCGGGAACGGGTGGGGTACATGCCGGAGCACGACTGTCTGCCGCCGGACGTGTCGGCGACCGAGTTCGTCGTGCACATGGCGCGGATGTCCGGGCTGCCGCCGACCGCGGCGCGTGAGCGCACGGCGGACACCCTGCGCCACGTCGGCCTGTACGAGGAGCGCTACCGGCCCATCGGGGGCTACTCCACCGGTATGAAGCAGCGGGTGAAGCTGGCGCAGGCGCTGGTCCACGACCCGAAGCTCGTCCTGCTCGACGAACCGACCAACGGTCTCGACCCTGTCGGACGCGACGAGATGCTGGGCCTGATCCGCCGCGTGCACACCGACTTCGGGATCTCGGTGCTGGTCACCTCGCATCTCCTCGGCGAGCTGGAGCGGACCTGCGACCACGTCGTCGTCATCGACGGCGGCACCCTGCTGCGCTCCAGTTCCACGAGCGATTTCACCCAGACCACCACGACACTGGCCGTCGAGGTCACCGACAGCGACGCCCACCCCGACGGGACGGACGCCCTGCGCGAGGTCCTCACACGCGCCGGGATCAAGCTCGTCGGACACGACGGCCTCGACGCCGAGGGCCTGCCGGGCGCAGGGCACATCCTCCTGGTGGAGGCCACGGGCGAGGAGACGTACGACCTGGTCCGCGACAGCGTCGCCGGGCTCGGACTGGGACTTGTCCGGATGGAACAGCGGCGCCACCGCATCGCCGAGGTCTTCCGCACCGAAGAGGCACCCCAGGCGGCCGTGGCCGCGGCGGCGGGTGCCGGACAGCAGAAGGGGAGCGGTCGCGATGAGCACTGAGACCGGGACCGTGGCCGGGAACGAGACCTCCCGGATCCACAACATCGGATACCGCTCCTACGACGGCGTCCGGCTGGGAAGGGCCTATGCCCGCCGTTCGCTCTACTCGCAGTCCCTGCGGGGCTCGTTCGGGCTGGGGAGGTCCGCCAAGTCCAAGGTGCTGCCGATGCTCCTGTGCGGGGTGATGTGCATGGTGGCGCTGATCCTCGTCGCGGTCGCCATGGCGACGCCCGGCATGACGAAGCTCCCCATCGAGTACACGGCCTTCGCGATCTACCTGCAGGCCGTGATCGGGCTCTTCATCGCCTCCCAGGCGCCCCAGTCGGTGTCCAGGGACCTGCGCTTCAAGAGCGTGCCGCTGTACTTCTCACGGCCGATCGAGCGCGTCGACTACGTGCTCGCCAAGTTCGCCGCGATGGCCTCGGCCCTCCTCATCCTCACCGGGCTGCCGCTCGTCATCCTCTACGTGGGCGCGCTGCTCGCGAAGTTCGACTTCGCCGACCAGACCAAGGGCTTCGGACAGGGGATGGTCTCGGTGGCGCTGCTCTCCGTCCTGTTCGCCGGGCTCGGGCTGGTGGTCGCCGCACTGACACCGCGACGGGGCTTCGGGGTCGCCGCGGTGATCGCCGTCCTGACCATCACCTACGGCGCGGTCTCCACCGTCCAGGCGATCGCCTGGGAGACGGACTCCGCGAACGCCATCACCTGGCTCGGACTGTTCTCCCCCATCACGCTGATCGACGGGGTGCAGACGGCCTTCCTCGGCGCCTCCTCCGCCTTCCCCGGTGGCGAGGGGCCCGGAGCCGCCGCCGGTGTCGTCTATCTGATCGTTGTCCTCGCGCTCGTCCTCGGCTCGTACGCCGTGCTGATGCGCCGCTACCGGAGGGTCGGGCTGTGACCACCATCGAGATCGATCACACCTCCCGCTGGTTCGGGAACGTGGTCGCCGTCAACGACGTGAGCATGACGGTGGGCCCCGGCGTCACCGGTCTGCTCGGCCCCAACGGAGCCGGCAAGTCCACGCTGATCAACATGATGGCCGGGTTCCTCGCGCCGTCGACCGGCACGGTGACGCTCGACGGCACGCAGATCTGGCGCAACGAGTCGGTGTACAAGGCCATCGGGATCGTTCCGGAGCGGGAGGCGATGTACGACTTCCTGACCGGCCGGGAGTTCGTCGTGGCCAACGCCGAGCTGCACGGACTCGGCGACGCGGCGGCGCACAGGGCGCTGGCCACGGTCGAGATGGAGTACGCGCAGGACCGCAAGATCTCGACGTACAGCAAGGGCATGCGCCAGCGCGTCAAGATGGCGTCGGCGCTGGTCCACGACCCCTCGGTGCTGCTTCTGGACGAGCCGTTCAACGGCATGGACCCGCGCCAGCGGATGCAGCTGATGGACCTGCTGCGCCGCATGGGCGCGGAGGGCCGCACCGTGCTCTTCTCCTCGCACATCCTGGAGGAGGTCGAGCAGCTCGCCTCGCACATCGAGGTCATCGTGGCGGGCCGCCATGCGGCGTCCGGTGACTTCCGGAAGATCCGGCGGCTGATGACGGACCGGCCGCACCGCTATCTCGTACGCTCCAGCGACGACCGGGCCCTCGCCGCCGCGCTCATCGCCGACCCCTCTACGGCCGGGATCGAGGTCGACGTCACGGAACAGGCCCTGCGCATCCAGGCGGTCGACTTCGGCAGGTTCACCACGCTGCTGCCGAAGGTGGCACGTGAGCACGGGATCCGGCTGCTGACCGTCTCACCGTCCGACGAGTCCCTCGAATCGGTCTTTTCCTATCTCGTAGCGGCCTGAGTAGTGGCCTGAAAGGAGCTGTGAAGCGTCATGTACGACCCCACAGTCGCCCGGCTCACCTACCGGGCCCTGCTCGGCCGGCGCCGGGCCGCCATCCTGTTCGTCCTGCCCGTCCTCCTGATCGCCATCTCGGTGGCGGTAAGGGCGTTCGCCGGCGCCGACGACGGTGTGGCCTCCGGCGTGCTGGGCGGATTCGCCCTGGCCACGATGGTGCCGCTGATCGGTGTCATCGCCGGGACGGGCGCCATCGGGCCCGAGATCGACGACGGTTCGATCGTCTATCTGCTGGCGAAGCCGGTGAAGCGCCCCACGATCATCCTGACCAAGCTGATCGTCGCGATCGCGGTCACGATGGTCTTCTCCGCGCTGCCGACCTTCGTCGCCGGCCTGATCCTCAACGGCAACGGCGGGCAGATCGCCGTCGCCTACACGATCGCGGCGCTGGTCGCCTCGATCGCGTACAGCGCGCTGTTCCTGCTGCTGGGCACGGTCAGCCGGCACGCGGTGGTCTTCGGTCTCGTGTACGCGCTGGTGTGGGAGGCACTCTTCGGCAGCCTGGTGCCGGGCGCCCGGACGCTCAGCGTTCAGCAGTGGTCCCTCTCGATCGCCGAGAAGGTGGCCGGGGACGGCCTGGTCACCGCGGACGTCGGTCTGCCGCTGGCGACGGTCCTGCTGGTCGCGGTGACGGTCGTGGCCACGTGGTACGCGGGCCAGAAGCTGCGGGCGCTCAAGCTCGCCGGCGAGGAGTGAGACCGGACCCCTCGCACACGCAGCCCTCGCCCTTCTCCTTCGGGCGGGGGCTGTCCTCTGAGCGGACAGTGACGGAGTAACTGTACGGTTATCGGCTCGTTGGTCCGGTTGCGTGGAGGCAACTGGAATCTGTGGCGTCGAGCTTTCGTGAATTCGGGGAATGCCGGAAGCGGTGAGGCGAGCGCCCCCACCGGCCGGTCATCGAGCAGTGGCAACCGTGAGCGACCTCCGCCCTCGCAGCCCGGGGACAGGGCTCTCCCTGCCGTTCCCCCGCACGAGAGGCACACCCATGCCCACGGAAGTCGCCCTGCTCGAATCCCAAGCCCTCCGGGCCGAGCAGATGGGCCGCGTCGAAGTCCTCGACAAGATCAAGAGCCTCGTCATGCTTCCTGATGGAATGCACCTCCGCGCGGAGGAAGTGGCTCGCTACTTCGAAGTATCCACAACCTCGGTCAGGAGGCTGACGGACCGGCACCAGAAGGAGTTGGTCGGTAACGGCATGACGGTGCTGCGGGGCGCTGAGCTGCAGTCCTTCCATAGCGAGATGGTGTCGCTGTGGAAGGGCGAGGGCCTGGGAAGTTATCCACAGGCCGCAGCCACGCAGCTCCGGCTCTACACCCGCAGGGCCGTGCTCAACGTCGCCATGCTTCTTCGCGACAGTGACATCGCGCGCAGCGTCCGCACCCGCCTGCTCGACGCGGAGGAGGACCTCAGAGCCCCCTGTGTCTCGCTCGAGCGGCGCGTCACCCGGATCGAGGGCTGCCTCGCCGACGTGGGGAGCGCGCTCCAGGAGCTCGGCCCCGTGCTCGGCCGGATGTCGCAGCGACTCGACTCCCTGGACCGGAAGCTCGATGTCACGCACCAGGTCGTCAATGCCGTCAGCATCCGGCTCACCGACGTATCGCACGACGTGATCCGCCTCGATGCCCGCATGGACGACCTCGCGCACCGGCTGAGGGATCTGGGCCGCCGTACGAGCGGCTGACGTGCGTCCGGGTGCAGCCGGAAAATGGGTGGCCCCCGGACTCCGGTCTCCGGCACAGTGAGGGGGCGGCGCGGGGAGGCGCCGTCCATGAGGACCGGGAGAGGAGCGCGGCGATGACCAGGAGTCCGAGTCCGTCGTGTTCCCGACAGGGCGGTCCGCAGCCGGCGCCGCGGTAGCTTCATCAGCTGCCCGCGCAGCCGCCGCAGCAGGACACCCGGGGTGGCCCACAGCGCGTGACGCGTGGCCACCCTCCCGGAGGATTGGCCGAGTGGTAAGGCAGCGGCTTGCTAAGCCGTCGTCGGGGCGCGAACCCCGCGCGCGTTCGATCCGCGCATCCTCCGCACTGGCCCGGAAGCGTCACTGCCCTCCGGGGCCACCACCTGCGCCGGTGGCCCGGAAGCGTCAACTGCCGCAGAGGCCACGACGAGCGCCGGTGGCCCGGAAGCGTCAGCTGCCCTCCGGCCCTCCGGACTCACCGCTCACGCGCGGGTGGCCGTCCGGAGCAGTTCCTCCAGCACCACCGCGATGCCGTCGTGCTCGTTCGACGCGGTGATCTCGTGCGCCACGGCCTTCAGTTCGTCGTGGGCGTTGGCCATGGCCACGCCGTGCTGGGCCCATCCGAACATGGGGATGTCGTTCGGCATGTCGCCGAACGCCAGCGTGTCCGCCGCCTTGAGACCCAGCCGTCGGGCGGCCAGGGAGAGACCGGTCGCCTTGCTCAGTCCCAGGGGCAGGATCTCGACGACCCCCGGGCCTGCCATGACCACGTTCACCAGGCTGCCGACGGCCTGCCGAGCCGCCTCCGCCAGGGCGTCGTCGTCGAGCTCCGGATGCTGGATGTAGACCTTGTTCAGCGGAGCGGTCCACATCTCGGCCGGATCATCCATGACGTGGGTGGGCAGCGGCCCCTCCTGCACCCGGTAGCCGGGCCCGACGAGAACCTCGCCCTGGAGTCCGTCACGGCTCGCGGCCAGCGCGAGCGGACCGACCTCCGCCTCGATCTTGGACAGCGCGAGTCCGGCGAGCTGCCGGTCCAGGGTCAGGGAGGTCAGCAGCTTGTGCTCGCCGGCGTGGTAGACCTGCGCGCCCTGGCCGCACACGGCCAGTCCTTCGTAGCCCAGGTCGTCCAGGATGTGCCGGGTCCAGGGCACTGCCCGTCCGGTGACGACGATGTGGGCCGCGCCGGCCGCGGTGGCCGCGGCCAGCGCCTTTCGCGTGCGCTCGGAAACAGTGTGGTCGTCGCGCAGCAGGGTCCCGTCGAGATCCGTCGCGACGAGCTTGTAGGGGAAGGTCACTTGGAGACCGGCTCCAGAAGCTCGCGCCCGCCCAGGTACGGACGGAGAACCTCCGGCACCCGCACCGAGCCGTCGGGCAGCTGGTGGTTCTCCAGGATGGCGACGATCGTGCGCGGTACGGCGCAGAGCGTGCCGTTCAGCGTGGCCAGCGGCTGGACCTTCTTGCCGTCGCGCATGCGGACGGAGAGCCGGCGGGCCTGGAACCCGTCGCAGTTCGATGCGGAGGTCAGCTCGCGGTACTTGCCCTGGGTCGGGATCCACGCCTCGCAGTCGAACTTCCGCGAGGCCGAGGCCCCCAGGTCGCCGGTGGCGACATCGATCACCTGGAACGGCAGCTCCAGGCCGGTGAGCCACTGCTTCTCCCAGTCCAGGAGTCTGCGGTGCTCGGCCTCGGCGTCCGCGGGGTCGACGTACGAGAACATCTCGACCTTGTCGAACTGGTGGACGCGGAAGATGCCCCGGGTGTCCTTGCCGTACGTACCCGCCTCGCGGCGGAAGCAGGGGGAGTAGCCGGCGTACCGCAGGGGCAGCTTGTCGGCGTCGATGATCTCGTCCATGTGGTACGCCGCGAGGGGCACCTCGGACGTGCCGACCAGGTAGTAGTCGTCCTTCTCCAGGTGGTACACGTTCTCCGCGGCCTGGCCGAGGAAGCCCGTGCCCTCCATGGCGCGGGGACGCACCAGCGCGGGGGTCAGCATGGGCACGAATCCGGCCTCGGTGGCCTGGGCGATCGCCGCGTTGACCAGGGCCAGCTCCAGCAGGGCGCCGATGCCGGTCAGGTAGTAGAAGCGCGATCCGGAGACCTTGGCGCCGCGCTCCATGTCGATGGCGCCCAGCGCCTCGCCGAGCTCCAGGTGGTCCTTCGGTTCGAAGCCCTCCGCCCCGAAGTCACGGATGGTGCCGTGCGTCTCCAGGACGACGAAGTCCTCCTCGCCGCCGACCGGAACGTCTTCGTGGACGATGTTGCCGAGCTGCAGGAGCAGCCGCTTGGCCTCGGCGTCAGCCTCGTCCTGTGCGGAGTCGGCGGCCTTGACCTC
>Ga0247818_10003403_pt1 | contig 10258 bp, 11 predicted proteins | sample 13C_Glucose_Day1_FD_192424 | JGI IMG/M metagenome (GOLD analysis project Ga0247818, IMG submission 192424) | Soil microbial communities from agricultural site in Penn Yan, New York, United States - 13C_Glucose_Day1 | ecosystem: Environmental > Terrestrial > Soil > Agricultural land | place...
GCCCTGCCCCTGCACCACCCCGTGCTGTTCGCCGCTGGCTGGTCGGTGCTCATCGCCGTGGCGATCGCCCCACTGGCCCTCCGGGCGTTCAACCGCCGCACGAGCGAGTAGGGATGTATGGGCGGGGGCCAGCGGCCGCTACCCTGCCGCCCATGGCATCACCGTCGCTGTCCGTCACCCTCGAGGACGTCCGCGCTGCGCAAGACCTGCTCAGCGGCGTCGTCCGCCCCACCCCCCTCGAGTACAGCCGCGCCCTCGCCGACCGCGTGGGCGCGGAGGTGTACCTCAAGTGCGAGAACCTCCAGCGGGCCGGTTCCTTCAAGATCCGAGGCGCCTACACGCGCATGGCCCGCCTCTCCGACGAGGAGAAGGCCCGGGGGGTGGTGGCGGCGAGCGCCGGGAACCATGCCCAGGGCGTTGCCCTCGCCGCTCAGCTGCTCGGCATCAAGGCCAAGGTCTACATGCCCCACGGGGCGCCGATGCCCAAGCTCGTGGCCACCAAGGCCTACGGGGCCACCATCGAGCAGGTCGGGACCACCATCGACGAGTGCCTGGTCAAGGCGCGCGAGTGGGAGGCCAGCACCGGTGCGGTGCTGATCCACCCGTTTGACCACCCGGACATCGTCGCCGGGCAGGGCACCTGCGGTCTGGAGATCATCCAGGAGTGCCCTGACGTCAAGACCATCGTGGTCAGCGCCGGAGGTGGCGGGCTCCTGGCCGGGATCGCCACGGCCGTCAAGGCGCTCAAGCCCGACGTGCGCATCATCGGAGTGCAGGCGGAGCAGGCCGCTGCCTACCCCCTCTCGCTGGCGGCCGGCAAACCGGTGGCGTTCGAGAACATGCAGACCATGGCCGACGGCATCGCCGTCGGCATGCCGGGGGACGTGCCCTACGCGCTGGTGCGCGAGCTGGTCGACGACATGGAGACGGTCAGCGAGGAGGCGCTGTCCCGGGCGCTGCTGTTCCTGCTCGAGCGCGCCAAGCTGGTCGTGGAACCGGCGGGGGCTGCTGCGGTCGCCCACCTGCTGACGACTGCCGGGCGGCACGTCGACGGTCCCGTGGTCGCGGTGCTGTCGGGCGGCAACATCGACCCCCTGCTCCTGCTGCGCATCATCCGCCACGGCATGGCCGCCGCCGGGCGCTACCTGCAGTTCCGGGTCCGGGTGCCCGACCGTCCCGGCTCGCTGGCCGGGCTGCTGGCCGACTGCGCGGCCGTCGACGCCAACGTCCTGGAGGTCGAGCACGTCCGCACCGGCACGACCATCCGGGTCGACGAGGTGGAGATCGGCCTGCAGCTGGAGACCAAGGGTCACGAGCACTGCGAGGACGTCCTGCGGGCCCTGCGCTCCAAGGGCTACCAGCTCAAGTTCGGCTGACCCGATCGGTGAGTGGCAGGGTGCCCGCGACGCGGCTCATCAGCCTCGATGACGCGCCGGTGCTGGCCGCCCTGCTCAGGGACAACCGCGACTTCATGGCCCCGTTCGAACCGGCGCGGGCCGAGACCTACTTCACCGACAGCGGACAGCTCGCTCTCATCCGCGACCTGCTCGCCCGGCATGAGCGGGGCCAGACCCTGCCCCACGTCATCCTCGACGAGGACGGCAGCGTGGTCGGCCGCATCACCCTGAACGAGATCGTGCGGGGCCCCTTCCAGTCGTGCAGCCTGGGCTACTGGGTGGCCGTCAGCGCCAACGGGCGGGGCCTGGCCACGGCCGCGGTCCGCGACATCGTGAGGGTCGCGTTCGAGGACCTCGGGCTGCACCGCATCCAGGCGGGAACCCTGCCTGACAACGCCAGGTCGCAGCGGGTCCTCGAGCGCAACGGCTTCGTCCGCTTCGGCCTGGCGCGTGCCTACCTCAGGATCGCCGGTCGCTGGCAGGACCACGTGCTCTTCCAGCTGCTGAACCCCGCCCAGCAATGACGCAGCGGGCCGCCCCCGAGGGGGCGGCCCGCTGCCGTGACAGGGGTGCTCAGCCGGTGTACGGCTTGGCGTCCTTGATCGTGACCTCGATGGTCTTGCCGTTGGGGGTCTCGTAGGAGACCCGGTCACCGATCTTCTTGCCGTTGATCGCCACGCCGAGGGCGGACTTCTCGCTGTAGACCTCGAGGTCCGCGTCGGCGATCTCGCGCGAGCCCATGAGGAAGGTCAGGTCGTCGCCGAGCATGTCGACCGTGACGACCATGCCAGGCTCGACGATGCCGTCGTCGGCAGGCTTCTCGCCGACCTTGGCGTTCTCGAGGAGCTGGATCAGCTGGCGGATGCGGGCCTCCATCTTGCCCTGCTCCTCCTTGGCCGCGTGGTAGCCGCCGTTCTCCTTGAGGTCGCCCTCCTCGCGGGCCGCCTCGATCTTCTTGGCGATCTCGGTCCGGCCCTCACCGGAGAGCTGCTCCAGCTCAGCCTTCAGACGGTCGAAGGCCTCCTGGGTGAGGTAGCTCTGTGTGGGGGTCGCGATGTCGCTCACGTGCAAACTCCTTGGTCGATCCTCGGCCGGCTGCAAGGCGCGACCGGGGTGCGTTACGCAAGACGGTCCGGACCCTGACCGTGTGGTGGTCAACAGGTCCAGACCGCTCGGTGAAAGGACAAGAGTATCAACCGCCGCGCAAGGCGGTCCATTCCTCCGCGGGCGGGCAGCCCGGCTCAGCTCGCCCGGCAGTCCCGGACGACCCCCGTGACCGCCCTGGTGGTGGTGCGCACCGTCACCTGCCGGTGCACCGAGCCCTCCGGGGAGGCCGGGATCTGCACCTGCAGCGTGCCGACCGTGCCGAAGGCCTGGTCCAGGGCCCGCACGACGCAGGTCACGGCCTGCCCCTCTGGCCGGTGGACGTCGAAGTCCACCTGGACGGTGCGGTCGTCGATCACGCGGTAGCCGGTGTCGGTCCAGGTGACCTGCCCCACCGAGTAGGACAGCCCCAGCCAGACGGCGAGGGCCACGCCCACGGCGACGCCGGCGATGCCGATGCCCCACCACTTGCCGGTGCCGGGCGCGGGGCGGGGGAGGGGCATGGACGACCTTTCGGGGGTGCTGCGTGTGGTGCCGGACAAGGCGTCGGCCCGCAGTGAGAGGATGGCTGGTGGCCCCATTGTCGGCGATGGACCAGAGAGGTTGTGCAGGTGGCGGATCAGTTGCGGCTCATGGCGGTGCACGCGCACCCCGACGACGAGTCGAGCAAGGGCGCGGCGACGATGGCGAAGTACGTCGACGTGGGCCACGAGGTGCTCGTGGTCTCGTGCACGGGGGGCGAGCGGGGAGACATCCTCAACCCCAAGCTGAAGGACGACATCCACATCCTGCGGGACCTGCCCCGGGTGCGCCGCGAGGAGATGGCCCGGGCCCAGGAGATCCTCGGGGTGCAGCACACCTGGCTCGGCTTCGTCGACAGCGGTCTGCCCGAGGGCGACCCGCTGCCGCCGCTGCCGGAAGGCTGCTTCGCGCTCGAGCCGCTGGAGGTCACGACCGAGGCGCTGGTCCGCGAGATCCGCCGGTTCCGACCGCACGTCATGACGACGTACGACGAGAACGGTGGCTACCCCCACCCCGACCACATCATGTGCCACACCGTCTCCATGGCCGCCTTCGCGGCCGCCGGTGACCCCGCGGCATACCCGCACGCCGGTGAGCCGTGGCAGCCGCTGAAGATCTACTACAACCAGACCTTCAGCCGCGAGCGGATCGTCGCCTTCCACGAGGCCCTCATCGCCCTGGAGGAGGAGAGCCCGTATGCCGAGTGGCTGGAGAACTGGGCGGAGCGCCCGGCGCGGACCGTGACCACCCGCGTCCCCTGCGCTGACTACTTCGAGCAGCGCGACCAGGCGCTCCTCGCCCATGCGACGCAGATCGACCCCGACGGCACGTTCTTCCGGGTCCCCCGCGAGGTGCAGAAGCAGGTGTGGCCCACGGAGGAGTACGAGGTCGCGATCTCGTACGTGCCGATCGAGCCGGTCGAGGACGAGCTCTTCGCCGGCCTGCCCGACGTGGCAGCCGCCGACGCCATGGCGACCAAGGGCGACCTCCAGATCGCCTACGACGGACGGAAGGACCCCTCGTGAACACCCCCAGCACGGCCGTCTCCCCGGGCATCTGGGGCTTCATCGCCTTCTTCGTGCTCGCGATCGCGCTCTGGCTGCTGATGCGCAACATGAACGCGCGGATGCGGCGGATGTCCTACCGCGCGCAGGAGCGCCAGCAGGAGGCCGAGGCCGAGGCGGCCGGGCGGCGTGCCGGGGAGGACGACGGCCCGGTCGCGGGCGAGCAGCCGCCCGGAGCCGGACCTGAGACAGGCCAGGGACCCGAAGGGCCCGGAGCGCCCGGAGCCCCAGGTGCCCCCGGCGTCCGCCCGCGCCAGCGCTGACCCGCGGAACCGGCTGACGGCCCGTCCTGCCGCTCGTACGATGCAGGTGGCAGGGGAGCCGCAGCCGATCGGGGAGGTCCACATGACGGGTCGCATCGTCCACTTCGAGGTGCCCTACGACGACGCCGGACGGGCGCGGGAGTTCTACTCCGGCCTCTTCGGCTGGAAGCTCGAGGAGGCGCCCGGCATGGACTACACCATGGTCACCACCGGTCCGGTCTCGGAGCAGGGGATGTCGAGCGAGCCCGGCTACATCAACGGCGGGATGATGCGCCGCCAGGCCCCGACGGAGCACCCGGTGCTCGTCATCGACGTGGACGACATCGACGCCACCCTCGCGGCCGTCGCCGAGCGCGGCGGGTCGACCGTGGTGCCCAGGCAGCCGGTCGGCGAGATGGGCTTCATGGCCTACTTCAACGACTGCGAGGGCAACCTCATGGGCCTGTGGCAGACCGCCCGGCCCCAGGGCGGCTAGGCGCCGAGGCTCAGCTAGCCGCCGAGGCTAGCTAGGCGCCGAGGCTGTAGACGGTCAGCGACGCGGCGACGTAGTGCGCCGCGAACGCAGCGATCGTCAGCGTGTGGAAGATCTCGTGAAAGCCGAACCACCGAGGTGACGGGTTCGGCCGCTTGATGCCGTAGACGAGCGCGCCCAGCGTGTAGAGGAGCCCGCCGGCCGCGATCAGGCCGACGATGGCGGGGCCGCCCGCGCGCAGCAGCGGCCCGAGGTAGAACACCGCCACCCAGCCGAGCGCGACGTAGATGGGCGTGTAGAGCCAGCGCGGGGCGTGTACCCACAGCACCCGGAACAGCACGCCGCCGATCGCTCCGGACCACACCAGGATCAGGAGCGTCTTCGCCTGGTCGTGGGGGAGCAGGAGGGCGAACGGCGTGTAGCTGCCGGCGATGATGAGGAAGATGTTGGAGTGGTCGAGGCGCTTGAGCACGCCCGCGACCCGCGGCGACCAGTTGCCGCGGTGGTAGACCGCGGAGGTCCCGAAGAGCAGCCAGGCGGTCACCGAGAAGACCGCGGCGGCAACGCGCGCGGGCGCTGTGGGCGCCAGCGCGATGAGGACGATGCCCGCGGCGACGGTGAGCGGGACCATGCCGGCATGCAGCCAACCGCGCAGCCGGGGCTTGACGGCGGCGACGACGGCGTGGGCTGTGCCGTGCTCGTCAGGGGCAGGTGTCGTGGCCATGGCGGCCAGCATAACCTACGGGACCGTAAGTTACCGCCCAGTAGGTGCGTCCGGATGTACCGTGTGCTAGAGGCAGGCGGTCCCGGGCGGGGGACTGCCGCCGCCCGACCCACCGAGGAGACCTCTTGGCCCTGCGCGACCTGCTGTATGCCGCGTACGAGCGGCGCCTGCGCCGCAGCCTCAGGGGCGCCACGCTCCCGCGTCACGTCGGCGTCATGCTGGACGGCAACCGCCGCTGGGCCCGGGCCCGCGGGGCCGGCACCAAAGAGGGGCACCAGGCCGGCGCCGACAACATCGCCAACTTCCTCGGCTGGTGCGAGGACGCCGGTGTCGAGGTCGTCACCCTCTGGCTCCTCTCGACCGACAACCTGCACCGGCCGGCCTCCGAGCTCGCCCCCCTGCTGACGATCATCGAGACCGCCGTCTCCGACCTCGCCGAGACACGTCAGTGGCGCATCAACCCCGTGGGCTCGCCGGACCTGCTGCCCGCGGACACCGCGCGCAAGCTCAAGGAGAGCGCGGACGCCACCGCCGATGTCAACGGCATGGTCGTCAACGTCGCCATCGGCTACGGCGGCCGCCAGGAGATCACCGACGCAGTGCGCTCGCTCCTCGCAGCCCACGCCGCCAACGGCACGAGCATCGAGGAGCTGGCCGAGAGCCTGCAGGTCGAGCACATCGCCGAGCACCTCTACACCAAGGGCCAGCCGGACCCCGACCTCGTCATCCGCACCTCGGGGGAGCAGCGGCTCTCGGGCTTCCTGCTCTGGCAGAGCGCGCACAGCGAGTTCTACTTCTGCGAGGCCTACTGGCCCGACTTCCGGCACGTGGACTTCCTGCGGGCCCTGCGGGCCTACTCCGAGCGCAACCGCCGCTTCGGCTCCTAGCCCCGGCGCCGTCGCCGGGAGGTCGGCCGAACGGCTGACGTCTGGGCGAACTCCGGCCGACACGCGCAGGCATTGCCGCCGTGGCGCCGTGACTGGTCGTACCGTCGGCAGTGACGCGGAGCACCCGCATCGCGTTCGGGAGGTCCATCACATGGAGCGAGAGCAGCTCCGAGCGGAGGGCCGGCACCGGCCCCACCGCACTGCGATGGCCCGGTCCCGGCACCTCGTTCGCGAGTAGGCGCACCGCGCCGAAGCGCGCGCTGTGCCAAGGAGTGAGATGGCCTCGACATCGAGCACGAACCGTCAGCCCAGCAGTTCCTCCGCTTCGGCCAGCCCGCGCCGCAAACCCACCCCGGCCCGCAGGGGCACCCCGCCGGCATACCGCACGTTTGTCCTCGACACCTCGGTGCTCCTCTCGGACCCGCGCGCGATGCTGCGCTTCGCCGAGCACGAGGTGGTGCTGCCCGTCGTGGTGGTCACCGAGCTCGAGGCCAAGCGCCACCACCCCGAGCTCGGGTACTTCGCGCGCACCGCGCTGCGGATGCTCGACGACCTGCGCATCAAGGAGGGCAGGCTTGACGCGCCGGTCGCCGTCGGGGAGGTCGGCGGCACGCTGCGGGTCGAGCTCAACCACACCGACCCCAGCTCGCTGCCCGCCGGCTTCCGCCTCGGTGACAACGACACGCGGATCCTCTCGGTCGCCAAGAACCTGGCCAACGAGGGCCACGACGTGACCATCGTGAGCAAGGACCTGCCGATGCGGGTCAAGGCCTCGGCAGTGGGTCTGGCCGCCGAGGAGTACCGCGCCGAGCTGGCCGTCGACAGCGGCTGGACCGGCATGGCCGAGCTCGACGTCGCCACCGAGGAGATGGACGCCCTCTACGAGCACGGCCGGGTCGAGCACGCGCAGGCGGCCGAGATGCCGTGCCACACGGGCCTGGTGCTGCTCTCACCCCGGGGGAGCGGGCTCGGGCGGGTCGGCGCCGACAAGCAGGTGCGGCTCGTGCGCGGCGACCGCGACGCCTTCGGGCTGCACGGTCGCAGCGCCGAGCAGCGCATCGCCCTGGACCTGTTGCTCGACCCTGACGTCGGCATCGTCAGCCTGGGCGGCCGGGCCGGCACGGGCAAGAGCGCGCTGGCCCTGTGCGCGGGCCTCGAGGCGGTGATGGAGCGGCGCCAGCAGCGCCGAGTCGTCGTCTTCCGTCCTCTGTACGCCGTGGGCGGGCAGGAGCTCGGGTACCTGCCGGGCAACGAGGCCGAGAAGATGGGCCCCTGGGCGCAGGCCGTCTTCGACACCCTCGGCGCGCTGGTCTCCCGCGAGGTCGTCGAGGAGGTCATGGACCGCGGGATGCTCGAGGTGCTGCCCCTGACCCACATCCGCGGCCGCTCGCTGCACGACGCGTTCGTGATCGTCGACGAGGCCCAGTCCCTCGAGCGCAACGTGCTGCTCACCGTGCTCTCCCGCATCGGCCAGAACTCCAAGGTGGTGCTGACCCACGACGTTGCCCAGCGGGACAACCTCCGGGTCGGCCGCCACGACGGGGTGGCCGCGGTCATCGAGGCGCTCAAGGGTCACCCGCTCTTCGCCCACGTGACCCTCACCCGAAGCGAGCGCAGCCCGATCGCGGCACTGGTCACCGACCTGCTCGAGGGTCTGGAGGTGTAGGGCCGCGCCCAGCCACCTGGCCTGACGACGGCTGCGGCGCCCGGTTCTCCGGGCGCCGCAGCCGTGTCCGGGATGTGATGCAGCACACCCACTCGTGCTGCTTGTTCGGTGGTGTCCGTTGTGTGTCGATTGGATGCGCTAAGATCTCGGTTCGGTAACGCGCCGCCCCGCGCTCTGCAGGGCGGCAACCACATGGCAACGGCAACTGGGGAAGCCACCTGCGGGTGGCTTCTGCGCTGGAGGAAGCACACATGGCAACGCGCGGCGACGGCAGCAAGGGCTACCACGGCCGGCACCGCAACGCTGCGACCCCCCAGCGCTCCGCCGCCCACCGCGCGGCGCCGCTGCGCGGGTCGACCGGCTCCGTGGTGCGGGCGCTGCGCCGGCCCGCGGTGACCGCCAGCATCGGGCTGGCCGTCGTCGCCACCACCGCCGCCGGATACCAGGCCAGCGACGGCCACCAGACGGGCCAGGCCGGCTTCACCGTCAGCGCCGAGGCCATCGAGCAGGCCAACGAGCTGGCCAACACCCAGATCGAGAACGACGCCCAGCTCGCCTCGGCTCGCAGCCAGGCCAACACGAGCAGGGCGGCCCTGCAGGAGAAGGGCCGGCGCGACCAGCTGGTCGCCGCGGCTGCCGCGGCCCAGGCCCGCAAGCAGGTCGCGGAGCGGGCCGCCCGGGCCAAGGAGCGCGAGGCCCTCCAGAAGAAGCGCGAGGCGGTCATCGCGCGGGCGCAGTCCGACCCCAAGGCCGCGGCCCGCGTGCTGCTGCCCGACTACGGCTGGGGCGATGACCAGTTCTCCTGCCTCGACAGCCTGTGGGAGGGTGAGAGCGGGTGGAACTACAAGGCGACGAACTCCTCCTCGGGCGCCTACGGCATCCCGCAGTCGCTGCCCGCGTCCAAGATGGCCTCCATCGCCCCTGACTGGCACGACAACCCGGCCACCCAGATCAAGTGGGGCCTGAAGTACATCCAGAGCTCCTACGGCAGCCCGTGCAACGCCTGGGCGCAGTGGCAGAGCCGCTCGCCGCACTGGTACTGAGCCGGCAGGAGACTCGTGCCGGGGGGCAGGTGCTGGGTCAGCCCTTCTCGGGGCGTGTCATCGCCAGGACGTCGAGCGCGGCGTCGAGCTGCTCCTCGGTGAGCTCACCCGAGCCGACGTGCCCGCGGTCGATGACGACATCGCGGATGGTCCGCCGCTCCTTGACCGACTGCTTGGCGACGGCGGACGCGGCCTCGTACCCGATGTAGCGGTTGAGCGGGGTGACGATCGACGGCGAGCTCTCGGCCAGCTCGCGGCACCGCTGGGCGTCGGCCTCGATGCCGTCGATGCAGCGGTCGGCGAGCAGCCTGCTGGTGGTGCTGAGCAGCGCCACCGACTCCAGCACGTTCTTGGCCATCACCGGGAGCATGACGTTGAGCTCGAAGCTGCCGGCTGCCCCGGCCGTGGTGATGGCGACGTCGTTGCCGATCACCTGCGCGCAGGCCATCAGCGTGGCCTCGCAGATCACCGGGTTGACCTTGCCGGGCATGATGCTCGATCCCGGCTGGAGGTCGGGCAGCCGGATCTCCCCGAGCCCGGCCCGCGGCCCGGAGGACATCCAGCGCAGGTCGTTGCAGATCTTGGTCAGGCTGACGGCGACGACCTTCAGGGCCCCGCTGAGCTCGACGACTGCGTCCTGGGCCGACTGGGCCTCGAAGTGGTTCTCCGCCTCCCGGAACTCCACACCGGTGCGCTCGCTCACCCGGCTGATCACCTGCGCGGCGAAGCCGGGAGCGGCGTTGAGGCCGGTGCCGGCGGCGGTGCCGCCCAGCGGCAGCTCGGCGGTGGCCTGCGCGGCCACGAGCACGCGCTGCAGGCCCAGCTCGACCTGGCGCCGGTAGCCACCGAACTCCTGGCCGAGGGTGACCGGCACGGCGTCCATGAGGTGGGTGCGGCCGGCCTTGACGACCTCGGCGAACTCGCTCTCCTTGGCCCCGAGCGACTCGGCCAGACGCACCAGGGCCGGGGCGAGCTGCTGGCGCACCGCCAGGGTCGCCGCCATGCGCAGCGCGCTGGGGAAGGTGTCGTTGCTGGACTGGCCGTAGTTGACGTGGTCGTTGGGGTGGACGTCGAGGCCGGTGGCGAGGTGTGCGAGCCGGCCGATGACCTCGTTGG
>Ga0247818_10003404_pt1 | contig 10258 bp, 9 predicted proteins | sample 13C_Glucose_Day1_FD_192424 | JGI IMG/M metagenome (GOLD analysis project Ga0247818, IMG submission 192424) | Soil microbial communities from agricultural site in Penn Yan, New York, United States - 13C_Glucose_Day1 | ecosystem: Environmental > Terrestrial > Soil > Agricultural land | place: USA...
TATCTGGGGTTACACCCTGCACAATGACTGGTCTGTCCGAGACAACGTCTCTTTCGGTCCCGACTTCATGCACTCAAAGAATTTTGATACCTCCGCCACCATTGGTCCTTGGATTGTGGTGGGGGAAGAGCTCGACCCTCAGAACATCCCGATCGAGTGCCGTGTCAACGGCGAGATCAGGCAGAGCGGCAATACGAAATCGATGGTGCACGATTTCGCTGCGTTTATCCAGCATTTGTCGGCGGACACCACACTGTATCCCGGTGATCTTGTCAGCAGCGGCACGCCGAAGGGGACAGCTATCGATTCCAGCCAACAGCAGCCGGACGGATCTCACCCGGAAACACTGTTCGTAAAGCCGGGCGACGTAGTCGAAGTGTCCTCAAGCCTCATCGGGACTCTCCGGAACCAGGTCGTCAAGGCGGCCAACTAAATCTTCAGTTCACGCGAAGTGCCGGCACGCGCAGGCAAGCCGACGTGACCCCTACAGATGAAGGAAGACAAGAAATGACCCAGAAGAAACAACATTCGGTCGGCGGCGTCCTCTACGACCGACCATTCAAAATCCGCCGTCTCAACCACTTCGGCATCAGCGTGGAGGACACCGGCGCCTCGCTCGCGTACTACACCGAGCTCCTGGGGTTTTATCAGGCGGATGCCCTCGACCTTCAGAAGTACGACCCGGGAGTGTGGCTGGACGGTCTGTCTGACACGAACATCTATTTCCTGCGCCACAACAGCGATCACCACACGTTCGTCCTGATGCCGCGGCCCTGGGTTGAGCACATGGACTCTCCGGCACGTGGCGACCTCACCATCAACCAGATCACCTGGCAGGTAGGGAGTCTCCGCGAAGTTGTCGAGGCCCGCCTGTGGCTCGAGTCGTTGGGCAACAAAATTGAGCGGTACGGTCGTGACCCGGGTTCCAACTGGCACACATACTTTCCCGATCCCACCGGACATACCAATGAACTGGAATACGGGATCGAACAGGTCGGCTGGGACGGTCGTAGCAAACCTGAAGTCCTGTGGCCCTGGGCCAACGAGCACCCCTCACTGCCAACCAGCTCGGAGGCAACCGAGCTGGTTGCCGCTGAATCTGACGGAGTCGATCTGACTTCCGGCTACCGCTGGATGGACGAACTGCCCAAGACCTTTGACGTCGGCGGCGTCCTGCTTTCTCGTCCGTTCAAACCCGTTCGCATCGGCCCTGTCAGCATCTTCGTTGAAGACGTGGCGGCTGCTGAGCGGTTCTATACAGAGCGGCTGGGCCTGGTCAAAAGCGAAGAGACCACCGTCGAGGGACACCGGGTCGTGTTCCTGCGCGCCAACACGGAACACCACAGCCTCGGTTTATTTCCGCTGGAACTCCGCAAGGTGTTGGGGGTCAGCGAACATAGCACCTTGCTGGCCTTCGGCATCCAGCTAGGCTCCTACGAACAGCTCCGAGCAGCGCGAACTTTTCTCGAAGAGCGCGGAGTGAAACTCATTGACCTGCCACAGGAAGTCCACCCGGGCATCGACTACGTCATCCATGCAGTCGATCCGGACGGGCATGCCATGCAGCTGTACTACTACATGGAACAGATTGGATGGGACGGCCAGGCCAAGCCGGCGGCCCAACGGCGGACCGTGGACCCAGACAATTGGCCCGAGGCACTGGAGCCGTTATCCGACACATACGCGGGAGAGACGTTCTGGGGACCCCTCGGATAGGCCTTCAAGGCATCCTTGCGCTGCTGCGCCAGCAAGGCGCGGCTGAAAACCTGCGGCAGGAAGGTGTGATCTTGGAACACTATCCAGACTGGAAGCGGCTCATCGGGGCACACGTCGAAGTCCGCCGCCAGCAGCAACTTGTCAGGCATGGCGTCGTTGACGATGCCATGCCTGACTCCTCAATCGTCTGGCTCGCGGCCGACGGCATCAATCCGCGGACGATGTACGAGGCGGCCGAAGGCTACTCCGTTTGGGTCGAACCGCAACAGCTGAGCGGCGAAGCCAGCTATCGCATGACTTCATACCAGCTCCACCCGTAGACGCCTTGAACTCGGGTAGCCGTCCACCGCTATCCCGGAGTCAGGAGACTGGGCCTTGTGAGCACAGTCCCCTGACACCGCCCGGATAGCAGTCCCAAACCTGCAGGACAGGCTTCCCCGACCGCTTTTTACAGCGGAGGAGGACCCTGAAAATTTCGAAAAACTTCCACCTTGGCGGGCCGTCCAAGGTGCCTTTGAAAGGAACGGCATGAGCCGGATAGTCATTAGCGGAGCCTCAGGAGACCTGGGCCGCCGCGTCACGAAGCTGCTATTGAAGAACACAGCGCACGAAGACCTCACTCTCGTCACCCGCACGCCTGGGAAGCTGTCCGATCGGGCAGCGCAGGGCATTCGTGTCCTGCAGGGGGAATATCAGGACCGCGAATCACTCGACGCAGCCTATCTCGGCGCTGAGACGCTGTTTCTCATCAGCGGGCTCAACCTGGGCCGCAGAATCGCAGAGCACCGCAATGCCATCGCCGCAGCGCAGCGGGCCGGTATCCGCCACATCGTCTACACCTCGGTGAGCGGTGTCCAACCCAATAATCCAGCGATGTCGGCCAAGGACCACTACCAAACTGAACTAGACCTGCGCGCATCCGGCTTGAAATTCACTTTTCTCCGCAACGCGCTGTACTCGGAAATTGTCAGCAGCATCCAAATCGCACCGGCGGCGGCGTCCGGCCGGCTGGAAATGGCCACCGGCTTCGGCAGCCTCGCTCCCGCAGCAAAAGCAGATGTGGCAAGGGCAGCGGCCGCCGTACTTCAGGACCCCCAGGAACATGAAGGAGCTGTCTATGAAATCACGGGGCCCCAGCTGCTGAACTACGAAGACATTGCCCGTATCGGAGCGGAAATCTACGACGCCCCGATCGCATATACGCCGGTCACCCCGGAAGAGCGACAGGCGTTTTTCGACTCCATAGGGATGCCTCGAACCTACGATCCGAATATGCCCCTAAATCCAGACGGTCACCTTTGGGCCAGCGACGAACTCGTGACAGCAGACATGGCAGTTGCCCAGGGCTATCAGGCCGTCCTGTCCCAGCACGTGAAGCAGATTACAGGTCAGGAGCCTGAGACCCTGCGGTCAGTCATGGAGCGCGTGAAGTCAACGCGCTACGACCTCATCGAAGAACCGGTCTAAGAGCGATTTCCCGCTAGTACCCCCAACAATCAGGGCGGGCCCGACAACAACAGGCTACGCGCCAGGCCGACCGCTCAAAATACAGAAAGAAGTTTCATCATGGGAGACACCAACGGAACGCAAGGCGTAGCCGTCAACGACGTGCCGGCATACCCGGACGTTCCAACCTATCTGAATGTCCTGGGGAGCCTGCACATCTGGGAAGGGGACGGGTGGAAGGCTGAATCGCTGTCATGGAAAAAGGGCGCCTACATTGCATCCAACCTCAGCGGCCTCCCCGAAATCACTTTCAGTGGCCCCCACGCCCAGGAGTTCCTTTCACGCCTCAGCATCAACAACGTGTACAAGTGGCCGATCGGCACCTCAAAGCACCTTGTCATGCTCGATGAAAACGGATGCATCGCCAATCACGCCCTCACAGTCCGGGACAGCGAGGAGTCCTTCCGCCAATTCGCTTCCATGCCCTGGCCCATGTTCAAGGCTCCTGATCTGGGTATCGACGTCGATATCAGCCTCAGGAACATCTTCCTGTTCCAAGTTGCCGGCCCCACGTCGCTGCAGGTTCTGGAACGGCTTCTGGGCGACCAGGTACGAAGCCTCAACTTTCTGGACGTCAAAAAAGTCAGCGTCCCTGGCATAGATGAGGCCGTGGAAATCGAGCTGTCTCGAATCGGAATGTCCGGCACCCTTGCCTATGAATTGAGGGGCCCACTCGAGCACGGCCCGGCCATCTTCGACGCCGTCTACCAAGCGGGTAAGGATTTCGGACTCAAGCGCCTTGGCTGGCGGACCTACGTCGTCAACCACACAGAAGGAGGGTTCCCACAGCAAGGGTGCACCTTCTTACCGGCCGCCTATGCCGATCCCGCATTTATCGCCCACCCCGTATTCGGTGCCGGAACACCGGTTTCAAATACCCCCGGAGGTCTGCCAGGCAGCCTCAGTCCTTTGGATATGAGGGCGCGGCTGAGGACTCCATATGAAGTGAACTGGGGCTGGATGGCCAAGTTCGATCACGATTTCATCGGCCGTGAAGCCTTGGAGGCCGAGTCGGCGAATCCCCAGCGCAAAACCGTGGTGCTCAAGTGGAACAAAGAAGATATCCTCGATGTTTTCGCCTCCCAATTTGAGGTCGGGGAAGAGTACAAACACTTCGAGTTCCCAACAACACCCCAATCCCCCGCAGGGGGGCACGCTGACCTCGTCACCAAAGACGGTAAGCCCGTGGGAGTCTCATCGCTGGCAGTCTATTCGTACTACTACCGCGAAATGATCTCGCACACGACCCTGGACCTTGACCAAGCACACATCGGCAATGAAGTCATCGTGCACTGGGGCGACCACGGATCCCGGATCAAACCCATCCGTGCAACGGTCGAACGCTTCCCATACCTCGACCTGCCGACCAACAAGGACTACGACATCGACGCAATTCCGGCCAGCGTGCCTGTCCATGAGTAGAACAAGGTACCCCGGCTTCCAAACAACAAACCCTAGCAGTTACCCGCTGCACAGAAGGTAAGAGCAAAACAATGAAAACCTTGCCCATCAGTCGCCAGCCCGAGGCCCGATCAACGTCTGACGCAACTTTCGTGAAAAAGGAGACGGTTGGACGTCTCCTGATACAGTGCCCCGATCGACCTGGAATAGTCAGCGCCGTCAGCAGTATCCTGTCGGACTTCGGGGCGAACATCGTCTCCCTGGACCAGCACTCCACCGACCCGACCGGCGGAGTATTCTTCCAACGCACCGAGTTCCACCTGGAACACTTCGGCGCCAGGCGCGCCGAGCTGGAGGAACAGATACAAGCGAAAATTGAGGCGCCCTACACCGCGGAATGGCAGCTGACCAGCGCCGCACAACGAAAACGCGTCGCGATTTTCGTATCCAAGACCGACCATTGCCTCCTTGACCTGCTGTGGAAGCAACGACGAGGTGAACTCCAGATTGACATTGCGATGGTTATCTCGAACCACTCAGACCTTGCCGAGGACGTTCGCTACTTCGGGATCCCATTTGTGCACGTTCCTTCGAACGCCCAGGATAAGAGCGCCATGGAGCGGACGCAACTGGAACTACTTCGCGGAAACGTCGACCTCATAGTGCTAGCCCGGTACATGCAGATCATCTCCGACAATTTTCTTCAAGAAGTCGGAGTCCCGCTGATCAACATTCATCATTCCTTCCTTCCGGCCTTCATCGGGGCAGGACCCTATCAGAAGGCGAAAGACCGGGGAGTGAAGATGATCGGTGCAACTGCGCACTACGTCACGGCTGATCTCGATGAGGGACCCATCATCGAGCAGGACGCTATCCGTGTTGACCATGCGGATTCCGCTCAAGAGCTGATGAGAAAGGGCGCTGACGTCGAACGGCGTGTGCTCACCAGGGCTGTCGCATGGCACTGCGACGACCGCATACTCCGGCATGGTAACCACACCGTGGTCTTCTGATCCCGATAGCCTTCGTGCGGACAGAACGAACGAAATTCGCGCCAATCAAATGACTGAGTTCCCGAGGAGTGTGTCGCTAATTAATTTTCGGCACACTCCTGGGACCGAAGTTAACTGGAACTTAAAGCCCTGGCGATGTTGGGGAGCGGGAAACAAAGTGGTAAAGCCAACGCTTCCTGGTTACGACCGCGCACATAGTCCCCTAGACGAGTAGGGAGATTCCTTAAATGGGCGCGTGGCAGGCATCCTCGACGGGACTGACTCCTTGCTGAGAGGCGACAATGATTTATGAAAACGTTGAATTTCACGTCCGCCATGAAAACTTAGGCAATGTAGATACTTCCTTCGCCGCGACCAGACCCCTGCTGCTCGCGTCTGCCAAATGTCAAACGGCAGAGCTCTTTCAAAGTGTAAATGAGCCCGGGAGTTATCTACTTCGCCTAGGCTGGGAGAAGGCGGAGGACCGACCGGGCACGTTTCCCGGCCGTGTTCCAGCGACGGTGTTCACCCAGATGGTGACTACCTATGACATGTCACCACTACGGCAGTCAGTGCCTGGACCGGATCAGCAAGCGGCCGAAAGCTCCGGGAACGACACCATCCGCATAATGCCGTCAGCGAATGGCGAAGAAACGTGGGGCGCCCCCGCTCTGTCGCGAGTTCGAGAGGTTCTGATCTCCCTGGGGGAGGGCCATCTTAATCCAACCGAAGCCGAGAACTTCAGATATTTCTGCCGCCAACTTGCCCGTTACGATTCTACCCGCAGCAATCCCATCGTGAGCGTGGTGGACCATGTAGGCAATTATTGGCGCAACTGGCTTTTGATGATAACTCGCACAGGTCCTTACCGTCCTTCTACACTGCGGAAATTGCTAGCGGCCCTAGATCCGTCTCATCCCATTTCACAACGAATGCTCACACTCAACCTCAGAATGCTAGAGCGAGACGGCCTTATCGCACGCGATGTTATCGACGACGAACGTAGGCACGTGGAGTACTCATTGACCGTCCTTGGCCGAGGTTTATCCGACAGGCTCCTGTCGCTTATCGATTGGATAGACCAACACGCCGCGGAAATTGAAGCTTCCAACGCAGCATTCGGGGAATTACCAGTCGAAGCTTAGAGTCGCTTGATGACATAACAGCAGGCTCTACCCAACGAGGGACATCTCGTTGCGGCCCCCGTCTGATGGTCCGAACCGGAACTGCAGAAGCATAGTTCAGAAGCCCCTTCTGGAGCTCCTTCCCCTGCCCTTCTAAGGAGCCGATAATGAGGATTCCGTCAAGCTCCGGTGAAGTCCCGATGTGGCATAGCGAGGCCGGCTCACTCCAGCTTGGCGTGGCGCACATACTGGTAGACGGTCTCCCTGCTGATCCCGTAGTCACGGGCAAGGAGGGCTTTCGGAACACCAGTGCCAGCGCGCTGGACCAGTTCCGCGGCCCGTTCCGAAGTGAGGGTCTTTTTCCGCCCTTTGTAGGCGCCGCGCTGTTTGGTCAGGGCGATGCCTTCCCGCTGGCGTTCCCTGATGAGGGAGCCGGCGAAGGCTCCCATTACGGAGAGCATGAGGTTGGCCATGGGGGAGTCCTCGCCGGTGAAGACCAGGCTCTCCTTGACGAACTCCACCCGTACGCCTTTGCGGGTGAGGCCTTGAACGAGGCCACGTAGGTCATCGAGGTTGCGGGCGAGCCGGTCCATGCTGTGCACCACTACGGTGTCCCCGTCCCGGGCAAACCGCAATAGCTCGGTGAGCTGGGGCCTGGCCGTGACCCGGCCGGAGGCTTTGTCAGTGAAGATCCGGTCCAGAACCTGGCCTTCGAGCGGGCGTTTCTCGTTCTGGTCCACAGTGCTGACGCGCACGTACCCGATCCGCTGTCCGGCCACCGATTGCCTCCAACCCTGAACCCGTCAGGTTGAGTTCTAGGCTCGTCTCAGAAAGAAGTCAAGATTAGCCTCGAATTTTGTCAGGTTGGCGTGTACCAACCTGACGTCAGAGACATCCGTAGATTTGCGGCGAAGTTGCGTGTTCCACGGGTACGGCCTATGTCAGGCAGGCACTACGACGACCCCTTCGCGATAGTCGAAGGCGCGGCGTGCACTTCCGATGGTTATCCATAGGACAGTCTTATCCTCGGTGAATTCGTCCACAGTGGCTGGATATCGAAGGGACGAGCTTTCGGCTTCAACGGATCCCGCGAAGCCGCACGGCGCATGGCCGGCCGCAACCGCGGCGGGGTTATGATCAACATCGTCTCCACTGCCGGATTCACAGGGACAGCCCCAGGCCTCTCGGCCTACGTCGGATCCAAGCACGCCGTCCGCGGCATGACGAAGCAGATGGCGCTCGAATTCGCACCCCTCGGAATCCGTGTCCTCGGCGTCGCACCCACCTTTGTACCCACCGAAGGCAACATGGCCGCCGCGGCGGGGCACCCGTCAACGGAAGAATCGAGCCAGACCATGGCGGTGATGACCAACAGCCTCATCGGCCGCGTCGGGACCCCGGACGACATCGCGCGGATTGTCCTCTACTGCGCGAGCGATCTGTCCACCATCATGACCGGAAGCACCCTCCTAGCCGACGCAGGGCAAACCATCTGAGCGCAACCTTCCACCACGACCTCAGCCCCTGTTCTGGTGCAATCCCCGCTCGTTCAGAAGAGTCGATAGTGGATCTTCCGTCAACCAAAAACGCCCTGACATGCGTCAGGTGATCTGCGGCTCGGATACGGCACCACGGGCTTCAACAGTCGGCTGCGGAGTGGAGGACCCGTTTTGGAATCCGGGTTTGGCCTTTTGACTCATGTCATGTCAAAGGGCAGTGTTTTATATGCAGTTTCCCGGTTCATGTTCCAGCCGGCGACGAGGCCGGAGCCGATCATTTGGTCGCTGAGGCGGGCGAGGCGGTAGGCGGGGTCGGTGTCGAGGGCTAGTTGGAGGAATTGGTGGGCTTTGCTGCCTTTGCCTTCCCACCAGTTGATGTAGCCGATGGCGGTGAGGACGGGTGCTGCGTGTTCTGCGCTGGTGCGGGTGTAGGCGTGGAGGAGTAGTTGCTGGGCCCATTCGATGCGTGACCATTGTGGGGCTGTGTCGGTCTGGGCGAACAGGACGTGCTGCATGGGTTCGTCCATGCCTGGGATGTCTGCGATGAGTCGGTCGCGGATAGTGGGGAACTGCAGGTTTGCAACCAGGGCGTGGCAGTCGTCGTCGCTCGGGAAAGTCTTGGAATCGAGCATGTCGGCCCAGAGCCTCCTGCCTTCCTGCAGCGCCGTCTCAGACTGTTGGGACCTGATGGTTTCCATGTGGTGTTCGACGGCGGTGGCCTTGGCTTCTGCCTGGCTGGTGGTTGGGAGGGTTATGCGATCGGTGGGTTCGATGAAGCTGCCGCGGTAGATGAATTCTGCGTTGATGGCGCTGGTTTGGGTGGAGCTGACGGGTAGGGCGAGGCTGGTGCCTGGTTCGCCGTCGTACGGGGAGAAAGCTGTGTCTCCGACCAAGAGTCCGTCCCGGATTGTGATGCCTTGTTCTGCGAGGACCCCGGTGAGTGCGGCGATGGTGGCGGCGTGGGGTTTGGCTGACCCGAGCCTACAGGGTTCGCTGGTGTAGACGGCAAAGAGGATGGACGCGGCGGTGGTGTCGCTGGTGAGGTAGTGGGCGACGGTGCGTGCATAGGCGAGTTCCTGGCCCGTCTGGCGGGGGAGGTCGATGCGGAGGGTTGCGCCGATGCTGTTGTCGTTCAGGGTGATGCAGACAAGGCTTTCCTGGGGCCAGAAGCCGAGGGTGTGCCCGATGAAGCTGAGGACATCTGATGGTGTTTTGATGGTGAGCTTTTCCATGATCCGTAATTCCCCTTACCCGTGCGTTGTTGTGTTTTCTGCGGTTGGTCGTGGGTGCCGTTCTGGTAGGGGACCATCCGCTGGGCTGAGGGGCCGGAGTGCAACTTGGGGGACCGGCCCTGGGGGCCGAAAACTTCCTGGTGGAGCGTGTGTCCTTCGTTCTGGAAGTTTTCGGTCGCCCGGGGTCGGCGCAGTAGCGCCCCGGTTGCGCGGAGGAACCGCCCAGCGATCATGGGACATAGCAGAATGACAGGCAGAGGTGATGCGTTTGCTTATCCATCGCCGGGCAATCGGCAGACTGCATGACTCCTGGCCGGCCCTCAAGTACGTGAAGTCGGGCGCTCGCCGTGCAGGTCAACGGGTCCGATAAGAAGCCCTAAATTGTGTGCGTCTGATGACGCCCAAAGCAGAGAAAACGGCAACTAATGCGCCGATGACGGAGACATTTAGCAAAGGCGATCGAACGCGTCCACGGGAACGCACTGCGGACCGGAATAGCTCCCGTATTCCTGCGCTCATATCAGTTCCGGCGGTCGGGCTCTCTGGCTAGGCCCCTGTTAGGATCAACGGCGACCGCCCTCTCGGTTGTAGCCGACCCGTTGTCCGAAGAAGTTTCAAGCGGTGAAAACCAGCCTGTTGACAATGTCAACACCCTTCGCCCCTGACTGGGTCGAACAGCCCTCGGACTGCTTCGAATTCCGCATGTTCCTAGAGTTTCCAGTGTTCGCAAGGGCGGGAATGCAGTTCGAGTCCCATCTCGGGCACGTATTTTCCCTGTTCAGAGGCTT
>Ga0247818_10003405_pt1 | contig 10255 bp, 11 predicted proteins | sample 13C_Glucose_Day1_FD_192424 | JGI IMG/M metagenome (GOLD analysis project Ga0247818, IMG submission 192424) | Soil microbial communities from agricultural site in Penn Yan, New York, United States - 13C_Glucose_Day1 | ecosystem: Environmental > Terrestrial > Soil > Agricultural land | place...
CTATGTGTCATTCCGCTACTCATGCGCCATGCAGCGTGCCCCGACTACCCGCCCCTTCTCGCTGGAGCTTTGCCATGTTGGCAGTCACGCTGATCAATATGCTGGTGGTCATCATCGCGGTCGTGATCCACTACGAATGCCTGCTACGGCTGAACGATTGGCTGCCCCGGCTCAAGTTGTGGAGCCGCTTCAGGATTGTCGTTGGCGTATTCGGCGCTCTGCTGGCCCACGCCACAGAGGTCTGGTGCTTCGCGTTGGTCTACTACCTCATGGTGCACACCGGTAAATGGGGCAGCTTGACAGGCAACTTCGACGGTTCACTGATGGACTGCGTTTACTTTTCCTTCACGACCTACACGACGATCGGCTTTGGCGATATTTCACCCGTGGGCGACATCAAGTATTTGACCGGGCTGCAAGCCCTGACCGGGTTGGTGCTTATCACCTGGACCGCCTCCTTTCTGTTTCTGGAAATGCAGAAATACTGGAAACGCAAATAGTCGTTATCCCGGTCGAATCAGCCTCAACGGTCGTCTGCCCTCCAAGTGCATCGACAAGCTGTCTCGCTGAGTTGTGCCATAACGCTGTACACATTCGAGCTAAACCGCCAAAACGCAGCATGGCGCCTGATACAAAATATGCTCGGTCGTGCTGCCCAGGAGTTTGTCCAAACCATGGGACTGGACCCTGCCCATCACGATCACATCCACGTTGTGCTCCTCAGCAAACTCACTCAACACCTTGACCGGGTGTCCGTCTATGAAATGTCGACGGTCTGCGGGCACACCGAACTGTCCTGCCAACCGAAGGAAAGACTCTTCCAGGTCCTTGCGCAGCGCTTTAGTCAGGTCCGCGAGCGTGAGGCCGTCCATGTCCGCCAGAAAAGCAGCCGAGATATCGCAGGCGAAAAGCAAATGCAGCTCGGCATTGCACTGCATGGCAAGACGGCAAGCCTGGTTGATGATCCGGTCATTAAGTTCGTCGTCAGCTGACTCGACCTCCGATACTTCGACTGCAGCGACAACCTTGCGGGGTAAGCCCAAGCCACTGCCGCCGACCAGATAAACCGGTACCGGACAGTGACGTAACAAATGCCAGTCCAACGGCGTGAAAAAGGCCCGCTTGAGCACCGAGGCATGGTCAATTTCCTTGATCAACACGTCCGGCTGCATGTCCGTGACGTGATCAATGATGTCTTGCTTCATGTCCTGCGCCCACGCTACCTCCGTGGTCACCTCAATTCCCCGGCCACGCAGGTTCTGCGCCTGAGCCTCAAGCCAGCCGCGATGGTCCTGCAGGTACTGCTCGCGGGCCAACGTTCGATCCCCCTCTTCAAGCAGCGATAACCATTTAATCGAGGGAGTCAGCGCGGCGATATGCAAACTCGCGCCGCTGGCCTTGGCAAGTGATGCTGCATGATTCACGGCTGGGGAATGACGCAGCGCCGGATTGATGATCAGTAACAGACGTTGATACTGGCTCATGATCAATCTCCAAATGACGGGAAATACGACGCAAACCGCTAATGGTCAGGCGTCAGCGATTAGCCCTGACCGCCAGAATGCTGCCAGGCACAGAGTACAGTGCTCGCTCCGTGTTACTGCCGATTAGCCGGTCGACACCCGTGCGATGCACGGTGCCCATCACCACGACGTCGGCCAGGTATTGCTCGACAAACTCACTGATCACCGGCACCGGCAACCCCATGACGAAATGCCGACGTTCCGGTGGCACGCCATAGCGCTCCGCCAATGCAATAAACGCCTGGTGCAAGGATTGGCGCAGTTCCTCGATCAAGTCCACGCCCCAACCGCCACCGGCCAGTGGTGCGTCGCTATTGAAAGCGGGCGATAAATCGTAGGCGTAAAGCAGGTGTAACGGCGCATCGCATTGCAGGGCCAAGGCGTTCGCCGTCTGGATGATGGTGTCGTTCAATCCGCTGATATGTGTCGAAGGGTCGAACGGGTCGACTGCCGCGACAACCCTGTGAGGCAGGCTGTAGCGGACTTGGTTGACCAGATGCACGGGGATCGGGCACTCACGCAACAAGTGGCAATCAAGTGGGGTAATAAACACCCGCTTGAGCACGGGCTCAAGGTTGACATCTTTGATCAACAGCTCGGGTTTGAGATCTTCGACTGTCCTCAGAATGTCCTGCAGCGGATGAGTGGTAAAGACGGCTTTGACCGTTACCTCAAGCCCAAGCTCGCTGAGCCGATCCAACTCTTCGACCTCCCAGCGGCGGTAGCGACGCAAGTAGCGCTGATGCTCTGCGTCGTCGACTTTTTCTTGCCATAAATGCACCACCGGCGCCTGGTCGACAAAGGCCCGCACATCCAGCACGGCCCCGGCCGTCTTGGCCAATGCGACGGCACGCAACTGGGCAGGAGACTGATGCAGGGTTGGGTCAGCGATCAGCAGAAAACGTTGATATTGCCCCATCACACACCTCCGCTCGACACCGGTCATACATTGCCGGCATGGTTGAAGACTGCGCGTCATCCCTTCGTGCGGTTTGATTTACATCAAGCACAAGCAAATCAATGCCACCGACACCGGTGTCTGATCCAGATCAGATTCAAGCATCGACCGCGGTGTAGAAAGGATTCAAGCGTGGCTCTTTTGCCGCGAGCCAATCTTTCAAACCGCACTGGAGGAAACACCCCATGCTTACCGTCAAAGACCACAATGATCGGGCTGTAGCCGCCTACGCTGCGGTCCACGGCCAATACTGGATCGAAGCACTCAGGGACGGTCGCCATGTGCTGATTCGACCGCTGGCGGAAAAGGATCGTGACCGTGAATATGCCTTCATCAAACGACTGTCTCCCGAATCCCGACACATGCGTTTTCTCGCGCAGATCAATGAACCCGGCGCTGCGATGCTCAATCAGTTGATGGACACTGACAATAAACAGCGTGTGGCCTATATCGCCCTGGTCCATGACAACGGGCAACTGGTCGAAATCGGCGTCAGTCGTTTCGCGGCTACCCGCGAGCATGAGTGTGAATGTGCCGTCACAGTCGCCGATGAATGGACGCATCTGGGGTTGGGCACATTACTGATGGAGCATTTGATCAAGACAGCCCGCAAAAACGGCTTTCGCCAAATGTATTCAGTGGACTCGTCCAGCAATGCCCCCATGCGCGACCTGGCCAAAGCGCTCGGATTCGAAACGCACAACGATCCAGACGACAGCCGTCAGGTGATCCATCGACTTTACCTGTAGAAAGCCGCTCCGCAATGTTCCGGTCAACGGCTCATCGCGGGGCGATCAAGCCCTCACGATTGCAACATTTTTCCCGGTTTGATCGCCAGTACACTGCACGGCGCCCGATGCAAAAGTTGTTCGGCGGTAGTGCCCAGTAGTTTGCTCAAGCCCTTGTGCTGCACCGTACCCATGACAATGACATCCGTGCGGTACTCGGAGACAAATTCACAAATACTCGGCACGGGGGCGCCCTCTATGAAATGACGACGCTCCGGTGACACGCCGTGGCGTTCGGCAATGGCCGCAAATGCTTCATGCTGAGCCGTTCCCAACATTTCATAGATACCAGAGGCCAGTGGCAGCGCGGCAAAGCCCATGTCCTGGGCGTATATGGCCGTCCAGTCATACACATGCAGCAGTTCAAGACTGGCATCACAGACTGCGGCCAGTTTCGTCGCCGCGTCGATAATCTGATCGTTGAACACATGGTCCTGATCCTCATTGCGCAACACATCAATGATGGCCAGTACGTTGCGCGGCCGGGCATTCAACGGAGTCGTCACCAGATGCACCGGCACAGGACAATCACGCAGCAGCTGCCAATCCAGCGGCGTGAAAAACACACGCTTGAACGTCGACTCTTCCTCTGCGTCCTTGATGATCAGCGTCAGCGGCATCTCATTGATGAAGTTCAGGATCTCCTCGTAAGGATGCTGTACCCAAACCACTTCGCTGCTGACCTCGACGCCATGCTTGCTCATCAGTCCGGCCTGATCGGCTAGCCATTGGCGATGTGTTTGCAGATAGCCGTCCCGGGCCAGCGCGAATTGTTCCGGGGCGAACAACCCCGCCACTGCCAAGGCCTGTGAATAGTCGAACGCCACCATATGCACTGGCAATTGCATCGCCAGCGCCAACGCCGCAGCCCGGTCGAATGCCGGTGTCCGAGTCATGGCTGAAGGAGCGATCAAGAGTAAACGCTGAGATTGCGACATGGGGTACCTCGGCACTCGGCCAGTTCAACTAAGGAGAAGAACCTCAGATTGATTGCTCCCTGTTCCGACCACTTGATCTTTATCAGTTAGACGCACGATCTCAGTCAGAGCAAAACCATCCCCGCCCACAACGCCAGGGTCAGCATCACTTGGCCCGGGATCACGTAAGCGGCGAAGTGTCGCCCGCCGCTGACCCACGCCACCACGCATTTGCTGATGGAGTTGCTGCTGATTGCAATCAGCACAGGCCCGACAATGGCATCGAAGGGCAACTGACCGGACTTGGCCAGCGTAGCAATCGACGCCGTGGAGGCGTGCGCATCGGCAAAACCGCTGAACGTGGCCGTCAACATCACGCCCACCTGGCCGAAATGGCTGAGCATCACCGACGAGACAAAGGTGATGCCGGTCATGGTCAATGTGACGATCAGCGCCAGCTTGAGGTTGAACGCCCCACCGACTTCGATCGGCTGGTTGGTCACGGCCGCTGGTTTGGGAAACATCAGGCTTATTCCATATAACGCCGTGGCGGCGGCTCCGGACATCAATGGCCCCCACATATGGCGCAGCAAACCGGGGTCGACCGCCCCCAGGATCAGGCCAACCTGCGTAACAGTAGCCAGATTGGACAGGATCGCGGCCGCGCTCAGGATCTTGATATTGTCCGGCTGCCGGGTGACGAGATGGCCCATGGCGGCGATCGTCACGGTGCTGGAAGCGAACCCGGAGGCGATGGCGCTGATCGCATATCCATAACGGGTTCCCAAGGTTCGAACGGCGATATGCCCAACCGCTCCCACCGCCATAAGCAATACGGTCAGGCTGCAAATAGTGCGCAGATTGATCGCCGCATAGGGTCCGATAAAACGGTCAGGCACCAAAGGCAGCACGACCAGTGCAGCCGTCAAGAGGATGAGGCCGTCACCTAGCTCCGCATCAGTCAATTGGCTGCGGGCAAAGTGGTGAAGCTTCTCTCGATAAGTCAGCAGTCCCGCCAGCACCACGCCGACAGCAATCGCCAGTTCGGGGCTCGTGGCGCACAACGCACCCAGCACTAACACCGTCAACAACGCCACTTCGCTGGTGACCCCGGGATCGGCGCTCAGGCTTCGCCAATAAGCTACGGTGACGAGCAATCCCAGAGCGATGGCCACGATGCCCACCAGTAAACCACCACCGACCTGCATCGCCACATAACCCAGCAACGCCGTAATGGCGAACGTCCGTAAACCGGCACAAGCGCGGGTCTCGCCCTGCCCCTTGTGCCGTTCGCGTTCAAGACCGATGAGCATGCCAATCCCCAGCGCTGCAGCTGCACCTGTCAGCCCAATGGCTGAGTTCATTGGGTTGTCATCTGCTTGAACTGAGCCCTGAAATGGCCCATATCGTTACTCCACGGGGTCGGCGCAAACACGCTTGCCATTGGCGTTAGCCGTTTGACGGCCGGGCATCTTTCTTGCGTCATTTGCCAGGCCAGCGCCACTTGGCCAGACATGGGGTGCCGCGATACGTGCCTTGAGCAGGCCCACAAATGCCTGCGCTTCTCCCAGGCTGCTGAAGTTCACTTTAAAGGCATCCATGCACACGACCCAGCAATGGCTTGCCGGTTTCTCCGCGATATCAATGATCATAGAGACCTCCGTATTGCTTCGAGAATCAGCGCGCACAGCCTCACGGCGTAATCGCGACCTTCATGACACCGTCCCGTTGGTGGGCAAACAATTCATAGGCCGCTTCAATATCATCGAGTTTGAAGCGGTGGGTCACCAGCGGCGACAGGTCCACACCACCGCTCTGCACCACCGCCATCAAGCGACGCATGCGCTCCTTCCCACCCGGACACAGGGTAGTAACAATGCTGTAATCGCCCAACCCTGCAGCAAAGGCGCCCAGGGGAATGCGCAGATCGCTGGAGTAGACGCCGAGGCTCGAGAGTCGACCACCCGGACGCAGAACCCGCAACGCGGATTCGAATGTGCCCTGGGTACCCAGTGCCTCGATGGAAACATCGACACCACGGCCATCGGTCAGCGCCATGATTTGCTCGACCACGTTGCCGTCCTTGAAATTGACGACATGGGTTGCACCCAAACTTCGTGCGACGCTCATGCGTTCGGCCACAGTATCCACGCCAATGATCGTCGTCGCGCCTTTGAGCCGCGCACCCGCGACCGCGCAGAGTCCGATGGGCCCCAGGGCAAACACCGCAACGGTATCGCCAATATTTACTTCACCCCGCTCAGCCCCGGAAAATCCGGTGGACATGATGTCCGGGCACATCAATACCTGCTCGTCACTGAGCCCATCGGGAATGGGGCATAAATTGGCAAGTGCGTCCGGTACCAGCACGTACTCGGCCTGGCAACCGTCGATGATGTTGCCGAACTTCCAGCCACCGGTGGCGCGAAAGCCGTGGCGGGTATCTGGACCATCCTGTGAACCGCAGCCACACAGGCACGCGTAACTTTGTCCGCTGGGAGTGATGGCACCGGCGATGACCCGCTGCCCTTCGAAAAATCCGCGCACCTGCGATCCCAGCCGCTCAATAACGCCAACCGGCTCGTGGCCCACGGTCAACCCTTTGGCCACTGGATATTCACCGCGCAGGATGTGCACATCGGTTCCGCAAATCGTGGTGGTGGTGATACGGATCAATGCGTCCAGAGGACCGACCTCAGGGATAGGCTTGTCTTCCAGTACGATCCGGTTCTTTTCGACGAAAACAGCCGCTCTCATGGTTGCCATGGTGATCCTCCTTTTCTTATGTATGCCAAGGTCTGTAAGAGCCCAAAGACTGTGCCGGGAAGGCAGCCGAAACATTGATAATGGTCAACTATCTGGTCATGGGTTGAAGTGCGGATTACCGCACGTCGGGAAATACCATCCTTTCCCTTCGATTTGACAAAGATCAAACCCGGCGCTCTGAACAGCGGCAGTCTAGGTGCAATTTCATCGCTCAAGAACGCCGCGGCCATGAGGCTGGCGATCGCACGACTACCTCCCGGAGATTTGTCATGACTGATCAATCACGCTTCATGCTGGTCGTCTCGCCCTTGATGGAAAACAGCCCCGCCTTCGACCGGGCCGCTGCCTTGGCCAAAGCTTCGGGCGCAGCCCTACATATTGTGGCGTTTGATTACCTTGAAGGGCTGGCGACAGCCGGCATGGTCAACGAACAGGCCCTGGAGCAGATGCGACTGGGCTATATCGAGCGCCATCGTCAGTGGCTGGAAGACCAAGCCCGCCCCTTGCGCAAGATCGGCGTGCATGTCACCACTGAAGTCGTCTGGGTAGAGAGGCCGTTACAGGAGATCCTCATTCATCTCAAAGAACAGCCGATGGCCGTATTGATCAAGGCCCTGGAGCACGAATCGCTTATCTCACGCCTGATGTTTACGCCACTGGATATCCATCTGCTGCGCGAATGCCCAGTGCCCCTGCATTTTGTCAGTCACTTGCACAATGTCTTACCGCGCAAGATCGTCGCCGCCGTTGATCCTTTTCATTGCGACGGCCAATACGAAGGCTTCAACGACAGAATTCTGCGTGAAGCCTCCAAACTGGCGAGCACCTGTAATGCAGAGCTGGACGTGATCTATGCCCATGACCTTTCAAGCATCAGCGCGGACGAATTCGGTTTCAGCAATGGCTCGGCGTTTTTCTCCTCGGCAAAAGCCAAGACATTGTTCGATGCGCAGGCTCATGCGTTTCAAAACCTTTCTGAGCGCAACGGTGTTCCGCCGGAACGCCAGCACATGATCATGGGCAATCCGGCCAAGGTGCTGTCCAGCTACGCGCAGGCCTATGGCACCGATGTGATTGTCATGGGACGAATTGGTCACCACGGCATGGAGCGGTTGGTTGGCAGTACGGTGGAACATCTGCTGTGCAAGTTGCCCTGCAGCGTGTGGGTGCTTTCCCCAGAAAAAGTCTGAACGATGGGTAAAGTCGTATGAAAAATGGGTGATGGAAGAATGAGGAATGAACGCCCGATTGACGAAAGCTAGCCATCGATTTCTTGTGTGTCTGCTGGCATTCGCGCCAGCGATCGCCAGCGCCGAAACCCTTGAACGGGTACGAAACAATCAATCAGTGGTACTGGGGTAAATACCTGACTTTGCCCCTTTCAGTACTCAACAGGGTAACAAAGCCAACGGTTGTGCGATTGATCTGTGCTTGAGCATCGTCAACACAATAAAGTCCGAGTTGAACCTGCCCTCATTGCAAGTGCGCTATCAGCCCGTTCAATTGGGCGAAGAAATCAGCGCCGTCAGTACGGGAATAATCCACATTCTCTGCACACCGACGCCCGCAACACTGGAACGTCGCAAAACCGTCAGCTACTCGATTCCTATCTACACTGCCGGCTTATCGGCCGTTGTCAGCAAAAATGCACCCAACGCGTTGCTCAGGGCTCTCGACGGTAAAGTAGCTAAAACCGGTCTGACCTGGCGCAGAGACATCAATCGCGCACTGGCAAACATGACCTATGCCACGATCGCTGGCGGGGTCACTGAACAGTGGATCAAGATGCTGTTCAAGCTCTATGCCCTGCTTTGATGACGACAGCCGTATCTGTATGCGTTGAGAAAATTCTCAGCGCATATCGATAGATGAGTCGACTGTTGCCCTTTGCGACAGGCTACAACCGGCAAAAAGCGGACTTTCGACTTGGTCTGTTTTCGTGCCAGTTGTTGTCGATTGGCACAGCACCGTCAGCGCTATCCAGCGTTTGAGGGGCCGTAATCCAAAGTCTTGACGATGGCCGCCCTCTCAGGTTCGAGCTGTCTTTGGGCGTTCTTCCAGGTAAAAAGTCCGTCGATTACCGATGCTGCTTTCGAGCAGCACCGATAATCGGTAAGCGATGGTATTTCACTGTCAGAGTGCGATCGGCATAGCGTGCAGGCAACTGACGTTTACTACCCCCCCCAACACCCGTAAGCTTTACCCAGTGAGTTGGCTTTCAGACACAGGCAACATCAGCCCAATTGAGCCCGGTCGCTGTCATTAGCAAGGGCAGGCGCCGGCCAACCATGGAGCGGTGAAATGAGGCGGCTGAAGCGATGTATGAGGATGCGTGGACCGACTCAGGGGCTCTGGTCCCGTGGATTGCGCTCGGCCTCCCGTTCAAGCTGGCGGCTGGACTGAACCCGATTGAGGTAGCCGTAGATAGATGTTCAGCACGACCGCTGAATGATAAGCCGGGCGTCCTGTCGTGGCGGGGCCAACACCCTCAAAATCGAGCGCGCCCATCCGAAGGAAACCAGACGAGGGTGGGCGGCGTATTCCGGTCAGGAATACGCCCATGAAAATCATGAATTTTATTTATCGCTGTGGATCTCGTAGCGTGCCTCCTTCTGCATAAGGAGATGACCCGGTGAATAGTTCCCGCCTGCGCTTGTACGTTGACTCTCAATTTTCCAGCCCCTATGCCATGTCGGCTTTCGTGGTACTGCGCGAAAAGGGCATCGAATTTGAAATGATCCCGCTAGACCTCGACGCATCCGAAAACCAGTCAGAGGTCTATGCCAGCCTCTCGCAGACCCAGCGGGTACCCACGCTTGTGCACGGCGACTTCGCCTTATCAGAATCCTCGGCGATCACTGAGTACCTGGAAGACGTTTTTCCCCAGGCGCCGGTTTACCCACGAGACCTGATGCAGCATGCAAAGGCACGACAAGTCCAGGCATGGGTGCGAAGTGACCTGCTGCCCATTCGGCAGGAACGATCCACATTGGTTGTGTTTTATGGACTCAAATCAAACCCCTTGTCGCCAACTGCCGAGTCGGCAGCGCGCAAGCTGTTCGGTGCCGCACTAACGCTACTGGCCGACAGCCCCGAGTACCTGTTCGGCCAATGGTCAATCGCCGATGTGGATCTGGCCTTGATGCTCAACCGGCTCATATTCAATGGTGACTCCGTACCACCCGCGCTGGTGGAGTACGCGCAGCGCCAATGGCAACGACCAACCGTACAGGAGTGGGTCAAATTGCAACGTCCTCCGATGTAGTCGGCACACGTATCATTTTATGGAGAGCGGTTTTAGAG
>Ga0247818_10003407_pt1 | contig 10249 bp, 9 predicted proteins | sample 13C_Glucose_Day1_FD_192424 | JGI IMG/M metagenome (GOLD analysis project Ga0247818, IMG submission 192424) | Soil microbial communities from agricultural site in Penn Yan, New York, United States - 13C_Glucose_Day1 | ecosystem: Environmental > Terrestrial > Soil > Agricultural land | place: USA...
CCCGCCGGAGCCGGTGCGCTACCTGGGGTCGCTGATGGTGCGCAACGCCATTCGCCGCAAGGAGCGCGCCGAAGACCGCGGCGTGCGTCCGCGCGGGCTGGATGTGCGCCTGGCAAAGTTCGCGGCGGCGGCGGGGAAGGCCGACAAGGGCTGAAGCTGATGCGATTTCTTGTCGAACCCGGTGCGCAGGGCGTATAAACTCTCCCCACTTTTTGGCCGGTCGCTTCCTGAACCGGCCGCTGAAACAAAGAGAGTCGATATGGGCGCACAGTGGAAAGCCAAGCATAGAGAAACGGCGGCCAACGCCAAGGGCAAGATCATGGGCAAGCTGGCCAAGGAGATCCAGATCGCCGCCAAGTCCGGCGCCGACCCGGACATGAACCCGCGCCTGCGCCTGGCCATCGTCCAGGCCAAGAAAGCCTCGATGACCCGTGAGACCCTGGAGCGCGCGATCAAGAAAGGCGCCGGTCTGGACGGCGAGGCCGTGCAGTACCATGCCGTCAGCTATGAAGGCTTCGCGCCGCACCAGGTGCCGCTGATCGTCGAGTGCCTGACCGACAACGTCAACCGCACCGTGGCGCAGATCCGCGTCCTGTTCCGCAAGGGCCAGCTGGGTGCCAGCGGCTCGGTGGCCTGGGACTTCAACCACGTCGGCCTGATCGAGGCGACCCCGGAAGGCGACGCCGACCCGGAAATGGCAGCCATCGAAGCCGGTGCCCAGGACTTCGAGGACGGCGAGGAAGAGGGTTCGACCCTGTTCATCACCGACACCACTGACCTGGATGCCGTGCAGAAGGCCCTGCCCGAGCATGGCTTCACCGTCACCTCGGCGAAGATCGGCTACACCCCGAAAAACCCGGTGAGTGCGGCCAGCCTGAGCGCCGAAGCCCTGGCCGAGGTCGAGGCCTTCCTCGAGGCTATCGACGAGAACGAAGACGTGCAGAACGTCTATGTCGGCCTGACTGACTGAGCCGCGCGTTATCCTCGCGGGGCAAGCCCTCTCCCAGTGCGTCTGTGGGAGCGGGCTTGCCCCGCGATCATTTCCGGACCTGTGCCATGAACCCCACCTTCGCCTCCCTCAGCCTCGCCCACCTGCGCACCCTCGACTGCCTCCTGCAGCTGAAGAACCTCAGCCACGCCGCCGAGCGCCTGGGCTGCAGCCAATCGGCGCTGAGCCGCCAGCTGGCCAGCCTGCGCGAGGCTTTCGACGACCCGCTGCTGGTGCGCCAGGGGCGTGGCTATGTGCTCAGCGAACACGCCGAAACGCTGGTCGAGCCATTGCGCCAGGTACTGGACGAGCTCAACGCCCTGCGCCAGCCCGCAGCGTTCGACCCGGCGCGCTGCGAACGGCGCTTCTGCCTGGCGGCCTCGGACTACGTGGCCGAACATATGCTGCCGCAGCTGGTGAAAGCATTGGAGCAGGAGGCGCCGGGGGTGTCGCTGGAGTACCGCACCTGGCAGGCCGGGCAGTACGCCTTGCTCGCCAGCGGCGAGATCGACCTGGCCACCACGCTGTTCGACGAGTCGCCACCCAACCTGCACGGCCGGCTGCTGGGTGAGGACCGGGCGGTGTGCCTGATGCGCCATGACCATCCGCTGAGCGCCCGCGGCGAACTGAGCCAGGACGACTACCTGGCCTTCAAGCATGTGCGGGTGTCCGGTGGCGGCGACAAGGACAGCTTCATCGACCGCCATCTGCGCGCCCAGGGGCTGCAACGGCGCGTCAGCCTGGAGGTGCCGTTCTTCAGCGCGATGGTCCAGGTGGTCGGCAACGGCCAGGCGCTGGCCACGGTGCCTGAGCATATCGCCCGGCAACTGGCGCGGTTGCATGGGCTGAGCTGGCGGCCGATGGGCTTTGTCGAGCACACCCAGCGTTACTGGGTGGTATGGCATCAGCGTCTGCAGGCCTCGGCCGAACATCGCTGGCTGCGTAACCGGGTGTTCGAGGTGTGGCGCCAGTCGCAGTTCGGCGTGCAGGGTGGGCATGCGCCTTTGCCATAGCAGCTATGCGTGAAGCGGGGTTATTCGGCGGGTGATGGAGGCCTAGACTGCGAGGCATTGTCAGCCAGGAGACCGCCCATGACCCCCGAACAATTCCGCCAGTACGGCCACCAACTGATCGACCTGATCGCCGACTACCGCCAGACCGTCGGCGAGCGCCCGGTCATGGCCCAGGTCGAGCCCGGCTACCTCAAGGCTGCGCTGCCCCAGGGCGCGCCGCAGCAAGGCGAGCCGTTCGAGGCCATCCTCGCCGACGTCGACAAGCTGGTGATGCCCGGCCTGTCCCACTGGCAGCACCCGGACTTCTACGGCTACTTCCCCTCCAACGGCACCCTGTCGTCGGTGCTCGGCGACTTCCTCAGCACCGGCCTGGGCGTGCTCGGCCTGTCGTGGCAGTCCAGCCCGGCCCTCAGCGAACTGGAGGAAACCACCCTCGACTGGCTGCGTCAGCTGCTGGGCCTGAGCGGGCAATGGAGCGGGGTGATCCAGGACACCGCCTCGACCAGTACCCTGGTGGCGCTGATCTGCGCCCGCGAGCGTGCCACCGACCATGCCCAGGTGCGCGGCGGCCTGCAGGCCCAGGGCAAGCCCCTGGTGGTCTACGTCAGCGCCCATGCCCACAGCTCGGTGGACAAGGCCGCGCTGCTGGCCGGATTCGGCCGTGAAAACATTCGCCTGATCCCTACCGACGCGCACTACGCCATGCGCCCGGAGGCGCTGCGCGAAGCCATCGCCCAGGACCTCGCCGCCGGCAACCAGCCTTGCGCCGTGGTTGCCACCACCGGCACCACCACCACCACCGCGCTGGACCCGCTGCGCCCGATCGGCGAGATCGCCCAGGCCAACCAGCTGTGGCTGCACGTGGACTCGGCCATGGCCGGTTCGGCGATGATCCTCCCGGAATGCCGCTGGATGTGGGACGGCATCGAGCTGGCCGACTCGGTGGTGGTCAATGCCCACAAGTGGCTGGGCGTGGCCTTCGATTGCTCGATCTACTATGTGCGTGACCCGCAGCACCTGATCCGGGTGATGAGCACCAACCCCAGCTACCTGCAGTCGGCGGTCGATGGCGAGGTGAAGAACCTGCGCGACTGGGGCATTCCCCTGGGGCGTCGGTTCCGCGCCTTGAAACTGTGGTTCATGCTGCGCAGCGAAGGTGTCGAGGCCCTGCAGCAACGCCTGCGGCGTGACCTGGAAAACGCGCAGTGGCTGGCCGCGCAGGTGGAGGGGGCGCCCGCGTGGGAGGTATTGGCGCCGGTGCAGTTGCAGACCTTGTGCATCCGCCATTGCCCGACAGGTCTCGAGGGCGAGGCGCTCGATGCCCACACCCGCGCCTGGGCCGAGCGCCTCAACGCCTCGGGTGATGCCTACGTGACCCCGGCGACCCTGGACGGGCGCTGGATGGTGCGGGTCTCGGTGGGGGCGCTGCCCACCGAGCGCGAGCATGTCGAGCGGCTGTGGGCGCGGTTGCAGGGGGTGGTGGCAGAGTAGCCAAGAGGCTTGTCACTGCTTCAGGAGCCTGTAATCAGCAGGCTTCGCGCCAGGCGCGGATCTGCTCCAGTGTTGCGGTGGCGCCACCGCAGACGATCACCAGGACATTGCCAAAGGCCGCCACTGCGTCGGGGTGTTCGAGCAAGGCCAGCGCCGCGCCGCAGGCCGGCTCCACCAGCAGGCGGTGATCGCGCAGCAGGCGTTCGCAGGCGTCGAGCGCCTCGCGATCACTCACCAGGTGGCTGACCACCGGGTGCTGGCGGGTGCAGGCCAGCGCCTGTTCGGCCACCCGCTTGGCCCCCAGTGAAGTGGCTACCGAGGTGATCCCCGGCAGTTCCACGGTGTGCCCGGCAGCCATGGCCGCGTGCATCGACGCCGCGCCTTCGGTTTCCACGGCCAGCACCGGCACATCCTGCCAGCCATTGCGCTGCAACCCTTCGACCACGCCGCGCAGCAGGCCGCCGCCGCCAACCGACAGCACCACCGCATCCGGCTTGCAGCCGGCCTGGGCCACTTCATCGATCATGCTGGCGTGGCCGGTCCACAGCAGCGGGTCGTCGAACGGGTGGATGAAGGCGTCACCCGCGCCCAGCAGGGTCTGCGCGTGCTCGTTGGCTTCCTGCCAGGAGCTGCCGCGCACCACCACGCTGGCGTCTTCCAGGCGCAGCAGTTCCTTGGCCCGTTCGGTGGTGGTCTCGGGCACCACCACGGTCACCGGCACGCCGAGTTTGCGGCCGGCGTAGGCCACCGCCAGCCCGGCATTGCCGCCGGACGAGGAGACGAAGTGACGGGCGCCGCGAGCATGGTGCGCCTCGCAGGCGTGGCCGACGCCGCGCAGCTTGAACGAGCCACAGGGTTGCAGGGCTTCGAGCTTGAGCCACACCGGGCGGCCGGCGCTCAGCGACAGCGGACGGGATTCGATCAGCGGGGTAGGGATATGCAAGGGCATGGCGGGCTCCGTGGCTCAGTCGCGGGCAGCCGCGGCGGGCTCGCCGCGCAGCTGCTCCAGGTAGTTGTAGACGGTGTAGCGGGTCACGCCGAGGGCCTCGGCGGCTTTCTCGACGCCGCCCTTGACGATGAACAGGCCGCGCTCCTGCATCACGCGCACGGCCTCGACCTTGGCCTGCTTGGTCATCCGCCCCTGGCCGCTGCGCTGCAGTGCGTCCTGGATGATCCCGGCCATCAATGCAGTCATGTCGGCGGGCTCGTCGGCGGTTACCGTGGCTGGCGCAGCGCCCAGCGGCTGCAAGTGCCGCAGAAACGCCATGGCGGCGTCCAGGCCGGTGACGTCGGTGTTCACGCACAGGCTGGCGAAGGGCTGGCCGGTGCTGTCACGGTAGATCGCCGTGGCGCTGCGCAGGCTGCGCCCCTTGAGGGTGGTGGGGTAGTCGGGCAGCACCACAGGGTCGCAGCCCTGCTGGTCGGCGGCGGCCTGCATCAAGGCCTTGAACCCTTGGTCCTGTTCGGGAGCGGCGAGTATCGGGCTGCCGACCTGGCGGCCGGAGAGCTCGCCATTGACGATCGCCACCACCGAGCGTTCCGGGTGTTCGAGGTCGTGCAGAAGGATTTCCACATTGCGCGGGACGACGCTGCCCAGCGCCTGCAGGGCGGTCTTGAGCACGTTCAGGGTGAGCTGGCGTTCGTGGGCGAGGGTGAGCATGGTCGGCACCAGATTCAATATTGTGTTGAATATTACACAAAAAGTTGAATTTGGCGAAGGTGTCGAACGCTCAAAAGCAATCGCGGGGCCCTCCCGTTCCTACCCAGGGCAGGAGCGGAATGGCCCCGCGATCAGGTGCGTCAGCCCAGTTTCGGCGTACGCGGCGGGACGATGCGGCGCGAGCCGGTGGACTCGAAGGCGGCGGCGAATTTCAACAGACTGTTGTCGCTGTACGCCTTGCCCGCGAAGGTCAGGCCCACCGGCATGCCGATGTCGGCCATCACGCCCATCGGCACGGTCACGGTCGGCACACCGAGGTGGCGGATCGCCAGATTGCCGTTGGCCACCCAGATGCCGTTGCTCCAGGCGATGTCCGCCGAGGCCGGGTTGACGTCAGCATCCGCCGGGCCGACATCGGCCACGGTGGGGAACAGCACCGCGTCCAGGCCCTGGGCGTCCATCCAGTCTTCCAGGTCGAGCTTGCGGGTGGCTTCCAGGCCGCGCAGGCCATCGGGCACGGTGGCGATCTGGTCCCAGCTCTTCAGGCCGCGCTTGGCCATGTTGACGTACTCGTCCATGCCGGCGGCGAGGTCGTCTTCACGGTTGGGCAGGGTGCCGGGGTCGTGGGGGAAGATCTGCGGGCCATCGACATCGGCCAGGCGGTTGAGCTTGGGATCGTCGTTGGCGCGCAGGAAGTCGTCGAAGGCCCAGCCGGACAGTTCCCACAGTTCGTCATGCAGGAACTCCTTGCTGACGATCCCACGGGTGAACACGGTCGGCGCGCCGGGGCGGTCGCCCTCGCAATTGGAGACCAGCGGGAAATCGGTCTCGACCACTTCGGCACCGGCCGCTTCCAGGGCCTGGCGGGCTTGCTGCCACAGCTCGATCACGCTGGCACGGGTATTGATGCGCTGGCCGGTCGGGCCGCCGATACCGGGCTTCTCCGAGGTGCCGGCTTCGGCGTCGGCATTGATGTACATGCGTGGCACGGCGAAGCGCTTGCCCTTGAGCGACTCGGCGCCCGTGGCCAGGTCCAGGTACGAGGCGGGGCGCACGCTCGAGGCGGCCGGGATCGGCACCCAGGGTTGCAGGCGCCACAGGTCGCCGCGCTTGTCGGCGTCGTCGGCCACCACCACGTCGAGGATCTCCAGCAGGTCGGCCATGGTCCGCGCATAAGGCACGACCACGTCCATGGTCGGCGTCAGCGGCCAGTTGCCGCGCACCGAGATCACCCCGCGCGACGGGGTGTAGGCGCACAGGCCGTTGTTCGAGGCTGGGCCGCGGCCACTGGACCAGGTTTCCTCGGCCAGGCCGAAGGCGCTGAAGCTGGCGGCGGTGGCGGTGCCGGCACCGTTGGAGGAGCCGGAAGCGAAGGGGGCGGTCAGGTAGGCGGCGTTGTACGGGCTCTCGGCACGGCCATACACGCCACGCTGCATGCCGCCATTGGCCATCGGCGGCATGTTGGTCTTGCCCAGGCAGATGGCGCCGCCGGCGCGCAGGCGCTCGACGGTGAAGGCGTCGCGCTGGGCGACCAGGTCCTTGAACGCCGGGCTGCCGGAGGCGGCGGTCAGGCCCTTGACCAGGTAGCTGTCCTTGGCGGTGTAGGGGATGCCATCCAGCGGGCCGAGGGTTTCGCCACGGGCACGGCGGGCATCGGAGGCTTCGGCCTCTTTCAGGGCCTCGGGGTTGCGCACCACCACGGCATTGAGCCGCGTGGCGGTGTCGGCGCCGTCGTAGGCGTCGATGCGGGCCAGGTACGCCTTGACCAGCTCGACGGCCGTCGTGCGGCCGGACTCGAGCGCGTCGCGCAGCTCGGCAATGGAAACCTCGGTTACCTCGATCATGCTGTCACCACAGTTGTGCAGGTGGAAAATCATGGCGGCGAGTGTAGCAAGAAGGTCCCGATGGGCGCAGGCATGCAGCGGGGAAATGGTTGGTTGCAGCCAGGCAATCGAACGGCGGGTCGGTGTGCGCAGTTGCCTATGTCCCTCGAGGCATAGGCAACACGAATGCGGTGTACGCGTCGCTATGTGCGGGGTGACTGGGTCACTCCAGGTCGCTGGCCGCGTGGCGCTCCGCCACCTGGCTGGCTTCCTCGCCCCAGGTGCGGTTGATGCGGGTACCACGCTGCACCGCCGGGCGCTGGGCGATGGCCTCTGCCCAGCTCTGCACATTGGCGTATTCGTCCACCGCGAGGAACTCGGCCGCGCCGTACAGGTTGCCGCGCACCAGTTGGCCATACCAGGGCCAGACGGCGATGTCGGCGATGCTGTACACGTCGCCGCCCAGGTAGGCGTTTTCAGCCAGGCGCCGGTCGAGCACGTCGAGTTGGCGCTTGGCTTCCATGGTGAAGCGGTTGATCGCGTATTCGAACTTTTCTGGCGCGTAGACGTAGAAGTGGCCGAAACCACCGCCCAGATAAGGTGCGGCGCCCATCTGCCAGAACAGCCAGTTGAGGGTCTCGGTGCGTGCGGCCAGGTCCTGGGGCAGGAAGGCGCCGAATTTTTCCGCCAGGTACAGCAGGATCGCGCCGGACTCGAACACCCGCACCGGCGGTTCGACGCTGCGGTCGAGCAGGGCGGGGATCTTCGAGTTGGGGTTGACCTGCACGAAGCCGCTGCCGAACTGGTCGCCTTCGCCGATACGAATCAGCCACGCGTCGTACTCGGCGCCGCCGTGGCCGAGGGCCAACAGTTCTTCCAGGAGGATGGTGACCTTGACCCCGTTGGGCGTGGCCAGGGAGTAGAGCTGCAGCGGATGCTTGCCGGTGGGCAGCGGCTTGTCGTGGGTGGCGCCGGCCACCGGGCGGTTGATGCTGGCGAACTGGCCACCGGAAGGGGCCTCGAAGGTCCAGACCTTGGGCGGGACATAAGGGGGCTTGCTCATGGAGATCTCCTGGAGGGCGCGACGCGGTCGGGTAAGGACGTGGACAGCCTTTCTATGCCATGGGTTCGCCGTGCAGGGCAAATGCAATGCGTGCCCGCAGCGGATGCATGGCGCCTACAGGGACCGCGCCGAGGCCGGAATCGGTGCGGTTGGCGCCTCTGGCTTTTTCGCCGGTTTCAGCCGCGATACCCCGAACAGCACCAGGACCAGCCCGGCCACCTGGTACAAGGAGATCGCCTCGCTGAGGATCAGCCATGAGGCCAGCATCGTCAGCACCGGCCCCAGGTTGCCCACCGCCGCCGTGTGCGTGGGCCCGAGGCGCTGGATCGCCAGCGCCACCCAGTAGATCGGAAGCACCGTGGAGAACAGCGCCATCAATGCTGCGTTGAGCCACACCGTGCCGGGCAGCTGCAGCAGCGGCGCGACATCGGCCACCAGCAGGTAGTGGGCCAGCACCATCAGCGAGGAGGCGGTGCCGCACAACCCGGCCAGGCGCATCGAATTCATGCGCTTGAGCATCATGCCGGTGCCCGAGTAGTACAGGGCATAGGTGACCGCGCTGGCGAACACCCACAGCGAGCCGACCAGCACCGCATTGCCGCCGCCCGAGGCGCTGATGTCGTGGACAAAGGCGATGCCCAGCCCCAGGTAGCACAGGCCCATGGCCGCCAGGGTGCGCAGGGTCGGGCGTTCGCGCTGGACGATGGCCTGGATCACCAGCACCAGGGTCGGGTAGGTGAACAGGATCAGCCGCTCGAGCCCGGCACTGATGTATTGCAGGCCGTAGAAGTCGAACAGGCTGGCCAGGTAGTAGCCGAACAGGCCAAGCAAGGCCACCCGCAGGCCGTCGCCGGCGCTCAGCGGCGCGCCGCCCTGGCCACGGCTGGCCCACACCAGCCAGGCGAACAGCGGCAGCGACAGGGCCATGCGCAGTGCCAGCAGGCTGATGGCGTCCACCGGGCCTGCGGCATAGGCGAGCTTGACGAAGATGGCCTTGAAACTGAAGCCCAGGGCGGCGAGTACGGCGTACAGGCTGCCGTTGGCAAGGGCGCGCTGGAGCGGGGCGGGCAGGCGGGTCATGGCGGGTCCGTGGCACAGAGGAGGTGTGGTTTATTCTGCGCAGAACACACCCGCGCTAGAATCGCTTTTTCTCGAACATGGCGTTCTGATTTGGAGAAGCCCTGATGCACTTCGACCTGGCCGACCTGCGGCTGCTCGCCGCCATTGCCGCCACCGGTAGCCTGAGCAAGGCGGCGGCCACCTTCCCGGTGGCGGTATCGGCCGCCAGCACCCGCCTGCGCCTGTTCGAAGCGCGCAGCGGGTTGACCCTGTTCCTGCGCAAGGCCGACGGTATGCAGCTGACCCCGGCTGGGCGCCTGGTGCTGGAGTCGGCGCGGGGCGTGCTGGGCGAGGCGCAGAAGCTGCAGGACACGCTGCGCGAACTCGCCGGCCAGCGGCGCATCACCCTGCACCTGGCGGCGTCCACCGTGACCAACAGCACCCTGTTGCCGGCCGTGCTCGGGCCGTTCCTGGCCGACTACCCGGAGGTGGACCTGCAACTGGTCGAGCACAAGAGCATCGATGTGCTGCGGGTGGTGCTGGCCGGGGAGTGCGAGATCGGCGTGTACGACGGCAACCTGGTCAACGAGGGCGTGGTGTCGCTGCCGTTTCGCACCGAGCGCCTGGTGCTGCTGGTGCCGCTCGATCACCCGTTGGCCGGGCGCGGCCAGCTGCGCCTGGCGGACGCGCTGGGCTTTCCCTTCGTCTGCCTGCCCGCCGAGCGTGCCATGCAGCGCTTTGTCGAGGAGCTGGCGATGAACCTGGCCATGCCGCTGAAGGTGCGGGTGCGCGCGCCCAGCTTCGAAGCCATCGCCCAACTGGTGGCCCAGCACGCGGGTATCGCCATGCTGCCGGAAACGGCGGCGCTGCGCGCCGAGCAGGAGCTGGCGGTGCGCCGTGTGGCGCTTGAGGAGCGTTGGGCGACCCTGGAACTGCGTATCTGTTTCCGTAGCTGGGAGGCGCTCAGCTCGCACGGGCGACAGCTGGTGAGTTTCCTCTCCGGGCAATGACAGGTGACTGTCGTCGAGTATTCGGATGAATTGGCTGGCCGTCATAGAGCCATCATTTGGATATCATTTATGCCTGTGCAATGGCCCTTGAACGCATACAATCACCGTTCTGAACGGTAACCCAGATACAGTCCACTTCCAC
>Ga0247818_10003408_pt1 | contig 10248 bp, 6 predicted proteins | sample 13C_Glucose_Day1_FD_192424 | JGI IMG/M metagenome (GOLD analysis project Ga0247818, IMG submission 192424) | Soil microbial communities from agricultural site in Penn Yan, New York, United States - 13C_Glucose_Day1 | ecosystem: Environmental > Terrestrial > Soil > Agricultural land | place: USA...
CGCCCGACCCGACCACCACTCCGGATCCGACCACGACGCCCGACCCGACCACGACTCCCGACCCGGAGCCCACGCCGTCGGACTCCGGCTGCCCCACCACCCCCGCCGGGACGCCCGACCCGGCGGCTCCCACCGGTGAGGCCGAGCCCTGCCCCACCCCCACCGCCTGACGGGTCAGCGGGTGCTCAGCACCTCGGCCAGGTCGTAGCGCACCACTTCCTCCAGCTGCGCGTACGTGCAGCCGGAGGGGGTGCGATCCGGCCGCCACCGGCGGAACTGGGTGGTGTGGCGGAAGCGGTCACCCTCCATGTGGTCGTACGCCACCTCGCAGACCCGCTCGGGCGCGAGCGCCACCCAGGACAGGTCCTTCTTGCCCGACCAGCGGCTCGGAGCGCCCGGCAGCCGTGAACCCTCGTGCGCCGCCGCGTCCGCCCAGGCGGCCCACGGATGTTCCGCCGGCTCGATGCGCAACGGATCCAGCTCCTCGACCAGTTCGGCGCGCCGCTTCATCGAGAAGGCGGCGCACACCCCCACGTGCTGCAGGGCGCCCCCGGAGTCGTACAGCCCGAGCAGCAGCGAGCCCACCACGGGGCCGCTCTTGTGGAAGCGGTAGCCCGCCACCACGCAGTCCGCGGTCCGTTCGTGCTTGATCTTGTACATGACGCGGGCGTCCGGCCGGTACGGCAGATCGAGCGGTTTGGCGACCACTCCGTCGAGCCCCGCCCCCTCGTACCGCTCGAACCACTCCCGCGCGAGGGCCGGATCCGTGGTGGAGGGGGCGAGATGGACGGGCGCCGAGGCCTCCGCCAGCGCCTCCTCCAGGATCCTGCGCCGCTCGGTCTGCGGAGCGGCCAGCAGGGACGTGTCGTCCAGGGCGAGGACATCGAAGGCGACGAAGCTCGCCGGGGTCCGTTCGGCGAGCGTCCGGACCCGGGAGTCGGCCGGATGGATGCGCTCGCTCAGCCGGTCGAAGTCCAGCCGCCCGTCGTACGGCAGGACGATCTCACCGTCGATCACACAGCGCCGGGGAAGGTTCTCCAGCACGGCGGTGACCACCTCGGGGAAGTAGCGGGTCAGGGGCTTGCCCGTCCGGCTGCCGATCACCACCTCGTCGCCGTCACGGTGCACGATCGCCCGGAACCCGTCCCACTTCGCCTCGTACTGCATCCCGGGGGGAATCGCGGACACGGACTTGGCGAGCATCGGCTTCACGGGAGGCATCACCGGCAGGTCCATGGTCCCGATTCTCACCCACCGCACGCGGCACGTCTCCCGATATGCGGCGTATGTGGCCCCGGCCTACGGTGTCCGACATGGGAGCTGGAGCAGCGGTGGAGCTGGACGTGGACGGACGGGCCGTGCGCCTGTCCAACCCGGACAAGGTGTACTTCCCCGAGAAGGGCTACACCAAGAAGGACGTGGCCGACTACTTCCAGGCCGTGGGGCCGGGGATCCTCCGGGCCCTGCGCGAGCGGCCCACCACGCTCCAGCGCTTCGTCGACGGTGTCGAGGGCGACTTCTTCTACCAGAAGCGGGCGCCGAAGAACCTCCCCGACTGGACCCCCACCGCCAGGATCGAGTTCCCCAGCGGCCGGCACGCCGACGAGATGTGCCCCACCGAACTCGGAGCCGTCCTCTGGGCGGCGAACCTGGGCACCCTGACCTTCCACCCCTGGCCGGTGCGCAGGGCGGACACCGACCACCCCGACGAACTGCGCATCGACCTCGACCCGCAGCCCGGCACGGATTACGCCGATGCGGTGAGGGCGGCCCACGAACTGCGCGCGGTCCTGGACGACCACGGCCTGCGCGGCTGGCCCAAGACCTCCGGCGGCCGCGGCATCCACGTCTTCGTCCCGCTCGTCCCCGAGTGGACGTTCACCCAGGTCAGACGCTCGGCCATCGCGGTGGGGCGGGAGCTGGAGCGCCGGATGCCCGACCGGGTGACCACCGCCTGGTGGAAGGAGGAACGCGGCGAGCGGATCTTCGTCGACTACAACCAGACGGCCCGCGACCGGACCATCGCCTCCGCCTACTCCGTACGCCCCTTCCCGCACGCCCCCGTCTCCGCCCCGCTGCGCTGGGAGGAGATCGACGACGCCGAGCCCCGCGACTTCGACCTCCGGACCATGCCGGCGCGGTACGCGGAGGCCGGCGACCTGCACGCCGACATGGACGACCACGCCTTCCGCCTCGACGGGCTGCTCGAACTGGCCCGACGCGACGAGCACGAGCACGAACTCGGCGACCTGCCCTATCCGCCGGAGTACCCGAAGATGCCGGGTGAGCCGAAACGGGTGCAGCCCAGCCGCGCCCGCCGCGACGACGGTGACCCGGCATGACGGGCGGGGCCTCCGGCGCCCACGGAGCGCACGGCAGGCCGCCGACCCGGCGGGAGAAGTGGGAGTCGTACAAGAAGTCGCCGTACTTTCCGGCGGTGGTCCTGCTCTTCATCCTCGCGGCCGCGGCCGGACTCTTCGCCGGTTCGTACACCTATGCGATGGCCAACCCGACCCCGCACCGCATTCCGGTCGCCGTCGTCGAGGGCCCCAGGTCTCCCTATGCCGCGCGGTTCGTCCAGGGGATGGAGAAGGCCCTCGACGCCTCGCTCGAACTCCACCGGTACCCGGACGGCGCACAGGCCGAGGAGGCGCTCGACGAGCAGAAGGTCTTCGCGATCCTGCGGAGCAAGGGGAAGGGCGTGGCGATGGAGGTCGCCGGGGCCTCCGGCGCCACCGTGGCCCAGCTGCTGGGCGAGACCGGGGTGAAGGTCGCCCGCACCCTCGGCGTCCCGCTCACCGTCAAGGACGTCAAACCGCTCGGTGAGGGGGACCCGCGCGGTCTCGCCCTCTTCTACATCTCGCTCGCCGCCGTCATCATCGGCTTCGTCGGGGCGATCCAGCTCAGCGTCCACGCCCGCGCGCTCAACCCGCTGGAGCGGATCCTGTTCACCGTCGCCTACGCCCTGCTCGGCGGGTTCGCCATCGCGGCGGTGGTCGACTGGGGGCTCGGCGCGCTCGATCTGCCGTTCGTGCAGTCGTGGCTGATCCTGGCGTTCACGATGTTCACGTCGGGGATGGTCTTCACGATGTTCAACACCCTCATCGGCCGCTGGGCGATGATCCCGACCTGGGGTGTCATGGTGCTGCTCGGCAACCCCTCGTCCGGCGGGGCGGTGTCCTGGCCCCTGCTGCCCTCGGTCCTCGGGCACGTGGGGCGCTGGCTCCCGCCCGGTGCCTCGGTCAACGCCCAGCACACGGCGGTCTACTACCAGGGCCACCAGTACGTCTTCCCGTACCTGGTGCTGGCGGCCTGGGCACTGGTGTCCTGCACGGTCTTCTGGGTCTGGCGCCACCGGCACCCGGGAGGCCGCGACCGCGTGCCGGAGCACGCGGCCGCGGCCGCCTGAGTGTGCCTCGCGCCTACAACTCCTTGATGCGGATGTCGCGGTACGAGATCACGTCCGTGGTGCTGTGGACCTGGAGCCCGACGTAGCCGGAGGCGTACCGCCGGCCGTCGGTGCCCGGGTCGTCGCCCCGCGGCGGCTCGAAGAGCTGACCGCCGTTGTTGTCGAACTCGTTCAGCAGGACACCGTTGCGGTAGACCGAGTAGTGCTGGTCCACCACCCGGATCTCGTAGTCGTTCCAGGTGCCCTTGGGCGTGACACCGGCGCCGCCCAGGCCGACCCGGTCGAACCCGTAGACGGACCCGGTCTTGTACATGTCGCCGTCGGGCCGGTCGTTGACCTGGATCTCATGGCCGTACTTGATGGCGACCCACTCCGGACGGGACTCCTCCGGGTGGTCGTGGACGTCCGGGAAGCGGACGAAGACCCCGCCGTTGGCGTTGCCCGCGCCGGGCGCGTCGTCACGCCACTGGAGCTTCAGCGAGAAGTCCCCGTACTGCCTGGCCGGGAACCACAGCATCCCCATGCCGTCCACCGTGGTGGAGCTGGTGATCGAACCGTCCTCGGTGTTGAGCCCGAACTTCCCGCCGCCGACCTGCTCCCACTGGGCGAGGGAGTCGGCGGTGCCGTCGAACAGCTTGCGGTAGCCCTCGTCCTGGCCCGGCTTGCCGATGCCCGACTGCTTGGCTGCCCTGTAGATCTTCTTGTGCTCACGGGCGTCGACGACTCCGTCGGCGAGCAGCTTGTCCAGGACCTTGTCGACGTGCTTGAGGAACAGCGCGTGCGAGGACCAGTCCTTCTCGTCCTCGATCAGCTCGTTGATCGTGCACCGGTTGCCGGTGAGCCGGTTGGGGACGCCCGTGTCGACCGTGCCGACGATGACGGTGAGCCGCTCGTCGAACTCCGGGCAGTTGGGCGCCGGTACGCCGCCGCTCCGCGCGACGGTGAACGAGGCCTGCTTCGCCTGCGAGGTGTTCCCCGCCTTGTCCGTCGCCCGGTGGGCGAACGTGTGGCGGCCGACCCGGTCGACGACGACGGGGGCGGAGTAGGCCAGGTACGGGCCGCCGTCGAGGGAGTACTCGACCTTGTCCACACCCGAGTCCGCGTCGGTCGCGGTGACCGTGGCCTTCGCACTGGTGATGAACGCGCCGTCGGAGTTCTTGTCGCCCGACACCACCACGGAGGTCTCCGGCGGCGTCCTGTCCTGCGACGGCGGCTCGACGACCGTGAAGTCCACGGACTTCTCCGCGGCGACGTTGCCGGACCTGTCGGTGGCGCGGTAGCGGACGCTGTGCGTACCCACCTCGTGCACCATCACGGGTGCGGTGTACGGCTGCCAGGCGCCGTCCGCCCCGATCGCGTACTCGATGGTGTTGACGCCCGAGCCGGTGTCGGACGCGGTCACGGTGACCGTGGCCATGCCGAGGTAGGCCCCGGCGTCGTCCTTCTCGCCCGAGACGGTCGCCGAGGTCTCCGGCGCGGTGCTGTCGTCCGTCGGGGGTGCGGCGACCGCGAAGTCGGCCTTCTTCTCGGCCGCGGCGTTGCCCGCCTTGTCGGTGGCGCGGTAGCGGATCGAGTGCGATCCGACCTCGTTCACCACGACGGGTGCGGTGTACGGCTGCCAGGCGCCGTCCGCCCCGACGGCGTACTCGACCGTGTCGACGCCCGAACCCGCGTCGGTCGCCGCCACGGTGACGGTCGCCTGGCCGATGTACGCGCCGTCGGCGTTCTTGTCGCCGTCCACGGTCGCCGAGGTCTCGGGAGCGGTGGTGTCCTCGCCGCCGCCGTCCTCGGTCACCGTGAGGATGCCCTGCATCGAGCCGTGGCCGGGGATCGTGCAGTGGTAGAAGTACCGGCCCGGCGTGAGAGTGACCTCGACGCTGTGCTTGCCGCCCTCGCTGTCACTGGGGTTGGCCAGGATGTTGACCGCGACGTCGTCGTTGAACTCCGGGTCCGAGACGCTGAACGTCAGCGTGTGCGGCATGCCCGTGGTGTTGCCCGTGGCCGTGCTGTTCTCGAAGACGATCGTCGCGGCGCCGGCCACCGCGGTCCTCGGCGCCGTCAGGTAGTGGTCGATGGGGTCACCGGCGGTCCAGTTGAGGACCTGGTCGGCGGCGGCCGCCGACCGGTCGTCGTCCCGTCCGTAGGCGGCGGTCGACGCCAGCCCCAGAACCATCAGGAACGATCCGAGCAGGGCGAGCCACCAGCGTGCGGGCCCGTACCGCCGTCGAGCGAGGAGCGAGGGGTGTCTCACTGCGCTGCCGCCTTCCTGGCCAGGTCTGCGGCGGCCGGGGTCGGACCGCCGCCCTTGTACGTCACGCGCCACAGCGCGGACTTGGAGTCGGAGGTGAAGAAGCCGCGACCGTAGTCCAGGACGTAGAGCGATCCGTCCGGGGCGAACTTCCAGTCCATGAGGTTGCGGATGCCGTCCGCACCGACCGGAATGATCTTCTTCAGGGACTCCGCGTGCGTGGGCAGGCCGCCCTTGCCGACCGTCTTCGGGTCGGTCAGCACGGCGTGACGCGGCTGGGTGTCGTCGTAGAAGTCACCGACGAACCACTTGCCGTCCCAGTAGGACGGCCACTTGGCCTCGCTCGTGCTCGCCGCGTCGTAGCGGTAGACCGGGCCGTTCATCGTGGCCTGGCCGCCGCCCTTGAGCCAGGGCAGGAGCTGCTTCTGGTCCTCGACCTTGTAGCTCGGGACGCCGTTCGCGTCGCGCGGGTAGTCCACGCCGCCGCCCTGGGGCGAGTACCAGATGGTGTTCGACGTGACGGGAGGCAGCTTGACCAGGCCGTCGTTGTTGGGCGACTCGTTCTTCGGGGCGTTGCAGTCGTACCAGCCCAGAGGCTTGGACGGGTCGGGCAGGTTGCGGTCCCGGTAGGGCTGCTTGTTGCCCATGCAGTACGGCCAGCCGTGGTTGCCGGCCTTGGTGATCGCCGCGAACGTGTCGTACTTCGCGGGACCCCAGGTCGTGCTGGGAGCGCCCGCGTCGGGGCCGACCCAGCCCGCGTACAGCGTGTCGGTCGACGTGTCGACGGAGATGCGCGCCGGGTTGCGGACACCCATCACATAGATCTCGCCACGGGTCTTGCCCCCGCCCTCGTCCGGCTCCTTGCCGGTGAAGAGGTTGCCCTCGGGCAGGGTGTAGGTGCCGTCGTCCTCGGGGTGGATCCGCAGGATCTTGCCGTTGAGGTTGTTGGTGTTGCCCGCGGTGCGGCGGGCGTCGGCGAACGACACGCCCTTGTAGTTCGGCTGCGGGTTGTTGCCCGAGTAACCGTCGCTGAAGCCCGAGGAGTTGTTGTCACCCGTGGCGATGTAGAGGTTGTCCTTCGAGTCCCAGGCCAGGCCGCCGCCGGCGTGGCAGCAGCTGTGGATCTGGACCGGCCAGTGCAGCAGCACCTTCTCGGACGCCAGGTCCAGCTTGTTCGTGGCGTGGTCGAAGGTGAACCGCGAGACCTGCCGCACCGCCATCTGCTTGTCGCGGTCGATCTTCGCGTGCGGGGTGTAGTGCAGGTAGACCCAGCCGTTGGTGGCGAAGTCCGGGTCCAGCTCGATGCCGAGCAGCCCCTCCTCGACCTTGACCAGCTCGTCGCCGCCGCCCTTGTTGCCGAAGACGCTCAGCTTGCCGGCGAGGGTGACCTTCTTCGTCGCGGGGTCGTACACATGGATCTCGCCCTCGCCCTTGCCGACGTTCGGGTCCTTCCAGTCGGTGACCACGGGAACGCTGCTGTCCGCGCCGCCGCGTCCGATGTAGAAGACCCGGCCGTCCTTCGCGGTCACCAGGCCGTGGGGCTCGCCGATCTGGTCGTTCCGGCCCGGCTGGTTGGGCTGGGTGAGCCGCTGCGCCGTGTAGTTGGAGTCGATGGTCGCCTTGCAGTCGGCCTGCGAGATACGGCTCGTCCAGGCCAGCGCACCGCGCAGATGGTCCCGGAAGTCGGTCTCGGCGAAGCCGGCCGCCGTACCGCCCATGGCGGTGTAGAAGGAGCGGCCGCCGTCGTAGTCACGGCACCAGGAGACCGGGTGGTCCCAGCCGTTTGCGCTCTTGCCGGGGGAGTAGGTGAGCTCGCGGACGCGGGCCACGGTGTGGACGTCGCCGGACGGGTTGTCCTTCCAGTTCAGCCACTTGTCCGGGCGCTTCCACTCCAGCGGGAGGTTCTTCGTCGCCGGGTGCTGCCGGTCGCCGATCTCCACCGTGGCGCGCTGGACGGCCGTCGGACTGTCCGCGGCCGGACGGGCGCCGACCAGACCGGTGAACCAGTCCGAGTACGGTTCGGTGCGCGCGGCGTCGTGAATGCCGAGGAAGCCGCCGCCGGCCTCCATGTACGCCTCCAGGCCCGCCTCCTGCTCCGGGTCGAGCACGTCGCCGCCGCCGGTCAGGAAGACGACCGCGTTGAACCTGCCCAGCTTCTTGCCGTTGGTGAAGACCCCGGCGTCGTCCGTGGCGACGGTCTTGAAGCGCCCGGACTCCGGACCGCTGAGTCCGATCTTCTCGATGGCCGCGATGCCCGCGTCCACGGTCGGGGGCTCCTCGCCCGCCGAGGCGTGGAACACCAGGACTCGGACATCGGCCCCGCCCGGCGGCGAAGGCAGGGACAACGTTGTCGCCATCCTCTCCTTCAGCCCTGGATCCGGATACGGGCTGGCGGTGGCCGCCTGGCCGCCGAGCAGGGACGCGGTCAGAGCCCCTGCCGCCACGGCCGCCGCGACACCGCGACGCGATCTGGACCTGCGATGTGGTGTGCGCTGCATGTGGTCACCCACCCCTCTTGGTCACTTCTCCGGTCACTACTTCGTCACCGCACCTCTGTGGTCACTGCGACAGCGCACGAAGCTAGACCTCTTTTCGTGACTCGCCAATAGGTATGGCAGCAATCGAACGAACTTTGTCCTGAGTGTGGATAAACGCACGGCCCCCGGCTACCGTGTGGGCCGTCCAGGGGAACAGCGCGTCAGTTTCCGTCTCGCAGTGGGGAGTTCGACATGGACCGAAGGACCTTCAACCGCCGGATGCTGGTGGGCGGCGGAGTGGCGGCGGCCACCGGCGTGACATCGATGTCACTCGGCGCGGTGCAGGCCACCTCCGCGGAGAACCCCGCGAAGACCGCGCCCGCGGGCGGCGCCGTCCGCCATCTCAAGCTGTACGCGGAGAAGCTGGCGGACGGCCAACTCGGATACGGCTTCGAGAAGGGCAAGGCGTCGGTACCCGGACCGCTCATCGAGATCACCGAGGGCGACACGCTGCACATCGAGTTCGAGAACACCACGGACGTCGACGCCAGCCTCCATGTCCACGGCGTCGACTACGACATCGCCAGCGACGGCACACGGATGAACCGCAGCCACGTCGAACCGGGCGGCACCCGTACGTACACCTGGCGCACCCACGCCCCGGGCCGCCGCAAGGACGGCACCTGGCAGGCGGGCAGCGCGGGTTACTGGCACTACCACGACCACGTCGTGGGCACCGACCACGGCACGGGCGGCATCCGCAAAGGGCTGTACGGGCCCCTTGTCGTGCGCCGCAAAGGGGACGTCCTGCCGGACAAGACGATCACGATCGTCTTCAACGACATGACGATCAACAACAAGGCGGCCCACGAGAGCCCGAACTTCGAGGCGACCGTGGGCGACCGGGTCGAGGTCGTGATGATCACGCACGGCGAGTACTACCACACGTTCCACATCCACGGGCACCGCTGGGCGGACAACCGGACGGGGCTGCTCACCGGACCCGACGACCCCAGCCGCGTGGTCGACACGAAGATCTGCGGCCCCGCGGACTCCTTCGGCTTCCAGATCATCGCGGGCGAGCACGTGGGGGCCGGCGCCTGGATGTACCACTGCCACGTCCAGAGCCACTCCGACATGGGGATGGCCGGACTGCTGCTCGTCGCCAAGGCGGACGGCACGGTCCCGGGGTACGACCCGCCGCACCACGCGGCAGGGGCGGCGAAGGAACACGCGCACTGAGCTCCGCGGCCCGCGCCGGAGCCCGTCAGGAGGCCCGCCGCCCGGTGTCCTGCCGCGCCGGGCGCCGCGTGCCTGCCGCCGGCGGGCCGCGCTCCGTGGACCGGGCGCCCGGCCCGCCCGCCGGGGCTGCGGTCGCCGGTGCCCGGTGCCAGACTCGGAGGGTCAGGGAAGCCTGGCGTGACGGACCACGCGAGGCACAGGATCCGCCCGAGGAGCACACCATGCTCGACCCGTCCTTCGAGACCGGCGCCCCGGACTGGGTCGATCTCGGCACACCCGACATCGACGCGGCCACGGCCTTCTACAACGGCCTGTTCGGCTGGGAACTGCAGCCGGGCGGTCCCGAGACCGGCGGCTACGGGACGTACCAGCTGCGGGGCCGGAGCGTGGCGGGCGTCATGACCGTACCCGAGGGCCAGGGGAAGCCCTCCTGGTCGGTCTACTTCCAGACCCCTGACGCGGACGCGACCGCGCGGACGGTCGAGCAGGCCGGGGGCACCGCGGCCTTCCCGCCGATGGACGTACTGGACTACGGGCGCATGGGCGGCTTCACCGACAACAACGGTGCGTACTTCGGCGTCTGGCAGCCCGGTACGAACCCGGGTCTCGGCATGATCATGGAGCCGGGTTCGCTGATCTGGTCCGAGCTGTACACCCCGGACGTGCCCTCGGCGGCCGCCTTCTTCAACACGGTCTTCGGATGGCAGACCAACCAGATGAGCTTCCCCGGCGGCGCCTACACGGTCGTACGGCCCGCGGGCACGGACAACGACGAGTCCGCCTTCGGAGGACTCGTCCCCCTCGACCAGGTGCCGAGCGAGACCGCGGCCGGACCGCACTGGCTGCCGTACTTCGCCGTGGCCGCCATGGTC
>Ga0247818_10003411_pt1 | contig 10244 bp, 9 predicted proteins | sample 13C_Glucose_Day1_FD_192424 | JGI IMG/M metagenome (GOLD analysis project Ga0247818, IMG submission 192424) | Soil microbial communities from agricultural site in Penn Yan, New York, United States - 13C_Glucose_Day1 | ecosystem: Environmental > Terrestrial > Soil > Agricultural land | place: USA...
CCATGGCCAGCTCGACGTTCTCGAGGGCGGTCAGGAATGGGACGAGGTTGCCGGACTGCAGCACAATGCCGATCCGGGTGGCGCGGAGCCGGGCCCGGGCGTCGTCGTCCAGCTCGTCGGTCCGCTGCCCGCCGATCTGGATGCGCCCGGCGTCGGGGCGTAGCAGCCCGGCGGCCAGCGCGATGAGCGTGGACTTCCCGCTCCCCGACCGGCCCATCATGCTCGTGGTCTCGCCGCGCCGGAGCTCGAGATCGACCCCGTCGAGGATCCGCAGCCGGTCCCGCCCGGTGCCGTAGGTCTTGGTCACCCCCTCGAGACGCAGGACCGGCGAACCAGGCCGGCTCATTGCTCGCGCAGCACGGCGGCCGCGCCCACCCGGTCGACGGCGACCAGGGCGGCGCCGAGCGCGACCGCGGACGCGGCGACCATCAAGACGACGAGACCGGCGATGGCGCCGACGGGGATGCTCAGGAGCGGTGGTGGGAGGGTGAAGAAGAGCCCGAGGACGCGCACGGCGAGCATGGCCAGCCCGAGGCCGACGGGCACGCCGACGACCAGGCTGCCGGCGGCGGCGATCGCGCCCTCCAGCGCCGGACCGTTCAGCACGTTGGCGGTGGCGGCTCCCACGGCACGCAGGATGGCGAACTCCCGCCGGCGCTCCAGCACGAGGAAGGCGCCGAGCACCGCGACGCCGACGGAGGCGATCAGCACGGCGCCGACCGACTCGATGCGGCCGAGCCCGGCGAGGTTGAGCGTGGTGAGCCCCCGCGCGGTCGAGCTGCCTGCCTGCTCCACCTTGTAGCCCTCGGCGAGCGGGCCCGCCCGCAGGGCGGCTGCGACCGGCCCGGGTGCGCTGCCCGGCCCGACCCGCGCCAGGTAGAAGTCGGGCGGGACGACCACCGCGGGCGGCAACGCCGCGGTGGTCATCGCCAGCTCGGTGACCGGCATGGTCGGCGGGAAGGAGCGGTACACGCCCACCACATGCAGGTCCAGCGACCGGTGGTTGTCGACGTCGTCGGGGAAGATCGAGACAGGCAGCGTGTCGCCGGGGCTCAGCTCGAACCCGTCGGCGATCTCGGCGGCGACCAGCACGCCCTTGGGGTCGCGGGCCAGTGCCTCGAAGCCCTGCCCGGCGAGCAGTTGCGGCGCGGCCGTCACCGTCGAGGCGTAGGTGGACGCGTCGACGGTCAGGATCGTCTTACGGTCGCTGCCGACCCGGGCCGGGACGTTGCGGAAGGGGCTGACCGCGACGACCCCGGGGCCGAGGTCGGGCAGCGTCGATGCCGGGTTGCCCGGCGTGACGCGCAGGTCCGAGCCGATCGCAGCCTGGTTGTCGGCGGCCTTGGCCGTCTGGAAGGTTGCCGCGAAGGCCAACCCCTCGGTGCCGAACCCGATGGCGAGGGCTCCCAGCAGCAGCGCCACCGCGGTGCGGGCCGGACGGCGGCCGAGCCAGCGCAGTGACGCGCCGCTCCACGACGGCAGCGGGCGGTGCCGCTCGGGCCGGGCGCGACGGGCCAGCGCCGCCAGCAGCAGGCGCACGACGAGGAGGGTGCAGCCGATCCAGAGCGCGATCGGGGCGAGCAGCACATAGAACGACAGCGCCAGCTCCGGACCTTGGATGGGGCTGGACCGCAGGCCGCCGGCGAGCACGTTGACGGCCAGGATGGCCAGTCCCACCCCGATGGCGACGAGGTCGAGCCGTGCCCGCAGCCAGGCCGGCGACCAGCCGGGCTCGAGCAGGCGCCGGTCGGTCGCCACCTCCGAACGCCGGCCGGCCCGCCGCAGCCGGAGCAGGCGGACCACCGTGGTGAGCGCGCCGGCGGCGAGCGCAAGCAACATCGACTGGACGAGGTGTCGCGCGGGCACCCCTTCCCATGCCGGCCGGCCCACCGCGGCGCTGACCGCGGCGACGGCGACGGCCAGGCCGAGCACGGCGCCAATGGTGCCCGCGACCAGGGCACGCGCGGCGACCAGCCGGGCGATCTGGCCGGCGGTGGCCCCACGCAGCCGCAGCAGCGCGTCCTCGCGCCGGTGGGCCTCGGCCAGCGCCGATGCCGCCGCCAGGCCGAGGGCTGCCGCCACCAGAACCCCCGGGATCCCGAGCAGCAGGAACAGGATCTTGGCGTTGGTGGCGTCGGTCTGCGCCTCGGTGAGCGGCTCGGCGGCGTTGTCGGCGACCAGGAGCTGGCCTTCAGAGCGGCGCTCCAGGAGGCGACGGAGCTTGGCCGACCAGCCGACGGCGGCCGCGGGGTCGGAGGGATAGCGGGCGTGGTCGACGGCGATGTGGGTCTCGAGGCTCACGGGCGGCAGGTCGGTGGACCCGGGGTCGAACGGCGGCAAGCCGCCGCGGGCCGACCAGGACCGCAGGACCGGGAGCACCGAGCGCTCGAAGGTCGGGTAGTCCACGACGACGGCCCGCGGCACGGCGGCGACGTCGCCCTGGACCTCGCCGTAGGGGATCTCGAACCAGGTGTGGGCGTCGCGGACGTCGATCGTCCCGGCCACCGGGACCGTCAGGGACAGTGGCGGCGCGTCACCGCCGAGGCGGATGGCGACCTGCCGGGCGGCACCGAAGCCGGCCGACGCCCGCAGCGACTGGCCGAGCAGCGCGCCCCTCCGCAGCGAGCCCTGCTGGGCGTGTGCCCAGGGATGGTGCTCCAGGTAGGCGGGGTCGACCGCGATGAGCCGGGCGCTCAGCTCCCCCGGCGTCCCCTTGGCCGAGACGACCACATCGGTGGCGGCGAACCGGTCGGCGTGGAGCACCCCGGAGACGGCGGCGACGTGGCGGGTGGCGCGGCTGACGTCGACGGCCGGCGAGGTGGCGAGCCCGCGCATCTCCACCTGGATGGGCTCCAGCGCGACCGCCGTCATGGACTCGACTGCGCTGTCCACGTACAGCAGCGTGGCGGCGAGCATGGCCACCGGGAAGGCGACGCCGACGGCCTCGAGCAGCAGGCGCCGTGGGGCATGGCGGAGGCTCCTGGAGACCAGCCACGGAGTCACCGGGCACGCTCCGGCGCGCCGGCCGCCGAGGCGTCGAGGACGCCGGAGTGAAGGCCCACGACCCGGTCGGCGTGCCGCGCGACCTGCGGGTCATGGGTGACGAGCACGACAGCGCTCCCCCGCTCCCGGGCGGTGGCGACCAGCAGCCGGGTCACGGCCTGGGCGTTCTCGGAGTCGAGGCTCGCGGTGGGTTCGTCGGCGAGGACGACGGCGGGGTCGCCGATGAGCGCGCGGGCGATGGCGACGCGCTGCTGCTGCCCGCCGGAGAGCTGGTCGGTGAGCTTCGCGGCGGCGTCGGCGAGGCCCACCCGATCCAGCGCGGCGCCGACCCGCCGGTGCCGCTCCTGCTGCTCGACGCCGTCGAGCAGCAGGGCCACCTCGACGTTCTCGGCCGCGGTCGCCTGGGGCAGGAGGCTCGATCCCTGCACGATGAACCCGCAGGTGCGGCGCCGGAACCGCGCGCGGTCCCCGCCCCGCAGCGACCGCCAGGAGGTGCCGGCGATACGCACCTCCCCGGCGTCGGGCTCCTCCAACCCGCCGAGCAGGTACAGCAGCGTGCTCTTGCCCGAGCCGCTGGGGCCGGTGACGGCGACGATCTCGCCGCCCGCGACCGTGAGGGAGACGTCGTCGAGGCTGCGCACGGCATGACCGCCACCGGCGTAGGTCTGGCGCAGCCCGACCGCCTCGACGGCCGCCGCCTCCGCTGCGCCGGGCTCAGTCATCGTCGAGCACTCGCCCGTCGCGCATCGCGAGCCGCCGGTCGGCGCGCTCGGCCACCTGGGGGTTGTGGGTGACGGTGAGGATGGTGGCCCCCCGCCGCCGGTGGAGCTCGGCGAGCAGGTCCAGGACGCCAGCGGCGGTCGCCTCGTCCAGCTCGCCGGTGGGCTCGTCGGCCAGCAGGACGCGCGGCTGTGGAGCGAGCGCGACGGCGATCGCGGCGCGCTGGGCCTCGCCGCCCGACAGCTGCCCGACGCGGTGCCGGCGCCGGTCGCCCAGCCCGACGGATTCGAGCAGCTCAGCGACCCTGGCCTGGACCTGGCTGACCGGCCGGCCGGCCAGCCGCAGCGGGAGGGCGACATTGTCGGCGACGTCGAGCGCGGGATGCAGGTTGTTGCGCTGCAGGACGACGCCCACGTACCGCAGGCGCCAGCGCGCCCGCTCCGGGGGCGAGAGGCGGGTGAGGTCGTCGCCTTCGACCACCACCGACCCGCCGCTCGGCTCGACCAGCCCGGCGAGGACGTGGACGAGCGTGCTCTTGCCGCTCCCCGACGGCCCCATCACGCTGCTCCAGGAGCCCTCCCCGAGGGCCAGCTCGGCGCCACGAAGGGCGACCGTCTCGACCTCGGCTCCACGGTAGATGTGGTACAGCCCGCGAGCCTGCAGCACCGCACCCGCCGGCACCGCTCAGCCCGCCTTGAGGACCGAAGACAGCTGCTGGATCTCCTTCTCGCCGTCCACGATCCCGACGGCCCGGACCAGGCCGACCCCGGGCGCGTAGTACTTGTGCTCCCGCTTGGACGGGTTGAGCGGGTCGGTGTCGTAGGTCTCGACCACGTTCCGGTAGGAACCCGAGGGGACCTTCAGGGTCTTGTCGACGCGGAGGATCTTGGCCATGTCCACCGCCACGCCCGGCCGGTACTCCTGGAGGTAGGCCGGCCCGCCCGGCCGGGGATGGGCCTGCATGTAGATGCCGGGCAGGGCGCCGTCGACCCCGGCCTCCCAGGTCCCCTGGGTGCTGGACACGGCGCCGTTGGTGTACTCCTTGGTGTCCTCGCCGAAGTACCACACGTTGCCCTGGAGGTCCTGTGCGAACCAGTCGACGGTGCTCTCCACCAGCGCCGAGTTGCTGGTCACCAGGTCGCGGACGACGACACAGGCGACCCCCATGATGGTCCTGGTCTCGTTGGTGACGGTGAACTCCGAGCGCCGGGGGACACCCCCGCGACTGCCGGTGTGCACCGTCGTCGTGCCGCGCTTGAGCGGGAAGTACGGGTTGGTGACCTGGTCGGTGAAGTTGGCCGGGTCGATCTTGGGCTGGTAGTCGGGCAGCTTGACCGACGTCGGCAGGGTGCTGGTCGGCGCCGGCCCGGGGACTGCGCCGGCGGCGGGCCGGCCGCCGTCGGACCCACAGCCGCCCAGCGCCAGCGCGACCACGCCAAGAGCGATCGTCCAGCGCACGCGTCGGCGGTGCGCGGCCTCGGGCATCGCGTTCCTCCTTGGCCGGTCTCTTGGTCAGCCGTCGGTACCGTACGACCGCCATGCTGAAGCGAAGCTGAGAGCGCTCAGCCTCCGGAGGCCAGCCGCGGCAGGGTGACGACGAACCGGGCGCCGTCGCCGACCGTCACCGAGCCGCCATGCGCCTGGACAACCTCGCGGACGATCGCCAGGCCCAGCCCGGTGCCTCCGGCATCGCGGGCACGGCCCTCGTCCAGCCGCGCGAAGCGTTCGAACACCCGCTCACGGGCCCCCGCCGGAATGCCGGGGCCGTCGTCGGCCACGCTCAGCTCGACCTGGCCGGCGTGCTCGGCGAGCGTCAGCTCGACCCGCTCGCGGGCGTAGCGGGTGGCGTTCTCCAGAAGGTTGCGGACCACCCGGGCCAGCCCCTCGGGGTCGCCGTGGACCGTGGCCGGCGTCACCGCCGCCGTGTCGAGCGGGACCCGGGCCTGCGCTCGGGCCCGCTCGGCCTCGTCCAGGACGACACCGCGCAGGTCGACGGGCCGCGAACGCACCACGAGCCGGCGCTCGTCGGCCTTGGCGAGCAGGAGCAGATCGCCGACCAGGCGCTCCATGCGCTCGACCTCGGCCAGCTGGTCATCGACCCCGCCGTCGCCGCGATGGGCGTAGTCGCGGCCCACCTCCAGCTGGGTCCGGAGCGAGGCCAGCGGGCTGCGCAGCTCATGGGAGGCGTCGGCGACGAACCGCCGCTGGCGCCCGGCGGCCGCTTGGAGCCGCTCGAGCATCTCGTTCATCGTCCGGGCCAGGCGCCAGACCTCGTCGCGACCGGCCGGCTCCGGGATGCGCCGGTCGATGCGGCCGCTGCCGCCGATCTCGGCCACCTGGGCCCGGATCGACTCCACCGGCCGCAGCGCCCGCCCGACCACCTGCCAGGAGATCAGCGCCACCACGGCGAGCACGACTGGCAGCCCGACCGCCAGCTCGATCTGCAGCTCGGTCATGTTGTCCGAGACCGTCTCGAGGGAGGCTGCCGCGAACACCCGCACCGGCCCCGAGGGGGTCCGCTCGGTCAGCCCGACCACCCGGTACGACTCGTCGTCGCTGGTCAGCCGCTCGGTCCAGGCCGAAAGGACCCGCGGCCGGGCATCCTCGACCCGGCCGATCGGCGCCCTGCCCTGGAGCGCGTCGGTGGCGGCGATCGCGCGACCGTCCGCGTCGACGACCTGGACGATCGCGCCCGGCTGGTCGGGGAAGCTGAGGGGATTGCGCAGCGTCTCCGTCCGGGCCATGGCCGCGACCTGGCCGGCGCGCTGCTCCAGCGGTCCCTGGATCCCAGCCAGCTGGGAGCGTCCCAGCAGCGCCATCATGACCAGCGCACCGGTGACCGTGGTGACGCCCAGCGCGATGGTCGCCGCCACCGTTGTCCGCGCCCGGACCGACCCGAACCGGCCAAGCATCGGCTCAGCCCTGGTCCGGCAGGCGGTAGCCGGCGCCGCGGACGGTCTCGATGCGTCCCGCGCCCAACTTCTTGCGCAGGTAGCTCACGTACACCTCGACGATGTTGGAGGAGTCGGCGAAGGCGTAGTCCCAGACGTGCTCGCGCAGCGCGCTCTTGGACAGGACCTCGCCCGGGTGTCGCATGAAGCACTCCAGCAGCGCGAACTGCTTGGCCGTCAGCTCGACCTCCTGGCCGGCGCACCAGCACCGGTGCGCGGCCGGGTCGAGCCGGAGATTGCCGACCTGCAGGACCGCGGGACGCGGGGATGCGCCGCGGCGCAGCAGCGCCCGCAGCCGGGCCACCAGGACCACGAACGAGAACGGCTTGGACAGGTAGTCATCGGCCCCGGTGTCGAGCGCCTCCGCCTCGTCCAGGTCTTCGTCCAGCGCGGTGAGCATGAGGATCGGCGTCCAGTTGCCACCCTCCCGCAGCTCGGCGCAGATGCGGTAGCCGTTCAGCCCGGGCAGGAGGATGTCCAGCACGATCGCGTCATAGTCGTTCGACCGGGCCATCCACATGCCCTCGGTGCCGTCGTGGGCGACGTCGACCGCCAGCCCCTCCGCCTCCAGCCCCTGCCGGACCGCGGCGGCGAACCGTTGCTCGTCGTCCACCAGGAGGATCCGCATCGCATCCGCTCCTCGAGGTCACCGGTCGGAGCATCACGGTACCGCCTGTGGATGCGTTCAGGCTGGGTTCAGGCGCTTGATGACACCATGGCTCCGCCCGCTCGACGACAACCGGCCAGGGAGGACAGGCATGCGTCGCAGGACCAGATGGATCGCCGCCGCGGGGGTCGCGATCGCGGCCATCGGCGGCGGCACCGGCATCGCGGCCGCGACCGGCGGGGACGACCACGACCAGCCGATCACCGGCGACGCCCTGACCAGGGCCAGCGCCGTCGCCGTCGCCCACGCCGGTGGCGGCCGCGTCACCGGCAGCGAGGTCGGCGACGAGGAGGGTTACTACGAGGTCGAGGTCACCCTCCCGGACGGCCGTCAGGTCGACGTCCACCTCGGCCGCGACTTCGGGGTCCTCACCACCAAGGCCGATCAGGACACCGCCGGCGACCGGGGCTGACCGACATGCGGCGCCAGCGAGGTGCCCCGACGCGACCTGCCCGCCCCAGGCTCCGGCGGGTGCTGGCAGTCGGCCTGGTGGCGGCGGCCCTCTCGCTCACCGCCTGCCAGCCTGGCCGCGAGTCGCGGGCCGCCGGGTCGGGCGCCCCCACGTCGACGGCCCCCAGCGCTCGGCTGGCGCCGGCGCCGTGTGGCACCTACAGCGGCCGCGGCTGCGCGCCGGCCGGCGAGCGGGTGGACCTGGTCAGGCCGTCGTTCTCCAACCCCACCAAGGTCACCAATCGGCTGTTCCCCATCGGCGAGCTCGGGTCGGCGGTGCTCCTCGGCCACGTCGACGGCAAGCCGTTCCGCTCGGAGACCACGCTGCTGCATGACACCGAGCGGATCGCCTGGGACGGCCAGGTGGTCGAGACCCTCGTCTCCCAGTACGTCGCCTACCTGGACGGCCGCCTCGAGGAGGTCGCGCGCGACCGGTACGCCCAGGCCGACGACGGGTCGGTCTGGTACTTCGGCGAGGACGTCATGGACTACCGGAACGGCGCGGTGGCCCTGACCGAGGGGACTTGGCTGGCCGGCCGGGAGGGCTCGGCGGCGATGATCATGCCCGCCCATCCCAAGGTGGGGGACGTGTTCCGGCTCGAGGATGTCACCGGCGTCGTCTTCGAGGAGGTCAAGGTCAAGTCGGTTGGCCAGACCGTCCAGGGTGCGTGGGGTCCGGTCAACGACGCGATCCTGGCCGAGGAGCTGCATGCCGACCAGAGCACCGACCACAAGATCTACGCCCCCGGTCGTGGCGAGTTCCGGACCGCCAGCGGCGGCGACCTGGAGGCCCTGGCACTCGCCGTGCCCGCGGACGCGCTCCCCGGTCCCCCACCGGCCGAGCTCCAGTCCCTCTCGACCACCGCGGTGGGCATCCTGGAGCTGGCCCGCATCGGGGACTGGGAGGCGGCCGCGGCGGCCCTCAAGCGGATGGACGCGGCCTGGACCACCCTTCGGACCGCCACCCGGCCGCCACCGATGATCGCAGCCCGCCTGGGCGACGCCATGCACGCCTTGACCGGCGCGGTGAAGGCCCACGGAGCGGGCGGGACCGGACAGGCGGCCATCGACGTCGCCCAGTCCGTGCTCGATCTCACCCTCTCCTACCGGCCCCCCGCCGAGATCGACGCCCGCCGCTTCGGGCTCTGGAGCCAGCAGCTGCGCGTCGACGCTGCAGCCAACGATCTCGCCGGAGTGACCGGTGACCTGGCCGTGCTCGAGTGGATCCGTGACCGCTTCGCTCCCACCCTCAGCCCCGCCGCCCGGGCCGAGCTCGATACCCGCCTCCGCGACCTCCGCGGCGCGGCCGACGCCAGGAACCTCCCCGCCGCCGCCGACCACGCCGCCCGCCTGGCAGCCCGCCTGCGTGACGTCGGCGCGCTCTGACCCGCAGCCGGAACCTTGGGAGCGGTGGGGCCTGGGTGCGCCGGTTCGGGCGGGTACACTCCCGCGCATGGCGGCTGCTTCCGAGCGCTGGCGTGTCCTCGCCAGGGCCGGGGAGATCGAGTACGACCGGGTCCTGTTCTTCAGTGATGCCGTCTTCGCCATCGCCATCACCCTGCTGATCGTCGACCTACGGGTGCCTGATGTTCCCCACCTCCAGTCCGGGCAGCTGCTCCGCGACGCCATCCCCCAGATCGTCGGGTTCGCCTACAGCTTCGCCGCCATCGGGCTGTTCTGGCTCGCCCACCACGGGCTGTTCCGCCACATCAAGGGCCTGGACCGTCCCCTGGTGATGCTGAATCTGCTGTTCCTAGGGACCGTCGCGTTCGTGCCCTACCCGACCGCGCTGCTGAGCGCCGCTGGCGACCAGGTGCCGGCGACCGTGTTCTATGCAGCCAGCCTGGCGGCGGTCGGGTTGGCCGAGGCCGCGGTGTGGCTGTACGCGATCCGGATCCGCGAGCTGGCCCTGCCCGGGGTCTCGGCTGCGGTGCGCCGCTGGGTGCTGCTGCGGATCCTCAGGACCCCGGTGATCTTTCTGCTGTCGATCCCGGTCGCGGTGATCCAGCCGAACCTAGCCAAGTACCTGTGGCTGCTCATCTTCGTCGGCGGCTTTGTCCTGCGCCGGCTGGAGCCGGCCCAAGAGGAGCCGGGGCCCGTCGCGGGCGGAGGCCTCGACGGCTGAGGTGGGCGTACTGGCTCATCCGGTGACGGCGTAGCGACCCCTACGGTTGGGCCGCCGTGGACCTGCAGACAGAGCGAGGCAGCCGCGGACCCTCGACCCGGCGTCGTTCGACGACGTGGTCCACCGCGACCGCTGGTCGCCGGGCCCGTGGGCCCGGTTGGCGGGACCACTGGATCGGACCGCTTCGACCGTGCAGCATGAACAGTGGTGCTCTCTTACGTCTCCCGCCTGGTCGGGGTCGTCCGGACCGTGTCCGGCAACCCGGGGCTGCTCCGGGTCGAGCTGGCGTTCGTCGGCTTCAACGTGGCCGAGTGGGCCAGCTGGGTGT
>Ga0247818_10003412_pt1 | contig 10244 bp, 6 predicted proteins | sample 13C_Glucose_Day1_FD_192424 | JGI IMG/M metagenome (GOLD analysis project Ga0247818, IMG submission 192424) | Soil microbial communities from agricultural site in Penn Yan, New York, United States - 13C_Glucose_Day1 | ecosystem: Environmental > Terrestrial > Soil > Agricultural land | place: USA...
TGTTCGAACAGTCCGGCCTGCTGGTGCTCACCTCCAGCCCCGACTTCGATCCCGCCGACGAAACCGACTTCACCCTGCGCACCATCGCCCTAGCACAGACCTACGGCATCGAACACGAAGTCCTCGACGCCGGCCAGATCCGCCAACGCTTTCCGCAGTTTGCCCAGGTGCGCGACGACGCCATTGGTTACTTCGAACCCGAAGGCGGTTTTGTACGGCCCGAACGCTGCATCGACGTGCAACTCAGATTGGCCGAACAACACGGCGCCACGCTGTACAAGGGCGAGACCGTGACCCACATCAGCTCGGACGAACAGGGCGTCACCGTCACCACCGACCAGCGCACCGTGCGGGCGAACAAACTGGTGGTCACCGCCGGCAACTGGGCGGGCGGCTTGCTGGGCGCGCCGTTCGACAGACTGCTCAGCGTCTATCGGCAAAAACTGTTCTGGTTCGAAACCGAGCCTGACGCGGAACTGGTCGGCCACTCACCCACCTTCATCTTCACTCACGGCCCGGACGATGATTTCTATGGCTTTCCCGCGTTGCCGGGGGAGGGCAGTTTGAAAGTGGCGACGGCGCAGTATCACAGCAAGTCCACGCCTGAAACTCTGGATCGCACAGTCTCGGCCGAGGAAGAACGCGAGATGTACGAGCAGCAGGTGCAGGGGCGCATTGCCGGGCTGACGGATCGGGTCGTGAAGTCAGCGGTTTGTGCCTACACCGTTACGCCGGATCGGCATTTCATTATTGATGAACATCCACGGTTGCAGCACACGTTGGTGGTGTCGGCGTGCTCCGGGCATGGTTTCAAACACTCGGCGGCGCTGGGGGAGGCGTTTGCGCAGTGGTGTTTGCGGGGGGAGAGTGAGCTGGATCTTTCGTTGTTTTCGGTGGGGCGGTTTGAGTGGGAGTGATGGTGCTTGGGAGGACTGCTATTGGCCAAGAAGCGCTCGTAATTGGCTGCTTCCCGCTGAATCGGTCAATAGCTTCCGCTCATGAGAGTCCGCAATTAGCCCTAGAGGTCAATCCAATTTCTTTCTTTTGGAATATTAAAAAGACAAGGATGCCGGCTACGTTCGCGGCCTGTACAGTCCTATTGAGTGGGGATAACTATTGCAGCCTTATCGAAGTGTCTACAGTATGTGTAGCTAAATGCCATCGGCCGAAGGATTGATTGATGCCCACCGACAAAAAAGTCATGCCCGCCATTCTGGATCGTGAAATTTCAGGTGCCGATCAGGATGCGTTTGGCCACAGGCATTTCGCTGAGGGCCTACAAAGCCTGATCGAATCAAAGGAACTGTCTCCTCCGTTTAGCATAGGTCTCCTCGGTGGTTGGGGGACCGGCAAAAGTAGCATCAAGGAGCTATACACAAACCATTTGAAAAACGACGCAACCAAACAAGAAGGGAGGTTGAGAAAGGATCGATTCCATTGCATCACTTTCAACGCCTGGCGATTTGGTGGGCACGATCAGGACATCAAGCGTGCTTTGTTGCGTCATGTGTTCCTAGAGCTCGGTGGCAAAGAGGATCACCTCCACGACAAGCTGTTTCGGCAGATTAGCGAGACAACGCAAAAACCTAAGAGTTGGTTAAAAATTACCCTGGAGACGCTCAGGGCATGGGCACTTCCAGTACCCGCACTTATATCTGCAATGGCCCTATTGTTTGGGATTTGCTGGCTGACGTTGATCGGATTGAATGTTCAAAGCGAATTTCTGAAAAGCGTCGTCGTTTTATGCGTCACGTGGGCATACACATATCTTTTAAAAAATATAAAACCACCTGCAGTTGCTTCGTCGACGCCTGTCACGCGAGTAGAGCTTCCAAATACCACTTCTGAACAATACGAGGATCTGCTCCTCGATCAAATTCGGAGCTACAAATCTGGTGACTGCCAATCCCTAGAGGGTCGCTCTGGGAAAACGTGTGAAAGGTTGGTGGTGTTTGTTGATGATTTAGACCGTCTTTCATCCGAGGAAATGGTACTTGGTCTGGATGCTGTTCGCACGTTCATGGAGATACCTGCTAGTCGTCTGCCAAAGGGCATTGGATTGGTATTTGTTATTTCTTGTGACGAGGCAAAAGTAGCTGACGCTCTTGCTAGAGGCCGAAGGAATAGTGATCTTCCTGGCTCAGTGGTCACCCACAACGATGCGCGTAGATATCTGGATAGGATCTTCCAGTTTCGCTTAGAGATACCACCGCCCCCTCGGCATGACATGCGAGAATTCGCCCGTGCTCATTTGGCTAAGCTGACCAGCGTCACGGCGGATCTTAATGCCCGTGGTATCCATCTGGCTCCGATTATTGATCGAATGATTCATGTGAGCGTCCAAGACCCGAGAAACGCTCTTCAAATCGTGAATGCTTTTGCTCAAGCCTGGTGGGTGGCTCAAAAGAGAGAGGCAGAAGGACTTGGTACGAACAAGCCTGGTGGATTGCACGAAGGAGCTGTCACATCGCACCCTATTTCACTTGGAGCACTATGTGCGATGAAGGTAAGTTTTCCTGACTTTTACCGCGACCTTCAAGAAGATCCCTTATTTTTGCAGCGCTTCACTGATGTCGTTATTCGTAAGCTGAACTTGGATGATCAACCCCTGCAAACGCAGGACCGTCTAAAGGAGCGCTATTTCAAGCTCACTACTGAAGGTGTGTTCATTCTCAAGGCTGAACATCGACCACTCCGACAATTTGTCGCAAGCTTGGACGGTTTAAGATGGCCGCCTTCGCTACAAAGCCTGCTTCTGCTATCCGAGGACCCTGTTACTCGACGTTTGGGACCGAAAATAGCGCCAATTTACGGTGATTTTGTTTCCGGCAATACTCAAGGGGTATTGGAGGGGTTTGCAAGGCATAGTGACAACGCTCTTCTTCACGAAAACGAAGCCCGAGCGCTTTATCAGATGTTTGAAGACCTTCGGCAGGAGCTACCTGCGCTTAGAGCGCGTGCATCACGGGTTGTAGCTGACTTAGTAGAACGTTTGCCTGAACCACCTGCTTACCAGCTAATCAGTATGCTCTGTCGTGAAATTGGGGATTCTCTCGATCTACGCTCGCAGCTTGGGGTAGAGAAAATCGGGAAGATTCTGCGATCTGCCGTTACTGACGACCAGCGTGTTATCGCGTCTCGCCTTGTTGGTGACTTACTGGGCGGTTCCGAAGCAGTGAAGCTTCTGCGCGAGACCATGGAACCGCCTAGTCTTGATGAAGCCGTCGATATGGTTCGCTTGGCAGTCCCGATGATTCTAACCGTGCGTGCAAACATCAGTTTAGAGCGTAGAGCAGACGAACAACTACTCAGTTGGTTGCTCAATCGGAATATCTCAATTGGCAACAAACACACGCAACTTTCCTTTAAAGAGCTAGAGCAATGGCTAGAGGATTATGGCGACAATCTGTCTTCAGCCTTAGGCCTTAATTATATAAATGCGCTCGCAGACGAGCTAGAGACTAGTAAGACTTCTCAATTCGATATGCTTCCCAGCGTTAGTCGAGCACGCAAAATATTTGATCAAATGATGGATCAGGGCAACGAGTCAAGGCCCCTGCTTTGGGCTCCGTTGGCACGTTATGTATCTCTTTCCGGTACGTCGGCTGTGCGCATGGCGTGGGAGGTTGCTCAAACCAACATTCAGCACGCGGACGATGATGATATTTGTCAGTTCGTCAGTAATTTCGTCGCAAGACTGTCGAAGGATTTCGATGATGAAGAGTCTACGATGGAGCATGAGATCGCAGCATCAAGCCTGCTAAAGTTTGTTTACGAACGAGTAGATGCTCTGGATGCTGAAACTGTAGAAGCCACCGCCGACTTAGCTGATATGTGGGCTAAAAACGATTTCCTGACTGAACAAGCGTGCGCGTTACTGTCTGCGTTACGAAAAAATGACGAAACGGACTACATGCGAATCATTGGTGGATGGATACCGCAGCTTTTCGTAAGCCTCCCCATCGATTGCGCCAAGCTGGTGGCAGCTCAATTTGACACATTGACTGATCCTATTAAGACCGCAGTCGCCGCCTCTCTCTCCGCCTGTCTCACAAGCACCGCTGCAGTTGATTCCGCTTTGGAAAGATACAAAGTGTTTATTCTTAATACGCCGCCATCGGCTTGGAAAGCCGGGCCGCTGCACAGCTATGTAGACAGTCTCATTCAGCATCTCGCGGCCCAAGTGAGCAATGAGGCATTCATTAGATCTCTACTGAAACCAAGCGTTCCTCTCTTAAAATTCGCATCGCCGAGCATTTTGGGTCCTTACCTTCAGCAGCTCTTTGTTCAGGGGAAAAGTTATCCAGGCTACTTTTCATGGATGCATCTCTGCCTAGCTCAATACTGGCCAGTGAAGTCAGATAACCTTTCAGGCTACGACCCTAAAGTTATCTTCGATGAGGCTGGCGCTTTTGCAGTGACTTATCCAGCGCATACGAGACAAGGGATTTTACTATCTATGCACGATATGCTCCGACGGGACTTGGTAGGGCAAGAGGGGCGCGAGAAATTAATTGCTGCCAGTTGTTCAGCCTGGTCAGCTAATCCAAGTGTCTCATTGAGCTCTTTCGAGCGGGAGTATTGCGAGCTAACTCCTGAGCAAGCTGCCAATCTAACGTCACCCATAGAATGGGCAAATTCCGATCACCTAGAGACGCTACAAAAAGCTTGGAAGTGTATTGCTGCCAATAAGAATGGCCCTGCTTCGAATGAGGTTCTCGTGCGGCTTCTTCAGCAAGGGCCACAAGGGAGTGAAGAGCAACCTGATTTGGCAATCCGTATGTGGCTCCAATCTCAGGAGGACACAGGACGAGAACTGATGGCGGAGGTGCTGGCAGAGGATGTTCTGGAGGATATTCACAGGCGTCGGTTATGGGCCTATGCAATTGAGAGGGTCAAAGAACTAGGCGCTCCATTTTTTCTATCACTGCTTCCCAAAATTAGTGCGCTCGCTAATGCAGATCAGACTATCAAGGCGGTATTCGACGATTTCACAATTGTCATGAGCGTACTTAACTCTCAAGATCTCAAGGCTGAAATGGCAGTTCGTTTGATGGACGTGTTCTCGGTTGCCGCCACCAATTCGACAAAAGGGCGTATTGCCGAAGCGAGCAATCAGCTTGTTAATCAATCAGCGTTGAAAAACTTTAAGCCGAAGTCACTTCACAAAGATGAGTTTGATATTCTCAGTGCGATTTTTGGAGCGCGTCATATGAAAAAATTCGAAAAGATGGTCGATGAATGATGTGCGATCTATGCATTCGCTTGCGGATTAGCCGATAACTGCCCGGAGATAATTCTCAATACTTACACGCCCAATTGAACAGTGTTTTGGGGCCGAGAGCAGCCTTTACGTGAATGGCCGCTATTGGCCGAAAGCTGCCGTTCATGAAGGGCAGCTATCGACCCAGGCCGGCCCCTCATGGCTGCTAATGCTTGCCAGAACCAGTGACTGTAATCCGATTGTAATTTCTTCAATCGTGAGCTTGAAAAGATTCCGCGTTTTTTTGTGGTACTCCACAGGAACGCAATAATCTCGGTTCGACTAGCGACGGCTGGTCATTAGAGCAATCCAATGTAACCATATCAATCGACCAACTGTCTGCCGCTTCGATGGGCAACCATAAAGAAGTAAGGTTTTAGGATCTAAAATGTTTAATCGAATACTCATTTATTTAGGGTTGTTGCGGGAAGAACGGTCCCTCGTCGACACGATACTAAACACTCGAAGTGCTGTCTTCTTTGCGAAAGTTATGGGTGTATGCGCTTTTATTTCGATAGGCTCTAATTACATCATGTGGGTGCATGCGGTCTTCGAAGATTTTGATTTAGGGAATTCGGCCATCAGGGAGTACCTGTCGTCAGACTATTATGGGAGCGCTATGCGGGATGAGGGGCGGCAGCTGGAGCGGTACAATAAGGGGGTGGCCGATTCGTTACCTCCACACTTGAGTTTCTATTTCCCTACTCTAGGTGTAATCGTCAAGCACGAGGTGAGTGTAGTGCCCGGAACACGGCACAGGCCGGACGGCACTCCTCAGTACAAATTTGAAAATAAATTCAAGGTTTCGCTGAATTTTGTTCACCTCATATGGTTTGTTTTCTTGATGAGCATGCTGCTGGTCTCTGGTCTATTATTTTTATCCCGTCGCTCGCCTGCAGCGCTGATCCGACTCGAGGAGCTAGAGCTTGAAAATCATTTTTCACCAAGAGAACGATTGCCGCCTACCCGTGAAATGCTTGGAGTAGATAACCGGCTCGCTCTTATTTTCAAACGATTTAACGCTTTTGTAGTATCCCTGAATTCCCGTCAGCGCGGAAAACCATCTTTTGAGGTTAACGATGAGTATGATGTTCAGGACCTGATGCTACCTATGCTGCAAATGGAGTTCGGAATCGTCAAGCGTGAAGTCTGGGGCCCGGATATCGCCGGATCAGCTTCCAGGGTGGACTTTCAGCTCGTCAACGAAGGAGTGCTTATTGAAATAAAGAAGACGCGAGGGAGTTTGTCAGATCGAGAACTATCGAATGAGCTCATCGTTGATATAATTCGATATTCAGCTTATGAACACATCAATAAGATTGTGTTTTTTATCTACGATCCCGAGACTCGGATCAGGGATCCTTTAGTCCTGTTGACAGATATCGAAAAACTGCGCGGCAAGGTTGATGTGAAAATTTTTATATCGCCAAGGTGGTATGAGTAGTCCGATGGTAATAGAGTCCGAATGGCGGTATCAGAGTATGACGTAACCGGATTAGTTGGTTATCAGACGATCCCTCAATTATGCAGTAACTCACAAATTATGACGCCGGAATTGTGCCGCGTCCGGGGATGAACTGAGCAAAAATGGGGACGGATTTTTTTCTAAAATAAATCTGTCCCCATTTTTCCTATTTTTTTCTTTTGCTGTTTAAGCTTGCACTGTTTTGCTTGAAGGTAAAAAATAACTTAGAGGTAATTTAATGAAGCAGTTGTACGATAGTTTGATAATTTTCGACCTCCTTAAAGAGAAGTTCGAAAAAGACTTGTTTTTAATTGAGTTTTCCGTGTCTTTGACAAAAAAATACAGTAAGCGATGCAAGGATCTTGGTCACTTCAATGAGGATCTCAAACAGTCATTGTTCTTAAAGCAAGTTATTGATGTATGCGCGTTTTTAGATGAATTTAAAGCATTCAGATCCTTGGCTAAAGATAGCGAAAGAGTCAAGGGTGTATGCAGGGCGACCAAGCCAGCTTTAGAAAGGATCGAAGGATTAAAAGGGTTGAGAGATTATAGAAATGCACTGGCTGCTCATAACTTCAGGGTGGACGGCAGGAAGGATGAAGTTATTTTGCTGAGTGATTACACTAAGAATCAGGATCATCCAAACTCTATTGCAGAGATCTTTTTTCTTAGCTCGCTGTGCATCACAATCATAGAAGTGGTATGCATGGAGTTCAGTAGTGAGCTCAAGGAGGCATTGAAGTCATATAGGCTAAGTCTGGAGGATGATAGTGATGATCCATTAAGAGGGGTCAAAACAATTCGAGAAGCTTATGACGAAATCGAGAAGTATCGTATAAAGCTAAATTTAAAGCCAAAATTTATAGAGTATGAGTTCACGGAGATTAATATGTCTCTACGCAAGCTGGATTGGAGTGCAATTCCCAAAAGCTTCCAGCTTGCAAAAGATGAAACAAATAAAGCTTGGTGTGAAGTTCTAGGCATGTACTTTAGAATGAGAGGTTATCAAGGCATCGAGTATTGTCAAGGTGCAAAGGGGGGTTATACAGGCCATTGGCTAGAGTTTTATGGTTACGCTGTATCTATAACTGATGAATTAAGGTGTTTTAAACCATCTGGCTTGAGAAGAATCTATGGCGCAGTATCTAATTGGGAGCCCTGTACTGAAGAAAGTAGTTCTCAACAGGCACGGCTTGTATATGGCGAGCTAATGAAAGTAGTTACACCGTGAGGCTTCTCAAATTTCGTAGTATGTTGCCTTGGCTCACAAACTGACGCGTATCGCTCGGGCGATACGCACACCGTACGCAATACCAATTGGCAAATACCGATAACAAAAATTCCAAAACGCAAAAATGGGGGCGCAAAAATGGACGGATTTATTTTCTACCAAAAAACGGAAAATAAATCTGAGACTCATCTAGCCGGATAATGCTTTTCGCGAAGAGCTGTAGCCCAAAGCGGACGCTCACCAAGGCTTCTCTTCAGGCACCACTATATTCGACTCGATCTTCTTCCCCATGCTGATGCGGGGTTCGGTCGAGTAGCCCAGAGACTCATAAAAAGCTTTGACACTTTCATTTGAGCTGACGATTTGCAGATTTATTTTCATGCAGCCTCGCGCCGTCAAAGCCCCCTCTGCATGACGGACCAGATTGATCCCTATGCCTTTTCTGCGATGCGACGGGTGAACCGCCACCGAATACAACCATCCACGATGGCCGTCGTATCCGGCGAGAACGGTGCCAACAACTTCATTTCCTGACAGGGCAACAAAGAAAAGGCCATCCGCTGCGGCCAGTTTTTTGTCGATGGCAAGGCTGGGAGTGTTGTGCGCGGTTTCGTAGCCGAAAACGGTTTGCCAGAGTTGCACGACGCAACGGCGGTGGTGTTCATTTGAGTAGTCGGCAATAGCGTCCATGTTGTAGCCCTCACATTGAAGGGGCTGACGCTAGCGCCTTGGCGTGGGTAATGTCCACTGTCTCTTCTTGGCCAATAGCTGCCATTTACCATGGCAGCTATTGGCAACGCTCATTCCCTCTGTCGATGCGTACTATCCGGACGCTATAGAGGGCAGGGGTTTAGCTCTTAACCTCAACATGATCCAACGCCTGATTCACCGCCAACTCACTCAACATCACCAACTGCGCAATGCCGATCGCGGTTTTGCGATGAGCAGGCTCCAGCGTGGCGGCGAAGTTGTTGAGCATTTCGCTGGCGGACCCAAGTGATTCGCTGGCGTTGGCCAGGAGTGATTCGGTGTTGTAGGCCGGGTTGGCCAGGTACATGGGGTCGTGTTTGTGATGGCTGCCCATGATCCGTTGCTGCGGAGTGAGATAGTGGTCGAGCGCGCGTTCGGCCGCTTCGTTGAGTGTCCGGGAATCGGGAAATTTGTAGGGAGAAACCGGATCGGTTTCCGGTGGGTTCGGAGTTGGTTTGAACATAGATGAATCTCCAGCACTTATTAAAGGGGAGTCATCCACTCTCGCTACCAAACGAGGGGTGGCGACCATACGCAGGTTGGTAGACCGGAGCACTGGAACCGGCGCTTCCGAAGAAGCCCTGAGCATGGCCACCATAAATCCAGTCGCATGAATGCAACTGCATGAGGTGACGCAATGCGTCAGCGCTGCGGGCTACCAAACCCGATCACTGTTTTTCAGTGACCCGGAAACGATAAAACCCGCACCCCAGACGCACAAGCCGGCGGATTCTGGCGTAGTCGTAGGCAATGACGCAAGACGCTGTAGCCGTGGGGAAGTAATGCCGGGCGTTTCTAAACACCATTCATAAAACGCTTAAACACGTCGCCCTCGCCATGTCGAAATCAGACGTCCATGCCATTCCTGAAAAAAGCGGACTCCCGTCTGCGGGATAACCCCATCACATCGATTTCAATTTTCCTCTCCGTCCCCATTCTTTCTCGTCATCTACCAGCGCGCGTCGCTTTTTAAGCTTGATGAAACGTTTCAGCAGGTTTATAAAAACGGCACAACTCCAAGAAAGGCTGCTCCCATGACCCCGCTCAAACTCGTTGTTGCTCTCAGCGCACTGTCCGCTGCCTCCCACGCCATGGCCTGGGATTACGTTCTGCTCGACACCGACAAAGCCGCTCAGAACTGGCAGATCACCAGCCAGCAACTCGGCGTGAAAACCGACAAACCTTTCAGCGTCAGCCTGCGCACCTTGCATGGCGGTCGGCAGGAGGGCGTCAGCATTGTCGAAATCGATAACGGCACGATGAAACTCTCGGTAGTGCCGACGCGGGGAATGAACGTCTTGCAGGCTTCGGTCGGCAATGTGCGCATGGGCTGGGATTCGCCAGTCAAAGAGGTAGTCAATCCGTCCTTCATCGAACTCAATGGCCGTGGGGGGCTGGGCTGGCTGGAGGGTTTCAACGAACTGGTGACCCGCTGCGGATACGAATGGGTCGGCCACCCCGGCGTCGACAACGGCGAACTGCTGACCCTGCACGGCCGGGCCGCCAACATTCCTGCGAACAAAGTCACCCTGCAC
>Ga0247818_10003413_pt1 | contig 10243 bp, 9 predicted proteins | sample 13C_Glucose_Day1_FD_192424 | JGI IMG/M metagenome (GOLD analysis project Ga0247818, IMG submission 192424) | Soil microbial communities from agricultural site in Penn Yan, New York, United States - 13C_Glucose_Day1 | ecosystem: Environmental > Terrestrial > Soil > Agricultural land | place: USA...
GCTGGGCGGGGAGGGTGGGGTGCGGCATGCGATAGCCCGGCTCGATCAGGGTCCGGCCGTCGGCGCCGTCCTGGTCGACGGCGGCGAACACCTGGCCCACCTCGGCCTCGATCTTGCCGAGTGCCGTGTCGGCCAGCTCCCGGTCCAGCGTCACCGAACTCACCATGCGGCCGGCCCCGGCGTCGTACACCTGCGCACCCTGCCCGCAGACCGCGAGGCCGTCGTAGCCGAGGTGTGCCAGCAGGGCGCGTATGCCCGGCACCGGGCGCCCCGTGACGATCAGGTGCCGGGCACCCGCCGCCGCCGCGCGGGCGAGGGCGGCGCGGGAGCGGGGGCTCACGGAGTCGTCGGAACGCAGCAGGGTGCCGTCCAGATCCGTGGCGACGAGGGTGTATGCGGCGGGTGGCGTGAACATGAGGGTCAGCCTAGAGAGATCGGCTTCCCGCCGTACGCCGCTGACCTGCGCGGACGGTCGGGCCTGTCAGTGGACGCAGAATTCGTTGCCCTCCGGGTCCAGGAGCACCTGCCAGGAGCCCCCGGGGTGGTCGACGGTCCTCAGCACGCTCGCCCCCAGGCGCACGAGCCGCTCGACCTCGGCCTCGCGCTCGCCGGGGGCGGAGTGGACGTCCATGTGGAGGCGGTTCTTCATCGACTTCACCTCCGGTACGCGCTGGAAGAGCAGCCGGCGACCCAGCCCGGTCCCGCTCTTCTCGTCGTACGGATCGTCCGGATGCCGCACCGCGGCCAGATCGCGCCAGGCCCGGCGCCCGTGCGGCTGGACGGTGGCGGCCTCGGGCACGGCCCCGGCGCCGAGCAGCTCCCCGATCAGGGCGCTGTTGTCCTCGACGAGGTAGCCGAGCGCCTCGGCCCAGAAGTCGGCCTGGGCGTGCGGGTCTCCGGCATCGATCACAAGCTTCCAGTGCAGCGTCATGAGATGTTCATACTGGTTGCGCGGAGAGGTCGGCAACGGCCACGCCCGGCGCGCCGCGCGGTTCGTGGGGCCGGCGTCCGCGGTCCGCGGTCCGCGGTTCCGGTCCGGCGTCCTGGGTCCGCGGTCCGGCGTTCTCGGTCCGGCGGCCGGCGCCCCTCAGTCCGGCGGCCGGCCTCAGGGGTCGGGCGTCCCGGTCCGGGTCCGGCGTTCTCGCTCTCGGTCCGGCGGCCGGCGGCCCTCAGTCCGGCGGCCGGCGTCATGGGTCGGGCGTCCCGGTCCGGGTCCGGCGTCATCGGTCGGGCGTCCGCAGTCCGGCGTCCCCGGCCCCGGCCCGGCGTCCCCGGTCCCGGTCCGGCGGCCTCACTGCGGCGGACAGGTCTCGCAGACGTGCCCGCCGAGTGCGGCCAGCAGCTGTCCGGCCGCCTTCCGCACCTCGGGATCCCCGTCGACGGCCAGCCGTTCGGCCGTCTGCCGTCCCGCCAGGACCGCCAGGTGCGCGTCCCTGGCCCACTCCGGGTGGTGGGCGTGGCCGTGGGCGAGGATCGTCCGCAGCAGCCCGAGCACCCCGGCCCGGCCCTTCACCGTCTCCATGGCGGCCAGTTCCCAGAGGAACGGCACGGTGGCGACCGTCGCGTCGAACACCGACATCGCGGCTATCCACAGGCGCAGCTCGCTCAGCGCGTCCTCGGCCGACTCGCTGTCGCCCCAGGCGATGCGCGAGAGCAGTCCGGGGACCTGGGAGGCGGAGCCCTGGGCATGGCGCAGCTCATGCCACTGAACGTGCCTCATGTCCTTCAGGATGGTCCCCATCCGGGCACTCAATCAGCCTTTGCGTGCTCCGTCCACCATGCCTGCCCCCCTCACCGTTACCGGCCTCCGGGCCCGTCGAGCGCGGCCAGATACCGCCGCACCGCACGCGGGTCGTCGGCCCCCGAGATCAGTCCCAGGTGACCGTCCGGCCGGATCACGACGACCGCGTCCCCGTCGATGCCGTAGGCCGCGCGGGCCAGTCCCTGCCGGTCGTGCAGGGCGTGCGGGCCGGCTCCCGCCCTCTCGGACTCCGTGGCTCCGGGACCGAGGACGCGGCAGGCGCGCACCGCGTCGCCGTGGGCGGACGCGGCCTCCCGCAGCGCAGGCTCACTGCCCGCGCCGAAGCCCAGCACCGTGAAGTGCGGACCGGCGAAGGTGCGGAACAGACGGGTGGGCGTGCCGCTCGCCGCCTCGTGACAGGGGGCGTCGGGCGCGCGGTCGCCGGAGCGCACCTCGCCCTTGCCTCCGGCGCGGGCGAGGGAACTCCACCGGTAACCCCGGTCGAGTCCCGACGTCGAAGGGCTGAGGGCGGCGTCGAGGCCACCGCCCGGCTCCCTGATCGCCTCCAGTGTGGCCCGCAGCCGCTCCGACGTGAGGTCCAGCGTCCAGGCGGCGACCGGCAGCCGCTCCTCCTCGTAGGAGTCCAGCAGTTCCGGACCGGCCCGTCCCCGCACCACCTGGGCGAGCTTCCAGCCGAGGTTGAAGGCGTCCTGGATGCCGGTGTTCATGCCGAGACCACCCGCGATCGCGTGCACATGGGCGGCGTCCCCGGCCAGCAGCACCCGGCCCACCCGGTAACGGTCCACCATGCGCACGTTGACGCGGTACGTCGAGAGCAGTGTGGCCTCGGTGAGGTGGGCGGCGGGCAGCCGGGTGTGCCGCGCGAAGAGCCGCCGGAAGCCGTCGAGGGAGGGTGGCAGCGGGCGTCCGTCGGCGTCCCTCTCGGGGCCGGACTGGAACCACCAGCCCGCCCGGGTGCTGGGGACGGGACAGAGCATCACGGCTCCGTCCTCGTCGAACCACTGGTGCCAGATGCCCCGGTCCAGGACACCTGGCGTGATCTCGACGTCGCCGCAGACCATCACCTGCTCCTCGTCCGTCTCACCCTCGAACGGGATGCCCAGCAGCTTGCGTACACGGCTGTGGGCGCCGTCGCAGCCCACCACGTACCGAGCCTCGGTGCGGGAGCCGTCGGCGCAGGTCACGGTCACCGCGCCGGCGTCCTCGGCGAGGCCCACCACCTCGGTGCCGGTCTCGGCACGCACGCCGTGTTCGGCGAGGCGGTCGCGCAGGATCTCCTCCAGCCGCCACTGGGCGATCAGCCGTCCCCGGTCGTAGGGCGCGTCCGGGGTCGGCGCGGAGCCGGCGTACGGGTCGGTGTCGGCGACGGGCGTGCCGTCGCGGTACTTGCGCATCGGGAGGGGCGCCGCGCTCGCCGCCATCACCTGGTCGAGGACGCCGAGATCCTCCAGCACCTCGAGAGAGCGGGGGTTGGGCCCCTTGGACCGGGAGCTGCGCGGATGCTCCGGCGACCTGTCCACGATCCGCACGGCGATCCCGCGCCGGGCGAGATCGCAGGCCAGCGTCAGTCCGGTCGGGCCCGCGCCCACGATCAGTACGTCGGTCATGACTGCTCCTCGGTTCGCGTCGTCCTGCCAGGACAGGAAAACGCAACCGAGTTAAAAAAGCAACCGAGTAACTATTTCACGCCCGAGGGGTCCGCTTCCGCGGGGCGGGCGGAAGCCGTCCCCGCCGGTGTGGCCGCCTCCGCCGCCCGTACGGCCAGACGCAGCGCCTCCGCCCTCGTCCGCCGCGCCGTCCGCAGCGCGTCCCAGGTCAGGAGCATCAGTGCCACCCAGACCAGCGCGAACCCGGCCCACCGCTCGGGCGGCATCTCCTCGTGGAAGTAGAGGATGCCCAGGGTGAACTGGAAGACCGGCGCGAGGTACTGGAGCAGGCCCAGCACGGACAGCGGCACCCGGATCGCCGCGGCCCCGAAGCAGACGAGCGGGATCGCGGTGACGAGACCCGTGGCGGCGAGCAGCGCGCCGTGCCCCGCGCCTCCGTACAGGAACGTGGCGTCGCCGCTCGCCCCGAGCCACAGCAGGAAACCGAGCGCGGGCAGGAAGAGGACGGCGGTCTCGGCGGCCAGGGACTCCAGGCCGCCCATGCCGACCTTCTTCTTCACCAGGCCGTACGTGGCGAACGAGAAGGCCAGCACCAGGGAGATCCACGGCGGCTGTCCGTAGCCGACGGCCAGCACGAGCACCGCGACGAAACCGGTCGCCACCGCCGTCCACTGTGCCGGGCGCAGCCGCTCGCCGAGCAGCAGGACGCCCATGGCGATGGTGACCAGGGGATTGATGAAGTAGCCGAGGGACGCCTCGACGACGTGGCCGTTGTTGACGGACCAGATGTAGAGCCCCCAGTTGACCGATATGACGGTCGCGGCGATCGCGATCAGCCCCAGCTGCCGGGGCCGGCGGACGAGCTCGCCGATCCAGGCCCAGCGGCGCAGGAACAGCAGGGCGATCCCCACGACGCCCAGCGACCAGACCATGCGGTGGGCGAGGATCTCCACCGCACCCGAGGGTTCCAGCAGCGGCCAGAAGAGGGGCACGAGCCCCCACATCCCGTACGCGCCTATTCCGTACAGCAGGCCTGCCCGCTGTTCCTTCTTCCCCTCCACGGGCCCTCCCGGCACTCCTGGTCGGCGATTGTCCGACTGCACGACGGTAGCGCCGCGAGGGCTCCGTGTCATAGCCGTCTCACGGGAACGGTCGTGACACGGAGCGGAGTGCCGCAGGCTCAGGCGGTGGTGCGCGCGGGGGTGACCGGCTCAGGCGGTGGCGAGCGCCTCGGCGACCGACTCGGCCAGGGGTGTCGTCGGCCGGCCGATCAGGCGGGCCAGGTCCCCGCTCGTCCCGGCGAGCAGGCCGCGCGCGATCGCCTCGTCGACGTCGACCAGGATCGCCGCGAAGGGCTCGGGCAGCCCGGCCCCGACGAGGATCTCCTGGTGCGTGGCGGCCGGGACGTTCTTGTACGCGATCTCCCGGCCGGTCGCCTCCGACACCACCGCGGCGTACTCGGCCAGCGACCAGGCGGTGTCGCCGCTGAGCTCGTACGTCGCGCCGATGTGCCCCTCGCCGGTCAGTACGGCGGCCGCGGCGGCCGCGTAGTCCCCGCGCGTGGCGGAGGCGATGCGGCCCTCGCCGGCGTTGGCGACGACCGCGCCGTGCTCCAGGACCGGCGCCAGGTTCGCGGTGTAGTTCTCGGTGTACCAGCCGTTGCGCAGGAAGGTGTACGGGAGCCCGGAGTCCAGGATCAGCCTCTCGGTCTCCTTGTGCTCGGCGGCCAGCTGGAAGTCCGCGTCCGGGCCGCCCAGTACGCCCGTGTACGCGAGCTGCGCCACCCCCGCGGCCTTGGCGGCGTCGATCACCGCGGTGTGCTGGGGGATCCGCCGGCCGACCTGGTCGCCCGAGACACTCGCCGGCGCCTTCCGCGCCGGTGACCGCGTGCTGCTGGTCTCGGGCCGGTCGTAGTCGGCGACACGGATCTCGACCCCCCGGGCGGCGAGAGGTGCGGCCTTCTCCTTGTCGCGGACGACCGCGGCGATCGACTCCGCCGGGACCTCGGCGAGCAGCCGCTCGACGACGAGACGGCCGAGCTGTCCGGTTGCTCCTGTGACGACGATGCTCATGCGTTTCTCCTGGTGGTGCGTGCGCTGATCCTGGGACGGACTCTCTGTACTCACTGTAGGAGGTGCACTTTCCTTCCGAAAGTACCCACTTTGAAGTAAGGTACTGGTGTGGACGTAAGTGTGATCAGGACCCCGAACGTGAACCAGCCGATGTGCCCCTCCCGGCTGGTGCTCGAACACGTCACCAGCCGCTGGGGTGTGCTCGTGCTCGCGGTGCTGCTCGAACGCCCGCACCGCTTCAGCGAGCTGCGCCGGGCCGTGGGCGGAGTCAGCGAGAAGATGCTGGCCCAGACGCTCCAGACGCTGGAGCGCGACGGCTTCGTGCACCGGGACGCCAAGCCCGTCATCCCGCCGCGGGTGGACTACTCGCTCACCCCGCTCGGCAGGGAGGCCGCGGAGCAGGTCTGGGCGCTCGCCAGGTGGACGGAGCGCCGGATGGAGGCGGTCGAGACGGCCCGCGCGGCATACGACGAGGCCCGGAGCCGACCGGCTCCGGGCCTCGGTGAGCAGGGGTGACGGCCGGTCAGCCGACCACGGTCCAGGTGTCGTTGCCCGCCAGCAGGGCGCTCAGGTCACCCTTGCCGTGCTGCTCGGTCGCGGCGTCGAGCTGGTCGGACATGAGCGCGTCGTAGACCGGGCGCTCCACGCTGCGCAGGACGCCGATCGGCGTGTGGTGCAGCGTGTCGGCGTCGGCCAGCCGGGACAGCGCGAACGCCGTCGTCGGGCTGGGATTGTGGGCATCGTGCACGAGGACGCGTGACTGGTTCTCCTCGGTCACCGCGACGACGCTCAGGTCGCCCGTCAGGGGGTCGCGGACGACGCCCTTCCCGCCGTCGGCCCCGAAGCGGATCGGCTTGCCGTGTTCGAGGCGGATGACCGCCTCCTCGGCCCGCTCCTTGTCCTTCAGGACCTCGAAGGCACCGTCGTTGAAGATGTTGCAGTTCTGGTAGATCTCCACCAGGGCGGTACCCGGGTGGTCCGCCGCCGCCCGCAGCACGCTCGTGAGGTGCTTGCGGTCCGAGTCGACCGTGCGGGCGACGAAGGACGCCTCGGCGCCCAGCGCCAGCGAGACCGGGTTGAAGGGGGCGTCGAGCGAGCCCATGGGCGTCGACTTGGTGATCTTGCCGACCTCGGACGTGGGGCTGTACTGGCCCTTGGTGAGCCCGTAGATCCGGTTGTTGAACAGCAGGATCTTGAGGTTGACGTTGCGGCGCAGGGCGTGGATGAGGTGGTTGCCGCCGATGGACAGGGCGTCGCCGTCCCCGGTGACGACCCAGACGGACAGGTCGCGTCGGGAGGTGGCCAGGCCCGTCGCGATGGAGGGCGCGCGGCCGTGGATGGAGTGCATCCCGTAGGTGTTCATGTAGTACGGGAAGCGGGACGAGCAGCCGATGCCGGAGACGAACGTGATGTTCTCCCTGGCCAGCCCCAGTTCGGGCATGAAGCCCTGTACGGCGGCGAGGACCGCGTAGTCACCGCAGCCCGGGCACCAGCGCACCTCCTGGTCGGACTTGAAGTCCTTCATGGACTGCTTGCCCTCGGCCTTGGGGACCAGCTGGAGGAGCTCGTTGGCGTTTGCGTCAGGCACCGATGGCCTCCTTGAGGACTGTGGCGAGCTGCTCGGCCTTGAACGGCATTCCGTTGACCTGGTTGTAACTCTGGGCGTCCACGAGGTACTTGGCCCTGATCAGCATGGCGAGCTGACCGAGATTCATCTCCGGGACGACGACCTTGTCGTACCCCTTCAGCACCTCACCGAGATTCCGGGGGAACGGGTTGAGGTGCCGCAGATGGGCCTGCGCGATGCTCTCGCCACCCGCGCGGAGCCGCCGTACCGCCGCGGTGATGGGCCCGTACGTCGAACCCCAGCCCAGGACCAGGGTCCTCGCGCCGGCCGGGTCGTCGACCTCCAGGTCGGGGACCTCGATGCCGTCGACCTTCGCCTGACGGATGCGGACCATGAAGTCGTGGTTGGCCGGATCGTAGGAGATGTTGCCCGTGCCGTCCTGCTTCTCGATCCCGCCGATCCGGTGTTCGAGCCCGGGGGTGCCCGGTACGGCCCAGGGGCGCGCCAGGGTCTCCGGGTCCCGCTTGTACGGCCAGAACACCTCGGTGCCGTCGGCGAGCTCGTGGTTCGGGCCGCTCGCGAACTGCGTCCGCAGATCCGGGAGACTGTCGGCCTCGGGGATCCGCCACGGCTCGGAGCCGTTCGCGAGGTAGCCGTCGGAGAGCAGGAACACCGGCGTCCGGTAGGTCAGCGCGATGCGGGCGGCGTCCAGGGCCGCGTCGAAGCAGTCCGCCGGGGTCCTCGGGGCCACGATCGGCACCGGTGCCTCGCCGTTGCGCCCGTACATGGCCTGGAGCAGGTCCGCCTGCTCGGTCTTGGTCGGCAGACCGGTGGAGGGGCCGCCGCGCTGGATGTCGATGATCAGCAGCGGCAGTTCCAGCGAGACCGCCAGGCCGATCGTCTCCGACTTCAGGGCGACACCCGGACCTGACGTGGTCGTCACCCCCAGGGACCCGCCGAACGCGGCGCCGAGCGCCGCCCCGATCCCGGCGATCTCGTCCTCCGCCTGGAACGTCCGCACGCCGAAGTTCTTGTGCTTGCTGAGCTCGTGCAGAATGTCCGACGCCGGGGTGATCGGATAGGACCCCAGATAGACCGGCAGCTCGGCCTGCCGGCCCGCCGCGATCAGGCCGTACGACAGGGCGAGGTTCCCCGAGATATTGCGGTAGGTGCCCGTGGGGAAGGCCTGTGACGCAGGTGCGACCTCATACGAGACGGCGAAATCCTCCGTCGTCTCACCGAAATTCCAGCCCGCACGGAAAGCCGCCACGTTCGCCTCGGCGATGTCCGGCTTCCTGGCGAACTTGGACCGGAGGAATGCCTCCGTCCCCTCGGTCGGACGGTTGTACATCCAGGACAACAGCCCGAGCGCGAACATATTCTTCGACCGCTCGGCCTCCTTGCGGGAAAGCCCGAACTCCTTGAGCGCCTCGATCGTCAATGTCGTCAAGGGCACCGGATGGACGTTGTACGCCTCCAGGGACCCGTCCTCGAGAGGGGACTCGTCATATCCGACCTTCGCCATCGGGCGCTTGGTGAATTCGTCGGTGTTCACAATGATGTCGGCCCCGCGCGGCACATCGGCGATATTCGCCTTCAGTGCGGCGGGATTCATCGCGACCAGCACATTCGGCGCGTCGCCCGGAGTGAGGATGTCGTGGTCCGCGAAATGCAGCTGGAACGACGACACACCCGGAAGGGTGCCTGCGGGCGCCCGGATCTCGGCCGGGAAGTTCGGCAGCGTCGACAGGTCGTTCCCGAACGACGCCGTCTCCGACGTGAAGCGGTCACCCGTGAGCTGCATGCCGTCCCCGGAGTCACCCGCGAAACGGATGATCACCCGGTCGAGACGGCGGACTTCCTTCTCGATGGCGCCCGTACGATCAATGTGCGGGGCGCGTTGCTCCCCGACGACAGCCTCGCTGGCCTCATCGGACTTACCGGCTGGGCTACTGACCTGGCTGGTCACTGAACTGGACCTCCCTGGGGCGGCGGCTCGGGACCGGCCGGCCTGGCGGCGGTCCGGGCACCACACTACGTCTGTAAGGGTCGCCTTCCTTGAACCGGTCATATGGTGGACGCGTTTCCGGACAGGAATTCTGCACGACGGCCATATTCCCGGACCCCGGTGACCGGGGGCTGACATCCCGGCGGGCGGCGCACTCGTCCTTTCGTCCTAGGCCCGGAGTTTCGGTCGACCAGGGGTGGAACATTCAGATCATCGCCGAAAGATCATCGCGTCGCTAGGACCTCAGGTACGTCAGAACAGCCAGGACGCGCCGGTGATCGCCGTCGCTGGGGGACAGGCCGAGTTTCAGGAAGATGTTGCTGACATGCTTCTCCACGGCTCCGTCGCTCACCACGAGCTGCCGGGCGACGGCCGAATTCGTGCGCCCCTCCGCCATCAGGCCCAGGACCTCGCGCTCGCGCGGCGTCAGCCCCGCCAGTACGTCCTGCTTGCGGCTGCGGCCCAGCAGCTGCGCCACCACCTCGGGGTCCAGCGCGGTCCCGCCCTGCGCCACCCGGACCACGGCGTCCACGAACTCCCTGACCTCGGCCACCCGGTCCTTCAGCAGATAGCCCACCCCGCGGCTGCTGCCGGCCAGCAGTTCGGTGGCGTACTCCTCCTCGACGTACTGCGAGAGCACCAGCACCCCGATGCGGGGGTAGTCCTTCCGCAGCCGTACAGCCGCACGCACCCCCTCGTCGGTGTGGGTCGGCGGCATGCGCACGTCGGCGACGACCACATCGGGCAGCTCGTCCTGCGCCGCGAGGTCGGCCACCGTCTTGATCAGCGCCTCGGCGTCCCCCACCCCCGCGACCACGTCGTGCCCGAGATCGGTCAGCAGCCGGGTGAGCCCCTCCCGGAGCAGCACCGAATCCTCGGCGATGACGACCCGCACTCTTTCCTCCACGACGTTGTGTCCCCCACTGTCGGTGCCTCGTGCGCACGCCGTTCCGCGTGCGCCGCCCTGTGTGCCCAGCATTCCAGCATCGGTGCCCGGATGCGCCGTACACCGGTGTTCCGGGCCGTACGGACCTTCGCGGGCGGGCGTCCTGGGTCGCCCCGGGAACCGTTCCCGGGTGTCACCGGACGCGCCCGGGAACCGTTCCCGGTTGTCGCCGGACGGGCCCTCGGAACCGTTCCCGGTTGTCTTCGGACGGGCCCTCGGAACGTTCGCGCGTGTCACCGGACGCGCCGCAGTGCCCCGACCGCCGTCACGGCGGCCGGGGC
>Ga0247818_10003414_pt1 | contig 10243 bp, 8 predicted proteins | sample 13C_Glucose_Day1_FD_192424 | JGI IMG/M metagenome (GOLD analysis project Ga0247818, IMG submission 192424) | Soil microbial communities from agricultural site in Penn Yan, New York, United States - 13C_Glucose_Day1 | ecosystem: Environmental > Terrestrial > Soil > Agricultural land | place: USA...
GATGGAGGCGGCCGCGGTCGACGGCGCCTCGGCCTGGCAGCGGTTCCGCAGCGTCGTCCTGCCGAGCCTGCGACCCGTGATCCTGTCCATCACGTCCCTGAACTTCATCTGGAACTTCAACTCGTTCGGCCTGGTGTACGTCATGACGGAGGGCGGGCCAGGGGGCAAGACGATGCTGCCGATGCTCTTCACGTACCTCGAGGCATTCAAGAACCGCAACCTCGGCTATGCCGCCGCGATGGGTGTCGTCCTCGTCATCGTCGTCGTGCTCATCCTGGCCGGCTTCCTGCGGTCCCAGTTCAAGAAGGAGACGTCATGAACCGCACTTCGGCAGGCGTCCGGACCCTGCAGTACATCGCGCTCGTCGGGTTCATCCTGTTCCTCGGCTTCCCGCTCATCTGGCTGGTCTCCGCGTCGATCAAGTCGTCCCAGGAGCTCGCCGCGCTCGACATGAGCCTCCTGCCGAGACAGTTCCACTGGGACAACTACGCGGTCGCGCTGCAGAAGCAGGGCATCCTGCGGTCGGCTCTCAACAGCCTCATCGTGGCCCTGCTCTCGATGGTCCTCGTCGTCGTCCTGTCGATACCGGCGTCGTACGCCCTGGCACGCTTCAAGGGCAGGATGCGGGCGGTCGGGGTCGGCTGGATCCTCGTGAGCCAGGTGTTCCCGGTGATCCTCATCATCATCCCGCTGTTCGTGATCCTTCGGAACGCCCACCTGGTCGACACGCTCGTCGGGCTGGTGCTCGTCTACACGACGTTCACGATGCCCTTCGCCCTGTGGATGCTCCAGGGTTTCGTCGCGGCCATCCCGAACGAGCTGGAGGAGGCCGCGGCCATGGACGGCGCAGGCCGGTTCCAGACACTGCGTCGGATCGTCTTCCCGCTGCTCATGCCCGGCATCGTCGCCACCGCGATGTTCGCCTTCGTCGCCGCATGGAACGAGTTCTTCTTCGCGCTGGTGCTCATCCAGTCGCCGGAGAACTACACCCTTCCCGTGGCCCTCAAGATGTTCGTCGGCGGAGAGGGGAAGGTGGCCCTCGGGCCGCTGGCTGCCGGCGCGGTCCTCGCGACCATCCCCAGCCTGATCGTCTTCTCGATCCTCCAGCGCCGGCTCACGGGCGGACTGCTCACAGGCTCCGTCAAGGGTTGACCTGGCCCACAACCCACCGTCACCACCACCAGCAACACCACAACCCCTCACCCCTTTCCCATTTCGCAAAGGAGCACCTCATGGGAACCCGACGTATCGCGCTCGTAGGCGTGGCACTCACCACCGCACTGCTCGCAGCCTGCTCCCAGGGCTCGGCCACCAACCCGGACGCCGGAGGCACGGCCGCCGCCGGCCCGGTCACCATCAAGTTCCAGTCGCTGCAGGACCAGCCCGCCGCCGTCGAGGCCGTCAAGGGCATCGTCGACTCGTGGAACGCCTCCCACCCGGAGGCCAAGGTCGAGCTCATCCAGGCAGGGTGGGACGGCGTCTACGACAAGCTCGTCACGCAGTTCAACGGCAACGCCGCCCCCGATGTCATCCACTACGAGGCCGCCAGCATCGTGCCGTTCGCACGTGACGGCTACCTCGCCGACCTGACCTCCAAGGTGCCCGCCGACCTCAAGAGCGACGTCTCCGACGGCGTCTGGAAGTCGGTGACCGTGGACAACAAGATCGTGGGCATGCCGACCGAGCTCCAGACCTATGTCGTCTTCGCCAACAAGAAGCTGCTTGAGGCCTCCGGCGCCACGATCCCGACCGGTGACTCGATGACGTTCCAGCAGCTCCAGGCGCTGGCGAAGAGCGCGACGAAGGGCGGCAACTACGGGCTCGCCTGGGGCCTAAAGAGCCCGACGGCCACCTTCATGGGCCTTGGCCTGGCCTCCGGCGGCACGTTCTTCACCGGCACCGGCAAGGACGCCAAGATCAACGTCGGTGAGGGCGAGCTCGCTCTGCCCAAGCTCGTCAAGCAGATGGCATACACCGACAAGAGCGTCGACCCGGTCTCGCTGACGCAGTCCGGCTCGCAGGCGCTCGCCTCGTTCTACGCCGGCAAGGCCGCCATGACCGTCCAGGGCTCGTACCAGGCCGCGAACGTCAAGAAGGACGCCCCCGCCGGGCTGGACTGGGTAGAGCTGCCGCCGCTCGCCGGCTCGCAGGGCACCGCTCAGGCTGCGAACCCGCAGACCCTGTCGGTCAACGCCGACTCCCCGAACATCGACAAGGCAGCCGAGTTCGTCGCCTACTTCGCCGGCGCCGAGAACATGGCCAAGCTCAACCAGGCCGATGCGCTCATCCCGGCATCGAAGAAGGCACAGGACATGATCCTCGCGTCGACCGGAGGCAAGGACGGCTGGGACATGACGATGAAGTCCGCACAAGGTCTTACCGGTGCGCCGTTCCTCGCCGTGGACGCGTACACGCAGTGGAAGGACACCGTTGCGACGCCGAACTTCCAGAAGTACCTCGCGAACCAGATCGACGACGCAGGCCTCACCCAGGCGCTGACCGACGGCTTCCGCCAGGTCAACCGCTGACCGCCTCTGGTGGGGCGGCACGCCGCCCCACCACCGGGCAGTGTCTCGACAACGAAGGGATCCACGTGAACGACTTGAGGCGGCGCATCCACGGCGTCATCACCGGAGCGGCTGTCGGCGACGCGCTCGGCGGTGCGACCGAGGGCTACACGCCGGAACAGATCCAGCAGCGCCACGGCGGTCGGGTGACCGGCATCGTCCCTCCGTGGGCCGCCGACGAGTGGGCCACGGCCAGGCCGATCGCGCCGTACCACAAGGGCGACGGCCACATCACCGACGACACCCTCATGACCAGGGCGCTCATCGAGACCTACGCCGCACGTCCTCGGCACCTCGATGCGTTCGCCATCGCCGAAGAGCTGGTTCCACGCCTTCTCGATGAAGTGGTGTGGATCCCCGAGCTCGAGCGTGAGGCGATCCTGCTCCAGCGGATCTTCTTGGCGGAGAAGTGGATCGTCGCGCGTCTGCACTACGGGCACGTGGACCCCCGGGAGGCCGGGGTCGGAAACATCGTCAACTGCGGCGCCGCGATGTACATGAGCCCGGTCGGCGTCGTCAACGCCGGGGATCCCGCGGCCGCGTACGCCGAGGCGATCGAGCTGGCCGCGCCGCACCAGTCGAGCTATGGGCGTGAGGCAGCCGGCGTCTTCGCCGCGGCAACTGCCGCGTCACTGGCACCGCATGCCGATGTGACCACGGTCGTGGACGCCTGTCTGGAGGTCGGCCACGACGGCACCCGCGCCGCGGTCGAGGCCGTCGTGAAGGCCGCTGCCTCCGCTTCCTCCGTCGCGCCGGACGAACTCGCCTCGACACTTCGGTCGGCGGTCGAGCCGTATGACACGGTCGGGTCCAACTACCGTCAGCCAGCTGCTGACGCCCGGCGGCCGTCGCGCACCAAGTCGATCGAGGAGCTGCCCATCGCACTGGGCTTCGTCGTCGCCCACGGCGCCGACTTCTCGGAGGCAGTGCTCGGTGCGGTCAACTACGGACGCGACTCCGACTCGATCGCGACGATGGCGGGCGCAGTCTGCGGCGGCCTCGGCGGCACGGCCGTGGTCCCCTCCGACTGGGTGTCGACCATCGAGACGAACAGTCGTCTCGACATCACCGGCATGGCCGACCGGCTGGCCGACATCGCCGCCCGGGTGCTCGAGTCGGACCGGGTGCGCCTGCGCCAGCGACTGGCGCAGATCGATGGACTCCTGGGCACGCCATGAGGTTGACCTGGGTGCAGCCCGAGGACCTGCTGCTCCACTCCTTCGTGCAGGCACGCGCCGAAGGAGCCGATGTCAGGCCCCTCGAACGCCGGTGGATCGAGGCGGGCGGTTCTCCTGAGGTGCCGGTGGGCGGCGCCGCGGACGTGCCGGCGTCGCCGGCGCTCCGCTCGGTGGCCGCCGGACTGTTGGATGCCGTCGACGACATTGCGCCGGCGACGCACCTCGAGCTCGCCCCCGTTCTGGCCCGCATCGGAACGAGTGGTACCAATGTCTTGAACGGGGACCGCGGCGACCTCGCCGACCGCATCCACGGTGCGTGGCTCGGTCGGGCGTCTGGGTGCCTGCTGGGCAAGCCCGTCGAGAAGATCCCCCGCGCCGGCATAGAGGAGATCCTCCGGTCGACCGGCCGCTGGCCCCTGGCTGACTGGTTCACAGCAGATGGGCTCCCACCGGAGGTCGGGGCGCGCTGGCCGTGGAACCGGCGCAGCGCCGTCACCAGCCTCGCCGAGAACATCGACGGCATGCCCGAGGACGACGACCTCAACTTCGCCGTGCTCGCGCTTCGCCTGCTCGAGCAGCACGGATCGGGCCTCACCACGGAGCAGGTCGCCCAGGCCTGGCTCGACAACCTGCCGGCAGGGCGCGTCTTCACCGCAGAGCGCGTGGCCTACCGCAACCTTCTGGAAGGGGTCGATCCCGAGCGAGCCGCCTTGGTGCGCAACCCGTTCCGTGAGTGGATCGGCGCCCTCATCCGCGCTGACGTCCACGGATGGGCCCACCCGGGTGACGTCCGAGCAGCCGTCGCGTCCGCCTGGGTGGACGCCAGGCTGAGCCACACCGGAGCCGGAGCGGAAGGCGCCCTCTGGGCCGCCGCGCTGGCCTCGGCGGCTCTGGTGGCCCCAACCGTCGACCAGGCCCTCGAGGCCGCATCCATGGTGCTTGCGCCGGGGGCCCCGTTGGAGGTCGCCGTCCGCCGTGGCACTGAGCTCGGCCGGGCGGCATCCTCCGACGCCGTGGCGCTCGACGCGCTGCACGCGGACTTCGGGCACCTGCACTGGGTGCACGTGCTCAACAACGCGGCGACCATCGCGTTCGCCCTGTCGCGTGGAGGTGGAGACTTCGGGCGCAGCATCGCCCTGGCCGTGACGGCCGGGTGGGACACCGACTCCGTCGGGGCCACGGTCGGGGGTGTGGTGGGTGCCGTCGTGGGCGTCCACGGGCTGCCCGAACGCTGGGTGAAGCCCTTGGACAACCGCCTCGCCACCAGCCTGCCGGGTCCGGCCGAGCTGGCGATCGACGGACTCGCGGCCGCGACGTCGGCGTTGTCGACCCACGAGCCGAGGAGCGCACGGTGATGGGCCCCGTCGGGACGGTGGTCGTCGTCGGCAGCGTCAACATGGACGTTTCCGTCCGCGTGGACCGCCTGCCCCGGGCCGGGGAGACCCTGCTCGGCGGCACGGTGCGGCGCAGTGGTGGCGGCAAGGGCGCCAACCAGGCCGTCGCGGCGGCGCGCGCGGGCGGGGCCCGCACCGCCATGGTCGGCAGAGTGGGTGCCGACCCCGAGGGCGACGCGCTACGCACCGCCCTCGAGTCCGACGGAATCGACTGTGCAGCACTCGAGACCTCAGCCGCGGAGTCCACCGGCACCGCTCTCATCACCGTCGACGCATCGGGCGAGAACACGATCGTGGTCGCGGCCGGAGCGAACGAGGAGGTGACCGTGGATGCACTGACCGCCTCGGTGGTGGAACGGGCGGACGTCGTGCTGGCGCAGCTCGAGATCCCCCAGCAGGCGGTCCTCGCCGCCGCGAGGGCACGCCGTGCCGGTGCCGTCTTCGTCCTCAACGCCGCGCCGTATGCCGTCATCGACCCCGTCCTGCTGGACGAGGTGGACCTGCTGGTCGTCAACGAGCACGAGGCGCTCGGTCTCACCGGCGCCAGGTCGATCGAGGCCGCCACCTCGTCCCTGCTCGGTCGAGTGCCCGCCGTGCTCGTCACGCTCGGGGCAGCCGGGGCCAGGCTCGTCCGTCGAGGTGCCGCGCCTGTCGACGTGCCGGCATCGCCGGTGGAGGTGGTCGACACGACCGGCGCAGGCGACACCTTCTGTGGCGTCCTCGGGGCCGCGCTGGCCCGGGGCGACGACGACCTCACAGCGCTGCAGCTCGCGTCATCGGCGGCCTCGATCGCCGTTCAGCACCGGGGTGCCCAGGACGCGGTGCCCAGCGTGGCACAGACGCGAGAGCGGGCCCGCCACACCTATGGAACAGGAGGGGCCGACCGTGGATGAGGCACTCAACCCGCTCGTCCCGAGGCCGCTCGACCGCCCGCGGGACGTGCCACTCGATCCCGAGGCCGTCCTCTCGGTGCTCGACACCGGGAAGATCCTCGCAGCGCCGGACGACCCCGCCGACTGGCCACGCTGGCGAGAGCAGCTGGCGCGTTGGCGCGAGGAGGCGCAACGGGGTCGTTCCTACGACGCGTCGCTCTACGAACGAGATGACCTCCGCTGGGCGCGTGCATGTTTCGTCGTCTCGCAGGTGTGGCTGTGGGACGAGCTCCTCTACGACTTCGAGCGCCACGTCTTCACCCCCCAGCGACTGCTCGACGACGCGCGCCGGCGGTTCGGCGGATTCGACGGGATCGTGCTCTGGCACGCCTATCCGGTGATCGGCATCGATGAGCGCAACCAGTGGGACTTCTACCGGTCAGTCCCCGGGCTCGACCAGCTCGTCGCCGACCTGCACGACGCCGGGGTCAGGGTGTTCGTCGACTACAACCCGTGGGACGTCGGCACCCGACGGTCCGGCCCGGACGCGGAGGAGCTCGCATCCCTCGTCGCTGACCTGGACATCGACGGCGTCTTCCTCGACACCCTCAAGGAGGGCGGCGGGGAGCTGCTCAGCCGACTCGACGCGTCGCGCCCGGGTGTGGCCGTCGAGGGCGAGTCCACCCTGGCGTTGGAGCGCCTCGTTGACCATCCGCTCTCATGGGCGCAGTGGTTCGCGGACTCGCCGGTGCCGGGAGTCGTGCGGTCGCGGTGGTTCGAGCGCCGCCACCAGATGCACCACGTGCGGCGCTGGAACCGGGACCACGCCGAGGAGCTCCAGTCGGCGTGGTTGAACGGTATCGGGGTCATGGTGTGGGAGGTCGTCTTCGGCGTCTGGGTGGGCTGGAGCGCCCGCGACGCAGCGACGCTCCGCACGATGTCGGCGGCACAACGTGCACTTGTCGACGTCCTCACCGAGGGGGAGTGGACGCCGCTGGTGGACCTCGGGGCGGACGCGGCAGCAGCGGGTGTCTTCGGGAGCCGGTACGACCACTCCCGAGGCACGCTTGTCGCACTGGTCAACCGTGGGGGCACCGACGCCACAGTGGTCATGCGCGGTGATTCGGAACGCGTGAGCCACGACGTATGGTCCGGTGCCCCGCTCGGGCCCGGCGACGTGCGCGTGGTGGTCCCCGCTCGCGGTATCGGCGGAATCTGGCAGACCGAGGCTGGGGCCGATGTCTCCTGGCTGGCCGGCGCGGAGTCCGACGGACCGGATGCGCGCTCGACCCGCTTCGAGCACCGGCAGTCGCACCCCGTGGCGCCAGTCAGCGCAGCGCAACCTCGGATTCCGCAGCAGCCCCACGCGCGTGTCCCGGCGGGACAGCATGTGCTCACGGTCCGCCACCGCTGTCGCGAGACGGGCATCTACGACGACGCGCCCTTCGTCGACGAGTGGAAGCCGCTGCCGCCGAGGTTGCACGACCTCCGGACGCTCGACCGCAGCGTCGACCTGTTGGCGCCCGTGGGCGTGGCCGCGACCGAGGTCTCCGAGCGGGAGTTCGCCGAGTTCGTCGTGGCGACCGGTCATACGCCGACGGTGCCCGCCGGGCCCACCCCGCGCTGGGTGGACCGCGGGGTCGCCGAGAGCGATCCTTCGGCCCCGGTGACCGAGGTCGACCTCCCTGACGCCCGGGCGTATGCCGCGTGGGTCGGTGGCAGACTGCCGTCGGAGGACGAGTGGCAGCTGGCGGCAGAGCTCCGGGGACTCGACCGGCTGGCCCCCGAGGTCTGGAACCTCACCGAGAGCGAGCGGTCGGATGGACGGACGAGGTACGTCATCCTCAAGGGCGGTGCCCGACACCGGTCCGAGGGCTCCGACTGGTACTTCGACGGCGGTGTGCGTGGACCCGACTTCTCGGCCAAATACCTCGTGCCCGGTCTTGGAGGGGGACGCTCGACGAGCGTCGGCTTCCGTGTCGCCTGGACGCTTCCGGACGGGGTGGAGGCGTGACGACGCCGCCGATCGGCGAGGAGCCGACCGCCCCACCTGGGGCGCTGGCCGGTCTCCGCGTCGTCGACGCGTCGACCTTGTTCGCCGGGCCGATGACCGCCATGCACCTCGGCGACCTCGGGGCCGAGGTCGTCAAGGTCGAGCACCCGGACCGGCCCGATCCCGCCCGCGGTCACGGACCGGAGAAGGACGGCCACAACCTCTGGTTCAAGACCCTGGGCCGCAACAAGCGCATGGTCCAGCTCAACCTCTCGAGCGAGGGGGGCCGGGACGCCTTCGTGCGCCTGGCCGCGACGGCGGACGTGATCATCGAGAACTTCCGACCCGACACCCTCGAGCGGTGGGGACTCGGCTACGACGTGCTGTCGGCCCACAACCCTGGTCTCGTCCTGGCGAGAGTCACCGGCTTCGGCCAGATCGGGCCCTACCGCAGGCGGCCGGGCTTCGGCACCCTCGCCGAGGCGATGAGCGGCTTTGCGGCGTCGAGTGGTGAACCGGACGGGCCGCCGCTCCTGCCGCCGTTCGGCCTGGCTGACGGGATCGCTTCTCTGGCAACGGCCTTCGCGGTCATGAGCGCGCTCCATCAGCGCCAGAGCACGGGTCGCGGCCAAGTCGTCGACGTCGCCATCGTCGAACCAATCATGGCCATGCTGGGACCACAGGTCTCTCGGTGGGACCAGCTGCACACGCTCCAGCCCCGACAAGGGAACCGGTCGAGCAACAACGCGCCACGCAACATCTATCGCACCCTCGACGACCACTGGGTCGCGGTCTCCACGAGTGCGCAGACGATCGCCGAGCGAGTCATGCGTCTCGTGGGTCGTGCAGACCTCGTCGACGAGCCCTGGTTCGCCAGTGGGCGCTCGCGGGCCGAGCACGCGGACGAGCTCGACGACGCCGTGGGTGGGTGGATCGCACGGCACACCCGTGACCAGGTCGTCGACGAGTTCGAGCGGGCCGAGGCCGCAGTGGCTCCGATCTACACGGCCGAGGACATCGTGGCGGACCCCCAGCTGCAGGCTCTCGGGACGATCCGTCGCGTCGAGGACCCGGATCTCGGCGAGCTGGCGATGCAGGGCCCGCTCTTCCGCCTCTCGGACGGCGACGCCCCGACCCGGTGGACGGGGCGTGCTCCCGGCGCCGACACCGAGCGAGTGCTGACCGAGCTCGGCTACGGACCAGACGAGATCGCGGCTCTGGGCCGCACGGGGGCGGCCGCAGGAGCCGGGGTGCCGGCATGAGCCTGCCGCTGACCTGGCTCTACGTCCCCGGTGACCGTGAGGATCGAGTCCCTAAGGCGCTGCGATCGGGAGCGGACGTCGTCGTCGTCGACCTCGAGGACGCCGTGAGCGTCGGCCGCAAGGCCGCTGCTCGCGACGTTGCGCGGCGTGTTCTGGGGACGCACGACGGTCCACCGGCGTGCCAGCTGCGGGTGAACTCGGTTGGCACCAGGTGGTTCGAGCACGATGCCGCGATGGTGGCGCGCCTCCAGGGATCAGTCGGGGTTCGCCTGCCGAAGTGCGAGGAGCCCGATGCGGTGGCTGCGGCGGCCGAGGCGGTGGGCGACCGAGCCATCCACCTTCTCATCGAGTCGGCGCGAGGGCTCGAGGCGGCGTACGATCTGGCCAGGGCGCATCCGCGCGTGGCGGGTATCGGGCTCGGCGAGGCGGACCTACGGGCTGACCTCGGTGTCACGGCCGAGGCAGGGCTCGCCTGGGCACGGTCGCGCATCGTGTCCGCCGCGGCGGCCGCTGGGCTGGGGTCGCCCGCGATGTCGGTCTACACCGACGTGCGGGATCTCGACGGGCTGCGTACCTCGTGCCTCGTCGGCCGCGAACTGGGTCTCGTGGGGCGGGCGGCCATCCACCCGGTGCAGCTCCCGGTGATCCGTGGCGTTTTCACACCCACTCCTGAGGAGGTGTCCCGCGCTCGAGAGGTCCTCGTGGCGGCTGCCTCCGCGACAGCACAAGGTGCTGGAGCGCTGGCGCTGGCCGACGGCCGCTTTGTCGACGAGGCCGTGGTTCGTCAGGCCCGTCGAACGATGCGACGGGCCGGGAACCCCCTCGTCTGATCCTGCGGGCGGGCAGTGCCGCTGATGCCAGGCGGCCGATCGCTCGCCCGCATCAGGCCGACTCTCAGTCGATGGAGTCGGACAGCACCGCGTCGACGGACGCCAGGGCCTCCTGGTCGCCGTCGCGGATGATCTCCCCCTCGGTCG
>Ga0247818_10003416_pt1 | contig 10236 bp, 4 predicted proteins | sample 13C_Glucose_Day1_FD_192424 | JGI IMG/M metagenome (GOLD analysis project Ga0247818, IMG submission 192424) | Soil microbial communities from agricultural site in Penn Yan, New York, United States - 13C_Glucose_Day1 | ecosystem: Environmental > Terrestrial > Soil > Agricultural land | place: USA...
GCGGATTCTTTTTCGGCCAGGCTTTCCAGCGCATCGATCAACGGCAGGCCCGCATTGAGCAATGTGGTCAGTTCCTGGCTGAACAACACCAGGTTGAAGGTCTCACGCTTTTGCAGACGCAAGGCACGCCAATGGCGATCGGCATGCAGGCTGACCACCCGCATACCCTGGTCTTCGATGATGCGCCGGGCTTCGCTGTGGCCGGGGGCCTCGACAGTCATCGAGACCACACCGGCCTTGCCCACGGCTTTGAGATGAAAGCGCATGGTTTTCCCCCGTCATTGCCAACTGGTGACTTCGGCGTTTTCGCCTTCGCCGCCGGGCTGACCGTCCTTGCCCATGGACAGTAAGTCGTACTCACCGTTTTCGCCGGGATAGCGGTAGTTGTAGTTACGGCCCCATGGGTCCTGGGGCAATTTTTTCTGCAAGTAAGGGCCAGTCCAGCGGGTTTCGTCGCTCGGCGCGGTGACCAGCGCCTGCAAGCCCTGTTCGGTCGACGGGTAGTGGCCGACCTCCAGGCGATACAGATCCAGTGCCTTGGCCAGGCCTTCGATTTGCGCCTTGGCGACTTTGACTTCGGAACGGCCCAGTTGGGCGAAATACTTCGGCGCGACGATACCGGCCAACAGCCCCAGCACCACCAGCACCACCAACAGTTCGAGCAGGGTGAACCCGCGTTGAGTACGCCGGGCACAACACAGACGTTGATTCATGATGACCTCACACAATCGGCAGAAGGGTCGCAGTAAAGGCTTATGCAATTGCCATGCTCAGCGATGCTTAGTCATGTGCAACCTTGCGGACCTCCCGTGCCATGGGCCTTAAGGCTTACGGCACAGTGCTTGCGTATGGCTGTTTCACGATCGGCCATTGGGGCAATACCCCCATTTTTTGGGGCCGGCCAGGGGAGGAAGAACAATGAAAATACTCACCACTGGATTACTCGCATGTTTGCTGCTGACCAACGTTGCACAGGCCGATGTATTCGTTTCCGTGGACGCCAAGGGCAGCTATGTACTGTCCAATGTCCACCGTCCCGGCCGCACCTATGAACGGGTCATTCGCGAACCCGCCGCAGCGGTCGTCAGCCTCGATCAGCAGCCCCAGATGATCGCCGCGCAGCCCTATGCCGAACTGGTCTCGGCGGCCGCCACCGCCAATGAAGTGCCGGCGGCGCTGTTGCATGCGGTCATTCGCGCCGAGTCCCGTTACAACGCCGACGCGACGTCCCCCAAGGGCGCTGGCGGGCTGATGCAATTGATGCCCGACACCGCGCGGGAGATGGGCGTCAAGGATGTCTACGATCCCAAGTCCAACATCCAGGGCGGCGCCAAATACCTCAAGCGCCTGCTGACCCTGTTCGACAACGACATTGCCCTCGCGGTGGCGGCCTACAACGCCGGGCCGCAAGCCGTACTCAGCCGCGGCGGGGTAATCCCGCCATTCGCCGAAACACAGCGCTACGTGCCGGATGTTCTACGCCAATACCGCCGCTTGCAGGGCCTGGCCGTGGATGCGCCGTTGTAATCGAAAACCGCGTTCCCGCATCCCCCAATAGTGGGGAAAGATTGCCCCGGCAGAAAAGTGGGGAATAAACGGGGAATATCCCCCGACTTATCAAGTCGCAAACCTAACTATATGAAAAACAAGAAAACTATTTATGGCATGGGGATTGCTGTGCCGGTATCAGTCGAGAATTATTCCTGTGAACACCCACCGCGAGGCCCGTGGTCATGACCGGCAAACCTTACGCTCCGTCTGTGTTTAATCTGCTGCTGTTGGTGGCGTCGATGTTCGGCATCGAGCTGGCAGAAGCAGCCGTCCGTTGTGAACGAAACCTGGTGGCCAACGTCGTGGCGCTGGATCAGCCGCTGATGTTCAATCGCCTGGGTGCACAGAACGCTAACGGGATGATGTTTGCCCTTCGCCGGGACGTGGTCGATGACAACAATATGTCTCTGGCCCAGGGCGGGTCGGCGGTGCCGGGCAAAGTCTCGCTACGACCCGACAAGCGGCCGCGCCCACTGGTGCTGCGGGTGGCCGCCGGTGATTGCCTGACGATCAACCTGCAGAACCTGCTGGCGTATCAAGCCAACCCCGGCAAACACGAAGGCGTCGAGGAGGTAGGTGAAGAAGAAGTGGAAGTCGGCAATGCCGACGATTTCAAGGTCGATGAGCAAGTCACCGACCGTCACGTCGGGTTCCAGGTCAATGGCCTGCAAGCAGTCAACAGCATTGACGACATCGCCTCCTTTACCGGGCGCAATGCCAACACATTGATTCCACCTGGCGCCACCCGTTCCTACACCTTGTACGCCGAGCGCGAAGGCGCGTTTGCGGCCAGCAGCCGTGGCGCCACCTTCGGCGGTGAAGGCGATGCGGGCAACGTGGCCAACGGCCTGTTCGGCGAAGTGGTGGTGGTGCCCAAGGGCGGGCGCACCTATCGCAACACCGTGACCGAAGAAGAGATGCGCCTGGCCAGCTCGGGCCGTACCCCGGCCGGGCAGCCGATTGTCGACTACCAGGCGCGCTACCCGCAGCGCGAGCCGTGGATTCGTGAAGGCAAGGCCGGCACGCCGATCATCAACATGGTCGATGGCAATGAAATCATCTCCAGCGAGAGCGACGCGATCGTGATGGGCAGCAATGCCGACGGCAGCTTCCCGCCGTCGACCTATCCACTGGAATCCATGGGAAAACGCAACCCGGCGCTGCCAAACCGGCTGGAACCGTTCCGCGATTTCGCCTCGCAGTTCCAGGATGAAGTTGCCGCGACCCAGGCATTCCCAGCGTATTGGGCAGACCCGGTGATGGCCCACGTGCTGGAACCGACCCGCGATTCGTTCATGATCAACTACGGCTCCGGCGGCATGGGCGCCGAAGTGGTGGCCAACCGTCTGGGCGTCGGGCCGATGCACGATTGCCTGTCCTGCGCCTATGAAGAGTTCTTCCTCAGTTCCCACACCGTGGGGGACGTGGCGATGCTGGTGGACGTACCGGCCAACGTCGGCCTGGAAAACATTCTGCCGGGTCAAACACCACGCGCCGACCAGATCGGCGTCAAGGCGACCATGGCGCTGTACCCCTCCGAGCCGTCGAACGTCAACCACAGCTACATCGGTGACTTCGTCAAATTCCGCAACACCCACAACGGTCACGAGCAGCACATCTTCCACCTGCACGGCCATCAGTGGCTGTTCAACCCTAACGACGATAACTCCGACTATGTCGACGCCCAGGGCATTGGCCCGGGCGCCGGTTACACCTATGAAATCGCCAACGGCGGTTCGGGCAACCGCAACCGCGTAGCGGGCGATGCCATCTATCACTGCCACTTCTACCCGCACTTTGCCCAAGGCATGTGGGCCATGTGGCGAGTGCATGACGTGTTTGAAGAAGGCACCAGACTCGAAGTCTCCCAACAGGGTAACGACGGCTATCACAGTGAACCTTACGCCCTGCGCAGCGGTAAGCCGGCGGCGGGCGCACGGGCCTTGCCTGACGGCGAGATCATTGCCGGCACGCCCATTCCAGCGGTTGTGCCGCTGCCGGGCAAAGCCATGGCGCCGATGCCGGGCAAAGTGGCGGTTGTGCCGAAGATCAGCGAAACCCTGGTGGCCAGTCATGACGATGACGATGAAGAGGGCGATGACGACGGCGAGCATCATGGCGGTAGCAGTGGTGGTCAAGCCATCGGTTCCCTGGCCCTGGTGGACCGCAGCGAAGCCAACCGCAACGCCGACGGCAGCCTGAAAAACCCTGGTTATCCGTTCTGGATCGGCGGCATGGAAACCTCGGTGGGCCAACGTCCGCCAACCCCGCCGCTGGACATGCTCGACGCCGCCAAGGCGCAATCCCTGAAAACCAGCGGCAATGCCTTGTGGGCCAACCTTGACCCGGCGCAGTCCGGTGGCTGGGACGGCGGTTTGGGCCGTCACTCCCTGGATGGATTCTCCTCCGGTGGTGAGGCGCACACCGTGACCACTTCGCTGGACTTCTCCAAGGAAGTGACTCGAGCCAAACCGATTTACATGCCTGAAGAAGGCACCGAAGTCGAACAGGCGGCCATGGCGTTCCACGCCAAAAAAGAACACGCGAGCTACGCCGTACTGCCAGGCAATCAAGTGGTGGCGCGCAACTTCCGCACCAACGGTGCCTTGCCGACGGCGGGTGCGCCGTACTACGAACCGTGCATGGACGATCGGCAAAAACGCCTGACCGCCAGCGCCGGCACGGGCGAGTTCAACAGCGGCGAACGGATCGACGGCCTGTCGTTCACCGGGTCGTCGACCTTCACCGCCGACCGTCCACGCATCTACAAAGCGGCAAACATCCAGTTTGATGCGGTGTACAACAAGGTCGGCTACCACTTCCCGCAAGCGCGCATTCTGGCGTTGTGGGAAGACGCCTGGCCGGTGATCACCAAACAGCGTCCGCCAGAGCCGCTGGTGATGCGCATGAACACCTTCGACTGCGTGCAGTACCAGCAAACCAACCTGGTACCGGCCATCTACGAGATGGACGATTATCAAGTGCGCACACCGACCGACGTGATCGGCCAGCACATTCACCTGCCCAAATGGGACCTGACTGCCGCTGACGGCTCGGCCAACGGCTGGAACTATGAAGACGGCGTGCTTTCCCCCGGTGCCGTGCAAGAGCGCATCCACGCGATTCGTCTGTTCAACCAGTGCGCAGGCACTGACCCGCGTGACGGCACGCCCGTTTGCCCGGTAGCCAAGGCGCATCCATTCTTTGGTCAATACGGCCGGGCTGACTGGGTGGGCGCGCGCACGGCGATGCAGCGCTGGTTTGTCGATCCGGTGGTGAACGCCAAAGGCGTCGACCGTGGCCTGGGGACCATTTTCACCCACGACCACTTAGGCCCGTCGACGCACCAACAGATCGGTCTGTACGCCACCGTGCTGGCAGAACCGGCCGGTTCCACCTGGTTCCACGCCGAAACCGGCGAGCCGTTGTACAGCGGCGCGCGGCAAGACGGCGGGCCGACCTCGTGGCAAGCGGTGGTGTCGACCGGTGACCTGGACGGCGACGGCAAGAACGACAGCTTCCGTGAGTTCTTCCTCGAATACAGCGACTTCCAGCACGCGTATGAAGCCGGTGTGTACGTCGGCGCCGGCCCCAATGGCGTGCCGGATGCCCAAGCCTTCCCGGCCACTGCTGACAGCTTCCGCTACGCGATCAACCCGCCGGTGCGCAACAACGCCAGCAACCTGTTGGAAGGTGTGGTCGAAGTTCAGGGCGGGATGGTTCCGGGCTGCCCAAGCCGGCCTTGCCCGCAGGCGATCTCTGTGGATGACCCGGGCATGTTCGTGGTCAATTACCGCAACGAACCGCTGGCCCTGCGGGTGTACGACCCGAACAAGGTCGGCCCGGATGGCAAACGCGGGATGCAGGCCGATGGCCTCGGCGGCGACCTTTCGTACGCCATGCAAAGCCGTACCGATCGGGCGATCCCGGCGATGAACCTGGCGCCCAACCAGATCACCGCCGCCACCGGCCCCACCGGCGGCACCACGCTGTTCCCGCCACACATCAACCGTGGCGGTGCGGAGCCGGGTGACCCGTTCACCCCGATGCTGCGTACCTACACCGGTGACAATGTGCGGCTGCGGGTGCATGCCGGCGGTCACGAAGAAGAGCACAACGTGACCCTGCACGGGGTGAAATGGCTGCAAAGCGGCTCCGGTTTTGGCAACAGCTCCAACTCCGGCTGGCGCGCGTCGCAAATGATCGGGATCTCCGAGCAGATGGGCTTCATTGCGCCGGTCTCGATGCTGTCCAGTTCGGCGGCAACCACCGGGGATTATCTGTACTCGATGGATGCGTCCCTGGAAGGTTACTGGAGCGGGATCTGGGGCGTGATGCGCAACTACACTGCGCAACGCAACGATCTGTTCGCACTGCCGAACAACCCGAAACCGGCCGGCATGCGCAACACCGTGGCTTTCGATGGCTCCTGCCCACGGATCAGCGCGAACCCGAACGGCATCGGCACCCGGCCTACCGTGCAACGCAACTATGAAGTGGTCGCGGCACTGGCCAACGACATCCTCGGCAATCCGCTGAACCTGTCCATAGCGGATCCGGCGGGGCTCGGCCAGCATGTCGGCGGGCCGTTGAACCCGGCGGGCGGCACCCTGGTTTACAACTCCAGAACGGTGAACATTCCTCAGGTCACCGTGACCGATCCTGAAGATGGCGAGACCTTCACCATCGGCGGGCAGAGTGGGCCGCTGCATGATCCGACCGCAATTCTGTATGTGCGCAAAAGCGATCTCGACCCGAACACCGGCAAGCTCAAACCCGGTGTACCTGTCGAACCGCTGGTGCTGCGTGCAGCGGCAGGTGACTGCATCAACATCACCCTGGAAAACCGCTTGCCAGTGGTCATGCCGGACTTGACCCAGACGGCGGTGATGCAAGGCATGGTCAAACGTGATCGCAACAGCGGCCAGGGCGCGACCACCTTCAGCAACAACCTGATGCGGCCGTCCAGCCACGTCGGCCTGCACGCGCAACTGCTGGCGTACGACATCACCAAATCCGACGGCACCAACGTCGGCGCCAACCCGATCCAGACCGTACCGCCACGCATTGGCAACAGCGGTGCGTACCCGACGCGTATTTATCAGTACTACGCCGGGCACCTGGAGCGTGAAGGCAAACCGATCACCCAACTGGGCCGTAATGTCGACAACATCATTTCCACGGCGGTGGAGTTCGGCGGGTTGAATTTCACCCCGGCGGATGTGATCAAGCAGCCACAAAAAGGCCTGGGCGGTGCGATGAGCATCCTGCCGGTTGGCGCCACCTGGGTTGAGGACGCGCGCAAAGTCAACGCCACGGTCACCGCGCCAGGGCAGACCCTCTACCGCGACTTCGCGATGGTCTGGCAGAAAGCCTTGAACATTCGCTGGGCCAATGGTCGGCCGGTGGAAGGTATTGCCGCTGAAGGTCAGGGGGTGCCGACCGATCCACAGGACAACTCCAGCATGGCCATCAACTACAAGACCGAGCCGATGTGGTTCCGTTTCGGCCTGCCGCCGGACGCGCCGTTCGGTCACGCCGGTGGCTTCGGTTACGGCGACGTGCCCAACGCACACATGGCCTACAGCAATGCGCTGGTGGGGGGCGATCCGCAGACGCCGGTGCTGTATGTCAAACCGGGGCAACCTTTCCGCACCCACATCATGATGCCGACCGGTGGCAGCCGTGGTTCGACCTTCCAGCTTGACGGTCACGTCTGGTCGGTCAACCCGTTCCTGTCGGAGAAGAGCGACACCGGCGGTTATCCGATGATGACGCCTGGCGTGGGTTCGGTGCGGTTCGGCTATAACCCGATGTCGATGTACATCGGCGCCCACGAAAGCATCCTGCCGGCGGCGCACTTCAGTTTCATGCACCCGAGCGCCGGGGGCAGTAATGCGATACCGGGCGATTACCTGTTCCGTGATTACGCGGCGTATGGCAACACCGCAGGGCTTTGGGGCTTGCTGCGGGTGACCAACGAACCAGAACCGGCGCCGGCGCCGTAAGCCGGGAGATGGGCTGTGGGAGCGAGCCTGCTCGCGATGAAGTCACCTCGGTGTTATGGGGTGAGGCAAATGACGCTATCGCGAGCAGGCTCGCTCCCACAAGGGTTGCGCGGCAGATACAGAATCAAGAGGGGAGAGAGCGATGAACAGGACCATCAAAATCGCCGGTTGTGCGCTGATTGCAGGGGGCGCGCTGATCAGTTTCGGCGTCTGGCGCACCGCGCCGACCACAAATCCGGGCAAGGTCGCTCAGCCCGACACCTGGAGCAGCCAGAACCTCTCCCGTGACGGTATTTCGGTGGCGCTTGAGGTCAAGCCGTTGGCCAAGGACGGTGTGCTGCGCGAAGGCGAATTTGCCGACGTACAGTTCCGGGTCAACGACAGTGCCTCGGGCCAGCCGTTGTCGGGCGTCAATCCCGGCGCCTGGCTCGACCCCGAAACCGTCGCCGCCGACCAGGCCCAGGGTCGCGAGCAAAGCTGCAAGTCGCGGGTCGGGGTGTTCCTCAAATCCAGCATTGGTGCGCGGCCGTTGCTGGACCTCAACAGCTATTTCCTGCTGGTGATGAATCGCGATGCCAGCGTTTCGGTAGTCGACCCGTCGGTGTCGGTGGGGGGCATCACCAGCACCATGGCCCGGATCAACCTCAAGCAACCGCCGATGGATTGGGTGACCCCGAAGGACAACAAACGGGTATTTGTGTCGATGCCGACGGCGGGGGAAGTGGCGGTGATCGACAGCGAGCAATTCAAGTTGCTGGAGTCGGTGGCTGCCGGCAGCAACCCGGTGCGTGTGGCCCTGCAGCCGGATGAGCGTCTGCTGTGGGTTGGCAACAACGCGTCAAAATCCGACGAGTCCGGCGTCACGGTGATCGACACCCACAGCCTCAAGACTCTCAAACACCTGGCCACCGGGGCCGGGCATCACGAAATTGCTTTCAGCAAGGACAGCCGGTTTGCCTTCGTCACCAACCGCGACGACGGCACTTTGAGCATCATCGACGTCGCCAGCCTGACCGTGAGCAAACAACTCAAGACCGGCTCGCACCCGCTGTCAGTGGCCTACTCGCCGCTGTCCCAGGCGGTGTATGTCGCCGATGGCCAGGACGGCACCGTGACCGTGGTCGACAGCGCCAGCCTGGCGGTGCGCCGGGTGATCAAGGTGAAGCAGGGCCTGGGACCGATGGGGTTCAGCGCTGACGGTCGATTCGGCATTGTGCTGAATACCCTGGAGAACCAGGCCTCGGTGATCGACGCCGCCACCGACTCGTTGATCCATGAACTGGACGTGTCGGCCGAGCCTTACCAAGTGGTGTTCACCAAAGCGTATGCCTATGTACGCGGACTGGCGTCGGCCAAAGTCACGATGATCAACTTGTCGTCGCTGGGCCAGGGGCGTACGCCGATCAGTCAGGGTTTCGAAGCCGGACCGCAGCCGCCACGGCTGGCCGGTGACCTGCCGCTGGCGTCGAGCCTGGCGGTGTCGCGGGATGACAACGCGGTGTTCGTGGTCAACCCGGTGGACAACACCACCTATTTCTATGCCGAAGGCATGAACGCGCCGATGTCCGGTTACCCCAATCGCGGGCAAGTGGCACGGGCGGCGATGGTCATCGACCGCAGCCTGCGCGAGGTCGAGCCGGGGCTGTACAGCTCACGGATCAAATTGCCGTCGGCCGGGCGTTTCGATGTGGCATTCCTGCTCAATCAACCGAACATCATTCATTGCTTCACGGCCTTGGTTGAGCCCGACAAACAACTCGCCCAACACGCTGGTGTGCCTAAAGTGGAGTTCATGCTCGACAAGGCAACGACCGCCATCGGCAGCCCTTACGTGGTGCGCTTTCGCATCGTCGAGGGCCAGCAGAAGATCCAGCGCAGCGGGGTCAAGGATGTTCACGTGCGCTACTTCCTCGCCCCGACTTCCCGGGTTCAGGAAGTCGCTGCTCTCGACGTGGGCAACGGCATCTATGAAGCCCCGGTAACCCTGGACCAGAACGGCGCGTGGTACTTGCACGTGCGTGCGGCGTCGCTGGGTGCGAATTTTGACGACAAGACTTTTGCCAGCGTGCGGGTTCTGCCCGGCATTACGAACTGAAGAGGACACCGACATGAACCGTTTCGCACATCATGGATTGCTGACGTTCTGCCTGTTGACTGCCGGTATCGGTCAAGCCCTGGCGCACTCGGCGGATGAGCACGCCGGGCACGACATGCCGGCCCAAAGCGCCAGTTCCGAACGTGCACAGGTGAAATTCGCCGACGTGGCACTGGTGGATCAGGACGGTCAACCGGTGCGCCTGGAGAAGGACCTGGTCAGCAACAAAATCGTGGTCATGAGCTTCATCTACACCAGTTGCACCACGGTGTGCCCGGTGGTGTCCTCGATCATGGGCAAGGTGCAAACGCAACTCGGTGCACGGGTCGGCGGCGAAGTGCAACTGGTGTCGATCAGCGTCGACCCGCAGCGCGACGACGCCAAACGCCTGAACGACTACGCCCGCAACTTCCAGAAAGGCCCCGGCTGGAGCTGGCTGACCGGCAGTTCGCAGTCGATCAATGAAACCCTCAAAGGCCTGGGCTCGTTCAGTGGTGACATCAAAAACCACCAGCCATTGATCCTCGTCGGCGACGGCAACAACCGTCACTGGACCCGCTACTACGGGTTCACCGACCCGGC
>Ga0247818_10003418_pt1 | contig 10234 bp, 8 predicted proteins | sample 13C_Glucose_Day1_FD_192424 | JGI IMG/M metagenome (GOLD analysis project Ga0247818, IMG submission 192424) | Soil microbial communities from agricultural site in Penn Yan, New York, United States - 13C_Glucose_Day1 | ecosystem: Environmental > Terrestrial > Soil > Agricultural land | place: USA...
GGCTGCGCAACATGGCTTCGATGACACTCTGGTTGACCGGATTGTCCTCTACCAGCAGTACCTGGTCATTGTCGGATGCGGTGGGCAGCGCAGCCGTTGGCGGCGCCAGCGGCATGGGGGCAGGGCCGGCGAGGGCCAGCGGCATCTCCAGGGTAAAGGTCGAACCCATGCCTTCACGGCTTTCACCGCGCAGCTTGCCGCCCATGCGCTCGGCCAAGGTGCGGGCGATGGACAGCCCCAGCCCGGTACCGCCATAACGGCGGGAGATGGAGCTGTCGGCCTGCTGGAAGGCTACGAACATCATCTCCAGGCGGGCGCTGTCAATGCCGATGCCGGTGTCGCGTACGCTGCAGGTCAACCAGATCAGTTGCCGGTCGAGTACCTGCCATCGCGCTTCGACCTGCACCTGCCCGCGTTCGGTGAACTTCAGGGCGTTGCCTACCAGGTTCAGCAGGATCTGGCGGATGCGCGTGGGGTCGCCGTTCACCTGCAGCTGCGCGATATCAGCCGGCAGTTGCAGGTGCAGCCCAAGGCCGCGCTGCTGGGCGCTGTGCTGGAACGACTGGACACTGCTGGTGATCAGCTCGCCGAGGTTGAAGTCGATGTGTTCCAGTTGCAGTGCGGCGCGCTCGATACGCGAGAAATCGAGGATGTCATTGATGACTTTCAGCAAATGCCCGGTGGACTCGCTGGCCACTGCGGTGTAGTCGGCCTGTTCGTTGCTCAGCGTGGTGGTTTCCAGCAGTTGCAGCATGCCCAGCACGCCATTCATCGGGGTGCGCAGCTCATGGCTCATCATCGCCAGGAAGTCCGATTTGGCACGGTTGGCCTGTTCGGCCTCCTCGCGGGCCTGGATCAGTTCGGCAATGGCCTGCTTCTGTTCATCACTGGCTTGTTCCAGGGCGCTGGCCAGGTTGTTGATGTGGCGCGCCAGGTGGCCCAGTTCGCTGTCGTCGACCACCGGCAAGGGGGTGTTGTACTCGCCTTGCTGGATGGCCTTGACCGCATGCCCCATGTCACTGATCGGCTTGGCCAGGCTCAGGGCCAGGCGGCGCGCCAGCAAAAAGGTGAACAGCAAGGCGAACAGCGCCAGGATGCCTGCCTTGATCACGATTTCCTGTTGGCGTTGGCTGAAGGCGTCATCGGACATGCCGACGATCACCCGGCCCAGGTAGTCATCGCCGATGGCGGGTGTGGCGGCCTTGCCCTGCTGCAGGAAGTCGCTGTCCAGGCGGATTTGCTGCAGGCGTATGGGCGCCTGGAACACCTCGACGCGTTGCGCGCGGTTGGCGCTTTCGTCGGACTGCTCGACGTACACGAGGATGTGGTTGCGGCTGTCCTGCACCTCGAGGAAGCGCACGTGCGGGATGCTAAGGGTGGCGCGCATCAGGCCTTCGAGCACTTCGTTGTTGCCCGAGATCACCCCGTACTCCGAAGCCGGGGCCAACTGGTTGGCGATCAGCTGCCCGGTGTGGTTGAGCTCCTGGCGCAGGTCCTGGATGCGCACGAAGGTGAAGAAGCTGATCAGCAGCAAGGTCAGCAGCAGGGCAGGGCCCAGGCTGATGATCTGCGTGCGGGTATGGATGTCCCAACTCAGGCCTTTGCTCATGGCGTGGGCTCTCCTTCTGCCAGGGCCTTGGCGGCGGCGTTCGGATCGATCGGTTCCAGGCCAAGGGCACGTGCCACCTGCTGGTTGCCACTGACCCCGAAACGTGCCGGGTACAGGCTGCGCGGCCAGCGCCCCGGCGGCTGGTCGAGCAACTGGTCCAGTACCGCCAGCCAGTCGTCCTGGTCGCTGTAGGTGCTGGCCAGGGCGCCGGCGCGAACAAAGCCGGCGTTCGGGCCGATCAGCGCCATCTGCCGGCCATAACTGCTCAACAGCAGGTTCTTTACTGTCTTGGAGTTGTACAGGTCCGGGTCATCCAGGCCCAGCAGCACATCGCTGTTACCCAGCAGGTGCTGCAGGGGCCGGCTGTCACGCAGGTCGGGCCAGTCCTGGGCGATGATCTGAAGGCCCAACGGGCGGGCCGCATGGCGCAGCTCTTCAAGCAGGAAGCCACTGTGCTCGCCGTACAGCACACCAATGCGCTGTGCCTGTGGCAGCAGGTAACGCGCCAGGCGCAGTTGTCGGCCCAGCGGCGGGTCGCTCCACAGCAGGGTGAGGAACGCTGGGCGCGACTTTCCCAGGCGCTGTTCAGCCTGCACACGGCTTACCCGCATGGCCAGGGCGGGCGGGCCGGCGTTTTCACCCAGGCGCCATTCCAGGGCGGCATTGTCCAGCAAAATCAGGCGCTGGTCAGTCTTGAGCTGGCCAGGGGTTGGCAGGTCGGCCGTGGTCTGGAAACGCACATGATCGTGCGGCCGACGGTTTTCGAGGGCGGCGACGAAGCTGCGGATGCCGGGCTGGTCTTGCGCGCCGACCAGCAGAATTTCACTGGCGGACAACGGCCCCAATGGCCACAGGCACAGCAGCAACAGGCGCAGCACCAGAGCCATCAGAACGCCAGCTCCGCGCTGAAGCTGAGGCGGTGGCGGCTGTCGTAGCGGTTCTGCACGGTCGTGGTCGGCTCGTCGTCCAGGCGCTGCTGCCACAACGCCGCCAGTTCCAGGTTGCTGCCCTGCACCTTGAAGCGCTTGGCCAGTCGCAGGTCCAGGCGCTCGTAGCGGTACTGGTTGAGCGCATCGTCACCGTAGTAGAACAGCGCACTCGACCAGCCATCGCCCCATTCGCGCATCCACCCGACCGAGCCGCTGTTGCGGGCGCTGAGGCGGCGGTCGTCGGGGTTGCTGGCCCAGGCATCGACATAGGCATAGGTCAGGCGCAGGCGGTCACGCAGGGTGGGGCGCCAGTCCAGTTGCGTCTCGCTACCGCTGAACCGCGCCTTGTTGGCGTTGCTGGCGACGTACTGGTTGTTCTTCAGAGGCTCGCTGATCATGCCGGTGATCTCGTCGTAGAACAGCTTCACATCCATGCTCAGGTCAATGTCGCTGAAGTAGCCGTTGTAGCCCAGTTCGCGCGAGCGCATGCGTTCTTGGTCGAGGTCGCCCGGGCCGCGGGTCTTGACGAAATACTCGCCGTGCTGCTGGCCGAACGCGTTGGGGCTGAGGTTTTTGACCGTGTAGCTCCAGTTGATGTTGTTCTCGAACATGTCGGGCGAGCGCACCGCCTCGGAATACACTGCGCGCAGGCCGTGGCGCGGGGTGATCAGGTAGTTGACCGCGACGCGCGGGGTCAGCGAACTGCCAGACAGCCGCGAATCCTCGAACATGGCGCCACCCTGCAGGATCCAGTGTTCGTCGGCGCGCCATTCCAGTTGGCCGAACAGGCGCCAGGTCTGGTCGTCGAGGCTGCCGTTGAAGTAAGTCTGCGAGTCGGCACGATCATAGCGGTAGTTCACGCCGCTGAGCAGGCGCAGGCTGTCGGTCAGGCTGAGGGTGTCCTGGATTTCCAGGTCATAGCGGGTTTCGCGGGTGCTCTGGTCGACATCGCCGCACACCACACTGCTGCCGCCCTGGTTGTTCCACTGATCCTTGATGGCATCGACCAGCGCTTGTTCTGCCGGGTTGTTGCTGGGCGGTGGATTGTTGGCACCGCGTGCCACCAGCTCGGCGTAATTGGGGTTCATCTGCCACAGCCGGGTCAGTTCGGGGCTGAACGACAGTGCGGCATCACAGGCCCGCCAGACCTGTTGGCGGTCGAAGTGTTGTGCCGAACCCTGCACATACAGGCTGTGATCGGGGTTGAAATCGATGTTCCAGCGAACCGACCCTGCGTAGTCCTTGGCATTGACGTCGGCATTGTCGCCGCGCTGGGTGACGTAGGGGAATACCGGCTGGTAGGTATAGGGCCGCTGGTTGCTGCCTTCTTTTGCCGCCAGTTGCCACTCCAGGGTCTGGTTCAGCGACAGGTTGTGGCTGGCACTGAGGTTGAAACGGGTCAGCCGGCGGCTGTCCCGGTAATCCTGGCCGAACTGGTCGCGGTCGAAACCGTCGTCCTGCTGGCCTGACAGCGACAGGCGCATGTCGCCGCCGTCCCAGCCGAAGCCGTGGCTGGCATAGAAGTCGTTGATGCCGTCCTCGCCGCGGGTCACCTTCAGCCGTGTGCCATGGCTGTCGGCGGGGTTGCGGGTGAGAATGTTGACCACCGCCATCAGCGCGTTGGCGCCGTAGCTGACCGTGTTGGGGCCGCGGAACACCTCGATGCGCTCGATGTCTTCCATGGCCAGGGGGATGTCGCTCCAGTCCACCGTGGCCAGGCCAGCGCGGTACACCGAACGGCCATCGATCAGCACCTGCATGCGCCGCGCTTCGCTGGCGTTGCTGCCGTGGTAGTTGACCGTCGGCTGGTTGCCGGCGCCGTAGCCGATCATCATGCCCGGTACCAGGCGCAGCAGTTCGGGGATGTCGCGCGCGCCGCTGGCGCGGATCAGTTCGCTGTCGAGCACGGTCATGCTGCCCGGGACTGCCGCCGGGGATTGTTTCAGGCGCGTGGCGGTCAGAACCTGCGGCAGGTCGCTGTTGTCGATGAACAGGTCGTCGGCCATGGCTGGGCCTGCGAGCAGGGCAGTCACTATCAGCAGGCGCGGGAACGGGGGCGAGCCAGGGAACACGGGGCGGCCTTGTATCAGGATTGAAACAGGCATGGTAACTGACCTTGGCGTATTTTCCAGTGATCTGCGGCGGTTTTGCAGCGTGTCTGCCTTGACGCTTCATGGGGGCGGAAATCGAGCGCCGCTTGGGCGGCGCATCGCGAGCAAGCTCGCTCCTACAGTTGTTGCAACGTGGCCATGACAGTGTCATCTGCGTTGCTGGCCTTGGCGCAAGGCAGGCGAGCCGTATAATGGCGGCGTCGCCACTTAACTTTTGGCTTTAACGGATTGAATATGACTGAACAGCAACCTGTTGCAGTTCTGGGAGGCGGCAGCTTCGGCACCGCCGTGGCGAACCTGCTGGCGCAAAATGGTGTGCCGGTGCGCCAATGGATGCGTGACCCGGCGCAGGCCGAGGCCATGCGCGTCAACCGCGAGAACCCGCGCTACCTCAAGGGCATCCGCCTGCATGATGGCGTGGAACCGGTCAACGACCTGCTGGGCACCTTGCAGGCCAGCCAGCTGATTTTCGTCGCCCTGCCATCAAGCGCCTTGCGCAGTGTGCTGGCGCCCCACGCCGAGCTGTTGCGGGGCAAGGGCCTGGTCAGCCTGACCAAAGGTATCGAGGCGCAAAGCTTCAAGCTGATGAGCCAGATCCTTGAAGAAATCGCCCCCGATGCCCGCATCGGCGTGCTGTCGGGCCCCAACCTGGCCCGCGAGATCGCCGAACATGCGCTGACCGCCACGGTGGTCGCCAGCGAGGACGAACAACTCTGCCAGCAAGTGCAGGCTGTACTGCACGGGCGCACCTTCCGTGTCTACGCCAGCGCCGACCGCTTCGGCGTCGAGTTGGGCGGGGCGCTGAAAAACGTCTACGCCATCATCGCAGGCATGGCTGTGGCCTTGGGGATGGGCGAGAACACCAAGAGCATGCTGATTACCCGGGCCTTGGCCGAGATGACCCGCTTTGCCGTCAGCCAGGGCGCCAACCCCATGACCTTCCTTGGCTTGGCCGGTGTCGGTGACCTGATCGTCACCTGCTCCTCGCCCAAGAGCCGCAACTACCAGGTGGGCCATGCGCTGGGCCAGGGCCTGAGCCTGGACGAGGCGGTCAACCGCCTGGGCGAAGTGGCCGAAGGTGTCAACACCCTCAAGGTGCTCAAGGCCAAGGCGCAGGAAGTGCAGGTGTACATGCCGCTGGTAGCGGGCCTGCATGCCATTCTGTTCGAAGGTCGCACGTTGAACCAGGTGATCGAGCACTTGATGCGCGCCGAGCCCAAGACCGATGTCGATTTCATTTCCATCAGCGGTTTCAACTGAGCCCTTGGCGGCTCTGACACGAGCAAGGAGCAACACATGAACGATACGCCCGAACGCGCCCAGCGTGAGTCGATCATCCTGCGGGTCCTGTGGATGCTGGTGTTCCTGGTGGTCTGGCAACTGGCCGAGTTGCTGCTCGGCGGCCTGGTGCTGGTGCAACTGATCTACCGCCTGGTGTATGGCGCCCCTAGCGCCAGCCTGATGAACTTCGGCGACAGCCTGAGCCAGTACCTGGCGCAGATCGGCCGCTACGGCAGCTTTCACACTGAGCAGAAGCCCTGGCCGTTTGCCGACTGGCCAGCACCGCGTGCCCCGGAAGGCGAGGCGCCGCATGCCGTGGCCCCGGCCCCGCACCCGGTGCGGGACGAGGAACCCAAGCTGTGAAGCTGTGGGTGCTGCGCCACGGTGAGGCAGAGCCGCGGGCCAATACCGATGCCGAGCGCCGCCTGACCGGGCATGGCCGCGAGCAGGTGCTGCGCAGCGCTGCTCGCCTGCTGGGCCAGCCACTGCAGGCGATTATCGCCAGCCCGTACGTGCGCGCCCAGCAAACGGCGGCGTTGGTGCACGACACCCTGGGTTTCAGGGAACCCGTGCGCACCGTACCGTGGTTGACGCCAGAGAGTGATGTGCAGCAGGTGATCGGCGAAATCGAACGGCTGGGCCTGGAGCATGTACTGCTGGTCAGCCATCAGCCGCTGGTGGGGACCTTGGTCGGCGCGCTGGAGCAGGGGCATCAGCAGCAGCCAGCCGCCATGAGTACTGCCAGCCTGGCGGAGCTGGAAGGGGAGTGGCCACTGGCTGGGCTGATGACCCTTCGGGCGATCCACCCACCGGTGTGATCTCCCGGTAAATCGATAAGGCAACTGGCATTTTTGTCAGTTGTCGCACTTGATTGCCTCTTGCTAGCGTTGCTCAAAGCAATCAGTCAGGGAGCAGCGGATGAGCGGTGGAATGCGGGAACTGTTGAGTTCCCTGGACTTGCAAACCACCGTAGACAAGGTGGGGCAAGGCATTACCCTGGACTTTGCTCAGTACAGCCTGCTGCGCGACTCGGCCGACGCCAAGCTCTACCAACTGCTGCACAAGGTCAACAGCAACGGCACCCTGGAGCCTGTTGCCCGGCAGCAAAGCGAGCAAGACCTGCGCACGCTACACGACGCCTGCCTGCGGGTCTCCCACCTGCTGCAAACCAGTTGCCTGGCCTTGCGCCGGCTGCAGCTCGACTTTCAGGAACAGCGCCTGGCCCGTGAGGCGCTGGAAAGCCAGTTGGCCTACATGCAAGCCTGCTTGCGCCGGTCTCTGGCCAGCTTCGACCGGTCGGCGTGACCTGATAGCCCTCGGCGATGACCTTTCCGGATGTTGCTGAATGGCGCCCCGATGCCGACAATGAGCCATCATTTTCCGTCCGGACCAGGCGCCATGTCGCAGCAGATCTTCTTCGCTCATGCCAACGGTTTCCCCTCGGCCACCTACGGCAAGCTGTTCGCTGCCCTGGCGCCGGACTACCAGGTGCAGCACCTGGCCCAGCACGGGCACGATCCGCGCTTTCCGGTGGACGACAACTGGCAGAGCCTGGTGGATGAGCTGCTGCATCATCTGGCGCAGCAGGACCAGCCCATCTGGGGTGTCGGGCATTCGCTGGGGGGTGTGTTGCACCTGCACGCTGCCTTGCGTCGCCCCGAGTACTACCGCGGGGTGGTGATGCTCGACTCGCCGGTGCTCACCCGCGCCGACCAGTGGCTGCTGCGCACCGCCAAGCGTTTCGGTTTCATTGACCGCATCACCCCGGCCGGCCGCACCTTGGGGCGCCGCGAAGTGTTCAATGACCGCGACAGTGCCCGGCGCTATTTTGCCGGCAAATCGCTGTTTCGCCATTTTGACCCCGACTGCCTCGAAGCCTATATAGAACATGGCCTGCAGGCGATGGCGCAGGGGCTGCAATTGCGCTTCGATCCTGCCACCGAAATCAGTATCTACCGCAGCATCCCGCACACCAGCCCCGCGCCTGCGCGGCAATTGCAGGTGCCGCTTGCCATGGTGCGCGGCGAGCGCAGCAACGTCATTCGCCGTCACCACACCTTGGCGGTGCGCGGCATGCCCAAAGGCGAATATCACAGTGTGCCCGGCGGCCACATGTTCCCGTTGGAGCGCCCGACCGACACCGCCAGCCTGATCAAGGGCCTGTTCGACCGCTGGAGCCAGGCATGAGCGCGCAGGTGCAGGAAGTGCGCCTGAGCCTGGGCCATATCGAACTGGCGGCTCACCTGTTCGGCCCTGAGGACGGGCTGCCGGTGATTGCCCTGCATGGCTGGCTGGATAACGCCAACAGTTTCGCCCGCCTGGCGCCGCAACTGAAGGGCCTGCGCATCGTCGCCCTGGACCTGGCCGGGCACGGTTACTCGGAACACCGCCCGCCTGGCGCCGGCTATGCCCTGGCCGACTATGCCCACGACGTGCTGCGGGTTGCCGAGCAGCTGGGTTGGCAGCGTTTCGCCCTGTTAGGCCATTCGCTGGGCGCAATCATTTCGGTACAACTGGCCGGTGCCTTGCCCGACCGGGTCAGCCACCTGGCGTTGATCGACGGTGTCATCCCGCCGACCGGTGCCGAGCAGGACGCCGGCGAGCGTTTAGGGATGGCACTGCAAGCCCAGCTGCGGCTGGATGGCAAACGCAAGTCGGTGTACGCCACGCTGGAGGAAGGCGTGCAGGCCCGGATGAAAGGCATGGTCGCGGTCAGCCGCGAGGCTGCCGAATTGCTGGCGCAACGTGGCCTGATGCCGGTGCCTGGAGGTTACAGCTGGCGCAGTGACAGCCGCCTCACCCTGCCATCGCCGGTACGCCTGAGTGAAGCCCAGGCCATGGCCCATGTGCGCCGGGTGAGTTGCCCGGCGCTGTTGGTAGTGGCCGCCGACGGCATGCTGGCGCGCCACGCCGCGTTGCTGGAGCAGCTACCCTTTGAACTTGCGACGCTGCCCGGTGGCCATCACCTGCACCTGAATGACGAGCACGGCGCGGTGCTTGTCGCAGACTGTATCAATCGCTTCTTTGGCTTTGCTTGACTTGCACCGGACAAGTGTCGAGGCTTGGCGGGTTGAACAGGGAGACAACCATGCAACTGCCAGACATCCTGGAGCTTCATTTCGGCGCAGTGCGCCGCCTGGTTCGCCAATGAGCGCGCCTGTTGCCATCCGTAATGCTGTCGCCGCCTGCCTGGCGCTGGCCAGCCCTGTGTTGTGGGCTGGCAGCCTGCCGGTGCCGGTGGACGGCAAGGTCGTTGAGCAGCGTCCGGCCGTGGAGCAGGAGCGCGTCTACCCCATGGGCCCGCTGCGCAAGATCAGCGGCCGCCTGCGGGTCGAAAACAAGGTCGAGAGCCGTGGCCAGGTCAGCTCGATAACCTACGAACTGCCGGTCGAACGTACGGCCCGTGAAGCCTTTACCAGTGCCCGCGAAGCACTGCAGCGCGAGGGTGGTTACCCGTTGTTCTGGTGCCAGGGCCGCGATTGCGGCGAGGCCAGCCTGTGGGGCAACGATGTGTTCGCCAACGCCCGCCTCAACGGTGGTGACGAGCAGCAGGCGTTCATCCTGCTACGCCGCTCGGCAGAGGAGGCCGACACGCTGGTCGCGCTGTACAGCGTTACCCGTGGCAACCGCCGCGCCTACCTGCATGTGGAGGAGTTCGTCGCCGCCAGCCCGCTGGGCGAGCTGCTGCCAACCGCCGCCACGGTGCTGCGCGAAATGCGCGACACCGGCAAGCTCGACTACCCTGACCTTGCTGCGCCGCAAGACACCTGGGTGAACCTGCTGGCCCGCAGCCTGAACCTCGACAGCACCCTGCGCGCCAGCCTCAGTGGCGCCCAGGCCGAAGCCTGGCGCGAGGCGCTGGTCAAGGCCGGGGTGCGCAATGGCCGCCTTGAAGTCGGTAGCGCACCCACCAAGGGCCTGCACCTTGAGTTGATCCGTTGAACGAGCGCCACCATGGTTAACAATGACCGCCTGCTGATCCAGATTCTGCTGCTCGCCTTGCTGGGTGCGGGCCTTTGGGTGATGGCACCGTTCATTTCGGCATTGCTGTGGGGGGCCATTCTTGCCTTTGCCAGCTGGCCGTTGATGCGCTTGCTTACGCGCCTGCTGGGTGGGCGTGAAACCCTGGCGGCCAGCCTGCTGACCGCGGCCTGGATCCTGATTGTGGCACTGCCGCTGGTGTGGCTGGGGTTCAACCTGGCCGATCACATTCGCGATGCCACGGCGTTTGTGCGTGATGTGCAGGTCGACGGCCTGCCCGACGCGCCGGCCTGGCTGGGTGGCATTCCATTCGTGGGCGAGCG
>Ga0247818_10003419_pt1 | contig 10233 bp, 8 predicted proteins | sample 13C_Glucose_Day1_FD_192424 | JGI IMG/M metagenome (GOLD analysis project Ga0247818, IMG submission 192424) | Soil microbial communities from agricultural site in Penn Yan, New York, United States - 13C_Glucose_Day1 | ecosystem: Environmental > Terrestrial > Soil > Agricultural land | place: USA...
GTCTGGGACACCAAGCTTGCCCGGCACGCCAAGGTGGGGGCCCTGCTGCAGCTGGCTGCCTACGGCGACCAGCTCCTCGGGATGGGGCTGGATCCCTCCCCCGCCGTCACGCTGGTCCTCGGCACCCGCGTCGGCGACGATTGGCTGCGGAGCAGCCATTCCCTGCCGGACCTGCTGCCCGTTTTCCGTGAACGACGGCGGCGCTTCCGCCAACTCACAGCCACCCACCGGGCGGCCGATGGTCCCGTCCAGTGGCAGCAGCCCGGCGTCGTGCATTGCGGGCGCTGCGACTACTGCGCCGAGCAGGTGAAGTTGCACAGGGATCTGCTGATGGTGGCGGGCATGTCCGTGGTCCAGCGACGGAAACTTCATGCTGCGAAGATCACCAGCATCGATGAACTGGCAGCCATGCCGGCCGGCGAAGCCAGGAACTCCGTGGCCCGGCTCCGCGCCCAGGCGAGGATGCAGCTGGGCCTGGACCAGCCCGCAGGCTCGAGGACATTTACCAAGGATGGCCAGCCGCACACGGTCTCCTACACGGTCCTTCCGGACAACACCATCGGATCGCTGCCCGCCCCCAGTGCCGGGGACATCTTCTTCGACTTCGAGGGCGATCCGCTGTGGCAGGACCCGGCCACCGGCGCGTGGGGCATTGAATACCTCTTTGGCGTCATCGAGGCCCCGGTGCCTGGTGCGGAAGGCGATCCCGTCTTCCGCCCGTTCTGGGCGCACTCCCGTTCCGGGGAGCGCCGCGCCTTCCTGGACTTCCTGGACTACGTGGAGAAGCGGCGCGCCCGGTACCCGGACATGCACGTTTACCACTACGCCCCGTACGAAAAGACCGCGCTGCGGAACCTTTCGCTTGCGCACCAGGCGGGCGAGGACACGGTGGATGACTGGCTCCGGCAGGGGCTGCTGGTGGACCTGTACGCCACGGTGCGGCATTCCCTTCGGATCTCGGAGGCGTCGTACTCCATCAAGAAGCTTGAACCGCTGTACATGGGAGACAACCTCCGGTCCGGGGACGTCAAGGACGCCGGCGCTTCGGTGGTTGCCTACGCCGCCTATTGTGCCGCCCGCGATGAAGGGCGGCAGGACGAGGCCGACACCATCCTGGCGTCGATTTCCGACTACAACCGGTACGACTGCCTCTCCACCCTTCGGCTGCGTGACTGGTTGCTTCGAATCGCTTCCGTGGCCCGTGCGGACGCCCAAGCGTCAGGGGACGCCCCTGCGGCGGCTGCTTTGACCGTTGCTCCCCCGACAGATCCCGCAGTCGACGGACGCCAGGATGCACAGGACGAAACCGCCGAAGAACGTCGGCTCCGCGAGTATCTTGCCGGCCTGCCGGACAACCGCCCGTGGACTGACGACGAGCGTGCCATCGCCATGGTTGCGGCAGCCACCGGATATCACCGGCGTGAGCGCAAGCAGTTCTGGTGGCAACACTTCGACCGGGTCGAGGCGCCGCTGGAAAACTGGTCCGACCAACGGAACGTGTTCGTTGTATCGTCAGCGGAAGTCGTCTCGGACTGGGCGTTGGCCAAGCCCCGGGAACGGATGCAAACCCGCGTCCTGAAGCTCCGAGGCACCATGACGGAGGGCTCCGATTTCCGCGCCGACTCCAACTGGTGCCGGCTGTACGACGCCCCGGGACCTGATGGCATGACCGCCCCGGACGCTGCCCCGGGGACCAGGGCCTACTCCTTCGGGACCAGGATCAGCGAACTGGAGCCGGCACCGGACAGCCCGGAACACTTCGTGACCATTGCCGAGCGGGAGACCGGCAAAGTTCGCGCCTATCCGCACCTTCCGGTGGCACTCACGGAGGACCAGCCCCTGGCCACCGCCAGCATTGAAGCAGCCATCGCGGACATCGCCAGCGCTGTCGGGGCTTCGGTGCCGTCCCTCCCCGCGCAACCGGGCCTGGACATCCTGCGCAAGTTGCCGCCGCGGTTCCACTCGCTGCCAGGGCCGGCGGACGTCCGGCATGGCGACGATGGTTCAGCCGATTACGCGGGGGCCATCACCGAATCTTTGCGGGACCTGGACCACTCCTATCTGGCCGTCCAGGGTCCGCCAGGGACAGGCAAGACCTACGTTGGTGCCCACGTCATCGGCAGGCTGGTGGCCGAGGGCTGGAAGGTCGGGGTGGTTGCCCAGTCCCACAACGTGGTGGAAAACCTGCTCTGCCGGGCAATCGAAACCGGCGGAGTGGACCCCCAGGTGGTGGGCAAGAAACTGGCCGCACCCCATCCTGTCCCCTGGAACCTCACCTCAGAAGGCGACGTGTCCCGCCTGCTGGCATCCCCGGGCGGATGCCTGGTGGGCGGCACCGCGTGGACCATGACCGGCAAGGAAGTCCCCGCCGGGTCCCTCGATCTCCTGGTCATTGACGAGGCCGGGCAGTTCTCGCTGGCCAACACCCTGGCGGTCAGCGTCGCGGGTACGCGGCTGCTCCTGCTGGGCGACCCCCAGCAGCTCCCGCAAGTCACCCAGGGCGCGCACCCGGAACCAGTGGACCAGTCCGCGCTTGGCTGGCTCGCGGCCGGCCACGCCACCCTTCCCGTAAGCCTGGGCTACTTCCTCGCCGATACCTGGCGGATGCATCCGGACCTGTGCCGGGCAGTGTCGAACCTCAGCTACGAGGGAAGGCTGGCATCGGCTCCGGCCGCGTCCCTTCGCGAACTGGAGGTCCTGGCGCCCGGGGTGGAGACGGTGTTCGTCAACCACACCGGCAACGCCACCGCGTCAAAAGAAGAAGCTGCAGAAGTGGTAAGCCAGGCCCGCCGGCACCTTGGCCTGAAATGGACCTGCGGCCCGGAGACCGAATCCCGCCCCCTCGGGCAGCAGGACCTGCTGGTGGTGGCCGCCTACAACGCCCAGGTCCACCTGATCCGCAGGCACCTGGCGGAGGCCGGACTGCCCGATGTCCGGGTGGGCACCGTGGACAAGTTCCAGGGCCAGGAAGCTCCCGTAGTGCTGGTCTCCATGGCATGCTCGGCCGTCTCAGAGGCTCCGCGGGGAGCGGAGTTCCTGCTCAACCGGAACCGCATCAACGTGGCGGTGTCCCGCGGCCAGTGGCGCGCGGTCATCATCCGTTCCCCCGACCTCACCAGCTACATGCCGCACAAGCCCGCGGGGCTGGAGGAACTCGGGGCCTTCATCGGGCTTAGTCCGCGGGATTAGCGCGGGACAGGCCCCCTGACGGCGCCGCGGGAACGTCGCTGCCGCGGGAGCGACTCAGTGCGCCCGGAAGCCCCGGAATTGACCGGAGGCTTCGGACATCGATGCCTCCACGTTGTCCACCCGGCCCGGCGTGCGGCCGGATTTGAGCCACTCCAGGAGCTGGCGCACCTTCGGCTCGGGCCCCTCGGCCACCACGGAAACCGAACCGTCGTCGAGGTTCTTCACTTCGCCGGAAAGTCCAAGGTCCTCAGCCTGGCCCATGGTCCGGAAGCGGAAGCCCACAGCCTGCACCATGCCGGACACGCGCGCGTCCAGCCGGATATTGGCCTGCGCCGGGTTTTCCTGCGCGGGCCCTGCGTGCCTACCCATGGTGGACCTCCTCGTCCGCAGCTTGCCGTCCCGGCCGGGCCGCGCTACCTGTCACCGTTGTTTGGAAACGACAGTCAGCGCGGCCCGGCCGGGCGGATGCATCCCTTAGTTGATGGTGATGTCGCGGGTGGCGTGGTTGTAGCGGATGGTCACCTTGCCGCCGGCGTGGTGCAACTCGTGGTTGGGACCGTCGAACGTGCCGAAGGCACCGTAGTTCTCAGTCCAGGATCGGTTGAGGGCGATCTTGAAGGTGTAGAACCCGGCGGGAAGCTCGGCGCTCTTCTTCCACAGCTGGTCCAGGAAATCGAATTCCATCTGCGCTTCGTCGTACTGCGGTGCCCAGTTCTCCGGGGCACCCAGGATGGTGTTGAAGTCACCAGCCAAGGCCACAGCTTCGGGCTGCGGAAGGGTTTCAACGTCCGGGCCCTCGAACGGCTCGGTGGCGGCGGAGGTCTCGGCAGCGGGGGCTGCTGCTGCCTTGTCCTTGGCCGAAGCCTTGCCCTTGCGTACTGCCTTCACTACGGGTTCGACGGCGTCTTCGATCGCCTTGGCTGCCTTGCCCACCGCCGAGGCGGCCTTCTTCGCGGGAGCCTTCCTGGCGGTCTTCTTCGGAGCCTCCTCCTTGGCCGGAACCTCCAGCGTCGCCGCGGCGGCGGAGACCGGGCGGACAAAGCCTTCGGGAGCCGTGGGAACGGGAGTATCGGCAGGGACGGGAGTGCCGGCGTCGAGCGCTGCGGCGAAGGAATCAGCGTCGGGGAAGGCGACGGTAGCGCGCATGCCGTCCTCGGTGATGGTCCAGCCCGAGCGGCCCTTGATCAGCCAGCCGGCCTTGACCAGCTTGGCGGTGGCGGAGGTGAGGGTCTTGTGGCCGCGCGGGATTCCGCCGCTGAGAAGTTCTGCCTCATGCTCGTTGAACGGCACGCGGGCAGTTGCTTCCGCCAGGACCTGGCCTGCATTCAGTGCATCGCCGGACCACACGCCTTCGGTCAGGACATCGAGCACGGTCTTGAGTCGAAGGTAGGTGTTTTCTGCGGTGGACTTGGCCATGATTCCCCTTATATAAAAGCGATCGGTCTTAGGCATCTTGCCAACAGCCCATTAAATCGCGCGACTTTAATTGGTAAATTCTGCGTGTCGTGACCGACTATGAAGCGGATTGTGCCGCAAGTGAGGCGGAGGTCTCGGGTAAGGGCTGTCTGCATAACCCTCAAGTGCTGGCATGGATGCTGCCCTGCACTCCCCAGACACGCCTGCGGCACTTAGTTTACCGGGCAGAAAGACCGGCTGTTGCCCCCGACACAGCAGCGGTCAGTCGGACACTTCCCTGCCGTTCAATTCCGCCAGCAGCTCCGCTTTCCGCTCCTCTGACGCGAACGAGGAATGGATGGAGTTCGCTGCGAGGCGTGCCCTGTCGAAATCAGAGAGTTCAAACACCGAAGTCAGCTGCGCAAAGTTGTCATCCACGTAGCCGCCGAAGTAGGCGGGATCGTCTGAGTTGACCGAGACGTTGAGTCCGGCGGCCAGCATCGCGGGCAACGGATGGTCGGCCAGGGTGTCTACGGCACGGAGCCGGACGTTGGACAGGGGACAGACCGTCAGGGGAATGCGTTCGTCCACCAGGCGCTCCACCAGGTCGGGGTCATCCATGCAGCGGATCCCGTGGTCGATCCGCTCCACGCCCAGGAGGTCCAGGGCTTCGATGATGTACGACGCCGGGCCCTCCTCCCCCGCGTGCGCCGTCAACCGCAGGCCTGCTTCACGCGCCTTCGCGTACAGCCGCTCAAACTTGGACGGCGGGTTTCCCACTTCGGCCGAATCCAGGCCGATGGCACCGATGGGCGCATTCATGGCCAGCAGCCGGCCGAGGACTTCCAGCGCGGAGTCCTCCGGCAGGTCCCGGAGGAATGCCGCGATCAGGATGGTGGAGATACCGTAGTCCTCCTCCGAGGTCTCCAGCACCGATGCCACACCCCTGACGCACGCCTCAAGGGGAATGCCGCGGGAGAGGTGCGCCTGCGGGTCCATCATGATTTCCGCGTGCCGGACCCCGGCGGCAGCAGCCCGCTCCAGGTAGGCCCGGGTCATGTCCGCAAAGTCCTGCTCGGTTCGCAGCACCGCCATGTTGGCGTAGTAGAGGTCAAGGAAGGACTGCAGATCCGTGAACTCATACTTCTCGCGGAGTTCGTCCAGACCGGAATACGGCAGCGCAATACCGTTGCGCTCGGCCAAGGCAAAGATGAGCTCGGGCTGCAGCGTGCCCTCGATGTGCAGGTGCAGTTCTGCCACCGGGAGGGGCTTGGCAGGGGCTGCGGGTTCCGCAGGGTCCGTTTCGGTTTCGGGCATGGTGCTGCCGCCGGCAAAGTTGTCCATCCGGTCAGGATAGTGCCCCTCCCGGTTTTGCGCCTGCCCGGGACTTCGACGCCTTAAAGACCGCCGGCTCCCCGCAGATGCACTGCACCTACCCGACACCCCTGCTGGAATCTCGATTTGATAACGCCAAAGCGATGTCCTAGCGTGAAATGCATGCCCGCCCGGCGGGCTCTTTGATTGCCCGGTGCTGCCTCCACCAGAACTGCCCAGCGGCAGCCACCGACAGTGACCTCTATTTGTCAGGGGCGGGCAGTGGCGCGACGATCTCCGGGGACGGAACCAGCGCTGGTGGCCTTCAGGAGCATCACCATCATGAAAAACACCAAATTCCGTACTGCCGCACGCCGTGGAGTCACCCTGGCCGCCGTCTCCGCGGCAGGTTTGGCCCTCTCAGCCACGGCGGCCAACGCAGCCACCCCGACCTCCACCTGGGATGCACTCGCCCAGTGCGAGAGCGGCGGCAATTGGTCCATCAACACCGGTAACGGCTTCTCCGGCGGCCTGCAGTTTACCTCCAGCACCTGGGCCGCTTACGGCGGAACCGGCTCCCCCGCGGATGCCAGCCGTGAACAGCAGATCGCGGTAGCGGAGCGGGTCCAGGCCTCCCAGGGTTGGGGTGCCTGGCCCTCCTGCGCGTCCCAGCTCGGCCTGAGCGGTGGCGGCGGAGCCCCGGTCCAGAGCGCGCCCGTCCAGGCTGCTCCCACGCAGAGCGTCCAAGTTCAAAGTGCCCCGGCTCAAAGTGCTCCGGTTAAGCAGGCACCGGCGCCGCGGCATGCTACGTCGGTTGCCCTTAGCGGCGAGACCTACACGCTGCAGGCCGGGGATACCCTGAGCATTGTTGCCGACAAGCTGGGCATCCAGGGCGGCTGGCAGCATCTTGCCGACGCCAACCTGGACACTATTTCGGATCCGAACCTCGTGTTCGAGGGACAGGTTATCCAGCTTCCCGCGTAACGCCTGAGGCGGCATCACCAGCGGCCCCCTGGCCGCCCGCCTTTTGGAAGGCGACACAGACAGGTCGGCGATAGACAAATTCCGTTGACCAAAAGACGACGCCGGCACACCCCCACAAGGGATGTGCCGGCGTCGTTCTTTTAATTCCCGGGCCGCTGCCGGAGTCGGCAGGGAACCGCCGGTCAGCTGGCCGGCAGTTCGCGGACGATCCGCACCTTCCAGGCGGAGTCGTCGCTGGTGTCCAGCAGGGCAACCGTGCCGTGCGCAAGGTTCAGGGCGACACGCTTGACGGCCAGCAACTCCAGGTAGAGGTGCTCGTTCATGCGGCTGGGGGTGTCGATCATGTATTTCACGGCGTCGCGCACCTTGCGGTAGTTGGCGCTGCGTTCGCGGTGCATGTGCAGTTCCAGGGCGGAGCGCTGCTTGAGCCGCGGTTCGTGCCGGTTGAGCAGCGTCACTGCTGCGTGGACCGCAACGACCAGGGCGAGTGAGACTCCGTAGATCCACACGCCGCTGGACAGCAGGAACAGGGGCAGGTTGCCAATGGCCACAAGCGCGATGACCACGCGAAGGGCGGCGATCCGCCGGACCGTCCTGGCCACGGTGGCCATGCCGTCGCGGAACCGGTGCTGGTCCTTGCGCGCGGCGGCGGGATCGATGGTGAACTCGTCGAGGACCAGGATTCCCTGGGCTTCCGGGGCCAGCATCTGCCCGAAACGGGGCAGGGCGGTGCGGGCGTGGGCGACTGCTTTGTCAGGTGTAGATGTCATGAGAGAGCTTCCGAAACGCGGTTGGGGTTGCGGTGATCTTAGTGGTTTAACCTGAACGTCGTATGCATGCGTCCACTATTTGGACATTAACCTCTCCGCGATGTGGCCGTTGGCACAGCAATTGGCACTTCCGCCGGGGACCGTCAGACTGAATAGATGCAAACCTTCCTCCCGTACCCTGACTTCCGCCAAAGCGCCAAAGCCCTGGACACTGCACGGCTGGGCAAGCAGCGGGTTGAAGCGCTGCAGACCCTCCGCGCCCTGGTGATTCCCGGGTACGGTTGGCAGACCCACCCCGCGATCCGCATGTGGATGGGCCACGTGCCGGCCCTCACCATGTATGGGCTGGCGATGGTGGACGAATGGATCGAACGTGGCCACCCGGACAACACCCGGGCGAACATCGCCGAGTTTGCGCCGCAGGCTGCCCATCCTGACTACGCCGCCAAGATCATCCTGCCGCCCTGGCTCGGGGACCCCGACTTCCACCTGAGCCACCGTTCCAAGCTGGTGCACAAGGAACCGAAGTTCTACACGTCCGTTTTCCCGGACGCCATTCCGGACATGGACTACGTCTGGCCCGAACCCCGGCACGAATTCCTGCCGCAGGAACCGGAGGGGGACATTCTCTGGATCCTGCGGGAGCCGCATGACGACGTCGACCCCCAGTCGCTCGGGACCGTTGCGCTTCCGCCGGTGAACCGGAGCGCTGCTGCCGCGGCCGCGATGTCGGCCGGAGATGACGGTTACTCCCCTGTCTACGTGGACGACGGGTCCCGCCGGCCGTCACGGGCGCCCAAGAAGGCGCCCCCGAAGCCTCAGGAGAAGAAGCCCACCCGCAAGCGCGCGGCGCAGGAGGAGGCGTTCCGGACCCTCCCGGGGAAGACGCCGGTTGCGGTTCCGTTCGAGAACGGAGCCAGGTTCGCCGTGGGACAGGTCGTGGGGCGCCCCATCACCCTCGATGACGGCCGCTTTGGCAGGAATTTCGAGGTCATGGAGATCATTGACCGCTCCGCGTTCGCGTACCCGGCGCTGTTGCAGGATCCGCGCGTGTTCTTCCCGGTTGAGGCGCCGTAGGCAGTGACGATTCTTTTGGCAGGGTGCGGCGACCTGGGTACCGAAGCGGGGCTCAGGTTCGCTGCGTCGGGGCACAGGGTTGTGGGCTGGCGCCGGTCCCCTGCGAAGCTTCCGGCAGCCATTGAAGGTGCTGCGGCGGACCTGGGCTCGCCCGAACTGCCGCCAGTCCCTGCGGACACCACCGCCGTCGTCATTGCCGTCGCTGCCGATTCCCCCTCGGAAGAGGCATACCGGACGGCGTATGTACGTGGTGTGGCACATGTCCTGGATGCGCTCGAGCGTGACGGCGTGCACCCGGACCGGGTGTTATTTGTTTCCTCCACGGCCGTCTACGGCGATGCGGGTGGCGGCTGGGTGGACGAATCCACGGCGCCGGATCCGGGCGGCTTCTCCGGACGGGTGCTGGTGGAAGCCGAGGATCTCCTGCACAACAGGCTTGCGGGAACCGGGACCACCGGTATTGCGCTCAGGTTGGGAGGCATCTACGGGCCGGACCGGACGCGCCTGATTGACCAGGTGAAGACAGGCTCGGCCGTGGTTCCCGAGGACGTGCGCTACACCAACCGGATCCACCGTGACGATGCAGCGGCCGCCATTGTGCACCTTGCCACCATGGAGGCTGCGCCCGCGCCGGCATATATCGGCGTGGATGATGAGCCGGCCGAGCTGGGTTCCGTGTTGCGGTTCCTTGCAGCCGAACTTGGGCTTCCAGAACCCCGGGTGGGTGACGCCGGTCCCGCTCGTGGAGGCAACAAGCGTTGCCGTAACCACCTGCTCCGAAGCACCGGGTTCACCTTCACGTTTCCCACGTTCCGGGAAGGGTACAGGGACGTCATAGCAGGGAACGGCATCCGCCATCCGTGACGAAGGCCGCCGTCCAATGGGTTACAGCCAGGTTGGCCGCGGGATGCCTGGCCCGAGCTAAGGCGGGGCATGGAATTTCGGCAGGTCATTGAGGCAGTTGGGCAGCTTGTCGACTTTGCGGGAGTCGCGGTGATGGTGATCGGGGCCGTGGTGTCCCTCCCGCTGGCGATCCGTGGCCATCAGCCGCGCCAGCTTCCGCCGGGGGCCGGGAAGCTGGGTTTCTACCGGTCCTACCGCCAGTTGCTGGGCCGGTCCATCCTGCTGGGCCTTGAACTGCTCGTCGCCGCCGACATCATCCGCACCGTTGCCGTCACACCCACGTTCGCCAGCGTTGGGGTGCTGGCCATCATCGTGCTGATCAGGACGTTCCTCAGCTTCTCCCTGGAATTGGAAATCACGGGGCGCTGGCCCTGGCAAAAGGAGCCGGCAGCGGCCCGTACCGGCTCCGCCGCCGCCCCACGCTGAGCACCCGGGGTTGGGTTTTCCACATAGGGGTTTTGGGGGCTCTTGATTGTCGGTGGTGGCTGGCAGAGTTGGGTTATGGAGGCCATTGGGGAGCAGCTGGACGGGCCGTTCGGCGGGTTGTTCGGTGGGTTGTTCGGCGGGAACGCTGACGACGCCGGCAGCCGGCGTCGTCAGC
>Ga0247818_10003420_pt1 | contig 10233 bp, 6 predicted proteins | sample 13C_Glucose_Day1_FD_192424 | JGI IMG/M metagenome (GOLD analysis project Ga0247818, IMG submission 192424) | Soil microbial communities from agricultural site in Penn Yan, New York, United States - 13C_Glucose_Day1 | ecosystem: Environmental > Terrestrial > Soil > Agricultural land | place: USA...
GATCCCGACGAGGCGGCCCGCCTCGTCGGGATCTCCGCAGACCACGGCGGTGAACCGGCCCTGCGGCGCCATGAGTCCGGTCACCGGGTCGTAGAGGTCGCCGCGAGGGCTTCCGGCGTCGAGCGTCGCGGGGCCCGCGGTACGCCGCAGGGACAGGACCCGTACGGCGCGCTGCGCGGAGGGGCGGGAGAAGGAGTACGCCATGGCGATCTCCTCCACGTTGCGCAGGGGGAACAGCATCAGCGTCGCCGCGCTGTACACGGTGACCAGCTGGCCGATGTCGATCCGGCCGTCGCGGGCGAGTGTCGCGCCGTACAGGACCAGCGAGATCAGCAGAAGTCCCGGCAGCAGCACCTGGATCGCCGAGATGAGCGCCCACATCCGTGCACTGCGGACAGCGGCCTTGCGGACCTCCTGGGAGGCACGCCGGTAGCGGCCGAGGAAGAGCTCCTCGCCGCCGATGCCGCGCAGCACCCGCAGTCCCGCGACGGTGTCGGAGGCCAGCTCGGTGGCGCGGCCCGCCTTCTCCCGCTGGAGGTCCGCCCGGCGGGTGGCCCGGGGGAGGAGGGGCAGGACGGCCAGCGCGAGGACCGGGGTGGCCACGGCGACCAGCACGCCGAGTGAGGGCAGGTAGATCACCAGCCCGACGCAGATCAGCACGAGCGCGGTCGCGGCGGCGACGAAGCGGGAGAGCGCCTCGACGAACCAGCCGATCTTCTCGACATCACCTGTGGATACGGATACCACTTCACCGGCCGCCACCCGGCGGGTCAGGGCCGAGCCCAGCTCGGCGGCCCTGCGGGCCAGCAGCTGCTGGACCCGGGCCGCCGCGGTGATCCAGTTGGTGACGGCCGTGCGGTGGAGCATGGTGTCCCCCACGGCGATGAGGACGCCGAGGAGGACGAGGAGGACACCGGCCAGCACGAGGTCCTGACCGGACCGGTCCACGACGGCCTGCACCGCCAGTCCCACGGCGAGCGGAAGCCCGGCGATCGCGCAGTGGTGGAGCAGCCCCCAGGCAAGGGACTTGAGCTGACCGGTGAGCTGGCTGCGGCCGAGCCAGACCAGGAAACGGGGACCCGAACGGACGTCGGGATCGCCGGGATCCGAGTACGGAAGATCGCGAATCTGCATGACATCCCAAGGATCGGACGGCGGAGATCCATGAGGGATCTCGTGGAACAGGAGGTCCGTGCACGGACCTCGTGGAGCGCGAGATCCGTCGACGGACCTCGTGGAGCGGGTCCGTGGACGGACCTTGTCGTGCGCGAGATCCTTGCGGGCCTCGTGGTGGGGGACCAAACCGTGCAAGGTTCGCGTCCCGCCCCCCGCGGAGGCAACCGATTATTCGTCTCCCGACCGGCTCAGAGGACGGGCCGGGTCGCCTGTTCCAGCTCGATGAGCGCCGAGTGGTAGTGGTGGCCCGTCGCCCGGTCCATGCCGATCTCGCACGTCCGGTTCGCCGACAGGTACGCGTCGTACTCCCGCGTGTTGACCTCGGCCGCCTCCCTGGCCGTAGCGCTGTCCGGGAGTTCCTTGTGCAGCAGGCCGCGGTCGCCCGCGAATCCGCAGCAGCCGGCGTCGTCCGGCACGACGACCTCGTCGGCACAGGCCTCGGCCACCGTACGCAGACGGCCGACGTCACCCAGATGCTCCATCGAGCAGGTGGGGTGCAGTACGGCGGATCCGGTCCTTCGGAACACCGTCAGGTGGGGGAGGAGTTCGTCGGCGGCCCAGACGAGTGAGTCGACGAACGTCATCTCGCGGTGCAGTCCCCGGTTGTCCTCGGTGAGGTACGGCACCACCTCGTGGGCGAGGCCCAGCGTGCACGAGGAGGCGTCGACGACCAGCGGGAGCGCACCACCGGCGGTCCACCCCCAGGCGGCCTCCACGATGCGGTTGGCCATGACCGCGTTGGCGACGTCGTACCCCTTGGAGTGCCAGATCGTCGCGCAGCACGTCCCGGAGACGTCCTCGGGAATCCAGACGGGCCTGCCCGCCCGTGCGGAAAGGGAGACCACGGCCTCGGCGAGCGACAGTGTCCCCGCGTCCGGGGGGCCGGCGAAGATGCGGTTCACACAGGCCGGGTAGTAGACGGCGCTCGCCCGGGTCCGCGAGGTCGGAGGCAGGGTGCGGGACGCGGCCCCGGGGATCTCGGGCAGCCATTCCGGCACCAGGTCCGGTCGCACGGCCTTGCGGGCGAGCCGGGTCAGGGCGGCCGGCAGACGGTCACCGGCCCGGCGGGAGACGGCGTCGGCCACACGGAGCACGATCCGGGCCGAGGCCTCGACCGCTCCGAAGTGCTGGGCCGTCAGCGCCGCCACCCGCTCCTCCCGGGGCGAGTGGCGCAGATGCCGGAAGCTCTTCATCAGCGCCCCGGTGTCGATGCCGACCGGACACGCGAGCTTGCAGGTGGAATCCCCGGCGCAGGTGTCCACGGCGTCGTAGCCGTAGGAGTCGAGCAGGCCGGCCTCCACGGGGGAGCCGCCGGGCTGCCGCATCATCTCCCGCCGCAGCACGATCCGCTGACGGGGGGTGGTGGTGAGGTCCTCGCTGGGGCAGGTCGGTTCGCAGAACCCGCACTCGATGCACGGGTCCGCGACCGGCTCCACCTTGGGGATGGTCTTGAGCCCGCGCAGATGCGCCCGCGGATCGCGGTCGAGGACGATCCGCGGCGCCAGTACGCCGTCAGGGTCGATCGCCTGCTTCGTACGCCACATGAGCGCTGTCGCCTCGGTACCCCACTCCCGCTCGAGGAACGGCGCGATGTTGCGGCCGGTCGCGTGCTCCGCCTTGAGGGACCCGTCGAACCGGTCGACGACCAGCGTGCAGAACTCGTCCATGAACGCGGCGTAGCGGTCGACGTCGGAGGGCTTCGCGGCGTCGAAGGCGAGCAGGAAGTGCAGGTTCCCGTGTGCGGCGTGGCCCGCGACGGCGGCGTCGAAACCGTGGACGGCCTGGAGGGCGAGCAGCGCTTCGCAGGCCTCCGAGAGACGGGACGGCGGGACGGCGAAGTCCTCCGTGATCAGCGTCGTCCCCGAGGGCCGGGAGCCGCCGACGGCGGTCACGAACGCCTTGCGCGCCTTCCAGTACCCGGAGACGGTGGCGGCGTCCCGGGTGAACTCGTTGGTCACGGACACGACCGGTGTCACCAGGTCGAGGCCCGCGACGACGGCGGCGGCCTCCCTCTCGTAGGCCGTGAGGGTGCTTTCGTCGGGTGCGCGGAACTCCACGAGGAGCGCCGTCGTCCCCTCCGGCAGTCCCGCCCAGTCCGCGGGGACGCCCTGGACGCGCACCGAGGCGCGCAGTGTGTTGCCGTCCATCAGCTCGACGGCGACCGCGCCCGCCTCGTTGAATCCCGGGACCGCCGCGGCGGCGGCAGGGAGCGAGGGGAAGAACAGCAACGCGGACGAGACGAGGCGCTCCAGGGGCAGGGTGTCGAAGACGACCTCGGAGATGAAACCGAAGGTGCCCTCGGAGCCGACCATGAGCCCCCGCAGGATCTCCACGGGCGTCGATCCGTCGAGATAGGCGTCGAGGCGGTAGCCGTTGGTGTTCTTGATCTCGTACTTGGCGCGGATCCGGGCGGTGAGCCGCTCGTCCGCCTCGATGGCCGCCTTGATGGCCAGCAGCTCGTCGCACAGACGCGGCTCCGCGTGGCGCAGCAGCTCGTCGGCCTCCGTCTCACCCGTGTCCACCACGGTGCCGCTCGGCAGGACGAACGTCAGGGAGGAGACCGTGCGGTACGAGTTCCGGGTGGTGCCCGCGGTCATCCCGGAGGCGTTGTTCGCGACGACGCCGCCGATGGTGCAAGCGATGGCGCTGGCCGGATCCGGGCCCAGGATCCTGCCGTGCCGGGCCAGTGCGGCGTTGGCCCGCATCACGGTGGTGCCAGGACGGATGCGGGCCCTGGCGCCGCCGTCCAGTACCTCGATCCCCCTCCAGTGGTGGCGCACGTCCACGAGGATGTCCTCGCCCTGTGCCTGGCCGTTGAGGCTCGTGCCGGCGGCCCTGAAGACGACGTCGCGTCCGTTCCCGTGTGCGTACGAGAGGATGGCCGAGATGTCGTCCAGATCCTCGGGGACCAGCACGACCTGCGGCAGGAAGCGGTAGGGGCTGGCATCGGATGCGTACCGCACGAGGTCGGAGATCTTCCACAGCACCTTCTCCGGGCCGAGGAGTGCGGTCAGGGCGGCCCGCAGCTCAGCGGGGGTTCCGGACGACTGCCGGTCGGGCACCCGATCGGGGGACGGCGCCCGCGCCGTGCGGGGGCGCAGGGCCTCGGGCTTGGGCTCCAGCAGCGGCATGTCACAGTCCCCTCGACGGCGCGGTGCGGTGGCCGCACCGCATGCCTCAGCAGCGGCGACGCTCCGGCATTCCGTCGACCAGAGCGGTCAGCAGACCGCCGAGCACTTCGCGCTGATCGGCGGTCAGTGGAGCCAGGATCTCCTCCGCGGCGGCCTTGCGCGCGTCGCGCATCGAACGGAGTACGGAACGGCCCTCCTCGGTGATCTCGATGCGGATCACCCGGCGGTTGGTCGGATCCGGGGCGCGGCGCACCCGGCCCGCGGCCTCCAGGCCGTCCACCAGAGTGGTCACCGCGCGGGGGACGACGTCCAGCCGCTCGGCGAGATCGGCCATCCGTGGCGGGCCGTCGTAGTGCGCGGTCGTGCGCAGGAGACGGAACTGCGCCGGTGTGATGCCTATCGGCTCCAGCTGACGGCTCTGGATGCGCTGGAGGCGGCGTGTGAGCCGCAGCAGCTGTTCGGCGAGCATGCCGTCGGAGTCGGGGGAGTCCATGAGGGAACAATATCAGGATCTCGTTCATTGTGAATAGAGGTAACAATGAGCTAGGCTCTCGATGATCGGCTCACCTGCCGCCTCATACCTCGGCTCCCGGACGCATGCGGGAGCTGCCGCGACCCGCGCCCCCTCCCTCCCGCACGCAGTCGAAGGAGCCCATGAAACCCGACGAACCCACCTGGACACCCCCCTCGGCGGAGGCCGGTCAGCCGCCCGCGGAGCTGCGCCGCATCTTCCGGCTCTTCCGTCCGTACCGCGGCCGACTCGCCGTGGTCGGGCTGCTGGTCGGCGCCGCCTCGCTGGTCACGGTCGCCTCCCCGTTCCTGCTCCGCGAGATCCTGGACACCGCGATTCCGCAGGGGCGCACGGGGCTGCTCACGCTGCTCGCGCTCGGCATGATCCTCACCGCCGTGATGACCAGCGTCTTCGGAGTCCTGCAGACCCTGATCTCCACCACGGTCGGCCAGCGCGTCATGCACGATCTGCGTACCGCCGTCTACACCCAGCTGCAGCGGATGCCGCTCGCCTTCTTCACCCGCACCCGCACGGGTGAGGTCCAGTCCCGCATCGCCAACGACATCGGCGGGATGCAGGCGACGGTCACCTCCACCGCGACCTCGCTGGTCTCCAACCTCACCTCGGTCGTCGCCACCGTGGTCGCCATGCTCGCGCTGGACTGGCGGCTCACCGTCGTCTCGCTGCTCCTGCTCCCCGTCTTCGTCTGGATCAGCCGTCGTGTCGGCCGGGAGCGCAAGAAGATCACCACCCAGCGTCAGCGTCAGATGGCGGCGATGGCGGCCACGGTCACCGAATCGCTCTCGGTCAGCGGCATCCTGCTCGGCCGGACCATGGGGCGCTCGGACTCCCTGACCAAGACGTTCACGGAGGAGTCGGAGCGCCTGGTCGACCTCGAAGTGCGCTCCAACATGGCCGGACGCTGGCGGATGTCGACCATAGGGATCGTGATGGCCGCGATGCCCGCAGTCATCTACTGGGCCGCGGGACTCACCCTCCAGTCAGGAGTCAGCGCTGTCTCCGTCGGCACGCTCGTCGCCTTCGTCTCGCTCCAGCAGGGGCTGTTCCGGCCGGCTGTGAGCCTGCTCTCCACCGGTGTGCAGATGCAGACGTCCTTGGCCCTGTTCGCGCGCATCTTCGAGTACCTCGACCTCGACGTGGACATCACCGAGCCCGAGAAGCCCGTCCGGCTGGACAAGGTCCGGGGCGAGATCGCCTTCGAGGACGTCGCCTTCAGCTACGACGAGAAGAGCGGCCCGACGCTGAGCGGCATCGACGTGACCGTGCCCGCGGGGAACAGTCTGGCCGTCGTCGGTCCCACAGGATCCGGCAAGTCCACGCTCAGTTATCTGGTGCCGCGGCTCTACGACGTCACCGGCGGCCGGGTCACCCTCGACGGGGTCGACGTGCGGGACCTGGACTTCGACACGCTCGCCCGGGCCGTGGGCGTGGTCTCCCAGGAGACCTACCTCTTCCACGCCTCGGTCGCCGAGAACCTCCGCTTCGCGAAGCCGGACGCCACCGACGAGGAGATCGAGACCGCCGCCCGTGCCGCGCAGATCCACGACCACATCGCCGGCCTGCCCGACGGCTACGACACCCTTGTCGGTGAGCGCGGGTACCGGTTCTCCGGCGGCGAGAAGCAGCGGCTGGCGATCGCGCGCACGATCCTGCGCGACCCGCCCGTGCTGATCCTCGACGAAGCGACCAGCGCTCTCGACACCCGTACGGAACACGCGGTGCAGCAGGCCATCGACGCCCTGTCGAAGGGGCGCACCACGATCACCATCGCCCACCGGCTCTCCACCGTCCGGGACGCGGACGAGATCGTCGTGCTGGACGACGGCAGGGTGGCCGAGCGCGGTACGCACGAGGAGTTGCTCACCCTGGACGGGCGCTATGCCGCTCTGATCCGCCGCGACAGCGGCGTGGCGGCACCCGCGGCGACCTGAAGGCGGACCGGGCCCCACGGCTGTCGAACGGTGCGGCATGATCACGGCCCATGAGAGCACTGCTCGGGGTCGAACTCCCCGGATTCCGGCCGCTGGACAACAGCGGCCCAGAGCACGGCGACGCCTGGATGAACGACGAAGGCGACGTGCTGTCCCTGCACTGCTTCGCACTGCCGCCGGATCTTCCGGCGGCCTTGGAGGACGGCCCGGCCCTGCGTCACACCCTCACCCACTGGACGGCTCAGGCGGGCGGCGGGCTGATCGAGGCCACGGTGAAACGACTGGGTGAACTGCCCGCCCTGCGGCAGATACTCAAGGTGCCGCTGCCTCAGCAACCCAGCGGGCAGGTCTTCATCGGCAGTTTCACGGTGCCGCGCCAGGGGTGCAGCACCGTGGTCAAGATCCAGGCTCCCGAGCGCGGTATGACGGGGATGCGGGAAGCCGTCGTCATGGCGAAGGTCGGCCCCGACTCGTACTTCCGGCCGCACCCCTACGCACCCGAGGTGCAGGGCGGCCTTCCCTTCCACGCGGCGGACCACGCCCGGTGGGACGCGGAATTCCCCGACCACCCGCTGAGCCGGGTGCGCCGGACGCTGGACGCGCTCGCGGAGGCCGTCACCGTGGACCCCGGTTTCGCGGCTCTGCCGCCGTTCGCCGGGCCGGCAGCCCGAGCGTGACGCGGCGGGCCGGGGCCTGACGCGTCGAGCCACACGGCAGCGCCGCCGCTCCCGTGGGACGGGGAGCGGCGGCGCCGTGGTGCAGCGACGGTCAGACGAGCCAACCCACGAAGTGGACGACACCGGCAAGCAGGTTGGTCAGGAAGTTCATCGGGTTTTCTCCTAGTGCGTGGTGCATCTGTGGGACATGCGCCGTAGCGGTCTGCAGCCCGCCGTGTGCGCTCAGTAAGCATCAGCTGCCGAAGGGGTGACGGGCAACCAAAACCGGAACGACCACGCGTTCGAGCGAACACCCGATCCCGTGTTCGTGTGTTCTGGTGATGCGGTGGTTCCTGCGTACGGCCCGGTCGGCCGGGCGGCGGAGCGCGTGGGCCGCCCCGCTCTGATGCCCGGGCCGCTGGACCCGGCCGCCGGTCAGGCCGGCACGCCGTCCAGGTCCAGCAGCCGGCTCACCGAACGCGCGGCCGCCCGGCCGGCACGGTTGGCTCCGATGGTGCTGGCGGACGGTCCGTAGCCGACGAGGTGCACACGCCCGTCGCGTACGGCCCTCGTGTCCTCGATGCGGATGCCCCCTCCGGGCTCGCGGAGTCGCAGCGGCGCCAGGTGGTCGACGGCAGCGCGGAAGCCCGTGGCCCACAGGATCACGTCGGCCTCCACCGACCGGCCGTCGGCCCAGGCCACCCCGTCCGGGGTGATCCGTTCGAACATCGGGAGCCGGTCGAGGACCCCCTGCTCGCGGGCGCGCCGGACAGCGTCGTTGAGCGGCAGTCCGGTCACACTCACCACGCTCTGCGGCGGGAGTCCACGGCGTACCCGCTCCTCCACCATGGCCACGGCGGCGCGTCCCTGCTCCTCGCCGAACGGTCCCTCGCGGAACACGGGAGGACGCCGTGTCACCCAGTACGTCTCCGCCGCGACCTCGGCGATCTCCATCAAGTGCTGAGTGCCCGAGGCGCCCCCGCCGACCACCACCACCCTCAGGCCGGCGAACTCCCCGGGCCCCGGGTAGTTCGCGGTGTGCAACTGCCTCCCTCTGAAGGTCTCCTGGCCCGGATAGCGCGGCCAGAACGGCCGGTCCCAGGTGCCGGTGGCGCTGATCAGCGCGCGCGAGGAGTAGGTGCCCTCGGAGGTCTCGACGAGCAGCCGGCCCTCCTGGCCCTCGCGCACGGCGCTCACCTCGACGGGACGGTGCACCTGGAGGCCGAAGCGGCGCTCGTACGCCTCGAAGTACGCGCCGATCACCTCGGAGGAGGGGCGGTCGTCGTCGGCGTCCGTCAGCTCCATTCCGGGCAGGGAGTGCATGCCGTGCACCTTGCCGTACGTGAGCGAGGGCCACCGGAACTGCCAGGCTCCGCCCGGCCGGGGTGCGTGGTCCAGGACGACGAAGTTCTCGCCGGGCAGGAGCCCGATGCGCCGCAGATGGTAGGCGGCGGACAGCCCCGCCTGCCCGGCACCGATGACCACCACGTCGAGCTCGCGCGTCCCGAAATCGTTCACGGTTCTACCAACTCGTGAGAAGCTCCGGATCTTCCCGGGCGATCCGCCGGGCCGACTGCACAGGCCGATCCGCCGGGCCGACTGCACAGGCCGACGACACAATGGGGTCATGCCCGACACCTTCACCACGCACGTACTGAACGTCACCACGGGACGGACCGAGACGGTCCTGGACCTGACCGACGACTGCACGCAGTTCCTCGCCCGCGCCTCCCACGGCAGGGACGGCCTGCTCAACATCTTCGTGCCCCACGCGACGGCCGGGATCGCCATCCTGGAGACCGGCGCCGGCAGCGACGACGACCTCCTCACCGCCCTGCAGACCCTGCTCCCCGCCGACGACCGCTGGCGCCACCGCCACGGCACCCCGGGCCACGGGCGCGACCACGTCCTGCCCGCGCTGGTACCGCCGCATGCGACGTTGCCGGTGATCGGGGGGCGGCTGGAGCTGGGGACGTGGCAGTCGGTCTGTCTCGTGGACACCAACGTCGACAACAGGGACCGGCAGGTGCGGCTGAGCTTCCTGAGTTAGTGAGTCGCTTCGAAGGAACTGTGGAGGAGAAGTCCGGCCGCGCCAACTGAGTGGTGGGCGCGGCTGCCCGCCGGTCCCCGGGTCGCCGAGTGTGGTTCCACCTCTGGTGGGCGCCCTCCCGGACCGACCCTCTGTTCCGGACGACGCACGTTGTGGAACGCGCGGCGATCGTGCATCGGAGGCCGAGGCCTCGTGACACCTCAACCCCCGCGTGTCCGCAGGAGCCGGGTCGTTGCCTCCGCCACGACGAAGCTGGCGCACAGCACCAGTCGCGCCTCCTTGACCGCCAGCGCCCTTGAGCGCCAGGGCTTCGTCCAGCGACGTGGCGAGGACGATCTTTTCCGCCCCCTACTGAGAGGTCGTCGCCCCATATGGCACCTCCGCGCACTCCTTCGTCCCGGGCTCTCGTCGCCGACGGGTCCCAGCGTGCCGGCGACGAGAGCCGATCGCGTTGTGCGCCCGAGCACTACGGCGAACCCGCAGCGCTGATCTCCGGACCGGGCAGCAGTCCGAGTTGACCGCTTCCTTTCTGGTTCATGCATTTCTGTTGGAGGAAAGTGAAAATTTGAACGCGCCGATCCCGTGCCCTCTCTTCGCTCGGGAGTTCGCCTTCTCTGCGCTCGCCGACTTGACGAAGTAGCGTGCACTTGCCGCCGAATGAGGGGCGTCCCGTCACCGGCCTCCCAGCCCACCCGGAACCGCCTGAACAGCCGCAACGCCGGGCTCTCCGGCCCTGACGCAAATCGGCCGACGCGTC
>Ga0247818_10003424_pt1 | contig 10224 bp, 9 predicted proteins | sample 13C_Glucose_Day1_FD_192424 | JGI IMG/M metagenome (GOLD analysis project Ga0247818, IMG submission 192424) | Soil microbial communities from agricultural site in Penn Yan, New York, United States - 13C_Glucose_Day1 | ecosystem: Environmental > Terrestrial > Soil > Agricultural land | place: USA...
GTCCTGCGACGAGCCGGCGGCGTTCTCACCCGCCGGCTCGTCGCAGGACCCCGCCAGCGGCGTCCCGGTCCGAGCCCTGGAGGCCTACCGCCACGCGGCCGCGCTCGTCGACGCGGCCGACCCCGGCTGCAACGTCGACTGGGCCCTGGTGGCCGCCATCGGCAAGGTCGAGAGCAACCACGGCACCTACGCCGGCAACGGCATCGACGACTCCGGCACCGTGCGGCCGGGCATCTACGGGCTCCCGCTCAACGGCCGGAACGACACCGCCACGATCCCGGACTCCGACGGCGGCGCCCTGGACCGCGACGCACAGTGGGACCGCGCGGTCGGCCCGATGCAGTTCATCCCGACGACCTGGGCGGTCGTCGGCGTCGACGGCGACGGCAACGGCGCCGAGGACCCACAGAACATCACCGACGCGGCCACGGCCACCGCGGTCTACCTCTGCTCGGGCCCCGGTGACCTCACCCAACCCTCGGACCTGCGCTCGGCCGTGCTGCGCTACAACCAGAGCGACGCCTACGTCCAGCAGGTCGTCACGATCGCCGACTCCTACCGCCGCGGCGTGACGGTCATGCCGTCGGAGGCCCTCACCCCGGGCCAGCTGCGCGGGGCGCCCTACCTGCCCTCGGGCCAGGAGCAGGCAGCGGCCGCTGGGCCGAGCACTGCCGCCTCCGGCTCCCAGCACCCCTCGGCCGGGACCACACCCTCCGGCTCGACCGGGAGCGGGTCAGCTGCCGGTTCGGGCAGCGGCGCGGGCAGCGGGTCCGGTGCCGGCAGTGGCTCCGGCAACGAGGACGGCGAGCCCGCCCCCCAAACCGAGCCGACGCCGGGAGGTGTGGTCGCTGACGTGACCGGCACCGTCACCGACACCGTCGAGTCGGCCACGAAACCGCTCACCGGCTCGACACCGGCACCGACCAGGCCGACCCAGCCGGCCAGCCCCGCACCGACCCCGACGCCGACGCCGACGTGCCTGGTCCTCGGTGTCGTGAAGGTGGGCGACGTCTGCCTCTGACCTTCTGAATGCCCCCGCGCGAGGGGCGGCTGCGAACCCCCCGCCGCCGTCCCTCGTCGGGTGTCCAGGGGGAGTCGGCCCCGCCCGCTGGACCCCCGGGTGCCGACTCAGCCGAGCAGGCTGGCGACCACCGCGGCCGCGACCACGATGACGAGGACGGCGATCGTCACCCGGCGCCGGAAGGCCGGCGTCACCGGGCCGCCTCGGGGACAGCCTCGGACAGCGGCACGGTGCTGACCCGGAACCGGGGGCGTCGCTGCGATTCGTAGCTCACCCGCACATTCTCGTGCCGGCCGAGCCAGACCGACACACCGGCCAGGGCGAGCGCCACGGCGACCGTGCCGATCGCGATCGTCCAGCGGGCCCCCAGGACGTCGCCGACCCACCCGATGATGGGCGCCCCGACGGGGGTGCCGCCCATGAAGATCGCCATGTACAGCGCCATCACGCGGCCACGCATGTACGGCTCCACCCGCAGCTGCACCATGGCGTTGGCCGTGGTCAGCGCGGTCAGGGCCGAAAGGCCCACGGGCACGAGCGAGAGCGCGAAGAGGGTGTACGTCGGGGCCGCTGCGGCCACCCCGGTCGCCACCACGAAGCCGACCATCGCCGTCAGGAGGTGGCGCAGCCGGGGTTGTGCCCGTCGGGCCGAGAGCAACGCTGCGGCCAGCGACCCGATCGCCATGATCGAGCCGAGCAGGCCGAACTCCGTCGGACCCTTGCCGAACTCCTGGGTGGCCATCAGCGCCGTGGTGATCTGGAAGTTCATCCCGAACGTGCCGAGCACGAACACCAGCGCCATCACGAGGACGAGGTCGGGGCGGCCGCGGACGTAGCGCAGGCCGTCCTTGACGGCGCCCTTGCCCCGCGCGACGGGGGCAGGCCGCAGCTCGCCCGTGCGCAGCAGCAGGAGGGCGACGAGCACCGCGACGAAGGTCGTGGTGTTCAGCAGCAGCGCGACGCCGGTGTTGAAGACCGCGATCGACAGGCCGGCGATGCCGGGGCCGATCAGGCGGCCTGCGTTGAACGAGGCGCTGTTGAGCGCCACGGCGTTGGCGAGCCGGTCTCGCGGCACCATCTCGGACACGAACGACTGCCTGGCCGGGTTGTCCAGGGCGGTCGCGACGCCGCTGAACAGCGCGATGGCGTAGACCATCCACAGCTCCGCGGTGTGCGTCACGACGAGGGCACCGAGCACGAGGCTGGACACTGCCAGCGCCGACTGCGTCACCAGCAGCGTGCGGCGCTTGGGGAACCGGTCGGCGATCATCCCGGCCCAGGGCGCCAGCAGCAGGAACGGCAGGAACTGCAGCCCGGTGACGATGCCCAGGGCCGCCGACGAGTGGTCGGTGAGCTCGGTCAGCACCAGCCAGTCCTGGGCGACCCGGCCCATCCAGGTGCCGATGTTGGAGATGAAGGCGCCGGTGGCGTAGATGCGGTAGTTGCGGACGGACAGCGAGGCGAAGGTCGGGCTCACTCGCCCGCCACCCTCGACAGGATCGAGGCCGCCTGGCGCAGGATGTCCTGCTCCTCGGGGGTCAGGCTCTTGACCCGCACCGTCATCCACTGGTCGCGGCGGCGGCGGATCTCCCTGAGCACCCGACGCGCCTCCGGCGTCAGCGACAGGATCACCTGCCGGCCGTCCGAGGGGTCGGCCGTGCGCGCCACCAGGCCGCGCTCGACGAGGGCGGCGACGGTCCGGGTCATGCTCGGCGGGCTGACCCGCTCGATCTCGGCCAGCTCGCCCGGCGTGCGAGGCGCCTCCTGGAGGCGGGCGAGCACGCTGAACTGGTGCGGGGGCACCTCGTGGGTGCTCTCGAAGCGAACCCGGCGCGAGATCCGCATGCAGGCCAGGCGCAGCTCGCCGGCGATCGCGGACACCGCGGCGGGTGACAGTGCGGCGCTCGTGCCGCGGCGGCCTGCAGGTGTCATGGTCAAGTCCTCCCCTCAGATACTTAGCACAACTCATTACCTGTGCTAAGTATTCCGCGAGGCGCCGACACCCGCTCGCCCAGAGCGCACAGACCCCCAGATGCAGGTATGCCGCGTGGCCACCTCGAGGTGGCCACGCGGCATACGCGGTGGTCGTTTTCAGATGCCCACGGCGTTCCGGAGCGGGTCGATCGCGAAGTAGACGACGAACAGCGCCGAGACGGCCCACAGCAGCGGGTGGATCTGGGCGGTCTTGCCGCGGACCACCTTGATGAGGGTGTAGACGATGAAGCCGGCGCCGATGCCGACGGTGATCGAGTAGGTGAACGGCATGAGCACGATGGTGAGGAAGGCCGGGATGGCGATCTCGAGGTTGTCCCAGTCGATCCCCTTGACCTGCTGCATCATCAGGAAGCCGACGATGACCAGGGCCGGCGTCGCCGCCTCGTACGGGACCACGTTGACCAGCGGCGCCAGGAACGTCGCCAGCAGGAACAGCACACCGGTGACGACGGAGGCCAGACCCGTGCGGGCGCCCTCCCCGACACCCGAGGCCGACTCGATGTAGGACGTGTTGGACGAGACCGAGGCAGCGCCACCAGCCATGGCCGCGACCGAGTCGACGATGAGGATCTTCTCGGCGTTGGGTGGGTTGCCGTTCTTGTCGAGGAGGTCGGCCTCGGAGCCGATGGCGACCATCGTGCCCATCGTGTCGAAGAAGTCAGCGAGCAGGAGGGTGAAGACGAGCAGCATCGCCGCGACGAGGCCGACCTTGGAGAACGAGCCCAGCAGGTTGAACTGGCCGAGGAGGCCGAAGTCCGGCACGTCGGCGATGCGGTCCGGGATCGCCGGGACGTTCAGCCCCCAGCCGGCCGGGTTGACGACCTCGCCCTTCGCGTTGGTCTGGCCGCCGATGTTGCCGACCGTCTCGACGATGACGGCGAGCACCGTGCTCCCGATGATGCCGTACAGGATCGCCCCCTTCACGTTCTTGACCATCATGACGATGATCGAGAGCAGGCCGACGACGAAGACGAGCAGCGGCCAGCCGGTGAGGAACCCGCCGATGCCGAGCTCGACCGGCACCGGGCCACCCGCGGGCTTGCGGACGAACCCCGCGTCGACGAGGCCGATGATCGTGATGAACAGGCCGATGCCGACGCTGATCGCCGTCTTGAGCTGGGCCGGGATCGCCTTGAAGACCGCCTGCCGGAACCCGGTCAGGACGAGGATCGTGATGATGATGCCCTCGAGCACGACCAGACCCATCGCGTCGGCCCAGGTCATCTCCGGCAGCTTGGCGACGCCGAACGTGACGAACGCGTTGAGCCCCAAGCCCGTGGCGAGCGCGAGCGGGTAGTTCGCGACCACACCCATGAGCAGGGTCATCACACCCGCGACAAGGGCCGTGGCCGCCGCGACCATGTGCAGGTTCGGAGCGCTGCCGCCGCCGAGGAACTGGCCGGTGGAGTCGGCCTGGGTGCCAATGATCAGCGGGTTCAGCACGATGATGTAGGCCATCGTGAAGAACGTCGCCAGCCCACCGCGGACCTCGCGGCCGACGGTGGAGCCTCGGTGGGTGATCTGGAAGAAGGAGTCGAGGACGCCGGTGGGTGCGGCGACCTTCGTGGCGGAGGAGGTCTTCGACATGGGGAGCAGACTAGAGCCTGGCCCGCGCCGACCGGCGGCTACTCTTGCCCCGTGAGCCAGCCCGAGCCGGGACGCCCGGTCCCGCCCCCTGCCCGTGAGCCGCAGCCCCTCTCCGTGAGCACGGCGCGCGTGGTGCTGTGGGGCATCGGCGCCTGGGCCATCGCCCTGGTCGTGACGCTGGCGGTTCCGGCGCTGCACACCGGCAGCCGGGACTGGTGGCCGTGGTGCAGCGCCGCCGGGATCGTCCTCGGTTTCCTCGGCTTCAGCTACGTGCGCCGCGGTCGCGGCAACGCCGCCGAGGCCCGCTGAGCCGCGAACGCCGCGGAGGCCGTTTGACACCGGCGGGCCGCCGCGGCTTGCCGGAGGTCAGCGAGGTCGGTCAGACCAGGTCGTAGGCGATCTCGTCGACGAGCGGCTCGGCCGAGGGCACGGGCTCGTGCCGGTCCACGTCGACCTCGGAGTGTGCGCCGCAGCCGTGGTCAAGACTCACGACGCGACCGTCGCTGGGTGACCACGCGTTGGCGCACACGCCGAAAAAAGAGCGCAGTGCACCTGCCATCGGGTAGAAGAAGCCACACGACGCACAGGGGGCAGGGGCCTTCTCGGCGACCTCCGAGTGAGGGCCGCCCTCGCCTTCGTACCAGCGCTGGGCCGCCGCCTCGCGCCCCTCCGCCGAGAGCACGCGCTTGCGGCCGAGCCCGAGCTCCCACAGGGCCACCTGGTCGACGTCCTCGTCGCCGGTCGCCTCGAACCCGGGCTCGAGGTTCGGGTCCTCCTCCTTGTAGGGGAGGACATCGCCGGCGCCGAGGTCGCCGGGGGCCAGCCGCTCGGCATACGGCAGCCACTCGGGGGACAGCAGGGCCCCCTCGCCCGGGACGAGGTTGGTCTCGCACACCGTGGCGACCTTGCCGCGGGGCACGCGGGCGACGGTGATCGCCCAGCGCCAACCGGGGTAGGCCCTCGCGGTGCAGGCGAAGTAGTGGGTCGCGAGGCGCTCGTCGACCATCTCCATGCTCAGGTGGTCGCCGACCGTGCCCGGCTCGGCGATCGAGGCGGCCGCCTCGCGGGCGAGCTCGACGGCGGCCCGGAGGGTGGCGTCCTCCTTGGGGGCGGGCATCAGGACTCCAGCTGGTCTGCGAGGCCGCGCAACACCTTGGCGAGGTTGTTGCCGTGAGCCTTGTCGGGCCGACGGCCACGGCGCAGCGAGTTGGAGACGTCGTCGAGCAGCTTGATGGTGTCCTCGACGACCGGGACGAGCTCTTCGGGCTTCTTGCGGCTCAGCTCGCGCTTGCCTGCCGACACGGTCGGGGCCGGCTCGAGCAGCTTCACGGACAGCGCCTGCGCACCGCGGCGGCCCTCGGCCACGCTGAAGTCGACGCGGACCCCGCCCTTGAGCGTGGTGACACCCTCGGGAAGGGCGTTGGCGTGGAGGAACACGTCGCCGCCCTCATCGTCGGAGATGAAACCGAAGCCCTTCTCCGCGTCGTACCACTTGACCTTGCCTGTAGGCACTGCCCACCTCTTGCTCGAAAGTGTGTGTGATCGCGCATTCGCTGCGCCTTCGGCAAGGCTAACGTGCCCGGGCAAATCCATTTGGCCGTATGCCGTGTGGCCGGCCCGCGTCCCCCCGCGGCGGGGGCGCCGGCGGTGGGATAACCGGTTGCAGCGCTGTCGGTGCCCTGCGGGAGCATGGGCACCATGAGCGCACCCGGGGGACTCCGTTCGTTCTGGTCGTCCCTGCCGACCGAGGGCCGGTGGCTGCTGTCGACCGTCGCGGTGCAGACCCTCGGCCGCGGGCTCACGCTGCCCTTCACGATCATCTACCTGCACGAGGTGCGGGGCATCGACCTCGGCCTGTCCGGCCTGCTGATGGCGCTGATCGCGGTGTTCGCGCTGGCCGTGACCGGCCCCGGCGGCACCCTGACAGACCGGGTGGGCGCCCGCGTGGTGCTGCTGATCGCCACGACGGCCCAGATGATCGGCTGCACGGTCCTCGCGTTCGCGACGACCCCGCTCGCTGTCGCGGTGGCCTTCCTCTTCATCGGGCTGAACTTCGGCGTCTCCTGGCCCGCGTTCAACGCCCTGGTCGCGTCGGTCGTCTCCGGGGCCGCGCGCCAGCAGTACTTCGGCATCAACTTCGCCCTCGTCAACCTCGGCATCGGGCTCGGGGGCGTGGTCGGCGGGCTCTTCGTCGACGTCGACCGGCCCGGCACCTTCACCGCGATCTTCCTTGCCGACGCAGCCTCGATGCTGATCCCGATCGCGCTCCTGCTCGGCCCGCTGCGCCACCTGCACGGCCGCGCCGAGCAGCCGGAGCACGCCGACGCCGCCGAGGGCTCGTACCTCTCGATCCTGCGCCAGCCGGCGGTGCTGTGGCTGACCCTGCTGACCTTCGTGGCGACCTTCGTGGGCTACGGCCAGATGGAGGCCGGGATGCCGGCGTTCGCCCGGCAGGTCGCCGAGGTCTCGACGCGGGTCATCGGGTTCGCGTTCGCCGTCAACACGGCGGTCATCGTCGGCCTGCAGTTCTTCGTGCTCGGCCGGATCACCGGGCGCCGACGGACCCGGGTCTTCATGGTCATGTCGACCCTGTGGGGACTGTCCTGGCTGGTGCTCGGGCTCAGCGGCCTGGTGCCCGGGACCCTCGCGGCCAGCGCGGCCGTGCTCGTCTTCATGGCCCTGTTCGCGCTCGGCGAGACGATGCTCCAGCCCACGGTTCCTGCCATCACGAACGACCTCGCCCCCGACCACCTGCGCGGCCGCTACAACGCCGTCAGCGCAGGCGCCTTCCAAGCGGGGACCATCCTCGGGCCCGTGGTGGCGGGCCTGTTGCTGGAGCACCGGCTGGCCGGCGTCTATATCGGCATGCTGGTCGGCGGGTGCGCGGTCATGGTGTGGCTCGCGCTGCTCCTCGAGCGCAGGATCACCGCCGAGGTCAACGGCCTCGAGCAGCTGGCGGCACCCCAGGCCAACCCGGCCGCGCCGTCCGGGGCCAGCGGCCTCCCCGTGCCCGGCTCGCTCGCGGCCTCAGCCGACAGCCAGGCCCCACTGCCCTGACCACTGCTGGCCCGGCTCGAGGACGATCAGGCCGGAGCCGGAGTTGAACGCGTCGGCTGGGCAGGTCATCGGCTCGACCGCAATGCCGCGGATCCCCTCACCCGTCGGCTCGGCCTGGCCGGTGAACACCTGGAGCCAGTCGAAGGCCTCGTCTCCCCAGACCGCGACGTCCGGGCGCCCCGGCACGCCAACGAGGGCGGTCCAGCGGCCGTCGGGCCCGCGCTCGACGCCGGTGTAGGCGGTGTCGAGCGTGAGCTCGTCCAGCGCGCGCGCCTGCCGGAAGTCCCGTCCGCCGTCTGCCGCCGGCGCCAGGCCGGTGGGGATCAGCCGGTCGTCGACCAGCACCTGCTCCTTCGCCGGGATGGTCAGGACCACCTCGGCGAGCGGGGTGTCGCCGATGGCGATGTACGGGTGGGCTCCGCAGCCGAAGGGCACCCGTGCGTCGCCGATGTTGGTCGCGGTCAGGAGGACGGACAGGCCGGAACCCGAGAGGGCGTACGTGGCCGTGAGGTCGAGTGTCCCGGGCCAGCCAGGCTGCGGGTGCAGTCGATGGCCCACCGTGACCTCGGCCTCAGTGCGTTCGATGAGGGCCCACGGGGCCCACCGCGCCAGGCCGTGGCTGGCGTGGCCACGTGCCGGCTCGGTCAGCGGGAGCTGGAAGTCCTTGCCCTCGAAGGAGTACCGGCCGTCGCGGATCCGGTTGGGCCACGGCATCAGGAGCTGGCCCCGGCCGGACCTGCACTGTTCCTCGGCCGGGTAGCCCGCGAGCACCTCGACGGCCCCGGCGCGGTAGTCGCGCAGTCCACCGCCCACCTCGACCACGGTTGCCTGCTGGCCGCCGTGGCTGATGACCCACTGTTCCCCGCTCGGGTACTCCTGCATGGCAGAAGAACCTACCGGCGGGCTGTGGTCGCTCCGGAGACGGCCTCGCGGGGGCAGCCACTCCGGGGCGGCGACGACTCGCTAGCGCGCGCCGCGCACCTGGACGATCTGCAGGGCCACGCGACCCTCCTTGCGCGCCAGGACCACCACCTCGTCCCCGGCCACGAGGCTGGCAGCCGAGCCACCGGACAGCCGGGTGGAGCTGTTGACGGCGTAGGTCTGGGCGAAGCCGTCGGCGCTCCTGACCGCGACGGAGGTGGCGCTCGCCGATGTGACGGTCCCACGCTGCACGAGCAGCACCACGGGGCTGCCATCCGTGCCGGTCGCCGTGAACTCGCCGTGCTGGACCCGTCCCATCGTGCCGAGCATCCCCAGCCCGGGAAGCACACCGTCGCCACGCAGCCTGCCGCCGTTGCCCTGGCCATTGCCTCGCTCACGCAACCCGGGCATGCCATCGCGCATGCCCTCGCGGAGCTGGGCGATGTTCTCCCTGCCCGGCTCCCCCCGGTCGGCGAACCGGGCGATCGCGAAGATGCTCGTGGCCATGACACCGAGGAGCAGCAGGCCCGCCAGGACGAACGCGATCGTCGTGGCCACCTTCCCGCCGGTCGTCGACGTCGCCTGCTTCCAGAGGCCCGGCCGGCGCGCGGCATCACCAGGTGGCACCTGGCCCGCGCCTCCTGGCCCCGCGGCATACGCACCGGCCCCAGGGGGGCTGCCGGTCCCGGCCTGCGTCCACCCCGGAGCGCCCGGCGGGGGCTGGCCGACGGGAGCGCCTCCCTGCCCGGCCGGCATCGGACCACCCTGCCCGGCCGGCGGCGGACCACCCTGCCCGGCCGGCATCGGACCACCCTGCCCGGCCGGCGGCGGAGTGGCTCCCTGCGGCACGCCCGCGGGCTGCTGAGGCTGGTTCGGAGGCATCGGCTGGGTCTGGTCCGGCATGGCGGCTCCTCTCGTCGCCCCCAGCATGCGCTGAAAGGCTGTGAGGAAGGTGGGAGTCGACTGGGAATCGGCCACGAGACGTCCCGCGGCCCGGCAGGCGACCGCGCACTACCGTTGGTCGGGTGCCGACCACTCCCGCAGCAGCCTCCGGCGCCAGCCCTGCCCGGTCGCTGGCGGACGATGTGCGCGCCCGCTCCGACGGCGAGCTGCGCGAGCTGCTGCGACGACGCCCCGACCTGGCGCGGCCCGCACCGGCAGACCTGACCTCGCTGGCCGCACGGGCGAGCACCCGCGCCAGCGTGCTGAGGGCGCTCGACTCGCTCGACCGGGCCCACCTGCAGGTCCTCGAGGCCGCCGCGCTCCAGTCGGGGCCCATCGACGAGGGTTTGCTGGCCCAGCACCTCGGCACCGACCCCGCCGACCCCGCCGACCACTCCGGCCCCCACACCACCAGCGCCGGTGGCCGCACGGCCGCGGCCGCCCTGCTCGATGACCTGTGGCAGACCGCCCTCCTTTGGCGCAGCGGCGAGGGCCTGCACGTCACCCGCGCGGTCGCCGAGGCCCTCGGCCCCCACATCGCGGGCCTCGGGCCGGCCGCGGCCGAGCTGCGGGGGACCACCCCGGCTGCTCTCTCCCAGCCGGATCGGGTCGACGAGCTGCTCGAGCAGGCGCCCCCACCCTCGCGTGCCATCCTCGACCGGCTGGCGTGGGGGCCGCCGCTGGCCGTGACGGTCAGCACC
>Ga0247818_10003425_pt1 | contig 10224 bp, 7 predicted proteins | sample 13C_Glucose_Day1_FD_192424 | JGI IMG/M metagenome (GOLD analysis project Ga0247818, IMG submission 192424) | Soil microbial communities from agricultural site in Penn Yan, New York, United States - 13C_Glucose_Day1 | ecosystem: Environmental > Terrestrial > Soil > Agricultural land | place: USA...
ATACCGGCGCCCGTGGCGACCGGGCCGGCGGCGACGCCTCGCGCGCGGCTGCCTCGTCGTCGGAGGCTGTGGGGCGCGCCTTGAGCAGCACCGGGGCCTCGACCGGGGCCGGCGCGGTCGCGGGCAGGGCGCCGGCCCGGCGGGCGCGCAAGCGGTCGCGCAGGGCGAACAGCCAGGCCTCGGAGCGGGCGATCAGCGGCTCGAACCACGGCAGGGCGAGCAGGATCAGCAGACCGGCGGCCCAGCCGAGCAGCACGTCGCTCAACCAGTGCGTACCGAGGTAGACGGTGGACAGACCCACACCCAGCGAGGTCACCGCCGACAGGGCCGACAGCCAGCGGCGCGCTCTCGGGGTCGAGGCCAGATAGGCCAGGATTCCCCAGGTCACCACGGCGTTGGCGGTGTGGCCGCTGGGAAATATATCGCCGCCCAGGCCCATCTCGTTCGAGCCGATGGTGGTCGCGTAGTGCGGGCCGAGCCGGCCCATGCCGATCTTGGCGGCACCGACGGTGATGTTCAGCAGCAGCAGCGAGACGCCGAGCGCGAGCAGCGGCCGCAGGGTGTGCTGCCGCCACGAGCGCCAGCCCAGCCAGGCCGCGACCATCACGGCGGTCGGGCCGCGCTGGCCGAGCACCACGTAGTAGTCGACGAACGCGTGGATCTCCGCCCACTGCTGGTAGGGGCGGAAGAACATGACCTGCCAGTCGAGCCGGACGAGCCACGAGGTGATGACTACGGCCCACACGATGGCCCCGTAGAAGGCCAGGGTCGCGGAGAAGAGCACGATCCTGTGCCGGGTCATCCGCGGCACATCGATGTGGGCCGGACGTTCCGGTTCCCGGTCCAGCCTGGCGAAGACCCGGTCCAGACGGGTCAGCTTTGGTTCGGTACGCACCCAATCGACGTTACAGCGAGTGAGCGCAGTTCAAGGGCGATTCCACGGCTTTGTGATGACGATGTGATGTGGGATTCCTCTCAGGGGCGGGTTTATTTCCAATGAATCCGCAATCATCTGCGGCTGCGTCCTTCAATTCCTTTGATCATTCTGTTGGTTCGTTTTTCACCGCTTATGAATTCGTTCACCGAATCCTTGGGTGGAATTCTCCTGGGGCTCACCGGCCGCGGGCCGGTGCGTGTGGCGTACGCCACACGCGATCGTGTGCCGTCTGAGAGGTCCGCCACTCGGCCCGGACCTGGACTCGCGTACCCTGACGAGTCACTCGCCCTGGTTGCGCGGGCCGGAGACCACCGCTCCTCTCCGGCAGAGTCGCGGGGAGTCCCCACCCCGTGTGCCCGCCGAGGGCGAGGGAACATCTGGGAGGTACGTACATGTCCGGGACGACCACGGCTGCCGCTGCGCTGCGCCGTCGGGCGGCCGGGGCCGGTGCCAACCGCTGGGTCGTCCTCGTCGTCCTGTGCGTCAGCCTGCTGCTCGTCGCCGTCGACGCGACCGTGCTGCACGTGGCTGTGCCGGCCGTCACCGAGGACCTTCGCCCCGGCGCGATAGAACTGCTCTGGATCGTCGACATCTACCCGCTCGTCTGCGCCTCGCTGCTGATCCTCTTCGGCACGCTCGGTGACCGGGTCGGCCGCAGACGCGTCCTGCTCCTCGGATACGGCCTCTTCGGCCTCGCCTCCGGCCTCGCGGCCCTCGCGCACGACCCACAGGTCCTGATCCTGGCCCGCGCCCTGCTCGGGGTCGGCGGCGCGATGATCATGCCCGCGACCCTGTCGATCCTGCGCCAGGTCTTCCCCGACCGGCGTGAGCGGGCCCTCGCCATCGGCATCTGGAGCGCGGTGGCCGCGGTCGGCGCGGCGGCCGGGCCGCTCCTCGGCGGCTTCCTCCTCGAACACTTCTGGTGGGGCTCGGTCTTCCTCGTCAACATCCCGCTGATGCTGGTCAGCCTTCCGGTGGGCCGGCTGCTGCTGCCCGAGTCGAAGGGCGACCCCAAGGGCCCCTGGGACGTGATCGGCGCGCTGCTCGCGGCGGCCGGACTGTTCGGCGTCGTCCTCGGCGTGAAGCGGCTCGGCGGCGGGGAGCCGGTGGCCAGTCTGTTCACCCTGGTGCCGCTGGTGGCCGGCGCGGCGATGCTGATCCTCTTCGTACGGCGGCAGCGGCGGCGGACGTATCCGCTGGTGGACCTGAAGATGTTCGCGCGCCCCGCGTTCAGTACGTCCGTCGGGTGCATCGTGCTGGCGATGCTCGCGCTCGTCGGCCTGGAGCTGATCGCGGCGCAGTATCTGCAGCTCGTGCTCGGTCTGTCGCCGCTGGAGACCGGGCTGCGGCTGCTGCCGCTGACCTTCGCGGCGATGGCGTCCGGGCTCGCGGGGGCACGCATGCTGCGGCGGTTCGGGCCGCGGCGGATGGTGTGCGCCGGATTCTGTCTCACGGCGCTCGCGGTGGTCGTGCTGACCGCCATGGGCGGCGAGGACAACCCCGGGCTGCTGCTGTTCGGGTTCGTGCTGCTGGGCTTCGGGCTGGAGACGACGCTCTTCGGGGCGTACGAGTCGATGCTGAGCGAGGCTCCGCAGGAGCAGGCCGGTGGGGCGGCGGCGATCGGCGAGACGTCGTACCAGTTGGGCGCCGGTATCGGTATCGCGTTGCTGGGCAGCGTGATGAACGCGGCGTACGCCCCCGGGCTGTCGGCGGTGTCGGGTGTGCCGGATTCGGCTTCTACGGCTGCTTCGCACTCGTTGGGGGAGGCGTACGAGGTTGCCGGGCAGCTCGGTGGGTCGGCGGGGGCGGCGCTTCAGCACGCGGCGCGGAACGCGTTCGTGCACGGGCTGCATGTGACGCTGCTCGTCAGTGCGGGGTTGTTGCTGCTCGGGGCGGCGATGGCGTTGCGGTTGCCGCGAACCATGCAGTGCGAGGCGGAGAGTGTGGAGCTGCCGAAGCCGAGGGAAGTCGCGGAGACCCGCGTCTCCGCCTGACGAAGCCTTCACCCACCCACGCATGTACTGGACGTGCGCGACACTGCGTCGTAGCGTCTGGCTCACAGTCGTGACTAGCGGCGCTAGTTTAATTCGTTGCCGGAGGGTCTTCCATGTCCGCGTCCTCGAAGTTGCCCCCGTTCGATCCCGCTGATCCGCTCGGTGTCGACGATCTCCTGGAGCCCGAGGATCTGGCCGTGCGGGGCACCGTGCGGGCGTGGGCGGCGGATCGGGTCCTGCCGTATGTCGCCGAGTGGTACGAGAAGGGCGAGCTGCCGGGGATCCGTGAGCTCGCGCGGGAGCTCGGGGAGATCGGTGCCCTCGGGATGTCCCTGGAGGGGTACGGGTGCGCCGGCGCCTCCGCCGTGCAGTACGGGCTCGCCTGTCTGGAGCTGGAGGCCGCCGACTCCGGGATTCGGTCCTTGGTGTCCGTGCAGGGATCCCTCGCCATGTACGCCATTCACCGCTTCGGCAGCGAGGAGCAGAAGCAGACGTGGCTGCCCCGTATGGCCTCCGGCGAGGTCATCGGCTGCTTCGGGCTGACCGAGCCCGACCACGGGTCCGACCCCGGCTCCATGCGGACGTACGCCAAGCGCGACGGCTCCGACTGGGTCCTCAACGGGCGGAAGATGTGGATCACCAACGGGTCCGTCTCCGGCGTCGCCGTCGTGTGGGCGCAGACCGACGAGGGCATCCGCGGATTCGTCGTGCCGGCCGACAGCGCCGGGTTCTCCGCACCGGAGATCAAGCACAAGCTGTCGCTGCGGGCCTCCGTCACCAGTGAGCTCGTGATGGACGACGTGCGGCTGCCGGCCGACGCGGTGCTGCCTGAGGTCGTCGGGCTCAAGGGGCCGCTCAGCTGTCTCTCGCACGCCCGGTACGGGATCGTGTGGGGCGCCATGGGCGCGGCGAGGTCCTGTTTCGAGGCCGCCGTGGACTACGCGAAGACGCGGGAGCAGTTCGGCCGGCCGATCGGGGGCTTCCAGCTCACCCAGGCCAAGCTCGCCGACATGGCGCTCGAACTGCACAAGGGGATCCTGCTCGCCCACCATCTGGGGCGGCGGATGGACGCCGGCCGACTGCGTCCGGAACAGGTCAGCTTCGGCAAGCTGAACAACGTCCGCGAGGCCATCGACATCTGCCGTACGTCACGGACGATTCTCGGTGCCAACGGGATCTCGCTCGAATACCCCGTGATGCGGCACGCGACCAACCTCGAATCGGTGCTCACCTACGAGGGCACCGTCGAGATGCACCAGCTCGTGCTGGGCAAGGCGCTCACCGGGCTCGACGCCTTCCGCTGACCCACCAGGGGGCAGGGCCGGTGAACGGCCCTGCCTCAGCTCTGGTTGTAGAAGCCGTCCTCGCGGTGAGCCGCGCGCTCGCCGCTGATGATCTCCGTGTCGGCCGGCGTCAGCAGGAACACCCGGTTGGACACCCGGTCGATCGAACCGCGCAGACCGAAGATGAGCCCCGCCGCGAAGTCGACGACGCGCTTGGCGTCGGCCGGCTCCATGGCCGTGAGGTTCATGATGACCGGGACCCCGTCCCGGAACAGCTCGCCGATGGCGCGGGCGTCCCGGAAGCTGTCCGGAGTGACCGTGCCGATCCGGCGGCCCTTCTCCTCCGCCACGTCCGTGGCCACCTTGACCCGCGGGTCGGTGACCCAGGCCTCCCCGGGCTCGGTCCCTTCGGAGTAGTCGTCGTCGTAGTAACGCTCGTCATCGTTGTCGTCGACGAGGCCCAGCCAGGCGCTCGCCTTGCGTACCGATCCCATGGACGCCTCCTCTCACAGCGGTCTCTGTTGCCTTCCGCATCCCTATGGTCATCCATGATGCGGACGTCGCGCCAAGTGGATAGACGCCGCGCGGGGGGTTTGTGACGGTACTGGTGCACAGCGAATACGTCGAGAGCCCGTGTCCCCCAAGGGGCATGCCACGTACGGCTGCTGACTGTGAGTGAAATATGATTCTTCGCGGCGTATGGGTGAGGCGGGGTGCGTACGGGTGAACGAGCCGTCCGTGGCGAACGACACGGTGGCCGGTACGATGCGGCAGCTCAGCGTCGTAGATGCGTCGTAAGAACCTCGGGGGAGTGTCGTGTTCGGAATCGTCAGGCCCTGTCGTCATCGGCTCGGAGAGAACCTCACGAGCCAGTGGATGGCGCATTTGTGCGGGTTGTGCCTCTCGTTGCGCGGGGACCATGGTCAGTTCGCTCGGATCGTCACCAATTACGACGGGCTTCTCATCTCCGTCCTGACGGAAGCTCAGTCGGAGAAGGACAGCGGACTGCGGCGTACGGCGGGACCGTGCCCGTTGCGCGGGATGCGCACCGCGTCCGTCGCGCAGGGTGAGGGCGCCCGGCTCGCCGCCGCCGTCTCGCTGGTGCTCGCCTCGGCCAAGGTCCGTGACCATGTCACGGACGGGGACGGGCTGCTGGCCCGTAAGCCGGTGGCGCTCGCCGCGCGCCGGGTGGCCGCCGGCTGGGGTGCGGCGGGTGCCCGTGGCGGCTCGGCCGTCGGGTTCGACACCGCCGTACTCGTCGACGCCGTGGACCGGCAGGTCGGCATCGAGACGCTGGCCGGGCTCGGCACCTCGGTGCTCGCCGTGACCGAGCCGACCGAGACGGCGACCGCCGCTGCCTTCGCGCACACCGCCATCCTGGCCGGACGGCCGGGCAACGCCGAGCCGCTCGCCGAGGCCGGGCGCATGTTCGGACGGCTGGCCCACCTCCTGGACGCCGTGGAGGACCGGGCGGCCGACGCCGAGGCGGGTGCGTGGAACCCCCTCACCGCGACCGGGACCTCGCTCGCCGAGGCGCGCAGGCTCGCCGATGACGCCGTGCACGGGGTGCGGCTGGCGCTGCGCGAGGTGGAGTTCACGGATCCGGGGCTCGCCCACCTTCTGCTGGTGCACGAGCTGCGGCGCTCGGTGGACCGGGCGTTCGGCACGGTGCCGACCTGTGGGTCCCATGCCTCGCACGCGTCGCATCAGCCGGGGCAGCCCGGTCAGCCCGGGCCCTATGGGCAGCCGCCGCAGCAGCCCGGGCCGTACGGCGCGCCGCAGAATCCGTACGCCGGGGGCGGGAATCCGTACGCCGGCGGGAACCCGTATGCCGGGGGCGGAGGCGCGCCCGGCGGTGGCGCCGGTGGAAGCGGTGGCGGTGGCGGTGACTTCGGTGGTTTCGGCGGGTTCGGCGGTGGGCCGGCCCCTCAGCCGCCTAAGCGGCGTGGGTTCTGGGCCGGCTGCGGGATGTTCTGGCTGCTGTGCTGCACCTGCAAGCTGTGCTGCGCCAAGGAGTACGAGGGTCCCTGGTCCCGCAAGAAGCGCGAGGGCTGCTGCCGTGACTGCGACTGCGACGGGTGCGACTGCTGCTGCCCCTGCGACGGTTGCTGAACGCCCCGCGTAAGTAGCGGCTACTTCCGGACATCCCTGATACGGGGACCGTGCCGTACGGGCTCAACCGCGTCATGTTGCCGCTCCCTGCCTCCGCCGACCAATTCGTGCGTTCCTTTGCGCCACCTGGCAACACGTCCGACCTCGCTGTCGGCCGGGTGAGCGCAAGCTGCGCCGAGTGGCGCTGACCGGCTCTGACCGGGGCAGGAGCGGTCAACTCGCACAGATGGTTCAAAAGTTGACGGCCGAAAGGCGCCCTTGTGCCGACCGGTCGTTCGACCGAATACTCCCCTCAGCGCTTGTCAGGGGCACGGCATGTTCGGAATCCGGACAGCAGCCTTACTGACTGCGCCTCACACCGGGCCCCGACCCCACGCGGGCCCCCGACTTCCCTTGGAGGGAACGAAAAGTGAGGATCAAGCGCACCACCCCCCGCAGCGGCATTACGAGACGGACCCGGCTGATCGCCGTTTCCACCGGCCTCGTTGCCGCGGCCGCGATCGCGATCCCCAACGCGACCGCCGCGGAGACCCCCGCCACCTTCAGCGCCGCCCAGCTCAAGAGCGCCAGCGGCTCCGTGCTGAAGGCCGACGTCCCGGGCACCGCCTGGTCCGTCGACAGCAAGACCAACCGCGTCACGGTGACCGTGGACAGCACGGTCTCCCAGGCGGAGATCGCGAAGATCAAGGAACAGGCCGGGGCTAACGCCGACGCGCTCACCATCAAGAGCGTCCCCGGCAAGTTCAGCAAGTTCATCCAGGGCGGCGACGCCATCTATGCGAGTAGCTGGCGCTGCTCGCTCGGCTTCAACGTCCAGGACAGCAGCGGCAACCAGTACTTCCTGACGGCCGGCCACTGCACCGACGGTGCGGGCACCTGGTACTCCAACTCCGGCCGCACGACGGTCATCGGCTCGACCGCCGGCTCCAGCTTCCCGGGCAACGACTACGGCATCGTGCGCTACTCCGGTTCCGTCAGCCGGCCCGGCACCGCGAACGGCGTGGACATCACCCGCGCGGCCACGCCCAGCGTGGGCACCACCGTCATCCGTGACGGCTCCACCACCGGCACGCACAGCGGCCGGGTCACCGCTCTGAACGCCACCGTCAACTACGGCGGCGGCGACATCGTCTCCGGCCTGATCCAGACCACGGTCTGCGCCGAGCCCGGCGACTCCGGCGGTTCGCTCTACGGCAGCAACGGCACCGCGTACGGTCTGACCTCCGGCGGCAGCGGCAACTGCTCCTCCGGCGGTACGACCTTCTTCCAGCCGGTCACCGAGGCCCTGAGCGCCTACGGCGTCAGCGTCTACTGACCGCTCGGTCCGGATCTGTTCGGTCCCATAGGCAGCCGGCAGCAGGTGAGCCCCCGTACGCAACTGGCGTGCGGGGGCTCGCCCTTGCTCCGGTCACGGGGTTACCGTCGACGTTCAGGCAGTACTCCGCTGTAATGCGCCCACGTCGGACCCTGGGGGTCGGTGATGGTCGAGGAGCTGGTGGCGGCGGGAGTGACGCTCGCGTCCGCCGGACTGGTCTATGTCGCGGCGGCCGCGCGGGTCGTCAAGCAGTACGAACGGGGCGTGGTCTTCCGCCTCGGGAAGCTCCGGCCCGAAGTGCGCGGGCCCGGGTTCACGATGATCGTGCCGGGCGTCGACAAGCTGCGCAAAGTGAACATGCAGATCGTGACGATGCCCATTCCCGCACAGGAGGGCATCACCCGGGACAATGTGACCGTGCGGGTCGACGCCGTCGTCTACTTCAAGGTGACCGCGCCGGCCGAGGCGGTCGTACGGGTGGAGGACTACCGGTTCGCGGTCTCGCAGATGGCGCAGACCTCGCTTCGGTCCATCATCGGCAAGAGCGAGCTGGACGATCTGCTGTCCAGTCGCGAAAGGCTCAACCAGGGGCTGGAGTTGATGATCGACAGCCCGGCCGTCGAGTGGGGCGTGACGATCGACCGGGTGGAGATCAAGGACGTCTCCCTGCCCGAGACCATGAAGCGGTCGATGGCGCGGCAGGCCGAGGCCGACCGGGAGCGGCGGGCGCGGGTCATCAACGCCGACGCCGAGCTCCAGGCCTCGAAGAAGCTCGCGGAGGCCGCGCATCAGATGTCCGACGCCCCGGCGGCCCTTCAGCTGCGGCTGCTTCAGACGGTGATGGCGGTGGCGGCCGAGAAGAACTCCACGCTGGTACTGCCGATTCCGGTGGAATTGCTGCGATTTCTGGAGAAAGGGGCGCAGGTCGCCGTCTCCGGCCAGGAGTCGGGTGGTGACGTGCAGCGGGCGGCGCCCGTTGAATCCCGGACCGTTCAGGACGAACTTCCCTCCGGTGAAGCTCGTTTGGATCCGGAGCCGGATGTGTCGATTTTGAGACAGGAGTAGACCTCACGCACTGCTTATGGTTCGCTCGCTTGCGGTGTTTGCTGAGTGAAGAGAGCGTGCGTGACTGTGCACGGTCAAGACGGCAGGGGCGTGCAAACGTGTTCTACGCGCGTCCGGAAGTCGACCTTGTGTGCTCCCTTCGAACCTAGGAATAGTGAACCTTGTTCAACCGGCGCGGACGCGGCTTTTGTTGTGAGCCGTCCCCGTGGCCGTACGCCTTCCGGTCCGGCGAGGTCCCCACAACCTCTCGGGCCGACCCCCCACAGGAGGACGTGAGTTGAAGCACCGACGCATACCCAAGCGACGTGCAGCCGTGGCAGGTGCGGGTATCGCCGCGCTGGTTGCCGCGGGCGTGACCTTGCAGACTGCGAACGCCAGCGAGACGCCCGAGACTTCCGCGCCGAAGACCCTGTCGGTCTCCGCGGCCGGAAAGCTCGCCTCGGCACTGGTCAAGGACCTGGGCGGCGATGCCGCGGGCTCGTACTACGACACGCAGGCCAAGAGCCTTGTGGTGAACGTGCTCGACGAGGCCGCCGCGGACGCCGTCGAGGCGGCCGGCGCCAAGGCCCGGGTCGTCGAGAACTCGCTCGCCGAGTTGAAGAGCGCGCGTACGACGCTGAAGCAGGACGCGACCATTCCCGGCACCGCGTGGGTGACGGACCCGGCGACGAACAAGGTCGTCGTCACCGCCGACCGTACGGTGTCCGAGGCCGAGTGGGCCAAGCTCGGCAAGGTCGTCGACGGGCTGGGCGCCAAGGCGGAACTGAAGCGGTCGAAGGGGGAGTACAAGCCCTTCGTCGCGGGTGGTGACGCGATCACCGGTGGCAGCGGGCGCTGCTCGCTCGGCTTCAACGTGGTCAAGGGCGGCGAGCCGTTCTTCCTGACCGCCGGGCACTGCACCGAGAGCATCAAGGACTGGTCGGACTCCAACGGGACGCAGATCGGGTCGAACGAGTCGTCCAGCTTCCCGGACAACGACTACGGGCTGGTCAAGTACACGGCCGAGGTCGAGCACCCGAGTGAGGTGAACCTCTACAACGGGTCCACGCAGGCGATCAGCGGGGCCGCGGAGGCCACCGTCGGTATGGAGGTCACTCGTAGCGGGTCGACCACGCAGGTGCACGACGGCAAGGTGACCGGGCTCGACGCCACCGTGAACTATGGCAACGGTGACATCGTCAACGGGCTGATCCAGACCGACGTGTGCGCCGAGCCGGGTGACAGTGGTGGTTCGCTGTTCTCCGGTGACAAGGCGATCGGGCTCACCTCCGGGGGTAGTGGTGACTGCACCTCCGGTGGGGAGACGTTCTTCCAGCCGGTGACCGAGGCGCTGTCTGCCACGGGTACTGAGATCGGCTGACGTACGTAGCTTTGCGGAGTCCCGTCCCTGGTTGTGGGGGCGGGGCTTTCGCGTTCGTGATGCCTGCGGCGGCCCGTTGCGCCGAGTGGGGGTGCGTGTAGCGCCTACGGGTGTGTGGTGGGTCGGGGCCGTGCCGGGGGGGGTGCGGCCTCGGCCGG
>Ga0247818_10003426_pt1 | contig 10222 bp, 9 predicted proteins | sample 13C_Glucose_Day1_FD_192424 | JGI IMG/M metagenome (GOLD analysis project Ga0247818, IMG submission 192424) | Soil microbial communities from agricultural site in Penn Yan, New York, United States - 13C_Glucose_Day1 | ecosystem: Environmental > Terrestrial > Soil > Agricultural land | place: USA...
ACACAACTCGCCCAAAGCACCCTGCCCGTCGGGTCGCTGAGGGTTAACTTAATAGACACGGCTACGCATGTAGTACCGACAGCGGAGTACTGGCGGACGGGGGTTCAAATCCCCCCGGCTCCACCAACTCTCAACGACAAGGCCCGCCCAGTGCGGGCCTTGTCGCATCTGGAGATTCACCTCCGGGAGACCTCATGCGCCAGGCACTGCTGATCATCGACGTCCAACCCTGCTTCTCCCCGCCGCAATGGCTGATCGACGGCATTCAATCGCTGATCGGCAAACTGCCCAGCGTCGCCACGGTCGAGCGCCATGATGAAACCCGCACACCGTTCCAGCGCCAGCTCGGCTGGCATCCGGCGGCGGACGATGACAGCCTGATCGCCGCAGACCGCATCTTCATCAAATACGGCTACGCGCCCTCCCCGGACACAATCGAATACCTGAAAAGCCTGAATCTGGATCGCGTGCTGGTCTGCGGCCTGCAAACCGAAACCTGCTGCCTCGCTGCCGGGTTTGCGCTGTTCGATGCCGGTTTGCAGCCGACGCTGCTCACGGATCTGACGGTGGGTTCGTCGCTGGATCGCTCGGGCGGGCTAGGTGTGCGGTTATGGGAACATCACTTCAAGCACACGTTGACGTCGGACGAGCTTCGCGCCTGTCTGCAGGCGTCCTAGGAAAACTCCCTCAGCACGCGTCGATTTTCATGTACTGCTTCAAGATGCTTCCGGGCGCTAGTTTTCGCGCTCCGCTGCGAACCGGCAGATGGTTTACCAAAGGAATTCGCCGGGAGCCTGAAACCATGGAGCGTTGTCATGAAAAAGACACTCGATGCCAAATGAAAAAGGGGACAGATTGATTTCGTTCAAAATAAATCTGTCCCCTTTTCCGTGGCTTTCTTACACGGTACTGGAAGAGAAGTGGAACGAGGCCGCAAAAGCGTTATTTGAGGTAGGCGGAAAGCTGTGGGCGAACTACAACTTACTCGGACTGGATCAAGTGAACCTGATGAAGCTTACGGTTCCCGAAGAAGGTGAACGCTTCGGCAATTGGACGTGGCGTGAACTGTCCGACCGTGCCCGTAAATATAGCGCACTCGATTTGGTGCAGCTCGACGGTCTACTAAGCCCTCAACGATCCGAAGATGTGAGCACTCAAGAACAATGCAAGGATGAAGGTAATGAATGAGCCAATACAGAACAGCGCGAGCTTGTCTGACACGCTCAAAGCTCGGAAGGCCCATCTGAATGCATTGCTGAGAACCATTGACGAGCGTTCGGCCAAGCTCAGTCAAATACAAACACTAACCGTCAACGCGATAAAATCGGAAATGGCCTATATTGAAAGCCAGCTGAATCGCCGGAAACAGTGTTGAACTTGTAAGCAATACTAACATCCAAATAAGCACGCGGAATCCAACTAAAAAAGGAAATAAAATGTCCAAACTCGCAGAGTACCGTCAGTTGGAAAAACACCTTGCCGAGCAGCTCCAGGCACTGGAAGCTCTGAAGGGTGATGATGGACTGAAGAAAGAAATCGAGTTCGAAACGAAGCTGCGCAAGCTTCTAGAACACTACGGTTTCAGCCTGAAGCACATCGTCAATCTGCTCGATCCGCAAACGACTGCGCAGCGAAAATCTTCGGTCCCAACCGGGGGTACACGCAAAGAACGCGAACTCAAGGTCTACAAAAACCCACATACCGGCGAACTCATCGAAACCAAAGGTGGAAATCACAAAGGTTTGAAGGAGTGGAAAGCAAAGCACGGAGCCGCCGAAGTCGAGGGCTGGCTGAAAAAGCAAGGCTGATTCACCTGAAATAGGGCCCGGCAGGGCCCTATTTAAAAACGATATTAGATCAAACTATTAATTTATTCATAAAAACCAACCTGTCGAAACCACCTAGGCCCAACCTTGAACTTCACTTCGCAAAAACCAAGGATCTCTCGACAAACATTGATCGACTAACTTTTAAGAAATACAAATCAGACCGCGAATTAGCTCTTCTTCTTCCCAACTAAAAAGCATACAAGAGTACAAAACGCACATAGTCGATACAAAACCTTACCACCCACGCACCCCTACCCCAACTCTTAAAGTTAAACTTTATAAAATATTACCTAGACACATCCAACACAAAAACATCTACTAGCCCTTTCAACTGTTGCGGCATGCTGGCCTCAATGCTTAACTTCATTTCCTGCGCAGAATTGATATCCACATTTTTTCGACCTGCTACAATCTCGCCACCCCCGAACCACAGTACGATATAAATACCTTGTTCCTCTGCATCTTGGTGAATCGAGTAACGCTCATGCAACTGTGCCTTCGCAGCGGTGTATAGCTCCGGATGCCACTGTCCCTTTATCTCAGCGACAAGCAGCCTTCGTTTGCCATTGATAATTACCGCTGCAGTAAAATCACTACGATTCCCTCCCTTCATCTGATGTTCTGGAGTAATCACTATACTTCTAGACTCCAGCCGTATGCTGAGACGCTCTTCAATTACCTCGGCACACCTCAGCTCGCCCAATCGATTATCTTTCTCATAAAAATGATTTCCTGTATTAAACTCACCACCATCTATAACGCGCTGATAAAGCTCAAGTTCATCAATAATAAGTTGACGTAGGCCTTCAACCGAGACGACGGAGTCCGTATCGAGAAGCGAAACGATATCTGATGGCATTGGTGCCTCGTAATTACGAAGCGCTTGCCTGCGAATTTGAGTGCTACAAATACTTCTCAGATCCCTGTGCATGAGCTCATAACGGATGTCTGCAAGGAGACCGTAAACAACAGGCAAAGCATCATTGGGCTCCAATGACATTAAGCTCCATACCAAATCTCTAATAAAGCGATAAGCTTTCTCTCCTTTCGGGCTATCGCTTCCCCAATGGCTAGGTAATTCCACTTCTGGCCAATAGCTGACGAAAGAGTCAAGCAAGATTTTAACTTTTTTGGCGGATAAAATTGGCCATGCGGGCCCACCGTGCCTTTGATGGCCAAAGCGCTCATAAAATGCAAAAATATTATCGGCATCACCTTCAAGCCATTCCCACTGAGCTTTCGAGATATCACTGATAAAATAGAAGCGACAAACAAACCAAAACAAACGCCTTTCCCTCAGGCTTTCGGAACTCTCCTCATCGGAACATTGCGGCATCAACTCCGCGCAGCGATCCTCGATAACAGTCTCCAGTACGTTTCGATCTCCGTACTGAACAGCTATATCAAACAAAACTCTCACCGCGTCCAGTTTTATATGTTTAAATCGCGCCAACCACTCAATGGCTAGACTAGATCGCAAGTCGCTAAACACCTCATCCCCTTGAAGAAGCCAAACATCGGGATTACTACAGTCCGGGATAGCGAACTGACTCTCCACATATGCTCTGATAAACGCTTCCGTGCTACCCTCATCAGAGAAGATCTGCCTATCAACTTCACGCTTAAAAGCAGCGGTTTCTTCTTCACCAACACTTCCGTAATGAACATTAATGTTAGCCCTTAAAGATCTAAGGAGCCGCACATCAACATTAGCCAGGCTATGCTCTTCACGCATAATTTCTAAGCATGCTGCATGCAACACCATAACGGCCCTTGACCCCTTTGATGAGCAAGATAAAACCGCAATTTCAGGAAGTTCCGGCACAAACGGGCTTATAAACTCAATACAATTTCTTAAGGCTTTTTTTGCGATCACTTCCTCGCCAAACTCTTCCTCTATGCCGCTCGGTTGCATCAGTGATAATTCTGCAAGCCGGACTAAACTTTGCCAGTGCGAGCCAGACTCTATCAGCTCTCTATTCTCTCTAACATAGAGCGCATTTTTTTCACGTATAATTCTTTGCTTTCGCCGGTTTCTATTTATTCTCTTTTTTAAGTTGAAAGGCATACCGTAAAGCCGATCAGACTTCGATTCAGATCTTTTATAATTGACCCATTCTTTCATAAATTCAGGTTTCGCAAGTGCTTGCATACGCAAATGCCGTCGTAATCCGTCAGAGTCTCTGGAGTTCACGCCCCGATGTTTAATATGGTACGGGATACAGGTCGACCAGAGAACTGGATTATCTGACTCGAAAGCAAGATCAGCCAAGAATCGTATATCCTCACGATAAAGCGTCAAACCAGAATGGTTATGAAACTCGAACTTGTGTAACTTCTCGACCCTTATTTCTTCACGATCCGTCAACGACCCAAGAGCATGTGAGATTATTCCATGGCGTAACTCTGCATCTGCTTGTAAAACTCGCACCGCTTCACTCTGGCTTGCATTAAGCGCATAAGTATACGTCAGATTTTCGACCCACTTCCAGATTTTGACTGGATCATAAGGCGGGGGTATAGCGACAAAATAATGATCTAACAAGGAACCAATGATTTTGCTTGTACCATTTCTACAACCGCACTCATAGATTTCTTTTCCGCAGGTGCAAACAAGATCCAAGTACAAATTATTCAGAAGCCATTCCACGACTTCTAGATACAAACAATCAATCAATTTCTTAATAAAGTATTTGGACCCAATAGTACTATACTCTCGATCATACCCTTTTGAGTATAGAGTCGCGCAGGCTCGAAAGAAATCAAGCACAATGTATTTATCGAACTGCTGAGGAAAAGAACCTTGGATTATCTCAGCTGCAACTCGCAGCGAAGAATTGGAGGACTCAGACACTAGCAACTTTAAGTTAGGCGCGTGGTCGCGACCATCGATTGCCAGCAAGCATCTGCACACAAGCAATCTTTCACCTTCAGACTTCGACGAGTTTAAAAGTGAGCCTACCAATTCCGCCTCAAATTTACCGCCCGCCTTAGAACTAATTAACAACTCAAGAATCAATTCACGAAGGTGACCATCACTTTCCATATTTAAAATTGATCGAACATCATCAATAATATCGCCCGCAAAGAAACCGGCGACACTGAATCCTCTACGAAAGTCTCCTCTTCTAAAATAAGGATCGTTCAGCTCTGCTTCTTTCAATTTTCCAATTAGAAGGCGCTTTGAAGACAGTTCAAGTAGTGACGGATCGCCGTTTGCCAAGACGGCGTATGGATCCAACTGGATAGCAGTTGTCTGGATATCCTTGTTGCCTAATGCTGCCATCCATCCGATAAGCCCGCGAAGCTCATCACGAACTATCGAGTTCGGTGCAATAACTGGAAGGCACTTCGTCAAAGTTAGTGGATCGCCCGCATCTCTAATCCTTTTTACTAAATAACTGGCAGCGCAGTATTCCGCGACAACTTTATGAACTGGGCGATGTAGATCTGGGAAATCACCGGGCTTAAATAGCCTCGTCGCTAAAACGTCACTATAATTACTACTCTTATTGGAAAGTGAGCCAATAACTGGATAAATCCGACTTTCACTGGCCTCATTATTAGTCACCCCATCGGAACCTGACAAGAGCAGCTTTGCAAAAACCTCTGAACCAAAAGACACTTTCTCGGCAAGCGAAAGAGCATTAGCTTTTTGTGCAACTCTGGGGTTAGTCTCTCTAGACAAACGCTCTACCGCCAGTGAAAATATAGAACGTTTATCGGCAAAACTTCTTCCACTCTCGACGAAAGCATCTGCGAATAACTTTAGAAATTGGGGATTCGGCAAAAGCGAAACCAGGTCAAATTTAGATACTTCCTTTTGAAAGCTTCGAAAACTCTCGCCCGGAACATGCCGATCAAATATAGCCTCTTGCTCATCCTCATCAAAATCAAAGAGACGTACCACAAGTGGGATTTCTCCAAGGACATCTGCAAATGCTCCAGTGGACGATGTGCCCCACTCACTGGATCGACTAGAAATTACAACATGCTGTGGATTAGATTTCCTGGCATAAGCAAGGAGTCTATGGATACCCGTCTGGTCGATTTTAGCGAGCTCGTCAAAAGCATCGATGACCAGAGATGTTTTTTCTGCATCGGCTCCCAGATAGCTGAAAGCATTAGCGGTTATACAGTCAACTCCCAGCTGCTGCGCAAGGCTGTCCAGCAACGAAGATTTCCCGCCACCCGGCTCAGAGAGGACAACTATGTAGTTCGAAGCAAGTAGGAGCTCCTCCTCAGTATAAGTCGTACCATCAGCTGTGAGCTTGCGGGGCAAGTAGAAGGCCGTGTTCATTTTGGCAAGCTTTTCCTTTGACACGCACAGTGCGTTTAGCGATCTGACAGGAAAACATTCAAACCATCATGGTTTTAAATGTTATCCCTGAGATTACGACATTTTTCCGGCTATGCGAGAAGGGACGCTACTTCTTGACGCCTAATCATTCATCTTCTACCCGCTGCGGGCCTCACGAGGGACAGTCGTTCGCAGCCCCACAAAGACTGAGCTCAGCCAAATTGACCTCCCAGATTTACTAAAAATGTAACACCAATGCGCATTGTTACACCTCAGATATGGAGTCGTTATCAACAGGTGTAACAAGGTTTTTATCTATATAAATCAACAACTTATATCTAAACGTTACACGTGCAACACCTGTTACACCACATTTAACAGCTACTGCCCCACTCCCCATGTGCGGCAGGCTCCTTCAGCGGAGTCCCCCGTCAGATGCCGAGGGCCCCTGAAAAAATGCGATCCACACGGGGTCGGAAACCCGCCGGACATTGTTAGCGAACAGGTGCGCAGCTTAGTGAACTGGTGAACCGGGTGAACACACAGTTCACCAGTGCAATTGCACAAGGTGTTGAGAGGTCGCCGGGGACCCTGAGCATTTCTGAATGGCACGGGGCATAAAACCCGCGCGATCTTGGCAGTGGCTGATTTTTCTACATTGGTTGACAGGTTGACTCGGTTGGCAGCCCAAGGTGTCCATAATCATCAACACAAAAGGCCATCGTTACCGATGCGGTAACGATGGCCTTTTTTCAGCAGAATTCTTTCGATTTCAATGCCTGAAATTTCAGTAACTTTGAAATCCTTCCACTAACACAGTCACGCGGGTTTCCGACCCCGTGTATTTGCAAATACCTCAGGGTCCCCAGCGACTTTCGGTGGCTGAAGGAGAACGTGTCGTCATCAAGATCGCTGGAGCCTGCGTAACCAGGTATCCCAAGACTCCACTCGAATCGGGGGCACCATCTCACGTTCGAAGGCGTACCTCTTATCACTTTCCAGCCGATCATCCACAGTCCTCCCCCCGATGAGGACTGTTCGAATATTGATTTCTTTCTGAGGATCAACCTGAAGCCTACCGTGGGGTCCAACAAATGCACCGTAGATCTGCTCACCCTGCTCCGCTCGATCCCTAAGGGAATGGACGTGATCCCTAAAGGAGGAACCGCCCTTGTAAATATGGCTAATCCGATCGCGGATCTGAGCCGCCGCTTGATTTACTTTGTGGTTGAACGCCTTGTAATGGTCGGCATTCAGTAGGTTGAAATTCGCGCCCTTCACCTCGATCAGAATCACGTCCATGCGAGATCGCCCAGTAAAAACCACAAAGTCCACTTGGCCATCACCGACTGGAAACTCTGTAAAGCAAATGTATTCATCATCAGGCTTGGCGTAGGCCTCTCCAAAAATAGAAAGGTCTCTTTTCAGAAGCCGTTGAATGTCCCGCTCTCCCGCTCCGGTTCCAATTAACTCTTCAACCTCAGCTTTTGAGACCATTGCCTCTGCTATTTCCAGGCGCCGTTTGATAGTCGATTGACTTTGCTGCCAGGGAGAATCGATGAATGGGTCACGTGAATATCGCAATTGATCCGCTCGATAAATGATCCGATGGTTCTGTGCGCTTCGCTCATCAAGCTCCTCAGGTCCACAGCCCAGCAGTTCTATTGCTTCCGGTCGGCTTATGGCCTTCCACTGCGCTCCTCGCTGGGAACTCAAGCTCACAATTTCAAACCTGTCCTCAAGCGGGTCATCACTTTCATCATGGTCAATGTAGATAGCCGGTCCCAAGACAATGCCCAAATTCTGGAGAGATGGAATAATTCGCTCGACCGCATTGCTGACTGACATGCCGTCGTTTTTTTCATCCAATTCAGTAAGCAGCACAACAGTGCCAGCGCCTGTCACGAAAGACCTCACACGACACAGGCCACAATCTAAGCCCCCACTTCCGTCAGGATAGTTGTGCACAATATCGATAACTTTCATTCAGCTTCCTTTCTAATTCCCAGATCGATGAGACGTGGTTGAGATGACGACAATCTTGATTAACGAGGATAACCATCTTGACGAGGGATTAAAGCAAATACGGTGACGGCGGACGGCGAGCAAAATTCGCGGTATGCCCGCTAGCAGCTAGCAGCGTGTATCCCGCCCTGTATCCCTACGAACAACCAAACCCGCTAAGCCCAATGAATACTGGTACAGAGCAGATCGGTTCAAATGACCCCGGCAACTATCAACGACAAGGCCCGCCCAGTGCGGGCCTTGTCGCATCTGCAGTTCTGCATCCGGATGAGGCTTGCAGCCAACGTCCTAGGAAATTTCCCGCAACCCGCGTCGACTTCCATGAACTGGTTCAAGATGCTTCCAAACGCTAGTCTTCGCGCTCCGCTGCAACCCGGCAGATGGTTTACCAAAGGAATTCGCCGGGAGCCTGAAACCATGGAGCCTCGTCATGAAAAAAGACACCCGAAGCCTGCCTGATCAAACACCGCCTCACGAAACCGAATCGAAAGAGCCGGCTGTGCTTGCCCAGCCTCAGGAGTACGTGAGAAAGCCGCGTCGAACCCTGCCTTTCAATGAGATTTTTTCCGTGCGCACCGACGTGGACACGGCCACTCTGTTGACCCATGCCTGCGAAACCCTGGCGGCGCTGAACATGGTGACGGCCAACATCGCCGATGATTTCACGGGCTCTCAACGCAGCCGGTTGCTGGCGATCCGGCAGCTGTCGATCATGACCGAAATGCTGGTCAATCGCGCCGTGGAGAACCTTGATCCGGTGAATCTGGTGCCTCGTACGACGGCGTCTGTCGTGCACTGACAACGACCGCTCGTCGATGACGCAAGTCGTTCATCGACATGAACTTTTCTTCACCCCGGCGGCGATGATGGCCGTGTACATTGCCCTCGCTCATTCAAGAAACTACGGTTCGCCCGCGCTCCTGCGGGCTTTTTTTTGCTCGGGATTTGGCGGCGAAGCGATACACATACGTGTCCTGAACACCGTGTTGCTCCGAATGCCGGGCCTGAAGATGAACCCTGATCAACAAGAATCCTGCAGCAGCGGCCAAATTCTGACTGCGCAAATTGGCGGAAGACGTGGTCAGGTAAAACGTGGCATCGGGAAATCGACCCAGCACTTGAGTCAGCGCGGCACGCAGATACCCCTTACCCGAATGTTCGCTGTTAGCCCAATAACCGACGACGTAACGATTACGTCCCCGCGGTTTCAGGCCGATGCAGCCGATGATCGCCACCCCGTCGGCAGCAACGATAAAAAACCTGCGCTCGCCGGTTTCGCTGTCGAACTCATCACGGGCCTTGAGCAACCACTCCAGCGCCTGTTCCTCGGTCGTGTGCGCACGGGCCCAGGACAAAAACTCCGAATGCTCCGGATAGCTGACGTTCAGCGCTTGCTGAAACGCAAGATACAACGCCGGATCCGGGGATCTGACACGCAGTGATTCGCCCCCCGCCATTAACGCAAACTCCATCGCATCCTCCTTGAAAACGCCTTCGTGCACGACAAGCCAATACCTGACTGTGCAGCGAACGCCGCAAATTTATAGAACGAGTCAAACCACCCGCGATTTGTGTTTTCCAGCCCACCGGGCAATTCTGGTGATCAATCCCGAGACCCGGAGCACCCGATGCCGCTGCTGACCCTGCCCTGTCAACGCCTGACGCTCGCGGTACTCGACCCGGATCAGGCGCCGCTGGAAAGCGCGTTCTACCAGCGCAATCAACGCCACCTCGCCCCGTGGTCACCGATTCGCACCACCGACTATTTCTCCACTGAACAGATCCGCCGACGCCTAGAGATACAAGCCAGCGCCTTCGAAGCCGGGCTGGCGGTGCATATGGCGCTGCTGACTCCGGGCGGCGAGCAGATGATCGGCGCCTGCAATTTCAGCGGGATCATCCGCGGTGCGTTTCAGGCGTGTTATCTGGGTTATCACATCGACGAGGCGCATCAGGGCAAGGGCTTGATGCAGGAAGCGCTGGAAGCGGCCATCGCCTACATGTTCGACACCCAGAGCCTGCACCGGATCATGGCCAACTACATTCCCGGCAATGAGCGCAGCGCCCG
>Ga0247818_10003428_pt1 | contig 10217 bp, 6 predicted proteins | sample 13C_Glucose_Day1_FD_192424 | JGI IMG/M metagenome (GOLD analysis project Ga0247818, IMG submission 192424) | Soil microbial communities from agricultural site in Penn Yan, New York, United States - 13C_Glucose_Day1 | ecosystem: Environmental > Terrestrial > Soil > Agricultural land | place: USA...
ACTGGGTAGTCGAACCCCAGGTGCAGGCGATCTATCAGAAGGTCGAGCTCGACAGCCAGGACGATGGCATTTCCCATGTCTCGTTCGACTCCGACAGCGCTTGGACCGGACGTGTCGGCGCGCGCCTCAAGGGGCGTTACGAAGTCAGTGGCCGGCCGGTGGAACCCTATCTGCGCGCCAATCTCTGGCACACTTTTTCCGCAACCGATACCACCACATTTGATCACCGGGACAAGATCGACAGCCAACAGCGCAGCTCATCGGCCGATCTCGGGGTCGGTGTGGTGGTGAGTATTGCGCAATCGGTCAGCCTGCATGCCGGTATCGACTACACCACCAATATCGACAGTAACCAGCAGCGGGGAACGTTCGGCAATTTTGGCGTCAGGGTGAGTTGGTAGTTCTGATCAAAAGCTCTGGCCCGCAGCTTTTGACCTCAACGCCTTCGCGGGCGGGATGGATTGCTGCGCCGCCACTCCTGCGCTGCAGGAGCGGCGGTGCGGCCCGGTTCAACCCTGCGGGTGCAAAATCAACACGGCCAACGGTGGCAGGTTCAGCACCAGCGACATCGCCTGCCCATGACTGGCAATGGCCTCGGTGGAGGTGCCGCCACTGTTGCCATAATTGGAGCCGGCATAGGTGGCCGAATCACTGTTGAGCAACTCCTTCCAGTGCCCGGCAAGCGGTACGCCAACGCGATAAGCCTCTCGCGGCACCGGCGTGAAGTTCGCCACCACCAGCACCGGCTCGCCCTCTTTGCTCCAGCGCAGCCAGGCATAAACGCTGTTGATCGCATCGTCACCGATCAACCACTGGAAGCCTTGTGGCACATCATCCTGCTCATGCAGCGCCGGTACTTCGCGGTACAGACGGTTGAGGTCACCGACCAGTTTCTGCACGCCCTTGTGCTCTGGATACTGCAGCAAATACCAGTCCAGCTGTTGATCGTGATTCCACTCTCGCCATTGGCCGAACTCGCAGCCCATGAACAGCAGCTTCTTGCCCGGATGGGTCCACATGAAACTCAGGTAGGCGCGCAAGTTGGCAAATTTCTGCCAGCGGTCGCCGGGCATCTTGTCGATCAGCGAGTGCTTGCCGTGCACCACCTCATCGTGGGAAATCGGCAGGATGAAACGCTCGGACCAGGCATACACCAGTCCGAAACTCAGTTCGTTGTGGTGATGGGCGCGATACATGGGGTCCTGCTGGATGTAATGCAGCGAATCGTGCATCCAGCCCATGTTCCATTTGTAGGCAAAGCCCAAGCCGCCCTGCTGGGTGCTCTGGCTCACGCCCGGCCATGCCGTGGACTCTTCGGCGATCACCAGCGCGCCCGGCGCCTCCAGGGCCACCACGTCATTGAGGTGGCGCAGGAAGTCGATGGCTTCCAGGTTCTCCCTGCCGCCATGCCGATTCGGCACCCACTCGCCGGCCTTGCGCGAGTAGTCGCGGTACAGCATCGACGCCACCGCATCGACCCGCAGGCCATCGATGTGGAAATGTTTGAGCCAGTGCAACGCCGACGCCAGCATGTAGCCGTGTACTTCGGTGCGCCCCAGATTGTAGATCAGCGTGTCCCAGTCTTGATGGAAGCCTTCCTGGGGATTGCCATACTCGTACAGCGCGGTGCCGTCGAATTGCGCCAGGCCGTGGGTATCCGTTGGAAAATGCGCCGGCACCCAATCAAGAATCACGCCGATTTCAGCCTGGTGGCAAGCGTTGACGAATGCGCCAAACTGGTCCGGCGAGCCATAGCGCGCACTCGGGGCGAATTGCGACAGCAACTGGTAACCCCAGGACCCGCCGAACGGATGCTCCATGATCGGCATCAGTTCGATGTGGGTAAAACCCAGGTCCTTGACGTAGGGGATCAGCCGTTCGGCGAGTTCTGGCCAGCTGTACTGGCGGGCAACTTCGCCCAGATCGTCCAGCTCGCATTGCCAGGACCCGGCATGTAATTCATAGATCGACAGCGGCGCGCTCGAGCACTGACGTTCGCCCCGGGACTGCATCCACGCCTGGTCCTGCCAGTCGACTTGCAGCGGCGACGCGACTTTCGACGCGGTATCCGGAGGCAAAGAAGTGGCTAGCGCCACCGGGTCGGCCTTCAGCGGCAGAATGCCGTGGGCGCCAAGAATTTCATACTTGTATGCCTCGCCGGCCTGCAGGCGCGGGATGAACAACTCCCAGACCCCGGCTGGATGACGCAGGCGCATCGGATGACGGCGTCCGTCCCAGACATTGAAGTCGCCGACCACTGACACCCGCCGTGCATTGGGTGCCCACACTGCGAAACGCACGCCATCGACGCCATCCACGTTTTTGAGCTGGGCACCGAGGCACGAACTCAAGTCGCGGTGATTGCCTTCGGCGAACAGATACATATCCATTTCGCCCAGCAGCGGCCCGAAGCTATACGGGTCCTCGGCCAGTTGCTCACCACCGGCCCAACGGGCGCGCAGCAAATACGGCTGCGCCCGGTCGAAATGGCCGACAAACAATCCCGGTGTCTGCGTGTCCTCAAGGTCGCCGAGTTCTTCGCCGGAGTCCCTGGCGACAACCTGCACACTCAGGGCACCCGGCAGATAAGCCCGGATAAATTGCCCACCAGCGCCGTCGTCGTGGGGGCCGAGGATGGCAAAGGGATCTGTATGTTCGGCGCGCACCAGCGCATCGATATCACGCGCCTTGGGTAGCAGCGCTTCCTTGTGCTGACCCTGTTCCTTGTTCGTGACACTCATGACTACTCTCCACCAAGACCGGAAAAGGGTTCAAGTCCACTTAATAATCCATATAAACCGTGCAAGGGCACGGGCAGCCAGGTGGGGCGATTTTCCGCCTCATAGGCCACTTCATACGCCGCCTTCTCCAGACCGAACAACGCCAGCGCGGCATCTTCGCCTCCACGATCTTGCCACGCATGGTCAAGGCTGGCTGCCGCCAGCCGATAAGCGTCGACAAATGCCTGTCGCGCTTCACTCAGATAACGATCGGTGACCCGCAAGCGGGCGGCGTCGGCCAACGCCGTGTTGTCGACGTTATGCACGTTGATCGCCATGGCCGCAGCGTAGTCGAAGGAGCGCAGCACGCCGCTGACATCTTTGTACGGGCTGTGTTTGCCCCGCCGTTCGTGCAACGGCCGTGCAGGCTCGCCTTCGAAGTCGATGAGGTAGGCATCGCCCTTGATCACCAGCACCTGGCCCAGATGCAGGTCGCCGTGCACCCGAATCCTCAAGCCACCGACGGTGTGTTTTCCCAGTTCCAGGACGTGGGCGAGGATGGCTTTTTTATTGTCCAGCAACTGGCTGACCAGAGTCCTGTCCCCCGGGTTCAGTTCGTGTTGATGCTGCTTGAGCAGTTTCAGCGCGTGTTCGATCTGTCCGGCGACGTCCTTGGCCGAGGCCAATGCTTCTTTGTGCGAAGTGACCTGCGGCGCGAAGTCCGGGTTGCCACTGCCGGAGGCCAGGACCTGATGCATTTCACCCAGGCGCTGCCCGAGCATGCCAGCGAAATCTTTCAGTTCACCCAGCGCGTTGTAGTGTTGCTCCTGTTCGGACATGGCATCGGCAAGCTCATCACGCAACGCCCGTTCGAGGTTGTTCTGCGTCCACTCCCAGGCATCGCCCTGATTATTCAGATAGCCCTGGGCGATCATCAGCAAATTGTCATCGCCTGCCGCGTCCCGACGCACCACAGCGCCCAGTAGCGGTGAGATATTGTGGAAGCCGGCTTCGGTCAGATAAGCACTCATTTCCAGTTCAGGGTGCACGCCTGAGGCGACCTTGCGGATCAGCTTCAGCACCAGGCTGTTGCCGATCACCACCGAGCTGTTGGACTGCTCGGCGGACAGGTAGCGCACCGGCGACTCTGCGTTGAGCCCGAGTTTGTCCAGTTCAGCGGTGGCCACGAAACGAATGTCGCCATCGTTCGTTTGCAACACCGTACCGTTCTGGATGCCTTGGAGCACCGCGTGCACAAAGGTTTCCAGGCTGAACGCATCGGTGATCAAGCCGACCTGACGCCCGCGCCGGACCCGGGACAACGCCAGTTGCTGCGGCAGCGCGGCGCCGACCTGATCTTCCGGGAGGAAGCCGAACGGCAGTTGGTAGCGACTGGTCTGACCGCCACTGCTGACTTCGATTTCACTGAACAGCACCGGATGCTGCGCGTCACCGAAGCGCACGCCATAGGCCAGATCGACCCGATCGATGGCGGTGTCCTTGCCGGCGAACCAGCGGCGATTCTGCAGCCAGTTCGGCAGGATGCCCTGCTCCAGGGTGTCGCGAGATGGGCTTTCGAGCAATTCTTCCATGCGTTTTTTCAGCACCAGCGTGGTGAAGTCCGGCAGGCTTTGCGCCGGTTCCACGTGCCAGCTCGGCATCTGGTTTTCCGCCGCGAGACCGAACCAGTAGAAACCATAAGGCGCCAGGGTCAGGAGGAAATTCAATTGGCCGATGGGCGGGAACGCATTGCCACCGAGCATTTCCACCGGAACCATGCCGACGTAGGCCGACAGATCGAGCTCGGCGGCCTGGGCGCTGCGCGATACGTTGGCCACGCACAGAATGACCTCGGTTTTGCCGTCCGCGCCGGTGTACTCACGGGTATAGGCGAGGATTCTGCGGTTGCTCGGCGATAGCATCTTCAGAGTGCCACGGCCGAAGGCCTTCGATTGTTTACGCACGGCGAGCAGACGCCGGGTCCAGTTCAACAGCGAGTGAGGATCGCCGGCCTGGGTTTCGACGTTGACCGACAGGTAGCCGTATTGCGGGTCCATGATCGGCGGCAGCACCAGGCTGGCCGGGTCGGCGCGGGAGAAACCGCCATTGCGGTCGATCGACCATTGCATCGGCGTGCGCACACCGTCGCGGTCGCCGAGGTAGATGTTATCGCCCATGCCGATTTCATCGCCGTAATACAGGGTCGGGGTGCCGGGCATCGACAGCAGCAGGCTGTTGAGCAGTTCCACCCGACGCCGGTCGCGCTCCAGCAACGGCGCAAGTCTGCGGCGAATCCCCAGGTTGATCCGCGCACGGCGGTCCGCGGCGTAGTAATTCCACAGGTAATCGCGCTCTTTGTCGGTGACCATTTCCAGGGTCAGTTCATCATGATTGCGCAGGAAGATCGCCCACTGGCAATTGGCGGGAATATCCGGTGTCTGGCGCAGGATATCGGTGATCGGGAAGCGATCTTCCTGCGCCAGGGCCATGTACATGCGCGGCATCAACGGAAAATGAAAGGCCATGTGGCATTCGTCGCCATTCAAGCCCTTTTTATCGGTGTCGCCGAAGTACAGCTGGGTATCCTCGGGCCATTGGTTGGCCTCGGCCAGCAACATGCGGTCTGGGTAATTGGCGTCGATTTCAGCGCGGATCTGCTTCAGGACGACATGGGTTTCCGGCAGGTTCTCGTTGTTGGTGCCGTCGCGCTCAATCAGGTACGGGATGGCGTCCAGGCGCAGGCCGTCGATGCCCATGTCTAGCCAATAGCGCATGACCGACAGCACCGCTTTCATGACTTGCGGGTTATCGAAGTTCAGGTCCGGCTGGTGCGAGTAGAAACGATGCCAGAAGTATTGGCCGGCGACCGGGTCCCATGTCCAGTTGGACTTTTCGGTGTCGAGAAAGATGATGCGGGTGCCGTCGTATTTCTGGTCGTCATCGGACCAGACGTAGAAGTCCCGGGCGGCCGAACCCGGTTTGGCCTTGCGCGCACGCTGGAACCAGGGGTGCTGGTCGGAGGTGTGATTGATGACCAGCTCGGTGATCACCCGCAGCCCGCGTTTATGCGCCTCGGCGATGAAGCGCTTGGCATCGGCCATGGTCCCGTAGTCACTGTGCACGCCGCGATACTCGGCAATGTCATAGCCGTCATCGCGCCGTGGCGAGGGGTAGAATGGCAACAGCCAGATGGTGTTGACACCCAGATCGGCAATGTAATCAAGTTTGGCGATCAGGCCGGGAAAGTCGCCGATACCGTCGTTGTTTGAGTCGAAAAATGACTTGACGTGAACCTGGTAGATCACCGCATCCTTGTACCAGAGCGGATCCTTGATGAACGTGGCTGCCTTGGGTTTCTTCGCCATTTGAAACTCCTGCTGAATTCGGTAAGTCGCAGCGCCTGGCGCAACGATTTTCCTGTAGGAGCGGGCCTGCTCGCGATAGCGGTGGTTCAGCCAATATCCATGTTGAATATTTGATCGCTATCGCGAGCGGGCGCGCTCCCACAGGTTTGAGGTCTAGGCGGTAATCCTCCAGATTCCGAACGGCTGATAAGCCGGGTCGATCCGCATGAACTGGTACTTGCCGTGCCAGGTCCAGCGATGGCCATTCATCAGGTCTTCGCCCTGGGTGCTGGCGTCGTCAGGCAAGCCCATTTCCCATAACGGCAACTCGAAGTTGGCTTCCTGCACGTTGTACGGGTCGAGGCTCACCGCCACTAAAATGAAATTGCTGCCATCGGCGCTGCGTTTGCCGAAATACAGAATGTTGTCGTTCCAGGCGTTGTAGACCTTCAAGCCCAGATGAGTGTGCAACGCCGGGTTCTGCCGGCGGATGCGATTGAGTTGGGCGATTTCGGCAATGATGTTGCCCGGAGCGTTGAAGTCCCGGGGGCGGATTTCGTACTTCTCCGAATCAAGGTATTCCTCCTTGCCCGGCACCGGCGCCGATTCGCACAGCTCGAAACCGGAGTACATGCCCCACAGCCCCGACCCCATGGTCGCCAGCGCCGCACGAATGAGAAAACCGGGACGCCCGGATTCGTGCAGGAACCCCGGGTTGATATCCGGCGTATTGACGAAAAAATTCGGCCGGTAGCATTCGCGCCACGGCGACGCGTTGAGCTCGGTGAAATAGGTCGCCAGTTCGGTCTTGGTGTTGCGCCAGGTGAAGTAGGTGTAGCTCTGGGAGTAACCGACCTTGCCGAGGCGCGCCATCATCGCCGGAGTGGTAAAGGCTTCGGCGAGGAAGATCACCTCGGGGTACAAAGCCCGCACATCGGCGATCAGCCATTGCCAGAACGGCAACGGCTTGGTGTGGGGGTTGTCGACGCGAAAAATCTTCACGCCCTCCAGCACCCAGCCGACCACGATGTCGCGCAGTTCAACCCACAGACTGGGAATCGCCTCGGCCGCATAAAAGTCGACGTTGACGATGTCCTGGTACTTCTTCGGCGGGTTCTCAGCGTATTTGATTGTGCCGTCGGGCCGCCAATTGAACCAACCGGGATGCTGCTTGAGCCAGGGGTGATCCTGGGAACACTGAATGGCAAAATCCAGGGCGATTTCCAGCCCATGGGCCGCGGCTGCCGCCACCAGGCGCCGGAAGTCTTCGCGGCTACCGAGTTGCGCATGAATCGCCTCGTGCCCACCCTCTTCGCTGCCAATGGCATAGGGGCTGCCCGGATCATCAGGGCCGGCGGTCAAGGAATTGTTGGGGCCTTTGCGATAGCTGCGCCCGATAGGATGGATCGGCGGAAAATACAGCACATCGAAACCCATGTCCTGAATCATCGCCAGGCGCGAATGCACGTCATTGAAAGTGCCGTGTCGCGCCGGGTCATCGGTGATTGAGCGGGGGAACAACTCATACCAACTGGCGAACTCGGCCAATTGGCGCTCGACGTCCACCGGGAACTCGGGACTGAGGCTCAAGTAAGCCCGGTGATCGGCCTGGGCCATCAGGTCTGCGCTACGCTGGTGCAAAAACAGGGCGACCTGCTCGGTTTCGAGCAGGCCGGACAATTCATGGTGCAACGCTGCCAGTTGTTCGCTCAATTGCCCTTCAGCGCGTTCGGCGGCTTGTTGCACCTGTTGCCGGCCCTCCTGCAATTCCAGGCTGACCGGCACAGCGGCGGTGTGTTTCTTCTCCAACTCATAACGGAAACTGGCGAACTGGTCGATCCAGGCTTCGATGCAGTACAGATATCGGCCTTGGCTTTGGACCCTGAACTGCCCCTGCCAGCCATTGTTGCCCAGATCGCTCAGTCTTTCGCTGTGCCAGATTTCCTCGCCTTCGCCACGCCAGCGCACCCGCACCGCCAACTTGTCGTGGCCGTCGGCAAAGACCTTGGCCGTCACCACCACGTCCCGCCCAGCCACCGCCTTCACGGCAAACTGCCCGGCATCGAGGGTCGGCATGATGTTTTCAATGACAATGCGCGGTAACAACAGCGCCTGGGACAGCGGTATATGCGGGTTGTAGCTCAACTCATCAGGTTTTTCAGCCGTCATCGAGCATCTCTCCTGTACGCCCCAAGGACGCTCTTGTGTCTGGTCGTCAGTCCCCGCCGGAGTGCACCGTAATGGACTCACTTAGGTTCCGAGCGGCTGGCGCCGGGAAAAGTTCAGCGCAAATTGCCGGAATCAAATCCTTGCCGTTGTGGTCAACCAACTTAAGCACGACTCACGCCATGTGCCACTGGAGGCTCGAATCATGACCAATCCATTCCCGGCCGAAACACCCGACCCGAACATCGACGACCCGGTGATCCCCCCCACCGATCCGCAACCGGTCCCGGAGCAGGACCCTCCAGGCACCGTCCCGCCGCCCAGGGAAGAGCCACCGACAACGATGCCGCCAGTGATTGTTGCGCCCAATTAAAGACAGTTGATCGATGACTCCCAGTAGGAACCGCCGCAAGCTTGAGTAGCTTTCGGTAGTTCCTACACCTGCCCCTGTAGGAATTAATTCCACTTTCAATATCCGTGCGACCTTTCCTAACGTTTTGTAGTACCAATCTGGTACTGCACTTTTCACCCTTTTGCCTCTTACGAAAATATGTTGCATGAGTTTACATAGGCCAGCACCCGCCCTGAGCGTACAGCCATGATTTTTTTAGCTTGATGAAAAGTCGGACAGAGAGCGCACTTACATATGCGCCCAATGAGTATTGGACTGAAGGTTGGGCTGACCTTGAAAATATACAACTACGAGCTTTTATACTTCCAAGCGAAGTTAAACCCTGCTGAGAAAATCGAAAAAAGTTCGATCCTGAAAAACCTGGAAGATCATGCACACCACAGACAATTCGATTTCAATAAAAATGAGCTTTCAAAAAGCCTCCCACTTTCTCGCGAACAAGCTTCCACGCATTCGACTACTGAATCACTGGAGCAACAAAAAATCCATCAGTGCGAGATTTGCAATGAGAACCCCTAAAGCGCCGTTATTTTTTCCGCGTTCGATACGACTTATAAAAGAATGCACAAAGGATCCCGCGACTGTTGTCTGGGCTCTGGCATTACCCTGCGCTTTGTTCTGCTTGTTGACGATCTTCGCGCAAGACACAAGCCGCCTACAAAGTGATTACGCCTTGGAGACAGGCTGGTTTTATGCCTACATCTCATTAAGCCTTGCACTCTCCGGATATTCATCTGATGTTGTGAAATGTCGAGAAAGCGTATTCATACGCTGCTTCCTTTGCAGTAAAAAATTAAAAGCTTCGTTTATCATCAGCCATTTTGTGGCCTACTCGATAATATCAATCCTTTATTGCCTGATTTTTTACCTGACCACAAAGCTGCCTTTCGGGGCCTTCGAACTCGGAGAGTTATCAAGTATCGTGGCACGCTCATACATTTGCTTTCTGATGTTTTGCGGTATCGGCTTACTGATCACATTTCTCCCCATAAGCACAGGGCATTTTCGAGAACTGTCCGCTATCATAATATTATGCTTGGTTCTAACCGGGGTCATGGCAGACGCCGACACCAACAACATCACAGACTTTATAAGCTGGACGAACCCTCTAAGCCTCGCAAAACATTTAATGACCGACGACCCGGCTAAAAGCATGTCTATCGCATGCTGTATTAGCTTATTCTTTATCTGCACACTGGCAACGACAATCAAACTACTAACCGCACATTCACAATACAATCGCTACCATTGACCAGTGATGGTTTAGCCCGTATAGGAGCTGTCGAGGGCTGTTCCTACACGGGCGGATTTTTGTCGAGCATCTTCACGATCCTCGGCATCACACTGAAAACCCCCAACGCCAACAATGTACTGAGCACCGCCGTCGCTTCCCTGCCCAACCCCGCCGAAACACCGATAGCGGCGGTCATCCACAGGCCGGCGGCGGTGGTCAGGCCCTGGACGTGGCTTTCGTCGCCCTCGTTGTTTTTCAGGATGGTGCCGGCGCAAAGGAAGCCGATGCCGGCGATGACGCCCTGGATCACCCGGCTCATGGCGTCGGCCTGGGAGCCGGAC